>Ga0335080_10004525_pt1 | contig 14170 bp, 11 predicted proteins | sample Lox_Sample_34_FD_206720 | JGI IMG/M metagenome (GOLD analysis project Ga0335080, IMG submission 206720) | Soil microbial communities from Loxahatchee National Wildlife Refuge, Florida, United States - Lox_Sample_3.4 | ecosystem: Environmental > Terrestrial > Soil > Wetlands | place: USA... | reverse complement strand
CTACGACGCCTACAACGTCGCCAGCGGCTCGGCACCGACGGTTGCCGAGATCGTCGCCATCGTCCGCGAGCTGGTGCCGGGGGCGCAACTTTCGGTGGGCCCCGGACCCTACCGCCATGGCGACCGTGTGGGGGCGGTGCGCAAAGGCGCGCTGGACGTCAGCCGCGCTGCTGCCGAGCTCGGGTGGAAGCCGCGTTACGATATACGCACTGGACTCGCCGCGTACGTGAGTCAGATGCGGCAGATGCCGGCCGCCGTGCGCAACTGAAGGAGGGATGGATGGGAGCGAAAGATTCAAAGCAAGCCGCAAGGCCAGTGATCCGCCCGACGGCGAGCGTGATGTGGGAGGAGCCGCCCGCGCACTATGGCGGCGCGTATTCCAAGATGCTGGTGCGGCCAGAGCCCTGCGGGTCGAAGATCCTCGACTATCGGGTGTCGGTGTATCAGCCGAAGGCCTACGTAGCGCCGCACAAGCACCGGATTCAGGAACAGATCTATCACGTCCTCGACGGCGAGGGGCTGATGGAGCTCGAGGGTGAACGCAGCGTGGTGCGCAAGGACGATGTCATCTTTATTCCACCTGGGGTGGAGCACGCTATCTATAACACGGGAATGACGGACCTGCGCTTCATCGTGGTGACGTCGCCTCCGGACGAATGACGCAGCCGCCAGACAGGAGATGCACATGGGCAGACTGGAAGGAAGTGTAGCGCTCGTCTCCGGCAGCGGCCGGGGCATCGGCCGCGCGATCGCCCTGCGCTACGCCCGCGAGGGCGCCAGGGTCGTAGTGGCGGATGTGGACGAAGGCAATGCCCGCGCGGTGGCCGACGAGATCCGTGCGCTCAAAGCTGAGGCGGATGCGCTGCACGTGGACGTGGGCGATCCTGCACAAAGCACGGTCATGGTCGCGCGCGCGGTCGAGCGCTTCGGCCGGCTCGATGTGATGGTCAACAACGCCGGTGTCATGCGAGTCAGCCCGCTGCTCGAGTTGACGCCGGAGGACTGGGACTTCGTGAACGACGTCAACGCCCGCGGCTTGTTCTTCTCGGTGCAGGCGGGGGCACGGCAGATGATGCGCCAGGCGCCGCTCGCGCAGGGCCGGCCGCGCGGCAAGATCATCAACACCGCATCCATCGCGGGACGGATCGGACGGCCGATGTTCGCCGCCTACGGCGCCAGCAAAGCCGCGGCAATCAGCATCACGCAATCCGCGGCGCTGGCCCTCGCGCCCGACGTAACGGTCAATTCGATCTGTCCAGGCGTGGTCGACACTGAAATGTGGCGCCAGATCGACCGCGAATGGACTCAACTCGAGAAGCGCCCCGCGGGCAGCGCCTGGCAGACCCGCATCAGCGGCATTCCGATGCGGCGCCCCGAAACTCCGGAGGATCTCGCCGGCATGGCGGTGTTCCTCGCAAGCGCCGATTCCGACTACATCACCGGCCAGTCCTACCACGTCGACGGCGGCCTGGTGATGAATTGAAACCGGGGATGCGCCGTTCAGCCTAAGCGCGGATCGGCGCGTATCCCGGCGCGGCCTTCACGGGCGCGCGTGTGAGGTGCTCCGCCCGCGAACGATGTGGGCGCGGCGCTCCTTCTCGACATACGCGACCACGATCCACCACAGCAAGGCGACTGTCCAGTTGCTGATCAGCAGGACGGGCAGAGCGTACAGACCAGCCCACAGCGCCGCGCTCCAAGACTCGCCTGACACGGGACGCTCGCGCCTTCGGGGCCGACTGAGATAGTCGCGCGCTGCAATTCCGAGCAGCCCGGCGACCCAGGCCACCGGCACTACGATCAGAAAAACACCGGCCGCGAGCTGTCCGATCACGCCAACGGCGCTTCCAGCCAGCGTCACCGCCATAATCCCAACGGGCCACAGCACCCAGGCCTTGCGCCCGGCGAAAAACCAGCGCGCAGCGCGCTCGATCGCATCCATGAACAGGCCCTCCCTTGCCCCTGGAAGCTCCGATCAAAAGCTTCCAGAGGAAATGCTGCGCGCATCAGGCGTGGAGGGGCAAGAAATGTCAAAACGCGTCGATTACACAGCTGCACCGAGCGCCGCGGAGCTCACGCCTCGGCGCTGATCTTGTCCCGCAGCACGACCGCCTTGATGGCCTCGACGATGTCGTCCGCCGAAGGAATGACCAGCCGCTCGAGCTTGTCGTTGTAGGGCATGGGGGAATCGCGCGCGCCGACCCGCAGGATGGGCGCGTCGAGCCAGTCGATGGCTTTTTCGGCTACCATCGCCGCGACCTCGGCGCCGAAGCCCCAGCGCTTCCACCCTTCGTGCGCGATCACCAGCCGGCTCGTCTTTTTCACCGATTTGATGATCGCGTCCTCGTCCAGCGGTCGCAGGGTGCGCGGATCGATCACCTCGACGTCGATGCCTTCTGTCTCGAGACGCGTCGCCGCCTGCAGCGCAGGCTCGACCATGGCCATGGTTGCGACCAAGGTGACGTCGCGCCCATGGCGCTTCACTGCGGCCTTGCCGATCGGAATCGCGTACGGCTGCTCGGGCACCAGCGCTTTCTTGCCTACGTACAGCAGCTTGTGCTCGAGGAAGATCACCGGGTTGTCCTCGCGGATCGCGCTGATCAGCAGGCCCTTCGCCTCATAGGGCGACGACGGTCCCACCACCACCAGGCCGGGGACGTGCGTGAACCACGCCTCCAGGCTCTGGGAGTGCTGCGCGGCGAGGCGGATCCCACCGCCCTGCGGACCGCGGATGACGAGCGGCACGGTCGGCTTGCCGCCCAGCATGAAGCGGAACTTGGCGGACTGGTTGACGATCATGTCCATCATCAGCGTGATGAAGTCGAAAATCTGCACCTCGGCTACCGGGCGCATCCCGGTGACCGCAGCGCCCACGGCGCAGGCAGCGATGGCGCCCTCGGAGATCGGCGTGTCGCGCACGCGCTCGGGGCCGAACTTCTCGATCAGGCCGCGCGTCGCCGCGAAGATGCCGCCGATCTTGCCCACGTCCTCGCCCAGCACGAACACACGAGGATCGCGTTCCATCTCCTGTGCGAGCGCCTCCTTGAGAGCCTCGGCGAAACCGAGCTCCCGCGACGGCGCCTGCGCAGGCTCGGATGGTTGGTAGTGCGGCGCATAGACCGCATGCTCGAGGTCCTGCAAGGTGGGCTCGGGACTCGCGACGGCGAACTCCTTGGCAGCCGCCAGATCGGCTTCGACCTCGGCGCGGATCTTCTCGAGCGCCTCTTTCTTGTAACCGTACTCGGTTTCGAGCTTGTGCTCGAAGCGCGCGATCGCATCGAGCTTGCGCCACTCGACGACTTCGTCGTCGGTGCGATAGCGCGGCAGGTTGGCGCGCATGGAGTGATCGCCCCAGCGGTAGGTCAGTGCTTCGATCAGGGTCGGCCCCTCTCCTTTGCGCGCGCGCGCGACCGCTTCGCTCACCACGGCATGCACCGCGAGCACGTCGTTGCCATCCACCGTTCCGCCGGGCAGCGAGTAGGCGTCGGCGCGCTTGGACAGCAGATCGATGGAAGTGGAGTCCTTGGTCGAAGTGGACAGGGCGTACTGGTTGTTCTCACACAGGTAGACGACCGGCAGCTTCCATACCGATGCGACGTTGAGGCATTCGTGGAAGATGCCCTCGTTGATCGCGCCGTCGCCGAAGAACACGACGCCGACCGCCCCGCTCGCGCGCAGCTTGTTCGACAGCGCCGCGCCGCTGCCGATGCCGATGCCCGCTCCGACGATGCCGTTCGCCCCCAGGATGTTGAGATCGAGATCGGCGATGTGCATGGAGCCGCCCAGCCCCTTGCAGTAACCGGTGACCCGGCCCATCAGCTCAGCCATCATCTTTTCCAGCGAGGCGCCTTTGGCGATGCAATGGCCGTGGCCGCGGTGATGGCTGACGACGAAATCTTCCTTGGTCAGCGCCGCGCAGGCGCCGGCGGCGACCGCTTCCTGTCCGACATAGCTGTGTGCGGTGCCCTTGACCAGGCCCTCCTTGAACAGATCCGCGACGCCTTCGTCGAAGCGGCGGATGCGCAGCATGCATCGATAGATCGCGTCGAGGTCTGATTTCTTCATTTTTCGTTCTCCTCCCTTGCTTTATTGGAAGCGTCAGCGCGGCTTATCGCCTGCCAGCGTGATCCGGTGCATGACGCGGCGGTGCCCGTGATAGTCGTTCACTGCGTTATGCAGCGCGCAGCGATTGTCCCAGAAGGCGAGCGATCCTACCTGCCAGCTGAAGCGGCAGGTGAATTCGGGACGGGTCTGGTGCTGGAAGATGTAATTGAGCAGCGGGGCGCTCTCTTCGTCGGTGAGACCCTTGAAGCGAACGGTGTGCGCCACGTTCACGTAGAGAGCCTTCCGCCCCGTTTCCGGATGAGTGCGCACGACGGGGTGCTCGGCGAGGTATTCCGCCTTGGCGTCCTCTCGTCCGTCCTTGCGCACGCGGTCCTCGCGCGTGCGGCTGGCGTCCGCCTTGGTGGAACTGTTTACGGCAACCAGGCCTTCCAGCATTCGGCGCAGGCCAGGCGAAAGGGCTTCGTACGCCAGGTACTGATTCGCGAAGAGGGTGTCGCCGCCCACTGGGGGGACCTCACGCGCCAGCAGCATCGAGCCCATCGGCGGCAGCTCCAGGTACGCCGTGTCGGTGTGCCAGACGCCGCCGAAGTTCGCGGTCTCGTTCTCGAGCTTGCTGACCTCGATCACTTCGGGGAACTCGGGCAACCCCTTGATGAGCGGGTACTCGATGGGCTTGCCGAAGCAGCGCGCGAAGGCGAGAAACTGCGGGACTGTCAGGCGCTGGTCTTGAAGGAAGACGACCAGATGCTCCAACAGCGCGCCCCGGATCGCGCTGGCAAGCTCGGATGACGGACGCTCGGACAGATCCGCACCCACGATCTCCGCGCCGAGCGCGCCTGCGATCTTCTTGATTTGGAGCACCGCTACCTCGATTGCTGAATGGATCGACCTGCTACTTTACTCCTGTCGTGCGCTGCGCTTGAGGCGGGGCCAGCCTGGCTTGCGCATCCCTTGCCCTTCAGGTCTGCTGGATTTCGGTTAACAACGCGAGCGATCGGCCTTGCAGGTCGTAGCGCGCGGCTCCAGGAAAGCGGCCGTCCATCGCCAGGCCCTGCTCGTACGCGGTGTCCAGCAGGACCTGCCAGCTCGATCCCGCCCGGAATTCCGGCAAGGCAAACGGGATCGCCTCGTGATGCGCGTTGAGCAGCAGTAGGAAGTTGTCGTCGCGCACCGGCTGGCCGCGCCGGTCCGTCTCATCCAGCGCCTCGCCGGCGAAATACACCCCGAGGGAGCGGGCGAATTCCTGGCTCCATTCGGTGTCGTCCATCTCGCGCCCCTCGGGCGTGAGCCAGGCAATGTCCTTGATGCCGCTGCCGCGGATGGGCCGTCCCTGGAAGAAGCGCCGCCGACGGTACACGGGATGCTGGCGGCGGATCTGGATCAAGCGCTGGAAGAACTGCAGCAGCGCGGCGTCTTGCTCATCGAGACGCCAGTCGAGCCACGAGATTTCATTGTCCTGGCAATAGGCGTTATTGTTGCCGCCTTGTGTGCGGCCGAGCTCATCGCCAGCCAGAAGCATGGGCACGCCCTGCGACAGCAGCAGCGTGGCGATGAAGTTGCGCTTCTGGCGTGCGCGCAGCGTGCTGACTTCCGCATCGTCGGTTCGACCCTCCACCCCGCAATTCCACGACAAGTTGTTGTTGGGACCATCGCGGTTGTCTTCGAGGTTGGCCTCGTTGTGCTTGTCGTTGTAGCTCACGAGATCGGTCAGCGTGAAGCCATCGTGCGCAGTAATGTAGTTGATGCTCGCGTGAGGCTTGCGTCCGCTGGCTTCGTACAGATCGCTGGAACCGGTCAGACGCCGCGCGAAATCGCCGATCAATCCGCCGTCGCCCTTCCAGTAGGCGCGCACAGTGTCCCGGTAGCGGTCGTTCCACTCCGTCCAGCCGGTCGGAAAGTTGCCCACCTGATAACCGCCTTCGCCCAGGTCCCAGGGCTCGGCGATGAGCTTCACCTGCGACAGCACCGGATCCTGGCCGATGATGTCGAAGAAGGCGCCCAGCCGGTCGACTTCGTGCAGCTCACGCGCCAATGCTGAGGCGAGGTCGAATCGAAATCCATCCACGTGCATCTCCAGCACCCAGTAGCGCAGCGAATCCATGATCAGCTGGAGCACGCTGGGGTGGCGCATGTTCAGCGTGTTGCCCGTGCCGGTGTAGTCCATGTAGTAGCGCGGATCGGCTGGCGCCAGGCGGTAGTACGAGGCGTTGTCGATGCCGCGCAGGCTGAGAGTGGGGCCGAGGTGGTTGCCTTCGGCGGTATGGTTGTAGACGACGTCGAGTATCACTTCCAGCCCGGCCGAGTGCAGCGTTTTGACCATGGTCTTGAATTCGCTCACGCGACCGGTCGAGGAGTAGCGCATGTCGGGCGCGAAGAACCCGAGCGAGTTGTAGCCCCAGTAGTTGCGCAACCCAGATGCGACCAGATGGCGGTCGTCTACGAAGGTGTGGACCGGCATCAGCTCCACCGTGGTGACGCCCAGGCGCCGCAGGTGATCGACCACCGGGGCGCAGGCGAGGCCGGCATAGGTGCCGCGCAGCTGAGTGGGAACTTCCGGGTGCCGCAGAGTGAAGCCGCGAACATGCAGCTCGTAGATGATGGTGTCGTGCCACGGCACGCGCGGCGGCCGATCGTCGCCCCAGGTGAACGCCGGATCGATCACACGGCACTTGGGCATCCCGGCCGCGCTATCGCGACGATCATAGGATAGATCCTCGGCACGGTGCCCTACCCGGTAGCCGAAGTGCGCATCGCTCCACTTCAGCGCACCCTCGATGTGTTTGGCATAAGGCTCGACGACAAGCTTGTGCGGGTTGAAGCGCTGTCCCTGCTCTGGCTGGTAGGGTCCGTGCACGCGATAACCGTACAGCAGCCCCGGGCGCGCCTCCGGGAGATAGCAGTGCCACGCCTCGTCCGTGCGCTCGCGGATTTCGATTCGTTCGACTTCGTGACGGCCGGCGGGGTCGAACAGGCACAGCTCGACCTTCTCAGCATGCGCCGAGAACAGCGAGAAATTGACGCCTTCCCCGTCCCAGGTGGCGCCGCGCGGGTGGGGATCGCCCGGCCAGACGGCGCTGATGAGCTTGCCCAACTAGTGAAACGTAACAGCGAAATTCATAGCGCGCTCCCTCTCCCCTTGCGGGAGAGGGTGGGGGTGAGGGGTGCTCCCGAATCGACTGTTGCAGTCCACTAGCCGCGCACGCCTCTCCAGCCCGGCTCGTCGCGGTCCAGCAGGCGCTTGAGCGCCGCGAAGTGCAGCTCCGACTGCTCGCGTCCACCGCCGATCTGCCGGGCTGCCTGGGCGCACACTTCATCCGGCTGCGTACGCAGGGGTTTGCCGGTGCTCTGCGCCAGCACCTGGACCATGCAGGAGCGCTCGAGATAGTAGAGGTCGTCGAACACGTAATCCATGCGCTCGCCGCACACGAGCACACCGTGATGTGCCATGAACATGACGTCGGCACCGGCCAGTGCATCTGCGATCCGATCTCCTTCTCCGTCGGACAGCGCCACACCACCGTAGCCGTCATCGTACGCGATGCGGCCGTGAAAACGCATCGCGTTCTGGTTGGCCCCGAGTGCGAGTCGCCCGCCGTCGACGATGGCGAGCGCCGTCGCGAACGGCATGTGGCTGTGGAGCACGACCTTCTTCCTGCAGCGCAGGTGCACCCGACTGTGAATGAAGAAGGCGGTCGCCTCCACCTTGTGCTTGCCCGCCAGGACCCGGCCATTCTCATCCACCACCAACAAGTCCGCAGGTCTGATCTCCGACCAATGCAGCCCCTGTGGATTGATGAGGAAGCGGTCGGGATATCCCGGGAGCTCCATGCTGAAGTGGTTGCACACGCCTTCGTTGAGCTGCATACGCGCGGCCAGCCGCAATGCCGCTGCGAGATCGATCCTCGCGTCGCGCTCGCTGTAACTGCGGTGCACCGCAGCCCTCTTTCTGACCGCCCTGACGTCGCTCACATCCATGTATCCCTCCTCGATCCGATGCGCGATTCTAAGTCACAGCCAGTCGCAAGCGCTCAAATGCCCGTCTCGCGAGCTCGTGTCCGGATGCGATGGAACGTTCGCGGCAAAACACCTGACTCAGTGCGAAGGACGTAATCGCAAGCTTTGGCTGTCAGCGCAGTGTAAGGCAGACGGGCGCGCGATGCCACTTGAGTCCAAGTTTGAGCAGTCGATGTAAGCGGAACCAAAGCCCCGAGCGTTTGAGGCTCGAATCGATCACAAAGTGACGGCTGATGCTCCGCCGCGATCAGAAGAAAGGAACGCACATGCAACGAGGTTATTTTCTCGCTCTCATGCTCATCGGTCTGCTATCCGTTGCGACGACGCGCGCGGATCAGGGCCCGCCGCAGGATCTGCCGACTCCGCCCCGTTTGAGTCTGATCGAAGGTCAAGTCTCGTTCTGGAGACCGGGCGGCGAGGACTGGGCCCCCGCGCGCCCCAACACGCCACTCGCGAACGGCGACTCGATCTACACCGGTCCGTCGAGCAATGCGGAGCTGCAAGTCGGCCCGCGATCCTACGTGCGCATAGGCGAGGCGACACAGCTTCAAGTGAGCAGCGTGGAGCCGGACTTCCTCCAGATCAAAGTCACAGGCGGCGAAGCGTCTCTGGATCTGCGGCAGCTGCTGCCGGGGCATGCCGTAGAAGTGGATACACCAAACGCGGCCTTCACTGTCGAGCATGTCGGCTACTACCGCTTCAACGTAACCCCGCAATCCACCGCATTGATCACGCGCCGGGGTGGCAGTGCGCAACTCGCTATGGCCAACGGGCAGAGCGCGCGGGTGAGCGCAGCCGAGGAGGTCGTGGTGACAGGTACCGACTCTCCGCGGCTGGAGAGTTATGCGGCGCCGGATCTCGACGCCTGGGATCAATGGAACTACAGCCGGACCGACCGTCTGCTCGATTCGATGAGCGCGCGCTACGTTCCGCCCGAAGTGTATGGAGCGGGTGATCTCGACCACAGCGGAAATTGGCGCACCGTGCCCGAATACGGAGCTGTCTGGATTCCCGATGCGGTTCCAGCGGGTTGGGCGCCTTACAGCACCGGCCGATGGATCTACGATCCACTGTTCGGCTGGTCCTGGATCGATGACGCGCCCTGGGGCTGGGCGCCGTATCACTACGGGCGGTGGGTGTACGTGAACGGCTACTGGGGCTGGACGCCGGGTCCGATCGTGCCGCACCCGGTGTATGCGCCGGCGCTGGTTGCCTGGCTGGGCGGTGTGCGGATCAGCGCGGGAGTCGGCGTCGGCTGGGTAGCGCTCGGATGGGGTGAGCCCCTGCTGCCGTGGTGGGGGCCGCGCCAGTTTGTCGGCGTGCCATATTGGGGCGGCTGGGGCGGGCCGCGCGTAGTCAACAGAACGGTGATCAATACGACTACGGTCAATGTCACCAACATCAACGTAACGAACATCACGTACGCCAATACTCAAGTTCACAACGCCGTCATCGCAACGAGCGCCGACCACCTCAGTCATGCCGGCCGCGACTACGTTCGAGTCGAGCCGGAAGAGGTGCGGGATTTGCGCCCTGCAGCGCGCGGGGTCGAAGTACGGCCGAGCGCGGCGAGCCTCGCCCCCGGAACCGGCCACGCGTCACAACCGCCTCAGGAGTACACAACGCGTCCGGTAGTCGCAACCCGAGCGCCGCGTGACCCCAGTTCCTGGTTGCATGACGCTGGTTTGAAGCCGACAGAGAACAACGGTCCTGCGCCGCGGCTTGTCCCGCCTGAGAACCATGTGGCGCCTGCTCCCCAGCAAGATCTGGCGAATCGACGCGAAGCGAGCGAGCGTGCTCAGCCGACGCCTTCCTCGGTTTCCGGCCGCCCGCAACCGGAAGCGCCTCCCGCCGCGAGCCCGAATCGCGCGGGGGCGGTCGAACGCATGCGGCCACCTCCACTGCCGAGCTTCAATGAATGGCGCGGCCAGCAGGCGAAGATGCCGGAGGCCCGGGCGCAGGCCGCGCCCGTGTCGACACCCCCACAACACGCGTCCGCCAGCACGCAGGCGAGCCGTGGCCCGGAGCCTACTGCGATGAGCACCGAGCACCACAACCTCCCGGGAGAGCCGGCTATGAAATTGCGCGCCCCAGCCGCGCCCTCGGGGCACAGCCGGGAAGGCAACGGAAACGCGTGCAAGGAGCGCGAGTGCCGTTAGGTTCGGAACGACAAACACCCGTCTGCACTCAACCGTCTCGCCTGAGCGATCCGCGTGATCGTTGCTAGCAAAGCTGAACGCCGCGTCGGACGGGCCGCTGCACGCAATCGTTTAGGCGTTGCCCAATGCACTTTTTCTCACGTAAACATGGATTGTCATCTGGTGGAGTAGAGTGAATGTCTCGGGGCTTGGCAAACGCCCGAGCGAGTACTCCCGTACCCGTACCGAGATCCAGGATCCGCTGGCCCGGCTTTCCCACGCCCAACGCCGCCAAGAGCTCATAGAAAGATTCAGGATAGCCGGCACGATAGGCCGCATAGTCCTGTGAGGTCTTGCCCCAATCGAACGCCCGTGAATTATCGATCTGCGGGAGCTTCACAGCGCTTCTCCCGCGGTCAGACCGGCCAGGGCACAACCGAGGACCAGCAAGACGCTGCGCCGTATCATCGAATCACTTCGTCTGCGCGCAGCAGAATCGACTCGGGGATCGTCACCCCGAGCGCTTTGGCGGTTTTCAGGTTCACCACAAGAACGAATTGCGTCGGCTGCTCGATGGGCAGATCTCCGGCCTTGGCGCCCTTGAGGATCTTGTCCACATAGTCCGCTGCACGCCGGAACATCACGGAAAAATCTGGCCCGTACGTGATCAGGCCACCGGCCTCGATGTAATCGCGTGAAGGGTAGGTGGCAGGGAGCCGGTGCTTGGCGGCGAGCGCTGTGACTTGTCCCCGATGTGCAAAGAAGGCGGCATCGGGCAGCACCATTGCCGCTTGAGCCTTTCGTCCTGCCTGCTCGAAGGCACGATCGAGCCCTGCTGCATCGCGAAGCTCGATGATTTGGAGCTTCAGACCTCGCGAAGGCGCGATGGAACGCAGCTCTCTCGTCAAGTCTCCGGCTATCGAGTTGCTGCTCGGGTTCGCGATCACAGCGACGGTAGACAGCCGCGGAACAATATCCTGCAGCAGCTCTAGCCATTTGCCCACCAGGCCTTCGCCAAGCCCGACCGAAAGCCCAGTCAGGTTGCCCCCCGGCCGGGCTAGACTAGCCGCGAGACCGCTGCGGACCGGATCTCCCATCACTGCGGCGACGATCGGGACTGTGCTGGTCGCATTCTTTGCCGCAACGGCTGCCGACGTGCTCCAGGTGACGAGCACGTCGACATTGCGCTGGATTACCTCGTTCATCAGCGCAGGGAGTCGCTCGGATTGGCCCTCCGCCGAGCGCGACTCCACGACGAGGTTCTGACCTTCGACGTAACCCAATTCGCGCAGGCGTTCCCAGAATGCAGTGAGGCCACGCGGTGCGGTGGAAGGCGATTGCGTGTCGACGAACCCAATGCGCACGACCTTCTGTACGGGGTCCGCAGCGCGAGCCGCAAGCGGGCATGTGAGCACGACGATCGCGATAGCAGCGAGACCGTACTGAATGGCGAAGCCAGCGGGGCGCCGCATCACCGGATCACCCGATTCGCTCGTTCCAGCACCGACTGCGGGATCGTCAATCCGAGCGTCTTCGCTGTCGTCATGTTGATGACCAGGTCGAATTTCGTCGGCCGCTCGATGGGGAGGTCACCAGGCTTCGCGCCTTTCAGGATCTTATCCACGTAGCCGGCGGCGCGCCGGAATAGGTCATGGAAGTCTGGGCCATAGGACATGAGGCCGCCCGAGCCCACGACAAACTCCTCTTGGTGGTAGATCGTCGGCAGCCGCTGCTTGGCGGCAAGTGCCACGAGCTCGGCTCTGTGCACATAGAACAACGCCGACGACAAGACGATGAGGGCCTCGGCGCGATGCTTCCTTGCTTGCGCAAACGCGATCTCCAACTCCTCCGGGCGCCTCACGTTCAGCACTTGAAGGCGCAGACCCAGAGATCGAGCCGCAGCCTCCGAAACTCTCACTTGGTCTGCAGTGGATCGAGGATCCGAGAGGACAGCCACACGAGAGACTCTGGGGAGGGTTTCTTTCAACAGTTCCATCCATTTGCCGGGCAACTCTTCACTTAGGTTCGTCAACCCGGTGACGTTTCCGCCCGGCCGGGCGAGGCTCGCCGCGAGCCCGAGCCGCACGGGATCGTTTAAGACCGCCATGACGATGGGAATTGTAGGCGTGGCCTGCCGCGCTGCCTCGACCCCTGGGCCGCCTGTTACGATAACGTCCACTTTGAGGCGGACCAGTTCGGCCGCAAGTGTGGGCAACCGCTCCGGTCGTCCCTCCGCCCACCGGTATTCGATGCTGATGTTGCCCCCCTCTGCGTAACCGAGCTCGCGTAGGCCTTGCCGGAATGCCTCGTTGAGGGGATCTGGCGGTGAACCGATGCGCATCAAGCCGATGTGGGCTACGTTTGCCGCCTGCTGCGCCTCGGTCGCGAGCGACGCCATCATTACCAAGGCCATGGCAATGACGACACTCGCTTGTTTGTGAGTCATGGGCCCTCCCCTGGTCGGTCCAGTCGACAAGAACTGTCAGTGGCAATCCTCAAATCGCCCTGAAGCAGACATTCGCGAGTGCGAAGCAGTCGACTTCAAATCGGGTGAAAAGGACGGCGGCGTCACCGGATCACCTCGTCTGCACGGGCGAGGACGGATTCGGAAATCGTGATGCCGATAGCTCGTGCGGTCCTGAGGTTCACGACGAACTCGAATTTAGTCGGCTGCTCGATCGGCAGATCGCCGGGCTTGGCACCTTTCAGGATTTTGTCGACATACCCGGCTGATCGACGGAACAGATCGGCAGAGTTCGCCCCATAGGACATCAGCCCACCTTCGTCGACCCATCTGCTATAGCTGTAGATCGCCGGTAGCCGGGCCTTCGACGCCAGCTCGAGCAGCGTCGTGCGATGAGCAAAGTAGTGTGGGGTGTCGAGTACGTACAGCGCCTGGGCATGCGCTCGACCGACTGCCGAGAATGCTGGACCGAACTCCTCGAGCGTCCGCGCGCTCACGAAACTCAGCTCAATCGCCAGCGACGACGCTGCCGCCTTGAGGTCCTCGACTGCCTGCGGGTGGAACGGTACGTCTGGACTCCACAAGACCGCGACCCGCCTGAGTCCGGGAATAGCTTCCTTGAGCAGTTGCAGCCGCTTTGCGCTGAGCTCGCTCATCATCATCGAGAGCCCGGTAACATTCCCGCCAGGATGCGCGAGGCTCGCGACCAGGCCGGATCCGACCGGATCGGCGACGAGGGCCATGACGATGGGGACAGTGGACGTGACGCGCTTGACCGCCTTGACTGCAATCGTGGTCGTGACGACGATCACCTCGACCTTGCGCTCGATCAGCTCCGTGGCCAACTCCGGCACCCGATGGTAGTCGCCTTGCGCGGATCGCCACTCGATCACGATATCGCGTCCCTCCGCGTAGCCCGCATCCAACAGTCCCAGGCGGAATTGCTGCGCTTCCTGGGTCTGGGCTGAGAACCCCCCGCCGAGGAGGACTCCGATGCGCCGCGGCGGCGCCGGCTGCTGAGCATGGGCACCGCGCGGCAGTGCGATTGCGGAGCCGGCAGCCAGTGCGGCAACACTTCTGACAAACGCGCGGCGAGAAAGTCGTTGGATCAAAAAGTCAGGCCCCATTGGCGGTAGCGTCACCTGATTGACTCCACACCTCGCTTACATTGCGTGCCAGGATCTGAGCGCCGATCGAACTACTTGATCACCGCATCCGCCTGTATCAGCACCGGTTGTGGGATCGAGAGATGCAGGGCCTTCGCTGTCTTCAGGTTAATCACAAGCCGAAAGCGAATCCCGTAGTCCACCGGGATGTCCGCCGGTTTGGCGCCGTGAAGAATCTTCGCCACGTACCCGGCGGCCAGCCGATATCTGTCCGCGACCGACCCTCCGTACGAGACCAGGCCTCCGTCGTAGACGAACGCCTCCTCCCAATCTGCCGTTGGCAGGTGATGCTTGGAGGCGAAGCTGATGATTCGAGCTCGAGC
>Ga0335080_10004524_pt1 | contig 14171 bp, 8 predicted proteins | sample Lox_Sample_34_FD_206720 | JGI IMG/M metagenome (GOLD analysis project Ga0335080, IMG submission 206720) | Soil microbial communities from Loxahatchee National Wildlife Refuge, Florida, United States - Lox_Sample_3.4 | ecosystem: Environmental > Terrestrial > Soil > Wetlands | place: USA: Florida... | reverse complement strand
AAACACATCTTTCACGCCAAGCTGACCTTGCCCGTCAAGCCCGGCCCCTTGACCTTGGTTTACCCCAAATGGATACCGGGCGAACACTCACCCACTGGACCGATCGCCGATTTGGTTGGACTGAAGATCAGCAGCATCAGCAAAGAAATTCCGTGGCGCAGAGACGACGTGGACATGTATGCGTTTCACATCGACGTTCCCGGGGGAACCGACTCGATCGATTGCGCCTACGACTATCTCTCCCCACCGGAGCCGACCGGTTCGCGCGAGCGGCCTTCTTCCACGGCAAAATTCGCGATCCTGAACTGGTACATGGTTACGCTGTATCCTCAGCGCGCCAAAGCGGACGACCTCACCTACGTAGCGACTCTGCGGCTGCCGCCAAATTGGAAATACGGGACCGCTTTGCCCGTGGCCCGCGAAACCGCCGATGCCATTGAATTTGCACCTGCCTCGCTCACAACCGTAATCGATTCGCCCGTGATTGCCGGCCTCTATCTGCGCCACATCGATCTTTCGCCCGGGCAAACTCCGCAGCACACCGTCCACGTTGTAGCCGATGGGCCGGGTCCGCTCGAAGCCACTCCACAGGAAGTCCAGGCCTTGCGTCAATTGGTCGCGGAAACAGGCGCGCTTTTCGGTGCTCGCCACTACCGCCGCTACGATTTTCTTCTGACGCTGAGCGATCGCATGCCGCCAGACGGCGTGGAGCATCACGAATCCAGCGATGATCGCACGGAAGAAGCTTTTTTTCGGGAACCCGAACTATTCCAGAGTTCCGAGCTCCTCTCTCACGAATTCACCCATTCGTGGAATGGCAAGTACCGTCGCCCGCTAGGACTGGCCGCGCCGGACTATCAGACTCCGATGAAGGGTGAATTGTTGTGGGTCTACGAAGGCCTGACGCAGTACTACGGCGTGATGCTGGCGGCTCGTTCGGGAATGATGCCTCCGGAGATGTTTCGCGAATACATTGCTTCTACCACTGCTGATCTCGACCACCTTCCCGGCCGCACTTGGCGCGATTTGCAGGACACCGCGGTTGCCGCGCAAATCCTTTATAGCGGGCCTCCGGAAGGCGCTTCATGGCGCCGCAGCATCGATTTCTATGACGAAGGCTTGTTGATCTGGCTTGAAGCCGACACGATCATCCGCAAACAATCAAACGGAAAGAGATCTCTGGACGATTTCTGCCGCAAATTTCATGGCGGAGAAAACACGGGCCCTAAGGTCGTCCCCTACACATTCGATGATGTCATCGCGGAGCTCCACGAGATCGCTGACTTTGACTGGCGGGGCTTCTTCACCGACCATCTCAAGTCCCACGGACCGGGTGCCCCTCTTGCCGGCATAGAGAACAGCGGCTGGCGCCTCGCTTATACCGACCTTCCCAATGACTACGAGCACGTCGACGAAGTGGCTGGCCAGCAGTTCGATTTTCAATTCTCACTGGGCTTTCTGCTCCACGGAACCGGAGGCGAAGACAGCGATCGCATTCTCGACGTAATTCCCGCTTCACCCGCAGCTCTGGCCGGACTCACCCCGGGAATGCGGCTCGTGGCTGTCAATGGCCGCAAATGGTCGCCCGACATTCTTCGCGATGCCATCAAGCGCGCAAAAAATAGCAAGGATCCGGTCGATCTGCTTGCGGAAAATGGCGACTTCTTCGCCACCTACCGTGTGGACTATCACGGCGGCGAGCGCTATCCGCATCTCGAGCCCATCAGCGGCAAGCCCGACTTGCTATCCGAGATTGCCAGGCGGCATGCGCCGCAGGCCCCCCTGCCTACGAGCTACTGAGCAAAGGAATTGGATCGTTGACTTCCCGCCCCCACGCGCTCATTCGGACGATCGGCCGTTGGAGTCTGACCGCGCTGATGATCAACTCCATCATCGGCGTGAGCATCTTCAAGCTGCCCGCCGATCTTGCTGCGAAGCTCGGCTGGCTGAGTCCGCTCAGTTGCCTGCTCGCCGGCGCCGGAATTTTGCTTGTCGCGGGCTGCATCGCTGAAGTTTCGTCGCGGTATGAAGAAACTGGCGGCTTGTATCTTTATGCGCGCGATGCGCTGGGCCGCTTCGCGGGATTGCTCGTCGCGTGGCTGACCTGGCTCACCCGCATTGCCGCTCCGGCTGCCGGAGCGAATCTTTTCTGCGCGTATCTCGCTCAGTTTTGCCCCGTGCTGCACTCGCACTCGGCGGAACTTATCGTGCTCTTGCTGCTTATTGGTCATCTCGCTCTCTTGAACTACGTCGGAGTCCGCACCGGACAACGCGTCAACAACTTTTTCACCGCCGTCAAAATCAGCTTCCTGTTGTTCTTCGTGCTGGCCGGCGCGATTGCATGGTTGTTGCGTCCGGAAGTCCGTGTCGGGTTCGTACCAACTCATACGACTCCAACGAACTGGTTCTCTGCCATTCTTCTGCTCGTCTATGCCTACGGCGGCTTCGAAGGTGCGCTTTCTGTTGGCGGCGAAACGAAAAATCCGAAACGAGACACTCCGCTCGCCCTGCTTCTCGCCCTTGCGGTCGTTTGTCTCCTCTATACCGCAGTGCAATTCATCGTGCTCGCACTTCTGCCGCAAGCTACGGGCTCCTCTACGCCTCTGGCGGATGCCATGGGACGAGTTCTTGGACCTGCGGGATCGATGGCCATCGCCGCGGCCGCGCTGCTCTCTGCATACGGCTATCTCACCGCAAACCTGCTGCATGCGCCGCGCATCACTTTTGCCATGGGACAGCAGGGCGACTTCCCCGCTTTCTTCTCCAGGATTCATCCGCGATTTCGTACTCCGTATGTGTCCATTCTGATCTACGCCGCACTGGTGTACATTTTCGCTGCGCTCGGGAATTTCGAATGGAATGCGGTGCTCTCCGCCGTGTCCCGGCTCGCGGTCTATGCCGCTATGGCGATCTCCGTTCCTGTTCTTCGGCAGCGCGACGACGGGCAGGCGCAGTTCCGCTTGCCATTCGCATACCTTTTCTCTGCGGCGGCCCTGTTATTCTCGCTGGTGTTGTTGACACAAATGGGCAAAGCCGAATTTTACGTCGTTGGCGCCACCGCGGTAATTGCACTGGCGAATTGGGTTTTTCGCCGAAGCTGAAGAGCGCAATCTGCTTTCCGCTTTCTTGGATTCACTGTCCAATCGTGTCATTATCATGCTTCGCTCTGTTCCTATTTGTTTCTTCTAGTTGCTGAGAGGAATCTCCATGAAAATTTGGCAACTTATTGGTGTGTTGTGTAGTTCGCTCGTCCTCATCGCTTCCGCACAAGCGCAAACTCCCTCGAAGCGCGCGATGACTTTCGATGATCTCATCAAGTTGCATCGGGTCAGCGGCGCCACGCTTTCGAAAGACGGACAATGGGTCGCTTATGCGGTCTCCACTCCGGACCTGGATGCGAATCGCAGTTTCACCAACATCTGGGTCGTCAGTATCGCTGGAGGTACTCCGAAGCAAGTTACACAAGGCGGGCGCGACAATTCTCCCGCTTGGTCTCCCGACGGCGGCACTTTGGCTTTCCTCTCCGCCCGAGACGGCAACTCACAGGTTTATCTGCTTTCTATGGCCGGAGGCGAAGCGAAGAAACTCACCCAGCTTTCTACAGGTGCCGATTTGTTCCACTGGTCTCCCGACGGCAAGCTGATCGCGTTTACCTCCTCCGTCTACCCTGACTGCAAGGATGACGCCTGCAACGAAAAGCGCGACGCCGAGAAAGAGAAGAGCAAAGTCAAAGCGCGTATCTATGATCATTTGCTTTATCGGCACTGGGATCACTGGTCCGAGGGAAAGCGTAGCCACCTTTTCGTCGTGCCGGTGGATGGTAGTGTTTCTCCAAAGGATTTAACGGCTGGGGCGGACTACGACGTGCCTCCCGAAGAGCGCGGCGGAGCTGCCGATTTCAACTTTTCTCCCGACTCCAAGGAACTTTGCTTCACGGCGGTTACGGATAAAGTCGAAGCGATCAGCACGAATGCCGACCTCTTCCTTGTTCCGGTTAGCGGCGGTGAGCCCAAGCGCATCACCACACAGCAGGGTTTCGACGGCAATCCGGTCTACTCACCCGATGGCCGTTACATCGCCTACCATGCGCAGCTCACTCCTGCGTACGAGGCCGACCGCTGGCGCGTCATGCTCTACGACCGCCAAGGCAGCAAGAACGACAACCTGACGGAGAGCGGCTTTGACCGTAGTGCCAGCGAGTTCGCCTGGTCGCCGGACAGCAAAACCCTCTATTTCTTGGCGGAAAACGAAACCCTGCAGCCGATTTATTCGATGGAGCCGCGCGCCGGTGCAGCGCCGAAGAAACTGGCCGACGGCTTTAATGGCGAATTCTCGTTGAGCGCAGACGGGAAAACCTTCGTCATGACGCAAACCAGCCTGACGATGCCCGCCGAAGTGTTCACTTCCTCCGCGGACGGCAGCGGGTTGAAGCAGTTGTCCCATACGAACGACGCGATGCTTGCACAAATTGAAATGAATGCCCCTGAAAAGTTCTGGTTTGATGGCGCGAACGGCACGAAAGTCGAAGCCATGCTCATTCGTCCGCCGCAATTCTCTGCGTCGCAAAGATACCCGGTTCTTGTCCTGCTGCACGGCGGCCCGCAAACCATGTGGTCCGATGCCTGGGGCTATCGCTGGAACCCGCAGGTTTTCTCTGCCGCGGGTTACGCAACGCTGATGATCAACCGCCGCGGCTCGACCGGCTACGGGCAGAAGTTCACCGACGAGATCACCAACGATTGGGGCGGCAAACCCTACGAAGACGTGATGAAAGGGATCGATGCAGCGCTTGCCAAATACCCCTTCCTCGATAAGTCGCGCATGGCCGCCGCGGGGGGCAGCTACGGAGGTTATATGGCGGACTGGCTTGCCACGCATACCGACCGCTTCAAAGCGATCATCAGCCATGCCGGTGTGTACGATAAAGTCTCGATGTACGCCACAGAAGAACTCTGGTTTGAGGAGCACGACCTCAAAGGCACCCCGTGGAGCGCTCCCGAGAACTACAAAAATTGGGCGCCATCTACTTACGCGGGCGAACTCGCGAAATACAAGACGCCGACTTTAGTCATTGCGGGCGAGCGCGACTACCGCGTGCCCTACACGCAGTCCTTGGAATTTTTCAACACCCTTCAGCGCCAGGGTGTTCCCTCCAAACTGATGATCTTTCCGGATGAGGGCCATTGGGTGCTCAAGCCCCAGAATTCTCAGCTGTGGTACAAAACTTTCCTGGATTGGCTCGCCACTTACGTGAAGTGATCCCCGGATCAGGTCGCCGCAAGCTTCTGCAGGGTTCGGCGCAAAAATCGAAATAAGTGGTAGAGCAGGAATACCGAAATCACCATTAGCACGCCAACGACAATCACCGCAACGGTCGGATGCGCGGTCGCGAACCACGTCAACCACACCGCCAATAAATCTTCGCCAAAGCTGAGCGCCCAATTGCTCAGCGGCTCGGGCGACATGTTCGCCGCCGCCCGTGCACTGGCCTTCGTCCCATGTGAAGTCAGCGCGATACCACCCGCCAACAAGGCCGCCGCCCAGCGCCACGGTTCCGATGCCGCTGCGGTTACGCTGAACGCCAGGAGCGCCGCCGCAGGAGGCCGGATAAACGTGTGCACCGCCTGCCATACGGAATCGACATAAGGAATCTTGTCCGCCAGGAACTCCACGACATACAGCGCCAGCGCAACGCTCAATACCATTGGATGTGACAGTACTTGCAGCTTCTCTGGAAGGTGAATCACTCCGAATCGCTGTAGCAATCCCAACGTAGCAACCGTCGCGTACAAGTTCAGTCCCGAGGAAAAACCCGTACCGAGTACAAGACTGATGGTTTCGATCGGATTCATACGCGCATAAGCCGGCTAAACGGCTCATTTCGGCCGTATATTCGAAGGTATCACGGATAAGGGTACGCAGTGCGCCGCAAAAAGAACGTCCCGGCCAATGACCGGGACGCTCGAACATGGTTTGCGATTTGTCTTATTGGCTAGGCAACATCAACCGGGTCCAGCCGGTTGTGTTGGTATCGCGGAACAATGGTGTACGCGGCGGCAACAATGTCGGGTTCAGGAACTCGACGTCGAACTGGTAACCGCGGGTAGGCGGCGCATACACTGTCGCGCAGCACTTAAAGATGCCCGTGGCCTGCCGGTTGTAGTACATGCTGATGAGCGATCCGGTGTAGTAGAGGGTCTGGTTGCTCCAGTCCTCAATGTAGCGCAGGAAGTTGTGAATACCACCGTCGCTGCCGTTATCCGCGCTGCTGCCAAAATACGGGAACGGAATGCCCTTTCCGGCTACCGCTGCCGTGCGCCAATAGGTCGTCGTTGCATTGCGCACGTTTCCACCGTTCAGGTTGTATTGTGCGTAAGAAAACGAGTTAATGTCATTCCAGTTGTTGGAAAGCAACGTTATCGCGTCGGCAGCCACGGATGTTGGCACGTGCGGATCGTTGAAACCTCCGCCCGCAGAGTTCGCGTTGTAGTTGCCCTGAATGTACAGCGGATTTTCTGTCGCGATCGTCAATCCGCACGTGGTGCCGGATGGGCATGACCCGAGACCTGTGAGCAGTTTGCCGTTCACGATCTTCACTGCACGGCGGAAGAAGATGGGAGGGTTCTCTCTGGCGGCATTGGAATTTGATGCGAAGGACATCGGCCAGATACCCGAACCGGGGCCATAGCTTGGATAACCGCAGAAGTTGTTGGCGAGCAGCGCTCCGGTCGTACCTGAAACCAGGCTGTTGTAGAAACCGTACTGCCCGTATGCAGTCGTGGCGTTTCCTGTAATCAGCGCGGTGCCCGCCGGCGCTGGCGGCCAAGTGCCGGTCGTGCCGTAAAGAGTGGAGGGCGCCGCAGCCGTGGCCATCACGTAGTTCGTATCTGTAGAGTTGGCGCCGTAAGTGAACAGCAGTCCGACTCCGTCAAGATCTTCACCAGGGTCCAGAGAGGCATTCTGGCACCCGTTCGAGACTGTGCCGTTCGCGATGTCGTTCCAGCCGTATTCTCCGGTCTCATGGCCGGACGGCGAGACCGGTGGCCAAGGGGTGCTCCAGGTCTTGCTGGAGGCGTAATTCCCGCGCCGATCGGAGATATACACCACGAAATCGTTCGGAGCGATGACCTGATCCTTCGTATTAGGACCCGTAGAGCCGATGGCGCCGCTGAACCATCTCACGAGATTCCCGGCATCCAGCTCGATGTAGTGCATGGTGCCGTTAAGCGTTGGAAGGTTCTGATATGCGCCGCTATTAAGCACGGTTTCGCGCAATTCGCCCTCGCGCGTGTCGAACAGCGTGTTCGGCCAGAAGTCGGATGGTGGATTTGCGGCAGTCAGCGCGCCGCAGTTATTGCCGGCAGACCACGTCGAAGGATTGTCGCGCACGCGCTCCAAGCGGATGATCGCGTTGGGATGCGGATCAGCGCAGGTTGCGGGACCGAGCTGGGCCCCAGGCAAATGCGCTCCCGAAAGCGGAGCGCCCGTCGTTGTAGTAGGGGCGCCATACTGGCCCGCCGTCAGTCCTCCCTGCGGGTTGATGTTGCGGCCGACATAGCCAAGGCCGAGGACCTCCGCGGTCACGTCTTGCCAGGTCCCACACGGCGAACCGTAAGTGGTTTGCGCTTGAATCTTGATGAAACCCTTCACGATCGGATAGCCGTACGGCAACCAATATCCGTCGGCAGAGTTATAGGCACTGGCGTTCGTCGTGTTCGTCGCTGCGCCGGAGGCAGCCAACGGCAATGCCGTTACGCCATTCGCGGTCAACTTTGTCTTCAGCGCTGAGGCACCGCCCGTTGTCGGCCAGTTTGCCACGGGTTGCGCGAGAGTGCTCAAATCGAGCGGCTGCGTAGACTGTTCCACGCAAGGCAGATTCATTATGTCGCTAGGATTGTCGGACAGCAGAATCTGCAGACTTGCCTGCGCAAAATAGCGTTCGCCGGTGATGTTCGCTGCCTCTCCTCCCACTGGCCGGCGGATGAGGTCGATGGCCTGGGTCGAGCCGGTGCCCATAGTTACGATGCCCAGGTTCAGCTGGCGCGCGCCCGTCGAATATTGGGGATAAATGCTTCCCGGACCGTTGATCAGGTTACTGTTGTAATGAGACGGAGCCGCGCCCATCGAGATCGTGGGCCAGCCGGTATTCGCGCATCCAGTGCAGTTTGCTCCAGCCGTCAAGCTACCCTCGCTCATGGCGAGTGACCGGTAGCTCGTTCCTCCCGGGTTCGTCGTGATGTTCACAGTTCCCGCATAACCGTTGCTGCTCGGCCAGCCGTCCGCCAGGTTGGTGCGAATCACGTCCTTGTACGCGTCCACCTTGTCCTTCATCGTCAGCGTCGCGCCCGTGCCTTCCGCAAGGAACAGGTTCCCGTTCGTGTGCGTACGGCCGCCAAATGAGAAGTCCGGACCGGCGTGGAAGGTCAGGTCCATGTCCGAAAACACGCCGAACTGGAACATCGGGATGCCCACCGTCTGTGTAGAGCGCTGCAACTTCACTTCGCGCCCCATTGACGTGCGCGCGTTCACGGTAAGGGTGTATTCGGTGATCAACGCGTTCATGCCCACATAAGGGCCGGATTTGATCGTCGAAACCGTTGGCGCCGGATTGCCGTTGCCGTCAAGCGCTTGCGGCGTAATTACGTAGCCGGAATGCCCGTCCGCGGTTTGGTATGCGATTCCGGGAATCGCCGGCGGCGCCGTTTGCAGAGCGCTGATTTGCGACATGCTCGGCGCGTACGTCTGTGCGAACAGGTTTCCGAGGCCAGCGGTCAGCTCTTCCATACCAGCTTCCGCGCCGTAGAACGCCTGCACGTCGTCGTTATCGGATCCCGCGAGTTGCTGGTTCGACATCAGCAAAACCGCGAACCCGACCAGCAGGCTCGACATCAGGAAGAGGAGCATCAGCGTCGTCAGCAGGGCCACGCCCGCTTCCCGGCCAAGGCTTTTCATTTTCGTGAGAGACTTTTTGCTCATTCTCAACTCCCCTTATTGATACCGATTCACGTAGGCCAGGCTGCGGAGACTGACCTGAGTCTGTAGGTTCGTTCGCGCGAAGAGCGTCTGCGTCTGCGTACCCGAATGAACCTGGTACGCCGATCGCGCTGCGAGGTAGACGTTCACCGAACGAATCTGTGATTCCGAGTTGCCCGATGGAATCGCGGCCTGATTCGTAGGATTGGTTACACCGTCCACGAAGTTGTAGGTGAACTGCAGGTTCTCTAACGTTTCGCCAACCGGCGTCGCGGGATTCATGTTGACTTGGCGGATCAGACGCACGAAAGGCGGAGCAGTTACGTTGTCCAGGTAATAGCTGATCATCCAGATGCGTGTCGCCAGGGTCGGCGGAAAACATGCCGTACCGCCGCCGCAACTGGCGCCACCGGTTTCCAATTGTTGAATCGTGCCGCTTGTTTCCGTGCGGCCGTTCAACGCAAAGGCATCGCCACTTGCGAACGTGAGCACTTGTCCGGAAACGTTGGTTACCGTGAGAACCGCGTTTCCGAGCGTGTTGCTAAACATGATCAGATCGCCCGGTGAGATCGTGATTCCGGAGGTCGACGGATTCAGGTTTACACATGTGCTGTCGAAGGTGGCGGTCAGGGTCGTTCCGGAGAGTCTTAGCGACCCGCCCGGGCATCCTGGGTTCGGTGGGCTCGCCGTCGCCGGCTGGTTCACTGGCTTCTGGTCGAGGCCCAGGGTGTTATCTGCATAAAGGATCGTGATCTCATCGGTGATGCTGCCGGGATTAGTGGCGGTTCCGGTGGTCGCGTCGGCCGCTGTGATTGCCGGCCCGAGCATATTCCCAGGCTCGACGGCTGGCAGAGTTGAATTGCAGGGTGGGAAGGTCGTCATCCCGCCAAGCTTCGGCCGGTTGATCGCCACTGTCGAGCTGCAAGGGTTGCTCGTCGACCCATTCGAGGTGTACGGAATGTTGATGCCTCCGAGAGGGATGCCCGTACCCGCTTGTTGAAGATCCAATTCGATCGAGTTCAACCCGGCGCGGAAGTTCTCGGTCATATCCGCCGCTTGAGTAACCAGCGTGTTGGATTGGGTCGCATCCTTGAAAGTGGCTACCGCCGCGTACAAGATCACCAGCGTGATGCCCATGGCGATCATCATCTCGACCAGTGTAAAGCCAGCGACTTTTTTCCAGTTGTTCGGTGTCATCGAAGGCCTCACGAATAATTTGAAATGTAACTGGTGACGGAGACCGAGCCGTTCTTGCCCTGATAGATCCAGCTGACCGTTACCGTTATGTGGTTCAAATTGACGACTGCCGAGTCAGGTGTAAACGTGATCGTGCGTGTCATCCAGGGATTTAGCGTGAACGACTGGTCATCCGCCGTTCCAAAAATCCGGTCTGGCCCCGGGCCCGTCACCACCGTGTCCGGATTGTTGCAATTGTCGTCCGCGGTGCCGTAGAGCCCATCCGGGCCGGGATCGCAGAGTGGCCGCGCTCCATCCATGAAAACTCCACCCTGGCTCACATTGGCGATTTGCGCCCAGCTCAGCACCTTGGTGTCACGTGCGGTGAATATCGTCTCCATCGCTTCGCGCGCCTTTTGCTGAGCGATGAATTGGATCTGCGATTGGAACGAGTTCGTTAAACCCTGCGAGAACACGCTGACCAGCGACAATATGCCAAAGCTCAGAATCGCCATGGCCACCATGCACTCCAGCAGCGTAAAGCCTGTTTTTCTTCCCTGTTTTCTGCGAATTCGTTTCATAACGCTCACTCCCTTATTCCGTCCAGGCCGTAGTTCCACCGACGTAGTAATACGGGCGCACCCGGCCGGTGCCGCCCATGACGGTTACGGCGCGCGCCGTGGGCTTCTGGTTTGGCACGCCAATAAAGATCGTTCCATTAATCGGAGTTACTCCCGTCGCGTCCGTGAATTGCCCGGTCGATGTGAATTGCATGAATGCCGGACCGCCGCCAACTCCGGCGATGCACACGCCGGCGCCGCCGCAAGTGCCGAATGCCATCGGCGTATCCGGTACCCCGGTTTCCTGCGTGAAGGTGGTTTGCTTGGGAATTACCGATGTCACTGCTGCCTGCGCCGGGTCCGAGCTGCCGGGCCGCGGCAGAATCTGGTAGCTGACCGTTGGCGGCGTGGAGGCGCTGTTTATTCGAACCTGCACATTGCGCCGCTGGCTGATCGCCAATTGCCGCGCGAGGCGCAACTGACTCGCCACGGTGTCCGTTGCGGAATTTACCTGGTAGCCCTCAAACGATCCGAAACTCTGGATGATCGCCATCCCCCCGAGCACCAACATGATGGCAATCACGAGGACCATTTCCAGCATTGTGAAGCCCCGTTCCTGTCTGCGCGCTTTTCTCATGGGCAACTTCCATCCTTCATGCCGCACCATCAAATGTCGTGAGCTTCGGGGCAGCCACATCCCTGCACCTACACGGAGTCCGCCGATGCTCAGTCCTATCCCACAGTTAACTAGTTCACTTGTGCGGGAACAACTGGACGGTGGTACGGGTTCGGAGCAGCCGGGGCGCACCCGTCCCCAAGTTCCAGAAGAACAGTTACGAACGTTTACACGGAATGACCAGAGGAGAAATGAAACGACGCGACCGCAACGGACTGATAATACATCACTTAAACACGGCAGCACGCCTTAAAAGAGGGATCCAAGGATTCTCTTTCGCTTCAGCCTCTTCTCGAAGTTCCAATCGCGATAGTACTTTTGCCTTTAGCTTTCGGACACGCCCGCTCTGAATCGTTGGAGTTTTCTACCGCGCCGGCTGTCTTTTTCCCGAACTTCTGTAGTTCGATTACGTCAATTGTGTCTAGTTGACGGTCAAGGTCCCGGTCGTCGTTGCTGTGATCGACGAGTTCGCGGAGTCCTTCCCTGTGATCGTTACAGAGTAATTTCCAGTCGCTGCATTTCCGCCGCCTCCGCCCCCATTCCCGGACGAACCACCAGACGCGCTCGAGCATCCCGCGCCCCCGAAGCCTACCACCAGCAGAAGCACCGCGAACCCTGCCAGGCTCACCTCGCGCTTGCGCCTGCCAAACCCGATCAGCAGAATCGCGACGGTTGCAAGCCCCGCTTCGGTAATTACGAACAATTCAGTCAGCTGCCCATTGCCTCTCGAGACCGGCGGAAGCAACCCTGCGAACTGTCGTTTTCCTGTCGCTCCAACAATCGCTCCGCTGCCGCACGCCGACGCGCTGGTTTTTATCGTGAGGCTCACGGTGGTAGCCGAAGAAACTGCGGTGTTCGCCATCGAAAAGCATAAATCGGCCGACGCCGGACTGCTCGATACCGTCCAGACAACCGTCCCGGTATATCCGTTTTGCGGAGTTATCGTGACGGTGGACGTGCCCGTGCCCCCAGCCGCGATCGTCACGTTAGTGGCCGCTAGCGTAAATCCGCTCGAGCCGGTGGAACTTCCGCTCCAGGCCGTGAGCAGCCCATCGAAATTGATAGACCCGAGTCCCGAAGCCAAGTCGTAGCCTGACGTCGCGGAATAATCGCTCGCTGCAGAAATGCTAGACGGGCAGGTCGTCGTGCCCGCAGCGCTGCAATTGTTGTTTCCGCTGGTGGTGTCGTGAAACGCCGCGGCGTATGTGGAGGGGTTCGCTGCTAATGTGTAAAGCTTCGGGTTTACTAACCCTTGCGCCGAACCCATCTTCTGATTGATCAGCGCCACCATGCCCGCAAAAATCGGCGCTCCGAAACTCGTTCCTCCCGCGACCGTCAGGTTGGTGTTGGCACTATCGCGAAAACCATTCCCCACGGTGCAGCTGCCGGTGACCTTCGTCGAGGTATCGCTCGAACAATACAAATAGCCGGCATTATTCGGTGAAGCGCTCAAAGATATATCCGGTACCAGCCGAAAAGTGCCGCTGGGTAAGCCAGTTACTCCGGCTTGCCAGCTGGCTCGCGGTGTAAACATGCTGACCCCGCCTCCTCCGGCCGAGATGTTGCCCGTGGAATTGTCATTCCAAACTTGCTCCGGGATGTAGGACTTCGCCGAGCTTGTCACGTCAGAACTGCCGTTCGACGTAAAGTATGTGGAGTTGCCGGCCGCAACGTCAGCCGCGCGAAATGCCGTCCCTCCGATTCCGGTCGCATATTGGCTGCTGGCTGGAAAATCCACAGATAAGGTGGTATTCGGAGTTGATGCGGTTGGATCGTAACAATCCGCAGACCCTCCATCTCCAGCCGCTGCGATCACCGTCTGTCCCTGCGTAGCAGCCTGAGCCAGAAACGTGCCGTTCAGGGAATTGTAGAAGGGCTGACCAAGCAACGGCTCACACAAGCCATAGCTGGAACTGATGATCGGTGCGATCTTATTTTCGATCGCATATTCGATGGAGTTCCAAACATTAAGACTGCCCTTGCCCGTGTACACGAAATAGATCGTCGCGCCAGGCGCAATCGTGCTCGCATATTCCAAATCCAAGTCGGATTCGGATTCGTCTCCCGCAACAATCGTTGCCGTTCCGGAATTGGGCACCAGCTTTCGGATCGGGTCCTTCACACTGAATCCCGCTGCCGTCTGAAAGTGCTCGATATCCGTCATCACGATTTCGGACTGCCCCACCACCGCAATCGATTGCCCGCTGCCGGTTAATCCCGCGGTGTAAGCCGGTGTGAGGTTGTAGATCGTAGCTACATCTTTCGGCGAGAGAAAATGGTTGCCGGTCTGCCCCGAAGTGAAGTGATACTGTGTCGCCGCTTGCGGCCCCTTCCTCACAATGTGCGCCCGCGGACGGAATGTATCGAGATTTGTGACCGCCTGGACCACCGACGCCAACGACGCGGGCACGTTCAGATCGCTGTTTGGCGCAAAGTACCGCTCCGCATTCACATTGTAATAATGCAGTTCCGTGCCAAACGCTTGCTCCGCCTGGCGCGCCGTGCCGGAAAACCGAATGTGATTCTTGCTACGCGCCACCTCATCGACCGTGAAGCCCTGCTGGAGCAACCAATTCTGCATCGACGTGATGTCTGCATCTGCCAGCCCGGGTCCTGCTGCGCGCCGATCAGATCCTGCAGATCCTTTTCCTGCGCATCTGTCCGGCTGAACACGATGCTCATTCCTTCCATCCGCGTCTCCGGTGACACGCGCCCGCTCTCATTTTCCGCTTTCGCCCTCGGCGTGTGCGATCCGCGTAGCGTCACGCGCTGGCTGGCGTCCATCT
>Ga0335080_10004523_pt1 | contig 14172 bp, 11 predicted proteins | sample Lox_Sample_34_FD_206720 | JGI IMG/M metagenome (GOLD analysis project Ga0335080, IMG submission 206720) | Soil microbial communities from Loxahatchee National Wildlife Refuge, Florida, United States - Lox_Sample_3.4 | ecosystem: Environmental > Terrestrial > Soil > Wetlands | place: USA... | reverse complement strand
CGACCCGGCCGCCTTGAGTGTCTGGTGCTCCTCGGCTCCGGCGTTTTCCTGTCTCACTTACAACGCGCATGGCAACGGCCTGACCAACTGGGGCACGAACCTGTGGCATGTGCAGGCCATTGGCCGTCAGATGCAATATCTCGATCCGGACATCATCGTCCTCAACGAAATCCCGGTCACCAACAATTGCACGGCGCAAATGGTGGATTTTGTCACGGCCTTCCGCCCGGGCTATTACCTCGTCACCAACTCCATGGACGACGGATTCATCCGGAGTGTCATCCTCAGCCGCTTTCCCATCATCTCCTCGACCAGCCGGCTGCACGGGTCCGACCTCGCGCCGTACGGCTATACCAATACGGGGTTTACGCGCGATTTGTTCGAAGCACAAATTTCCGTTCCGAATTTTCCGCAGCCGTTGCATGTGTTCGCAGCCCATTTGAAATCGGCTCAGGACGCGGATTCGTCGGCGAAACGGGCGGCGGAGGCGGGCGCGGTTTCCAATTTTTTCGCCACGGTCTATCTCGCCACCAACCATCTCCAGCCTTACGTGTTGTGCGGCGACCTGAACGAGGACATTCTCCGGCCGCCGGTGAGCAATCCGCTGTCCATCCAGCGTTTGATCGGCGCTCCGACCGGCTTGCAACTGACCACTCCCCTCAATGCTCTCACCCGCAGTGAACGGACCTGGTCCATTCAGGATGCTGGCGGCCTCACTGTGCGTTACGATTACATCCTGCCGTGCGGATTGCTGTTTTCGAACATCACGAGCAGCCAGGTTTTCCGCACCGACCTGCTCACCAATCCGCCGCCGCCTTTGAAAACGAACGATAACGCCACGGCCTCCGACCATTTGCCGGTGATGATGTTTTTTGGCAATCCCTACGCCCGGCCGTTCCACTTGATTTCAATTGCCCGAACCAATCAGGCCGTGGCCCTGACGTGGGAAGCGGTTCCCGGCCAGCCGTATCGTGTGGACGTGTCGTCCAATTTGTCGGCGTGGTCGGTTCTCGCGAGCAATCTGCTGGCCACGAATGCGAACTGCACGTTCAATACGAATGCAACGGGCGACATTCAATTTTTCCGCGTGCATCGCGGACCGTAAGCGTCGTTTCAAGGAATCCAGACCAGGTCCGGGTTGTTGGTAATTCCCCTGTCGGTCGTGAAATCCCAATATTCGCAATTGCGAAACCGGGCGGCATGGCCGTCCAGAAAGACAAACTGCGCGCCGCGGTTGTGCAGATTACTGTGAACGTTGTTTTGTTGGGCGACCGCGGCAAGCTTGCCGTTGTCGAATAACCAGACCGTCGCATAGGGTTTCTGGATACAGCCCATTCGCGTCGAAAGATTATAAACGCCAGTGCCGTTGACGTGTTCATTCAGGCAATAGTGAAAAAGATTGTTCCCGTTGCTGCGCCGGGGATTGGACGGACAAATCCAGATGCAATGGCCCGGATCGATATCCGCATTCGTTCGCCATGGCATTTCGTGATAGTTGGGCAGGCCCAGCGTACGGGGCAGATCAATATACCATCCCTCGCTCGTGGAGGTGCCATTCGGGGTGCCGTCTTTCGGCAGGAAGTCTCGATTGTCCGCCACAAAAAGGAGCGTCGCCTGTCCCCACTGCCTGAGATTATTCCGGCAGGAAATTGCCTGTGCCGATGCCTTGGCGCGACTGACCGCGGTTAAAACCAGCCCGGCGAGAATTGCGATAATCGCCATCACCACCAGCAATTCAATCAAGGTGAAAGCGTCCAACGCCCCAGTCGAGTTTTTCCCGTGTTGGATAACAGCAGCCTGCCAAAACAACGGGATGTTTGACAAATACTTTTTTGTCCCCCAACCAAAGGCAGGCATCGCAAAGAACGCTGGACAGAATCGGAAGGGCAAAATAATGTCGCTGGCGTGAAACGCGATGGGTTGCAAACAACAAGTCAACAAAAGTGAAATCATGAAATTCTTTGCTTGGCTTAATGATCAACAGCAAGGTCCGTTTGACGAAGAAGCGATTCGGAAAATGATTTCAGAGGGACAGATTGCACAGGACACTCTTGTTTGCCCTGAAGGTGGTGATTTGGATTGGACTCCGGTTAAAGAACTGTTTTTTCAAGATTCGATACCGGAATCTTTCATTCCACTTCCATCCATTGATGAAATATCGGTTGAACAATCCGACGATGGCTCTCGTTTGGAAATTCGGCTGAACTCTGGTGCGGAATTAAAAATTAAAGCTGTGCGGCTTTATGACGAAGTCGCATTGACGGAACTTAATTCAAAAAAAGCAGAGGCCATGAAAATGCTCAAAGGCGTTTCAAGTGGTATTAGACCATGGGGATCAATTGAATGGGTGCTTGCAGGTTCTGCCGTTATCGGAACGGCGGAAGCTGTTTTATCAGCGGGAGCATCTTCGGTGGGCGCTCGCTTGCTTGAAGAGGCAATTCAAGCAGAGCGAAAACTTCGCAAAGAAGGCATCTTTTTCCCTGTCAGCAAAATTCAATTTATTGAGAATCCCATGCCCGGTTTTTGGCGAGTACCCGTTAAAAAAGACATTCAATCCAAAGTCCCAGTTTATCAAATTATTCAGATTAAACAAAAAAAGGAGACCCGAACAGCAACAGTGACATCGGCGTTCGTTCATAACGGCGATGAATTTATTTCTGTGATGGCTGATGATAATACAGTTTCTTCAATCCGTTGGAGCGCCATCGAACGCTATGTGCAATTAAAATCAGGCACAAATCACCGAACGTAGTTATTCTACGCTCGGCCCAATTTCTTTTCGTGTCTTTCGTGTGTTTCGTGGTTAAATTTTTCCCGCGATGATTCAGTACCTCGATTTGCTGCGCCATGTCCTGGAACACGGAAAACCCAAGGCCGACCGCACGGGCACCGGCACGTATTCCATTTTCGGCGCACAAATGCGTTTTCCCCTGGCCGCCGGTTTCCCGCTCGTCACCACCAAGAAGGTCCACCTCAAATCCATCATCCACGAACTGCTCTGGTTTTTGCGCGGCGATACGAACGTCAGGTATCTCAAGGAACGCGGTGTGACCATCTGGGACGAGTGGGCGGACCAGGACGGCAATCTTGGCCGCATCTACGGCGCGCAATGGCACGACTGGCGCGCGCCCGACGGCCGTTCCCTCAACCAGATTGGCCGGGTCATCGAACAAATCAAAAAGGACCCCGCCAGCCGCCGGCACATCGTCACCGCGTGGAATCCCGGCGAACTCGAGCAGATGGCGCTGCCGCCGTGCCACTCGCTGTTCCAGTTTTACGTGCTCGACGGTGAACTGAGCTGCCAGCTTTATCAGCGGAGCGCCGACCTGTTTCTGGGCGTGCCCTTCAACATCGCCAGCTACGCCCTGCTCACGCTCATGGTCGCGCAGGTCTGCGGCCTGAAGCCCGGCGATTTTGTCCATACCTTCGGCGACGTGCATCTTTACGCCAATCACGTCGAACAGGCGAAGCTGCAGCTGACGCGTCGGCCGCGGCCGCTGGCGCGGATGAAATTGAATCCGGCGGTAAAAAACATTGACGACTTCAAGTTCGAGGATTTTGAATTGGCCGGTTACGACCCGCATCCGGCCATCAAAGCGCCGATTGCGGTTTGAAATTTTATGGCCCGCGAGGGCCGAAACATGGATAGCCACAGGTGCAGCCTGGAGCAGGTGATAGATTGTTTTGCGACGGCTTTGTTCGACCCCGTTGGGGTCGTGATATTTTTTCACATTGACCGCGGGTTACACCCACGGCTACCCATGTTGTTGCCCTCCGGGCAGTAGAGTGAAGAATTTGTAACATGAAACACTTCAAAGCCATCGTCGCGATGTCGCAGAACCGCGTGATCGGGGCGGGCGGCAAAATCCCGTGGCATCTGCCGGAGGATTTCAAGTGGTTCAAAAAAATGACGACCGGCAATGTCATCGTCATGGGCCGCAAGACGTTTGAAGGCCTGGGCCAGCCGCTGCCCAACCGGAAGAACCTGATCCTGACCCGGCATCCGCAGCGGCTCATCAAGCGGCATCCGGAAATTTTCGGGCAATATCACGAGTGGCGCGGCGGCCGGCATCTCAAACGCGCCCACCAGCTCCGGTTTACCAGGCTCGGTGAAATACAGGAGACGGAAATCTATGTTTTCAACTCGCTCGACCGGTTGAATCCCGAGGAATTTCCGAACGACATTTTTATCTGCGGCGGCGCGGAAATTTACGCGCAGGCGTTGCCGCGCTGTTCCGACCTTTACCTCACGCTGGTCAAACGGGAAGTAGAGGGTGATGCGCTCTTTCCGCCGTTTGAAAACCGGTTCGTGCTGGCGGAAGACGTCTGCGACACGCCGGAATATAAAATCCAGCATTATCGGCATCGGAGCCTGAAATCCACCGAATCGTAGCCGGACGAATTCATGTTGGAGTTCAAGCTTTAGCTTGCTCCTTCAAGATAAACGCAAATACGACAAGCTGAAGCTTGAACTCCAACGCTGCCAATAAAACCGGCGGACCGTTGCCGGTCCGCCGGTGAGTGAATTCAAACAGGCAGAATAATTACTCCGTTTTCTCGCCGTCCTGTTTCGCTTCGTCGGCAGCGTCGAAGGCGTGTTGCAACGCCACAAGGTCCTCGCCGGGTTTAAGCGCATCGAAGATTTTCTGTTCTTCTTTGAGTTGTTCGTCGGTGTAGCTGGCAGCCTTGATGGACAGGCCGATGCGGCGTTCACCCTTATCAATCTTGATGACGCGCGCGGTCACATCCTGGCCGGCCTTGAGCACGTTTTTAATCTTGTCCACGCGCTCCTCGCTGACCTGTGAGATGTGCACCAGCCCGTCGATGTCGTGTTGCAAACCGACAAACGCGCCGAAGCTCGCGAGTTTGGTGACCTTGCCGGTGACGACGTCGCCAACCTTGTAAAGCTGGTCGATGTTCGCCCACGGGTCCTGCGAGAGCTGTTTGATGCCCAGCGCGATGCGCTGATTCGGACGGTCCACTTCCAGCACCACCGCCTCGACTTCGTCGCCTTTCTTGAGCACCTCGGACGGGTGATTGATCTTGCGCGTCCACGACACGTCGGACACGTGAATCATGCCGTCAATGCCCTCCTCCAATTCCACAAACGCGCCGTAGCTGGTGAGGTTGCGCACCTTGCCCCTGACCCGGGCGTTGACCTGGTATTTCTGCTCGGCATTGTCCCAGGGATTGGATTCCAACTGGCGGATACCGAGGGATATTTTTTGTTCCTCGCGATTGATGCCCAGCACGATGGCCTCGATTTCCTGGTCCTGCTTGAGCACGTCGCTGGGTTTGGCCACCCGCTTGGTCCAGGACAGCTCGGTGACGTGCACCAGACCTTCAACGCCCATCTCCAGTTGCACAAATGCGCCGTAAGGCACGAGACTGACAACCTTGCCCTTGACTTTCGCGCCGACGGGATACTTGGTCTCGATGTTGTCCCACGGGTTGGCCATTTTTTGCTTGAGGCCTAGGCTGACGCGTTCCTTTTCCTTGTTCACGTCGAGCACGACCACGTCAATTTCCTGGCCGACTTTGAGCAGTTCCGAGGGATGTGCGATGCGGCCCCAGCTCATGTCAGTGATGTGGAGCAGGCCGTCAATGCCGTTGAGGTCGATGAACGCACCGAAATCCGTGATGTTCTTGACCGTGCCCTTGCGGATGTCGCCCGGCACCATTTCGGCCAGCAGTCGGGCGCGCTTTTCATTGCGCTCCTGCTCAATTAATTCACGGCGCGAGAGCACGATGTTCTGCCGTTCCTGATTGATTTTGACGACCTTGAATTCATAGGTGTTGTTGACGAACTGCGCGAGGTTCCGCGGCGTGACGACATCAATTTGCGATGCAGGCAAAAACGCTTCGACCCCGATGTTGACGACCAGGCCGCCTTTGACGATCGACTTGACCTTGCCCTGGATGGTGCCGCCCTCATTGCAAATGGTGAGGATGCGCTCCCAATTTTTCTTGAACTCGGCTTTTTCATGTGAGAGTTCAACGGTGCCTTCTTTGTTTTCGAGCTTTTCGATAAGGACGTCAATTTCGTCGCCGACCTTGAGTGCGTTGGGGTCGGTAAATTCGTTGGTGGGGATGACCCCTTCACTTTTGTAACCGATGTCCACCAGAACTTCCTTGGGGCGGACTTCGATGATAATGCCTTTGACAATTTCGCCGGCGGCAAAACGCACTGCGCTTTGCTTCATGGCTTCTTCCATCGTGAGCATAATGGTTCTATTCCAGGTTGAACTGCGGGAGGCTTGGTCGTCCGCGGAAACGGACTTCGAAGACTCCATTGCCTAACTACCGCCCGGCTTCGCAACGCTTCGCCGAGGCGAGGACGCTGCCGTGGCAACGGAGGGTTGAATGTTAGGTTGTATGTTGACTGTTGTTTCTCAGCCTCAATGAACATCCGCACACGCGGCGTTCAGGCAGGAAGAAAGATAGGGGAAATGTGGAGAATGGCAAGTGCGAAATTACAAATTTTCATGGTCCTTGCATTCTCAAAAAAAGAAACGGCGCTGGGTTAGCGCCGTCTCAATTTTCCGTAACCCCACCCTCCAAATTTTTGTGTCGCCATTTCAAAACCGGGCACGCCCCTTCCGCAACCGGGCATGGATCAAGGTTAACAATGGAAGCTCAAGCGGCGGGTATTTTCAGCTTGGCACCCACGACAATGCGGTCGCTAACCAAACCGTTGGCGGCTTTGAGGACTTTGACCGTGGTCCCGTGGGCTTTGGCAATGCGAGTCAAGCTATCGCCGGATTTGACCACGTAAAGAGTCTCGGAATGGGTATCAGCTACTGCATTCTCCCTAGTGACGACCGGGGCGGGCCGGCTGACCGGGGCAACCGCTGGTTGCGAAACCGGCTGTGGCTTCTGCTCCTCCGGCAAAGCCGGGTTGGTCCAGGACGCTGGCACCCCCGTTGATTTTGTCCAGGACGTTGACCCGCCCGTTGATTTTGATTGGGTGACATTTTTGGCTGGAGGCGGGGTCGTGTTTTGCTCGCTCATGCATCCTTCAATCAGCAGGCCGACCAGCAAGATGACCAGGGCAACCACCGCAGCGATAAATCCCTTTTTAAATCGCTCCCGGCGGCGTTGTTGACTGTCCGCCCGCTGCAAGCAGGTCGGGATTTGGAAAGGGTTCGACGGATTAACGATATTCATAGTCTCTTCAAAGGTGTCAGCATGGCTAATGCCAGAACCGGCGGAAAATCTGACAGGTGGATTAAAAGTTTGCAACGGGCGGATTAGGATGGCCTGGATCGGGTCAAACTGTCCAATTCCTGAACTGAGACACCAGCGTCGCCGGTTATATCTGCTAAATCACTGCCCAAACCCCTGCTCCTTGATCCATAACAAACAGTCCCCCGCCCACGGATGCGGATGGGTGAACGGAGGCGGGTCGTTGAGCCCCAAACCGTGCCGGCCCTTTTGGTAGATGTGCAAATCAAATGGCACATGATTTTTACGCAACGCCTCGGCGAAAATCAGACTGTTTTCCACCGAAACCGTTTTATCTTCGAATGTCTGCCAGATAAAACACGGCGGCGTGTTCGTCGTCACTTGCAGTTCATTGGAAAGCAGCCGAACCAGTTCCGGCGATGGATTGATCCCGAGCAAATTGGTTTTTGAACCCTGATGTGCGTATTCGCCCATCGTGATGACCGGATAGCAAAGGATGCCGATATCCGGGCGCGAGCTTTGGTGTTCAATCGGGTCGGCGGCATTGGTGTCGCCCAAATCATAATGGGTCAGCAGCGTGGACGCGAGATGGCCGCCCGCCGACGAGCCCATGATGCCCACGCGCTTCGGGTCAATCTTCCAGTCCGCCGCCCGTGCCCGCACCAGGCGCATCGCGCGCGCCGCGTCCTGCAGCATCGCCGGATGCCGGTAGCCGTTCGAACCGAGCCGGTATTTCAACACGAAGCACGTCATGCCCTGCTGATTCAACCACAGCGCGTAATTCTTTCCCTCATGCGGCGCAAGATGGCTGTAGCTGCCGCCCGGACAAATCACCATCGCCGCGCCGGTCGCGTTGGTGGAGTCGGGTAGATAGGGTGTGAGCGTGGGAATATCGTTGGTCGTATTGCCGAGGGCGCCGGGCGCCCCACCCGGCCACAGTGGAATCGGCGCCTGAATTTCTGCCCGCAAGAAAAACGGGAAGGCAACCACTGCCGCCCAAGCAAATAGCGTTTTCATTTTGAATTGCATTAAAACCATTTTTTCCGCTTGAAATACCAATAGGTCAGCGCCGTGGAAATGGCGGTGACGGTCCCGGCGACCAGATAGCCGTGCTGCCAGCTCAATTCCGGCATGTTGTGGAAGTTCATGCCGTACCACGTGCCGACCATCATCAAGGGCGTGGTGATGACCGTGATCAGCGTGAGCAGTTTGACGACTTCGCCGGTCTGGTTGGACGACATATTCAGATAAACCTGCAAAATGCCGGTGAGCGAATCGGTATAACCCTGGGCCATTTCGCTGATCTGAAACAGCGTGTCATAGATGTCTCGGAAATACGGCACCATGTGGGCGCGAATGAGCCGGAATTCGCCCGCCGCAAACCGGGCCAGCACCTCGCGTTGCGGCCCGATGATCTGGCGCAGGCGAAGCACCTCCTTCTTGATCTGGAGGATTTTGTTCATCGTCTTCTGGCCGTGGTACTGCAGGACGAGCTGCTCAAGCTCAGCAATTTCCAGGGAAAGCTCCTCGAGCGCGGGCTTGTAGTTGTCCACCAGCGAATCCAGCAGCGAATAAGCCACCCGGTCGGGCGCGCGGGCAATCAACACCGTGCTCTTGACGGCGCGCTCCTCGACCACCAACACGCTGCGCAGCGGTTGCTGGTGAAAAGTCACTAGAAAATTTTTGCCGAGGAAAAAATCCAGTTCGCTGGTGGCAAACTGCCCGCTTTTACGGCTGTAATCCACGGCGTGAATGACCATGAACAGATAGGGAGTGAACAAATCCCCCTCCTTCGGCGAATATTCCTCCACCTTCGGCGATTTATTGGCCGTGACGCAGTCCTCGATGGACAGCGGATGGAAATGGAACACATCACCCAGGATCGTCCGGACCTCCTCCTCCGTTGGCGCTTCGAGATCCACCCACAGAAACAGATTGGTGTCCGCCAGCAAGGTCGGCATCAGGAACAAATCAATGTTCTCGGTATGCAACCGTCCCTGCGTGGTGAAAGCAAAAGAACGAATCATAACCCGGACCGGCGGACGGCAAATGGAGCGGCGCCCGGCGCTACATTGGTTAAAAATGCATTCATAGTCTGCCGGCCACGAAGCTTACGCCAATCCCCGACCGTTTCAATCCTGAAGGCCGCGTTGACACCCGGCGGCTCCCCTCCTACTTTCGCAGGACATGTTCGAACTTGTCGCACCCTTTAAACCCGCTGGGGACCAGCCGCAGGCCATTGCGAAGCTGACCGACGGGCTGCTTTCGGGCGCAAGACATCAGGTGCTGCTCGGCGTCACCGGCTCGGGCAAGACTTTCACCATCGCCAACGTCATCCGGAACGTGGACCGGCCCACGCTCGTCATTTCGCACAACAAAACTCTTGCCGCACAGCTTTACGCGGAGTTTAAAAGTTTTTTTCCAAAAAATGCCGTCGAATACTTCGTCAGCTACTTCGATTATTACCAGCCCGAAGCCTACATCCCGCGCACGGACACGTTCATTGAGAAGGATTCCAGCCGGAACGAGGAAATCGAGCGCCTGCGGCTCTCCACGATGAGTTCGCTGTTCTCGCGGCGCGACGTCGTCGTCGTCGCCAGCGTATCGTGCATTTACGGCATCGGCAGCAAGGAGGATTACACGGCCATGGTCATCCCCGCCCGCACGGGCATGGAATTGTCGCGCGAACAATTTCTCACGCGCCTCGTGGACCTGCTTTACGACCGGAACGACATTGAATTTGCCCGCGGCCATTTCCGTGTGCGCGGCGACACGGTCGAGCTGCGCCCGGCGGGACGCGAAGACGGGCTGCGCGTGGAATTTTTTGGCGAGACCATCGAACGCCTCACGCGCTTTGAGCCGCTGACCGGAAACAAAATTGAAACGCTCGACGCCGTCACCATTTTCCCGGCGAAACAGTTCGTCACCACCGGCGACAAGATGAAACGCGCCATCGTCGCCATCCGCGAGGAGTTGGGCGAACGCATCGCGTGGTTCGAGAAACACGGCCGGCTGCTCGAAGCCCAGCGCCTCAAGCAGCGGACGGAATACGACCTGGAAATGATGGAGGAGATGGGTGTCTGCTCCGGCATCGAGAATTACTCGCGCCACATTGCCGGCCGCGCACCTGGCTCGCCGCCCTGCACGCTGTTTGATTTTTTCCCGAACGATTATCTGCTGGTGATTGATGAATCACACGCCACCGTACCGCAAATCGGCGGGATGTATGAGGGTGACCGTTCGCGCAAGACGGTGCTGGTGGACTACGGGTTCCGGTTGCCGAGCGCACTGGATAATCGTCCGCTGAACTTTCTGGAATTCCAATCCATGCAAAACCAGACGATTTATGCCAGCGCGACCCCCGCGCCGCGGGAAATCGAGTGGGCGCGACAAAGTGCGGTTGGAACGCCGGCCTCCGGCACGGCGCGGTCAGATGATTTTTCAAAACATGCCGGGTCGGAGGCCAGCGCTCCAACTCCCGGTGTCACGGAGCTGGTCGTGCGCCCGACGGGACTCGTGGACCCGAAGGTCACGCTCAAACCGCTCAAAGGCCAGATTGACGACCTCATCGAGGAATGCCGCCGCCGCGCCGATGCGAAGGAGCGCGTGCTCGTCACCACGCTCACCAAGCGCACGGCCGAGGAATTGACCGATTATCTGCGCGACATCGGCGTCAATGTGCGCTACCTCCACAGTGAGATTGACGCCATCGAACGGGTCGAGATTTTGCGCGCCTTGCGCAAGGGCGAATTCGACGTGCTCGTCGGCATCAACCTGCTGCGCGAAGGCCTCGACCTGCCGGAAGTTTCGCTGGTGGCGATTCTCGACGCGGACAAGGAAGGTTTTTTGCGCAGCGTGACGAGCCTGATTCAGACCGCCGGCCGGGCCGCGCGCCATCTCCATGGCGAAGTCATCCTTTACGCCGACGTAATGACCGACAGCATCAAAAAATTTCTGGCGGTCACGGAATATCGCCGGAAACGGCAACTCGATTACAACCGCGAACATAAAATCACGCCTCGCAGCGTCAGCCGGGCGGTGGAGGAAAGCCTCGCCACCTACGAGTCAAAGCGTCAGGAAGCCGATGCCGTCCTCCACGACGCCGGCATGGACGTGGACCTCACTGAAACGATTAACGAACTCGAAGACGAAATGCTTGCCGCCGCAAACGAGCTGAAATTCGAGAAGGCCGCCCTGCTGCGGGACCAGATAAAGGAACTTCAGCGGATGATTGCGGATAACCGGCCCAACCGGGCCGGCAAGGCGCACCCGGCCGGCGTCCGGAAGAAAGACCGGCCAAGTCATGCGTGAGCGCAGAATTCCTGGCGGATCCTAACCGTCGGGGAAATGGGGATCAGCCGGCACGTTCTGTGCTGTCAAATGCAGTGTTTTGAACACCGGGGCGGTTTCCGACGACGATAAAACAGCGCCACTCCGGGTGAATAAAACGTTTGAATCATGATGACCCCGGGCTTTTTGGCCGGCGCATTCAGGATCGGTGAAGAAAATTCGCTGAGGGCATTGATCCCCTCCGGATCCACCGTTTCTCAAGTTCTTATTTATTTCGGCGCTCTTTTCCTGGTGGCGCTGGCCGCTCTCGCCTGGGCGGTTTTTCGGACGCCATCGCGTCGACGACATTCACATCATAATCACCACCGCGCGGCTTCAAAACGCCAGCAACCATCCCGATTTCTCACACGTAACCCCACCCTGGCGGAAACCGGCGGCCTGCCGCCGGTTCGCACCGGGAAACCGCCTCCCTCGCCGGCCTGATTTTGAACACGTCATCAATGGCAGCCCGGGAAATGCGACCACGGCAGTTTGAGCCACTTGTGGGTCCCATCGTTTTGGCATTGGTGAGGAATGGCCGGTTCGACAGGTTGTTGAACAGCTTGATATTCCGGCGAAATGACTTTCGGACAGCATTATAATTATTATATGAATTTCGCTTGTGGGCATGTTTTCTGCTTGTTACTAATCTTATTAGACCAGTCGCAGTCATGGCATTTTCAAACCGTTGTATCAAAGTAATTGAATTATGAGCACAGAAGAAGCCAAACAACTAATCCAGGAACTGGAAAAAATTCGTCGCCAAACATACCGCTTCCGTCTCCTCACCATCATCGCACTGCTCACCATCGTGTTTACCGGCGTGAGTGCCATCATTGAGTCGGTTTACGGTCTCACCCAGGCAGGCCCGAGACAGGAGGAGTTCGTCAGCAATCTGAGCACCAATCTGCAACTGGAACTCCTGCCCATTGTCCAGAAAATCGCCGGGCGCGCCGTCGACCGTCTCAAACCGGCAGTTGAGTTGGAACTGAAAGAAATCAACGGACGCGCGCCGGAAGTTGCCGATGTTGCCCTCAGTGAATTGGATCAAATGGGTAACGAACTCACGGTTTACGCAGGTAAGGTTCTCGACCAGACCGTCAGCGGCACCCTGCAAAGACGGGAAGGTAAATTGCGCAAATTGTGTCCCGACGTTTATGACAAACAGATAGACGCCTTACTGAACAACCTGGCCCTCGAAGCCGGTGATCAACTCGCCCAGAGTGGTGAGAACCTGTTCAACCCCCATTTGAACTCCGTTCAAAGCATTCTGGTTAATCTCGAGAAAATCCAAAAAACCGAGCCGGTTGATGCCAGCAAGGACATTGATGCCTGGCAGGTGGCCTTTATGTTCATGGATGTATTCGTTCATGAATTCAAAGACCTGGCTCCTCCGGAACCCATCAAATCCAAGCTGGTTGAATTAAAAAATCCTGAACCCAGGAAGATCAAGGAGAAAAAGAAATGAAAACCGAACCTGCCCCCGCCGCCGCTCTCAAAGAATCCACTCCGACCGGAGAAGCGGTTGTGGCTGCTTATCTGGCCCAGGAACTGCCCAAAGCCCGGCTGCTCCTCAAACGCACGCGGATTATCTGCGTTATCCTGATCGTATTTATCGCGGCTTACATCGGCACCATCACCACCATCATGGTGGGATACTTTCAACCGAAGGCCGCTGCGGAGGTCGCCAGCGGCATGTTGGCCCAGCACGCCATGAAAGATGGCCCGATCCTTGCCGCGAAGGTCGAATGGGAAATTCCCCACATCATCCACCAGGTGCCCGACTATCTGATCGGAGAATTGCCTGTGTATCGGAAGGAATTGCAGCAGTCGCTGGAAACAGGGTATGAGGCCTATTGTAATTCGCTTAGCAAGGATTTGGGCGATCAGATGGACAAGTTCATTGATGACCACCAGGCTGAGATCAAGACGTTGTTGGAAAATGCGGGCGATCGTGATGCCATTAGAAAAATTTTGCCCGATTTCGACAAAGTGATTGCCGGAACCATGAAAAATGATCCGGAAGGCCAGGCGCTGAGAGAACGTATTGACGAGTGGGCGGGCGCGCTGAAAGAAGTCGAAAAACGCATGGACCGCCTGGCCAACGGAAGCAACTTGACTCCGGAGGAGCAGAAGGCGCGTTATGCTCTTGCCCTGCTGTCAAAAGTCATTGACGCCAACGCCAAAATGCCCGAAGCCGTTTCCGCGCCGGTGACAGCGCCCAAGCCGCGGCGTTGATTATTCATTTTCCATTGGCAATTCCATTGCCTTGGGCGGTCGCAGCCGGCGATTCGTCGCAACTCTTCTTCTTCTGCCCGCCGCTCGAAAGGGTGACGGCATTGAATCCTGAACCGCCGGGCACACCTGGGGTCAGGAAAACGTGCTGTCGATTCAGAGTCGTGAACCGGCCAGGGCGGTTTCATGCCACAGGCGGATGAGTTCACTCAGGCTTTGCAGCCACGGCAGAACGCGGTTTTCCAGTGCGTTGGAGAGGGGAATGGGGTCTTCCGAGTGGCAAGCCGCGCTCACGTCCCTGATGATGGTGGCGATTTGTTCAAGCTGCCATTTGCGGAGTTGGACAAGCGACGTTCGATGATCGCACGGCCCGCGAGTGTTTTCCGGCAACAGACTCAGTGTAATCACCGGCTCTTTGAGTAT
>Ga0335080_10004522_pt1 | contig 14173 bp, 12 predicted proteins | sample Lox_Sample_34_FD_206720 | JGI IMG/M metagenome (GOLD analysis project Ga0335080, IMG submission 206720) | Soil microbial communities from Loxahatchee National Wildlife Refuge, Florida, United States - Lox_Sample_3.4 | ecosystem: Environmental > Terrestrial > Soil > Wetlands | place: USA... | reverse complement strand
TGCAGTCGGCGGTGTCGCGCTGGCCGGAGGCGGTGGCGGTGGCGATCGACGCCCGCGACGGCCGGGTCGCGGTCGCGGGCTGGAACGAGGTCACCGGTGTCGACGCGCTCGAGCTCGCGGCCACCGTCGAGGGGTGGGGCGTCCTGCGCGTTCAGTACACCGACGTGAAGAGGGACGGGACGCTCGACGGCCCGAACCTCGAGGCCCTCGAGGCGCTGGGAAGGAAGACCGGCCTGCGCATCACCGCCGCGGGCGGGATCTCCGACGTGGACGACCTCGTCCGGCTCTCGGCGCTCGAGGCCTTCGGGGTGGACGAGGTGATCGTGGGCAAGGCGATCTACGAGGGACGGCTCACGCTCGCCGCCGCCCGCGAGGCGCTGGCCGGGGTGGAGAGGACGCGCTGATGCTCGCCCGGCGCCTCATCCCGTGTCTCGACGTCGACCACGGCCGGGTGGTGAAGGGCGTGCGCTTCGTCGCCCTGCGGGACGCGGGAGACCCCGTCGAGGCGGCGGCCCGTTACGATGCCGAGGAGGCCGACGAGCTCGTGTTCCTCGACATCACCGCGTCGTCCGACACCCGACCGATCGTGATCGACATGGTCCGCCGGGTCGCCGACGCGGTCTACCTGCCGTTCACCGTCGGGGGAGGCGTGCGGACGGTGGCCGACGCCGAAGCCCTGCTGCGGGCCGGGGCGGACAAGGTCGGAGTCAACACCTCGGCCGTGAGCGATCCCGCTCTCGTCGAGGACCTGGCCCGGCGCTTCGGGTCGCAGGCGGTCGTCCTCGCGATCGACGCCCGCGCGACCGGTCGCGGCGGCTGGGAGGTGTTCGTCCACGGCGGACGGACGCCGACCGGGAAGGACGCGGTCGCCTGGGCGCGCGAGGGAGCGGAGCGTGGGGCGGGCGAGATCCTGCTCACCAGCATGGACCGCGACGGGACGAAGGACGGCTTCGACGTGCCGCTCACCCGGGCCGTGACGGACGCGGTCCGGGTGCCGGTGGTGGCGTCGGGCGGCTGCGGCACGGTCGCGCACATGGCCGAGGTGCTCACCGACGGCGGGGCGAGCGCGGCCCTCGCCGCGTCCGTCTTTCACTTCGGCGAGATCCGCATCCCCGACGCCAAGGCGGAGCTGCTGCGGGCGGGGGTCGAGGTGCGGCCGCCCGCGGAGTCAGGCCGGGTCGTCGGGGGAGGGCGGTGATGGCGATCCGGATGCCCGACGGCCTCGTCTACGACGCGAACGGCCTCCTGCCCGTCGTCGTCCAGGACCGGGCGAGCGGCGACGTGCTCATGGTGGCCTGGGCGAACGCCGAGGCGCTCGCGAGGACCGCCGAGACCGGCCTCGCCCACTTCTGGAGCCGCAGCCGGAAGGCTCTCTGGTGGAAGGGCGAGACCTCCGGCAACACCCTGCGCGTCGTCGAGGCGCGCGCCGACTGCGACGCCGACACGCTGCTCCTCGTCGTCGTCCCGACCGGCCCCGCCTGCCACACCGGGACGCGGACCTGCTTCGGCGACACGTCGCCGAGCGCGGCCGGGATGATGGAGGAGCTGAGCCGCGTCGTGGCCGAGCGGGCGGCGGCCCCCCCCGAGGAGTCCTACACCGCTCGGCTCCTCGCCCAGGGCCCGGACCACGTGCTGAAGAAGATCGGCGAGGAGGCGACCGAGGTCGTCCTCGCCGCGCGGGTGCAGAGCGACGAGCGGCTGACCGAGGAGGCGGCCGACCTTCTCTACCACCTGCTGGTGGCGCTGCACCAGCGGGGCCTGCCTCTCGCCCGGGTGATGGACGAGCTGCGGAGGAGGAGGAGCCGGTGAACGCGCTGGGCTACGAGGAGTACGAGCGCCTCTCCGAGACGGGGCGGCCGGTGCCGGTCTTCCGCGAGGTGCCGGGCGACCTGAGCACGCCGGTCTCGGCCTTCCTGTCCCTCGCCGCGCGCGCCGAGCGGGCCTTCCTGCTCGAGAGCGTCCTCGGCGGCGAGCGTCTCGCGCGGTACTCCTTCCTGGGGCGCGACCCCGTGGCCCGTCTCGAAGTGCAGGCCGGCAAGGTGGTCGTGCACGACGCCGACGGAAGGCGGGAGGAGCCGGGCGGCCTCCTCGGCGCCCTGAGGACTCGTCTGGGCGCGCACCCGGCCGAGATCGCCGGCCTCCCGCGCTTCACCGGCGGCGCGGTCGGCTACCTGACCTGGGACGCGGCCCGCCTCTTCGAGCGCCTCCCGGACCACCACGGCGCCGCGCAGGGCACGGTGGCCTCGTTCGCCTTCTTCCGCTCGCTCGTCGCCTTCGACCACGTGAGGCAGCGTCTCGTCCTCATTGCCCTCGCCGAGCCGGGCCGCCGCGACGAGTTCCTTCGCGCGCAGCAGGTACTCGACGCCTTCGAGGACGACCTGGGCTGGGAGCGCCGGCCTGCGGCCACGCGGCGGGCCGAGCCGCCGCCGACCCTCCCTTTCACCGACGGCGCCTCTTACCGCGAGGCCGTCCTCGCCGCGAAGGAGCACATCGCCGCCGGCGACATCTTCCAGGTCGTCCTCTCCCGCCAGCACACGGTCGACTGCGCGATCGACCCCTTCACCGTCTACCGGGCGCTGCGGATGGTGAACCCGTCGCCGTACATGTACTTCCTGAAGGACGGGGAGGCCGCGATCGCCGGGGCCTCGCCGGAGATGCTCGTGCGCGTCGAGGGCCGAAGGGTCGAGGCGAGGCCCATCGCCGGCACGCGCCCGCGCCACGAGGGGCGGGGCGACGACGCCATCGCCCGCGAGCTCCTGGCCGACGAGAAGGAGCGGGCCGAGCACCTCATGCTCGTGGACCTCGGCCGCAACGACCTCGGCCGGGTGTGCCGCTTCGGAAGCGTGCAGGTGGCCGAGCTGATGAAGGTCGAGCATTACAGCCACGTGGCCCACATCGTGAGCTCGGTGGTGGGGGAGCTCGAGGACGGGAAGGACGCCCTCGACGCGCTCGCCGCCACCTTCCCCGCGGGCACCCTCTCCGGGGCGCCGAAGATCCGGGCCATGGAGATCATCGACGCCCTCGAGCCGCGGGCGCGCGGCCTTTACGGCGGGGCTCTCGGCTACATCGACCTCGGCGGCAACCTCGACTTCTGCATCGCCATCCGGACCCTCCTCCTGAAGGGGGGGAAGGCCACCCTCCAGACGGGGGCCGGGATCGTCGCCGACTCCGATCCCGCGTACGAGGAGCGGGAGACGGAGGCGAAGGCCCAGGCCCTCTTCGAGGCTCTCGAGGTGGCGGGAGGGCTCGCGTGATCCTCCTCGTCGACAACTACGACTCGTTCACGTTCAACCTCTACCAGTACCTCGGGGAGCTCGGGGCGGAGGTGAAGGTCGTCCGCAACGACGCCTTGAGCGTCGAGGACGCGCTCGCCCTCCGGCCGGACCGGATCGTCGTCTCGCCCGGGCCGGGAACTCCGGACGAGGCGGGGATCAGCCTCGAGCTCATCCGCCGCTCGCCGGTGCCGGTCCTCGGCGTTTGCCTGGGCCACCAGGCCCTCGGCCAGACGTTCGGGGGGAAGGTCGTCCGGGCGCCGAAGCTCATGCACGGAAAGACCTCCGAGATCCGCCACGACGGCAAGACGATCTTCGCCGGCCTGCCCGACGTGTTCACCGCGACCCGCTACCACTCGCTGGTCGTGGCCCCCGAGAGCGTGCCCGAGTGTCTCGAGGTCTCGGCCTGGACCGACGGCGGTGTCGTGATGGGCCTCCGCCACCGCGAGCGGCCGCTTGAGGGCGTGCAGTTCCACCCCGAGAGCATCCTCACGACGGCGGGCAAGGACCTGCTGCGGAACTTCCTCGGTGTCGGGGCGAAGGTCAGCATCAAGCGCCACCTCGGGAAGGCGGCCCGCGGCGAGCGGCTCACCGAGGACGAGGCGGCCCAGGCCATGGGCTCGATCATGGACGGCGAGGCCACGCCGGCCCAGATCGGCGCCCTCCTCGCGGCGATGGCGGCCAGGGGCGAGACCGAGGACGAGGTTGTGGGCTTCGCCCGGGCGATGCGGGCCCGGGCGGTGCCTCTGACCTCGAAGGGCGCCGTCGACACCTGCGGCACGGGCGGGGACGGCGCGGGCACCTTCAACATCTCGACCGTGGCTTCCTTCGTGGTCGCCGCCTGCGGCGTGCCGGTGGCCAAGCACGGCAACCGCTCGGCGAGCGGCACCTGCGGCAGCGCCGACGTGCTCGAGGCGCTGGGCGTCCGCATCGACGCTCCGCCGGCGACGGTGCAGCAGGCCCTCGACGCCGTCGGCTGGACCTTCCTCTTCGCCCCGAAGTTCCACGCCTCGACCCGGCACGCCGTCGGCCCGCGCAAGGAGATGGGCGTGCGGACCGCGTTCAACCTGCTCGGCCCGCTCACGAACCCGGCCCGGCCCGAGGGCCAGGTGGTCGGCGTGCCGAAGGCCGACCTCGCGCCCTTCGTCGCCCGGTGCCTGCAGCGGCTGGGGACGAGGCGGGCTTGGGTCGTGAACGGGAGCGGCCTCGACGAACTCACCGTGGCCGGGCCGACGACGGTGGCCGAGCTCGCGGGCGAGGCCGTCCGCGCGTTCACGATCACGCCGGAAGACGCCGGCCTCCGCGGGGCGGCCCTCGACGAGCTTCGAGGCGGCGACCCCCAGGCGAACGCGGCGATCGCCCGAGAGGTGCTGTCCGGAGCGCCGGGCCCGAAGCGGGACGTCGTCCTGCTGAACGCCGCCGCGGCCCTGATCGTGGCCGGCCGTGCGAAGGACCTCCGCGACGGCGCCCTTCAGGCCGCGGCCGCGATCGACGACGGCCGGGCGCGCCGCCTCCTCGACCGGGTCCGGGAGGCTCTCGCGTGACCGGCTCCTCGGTCCTCGACGCCATCCTGACCGAGACGCGCGAGCGTGTGGCCTCGGGCCGGGAGCGGCGTCCGCTCGGCCCGTCTCATCCCGCGGTGAGGGAGGCCCCCCCGGTGCGCCCGTTCGGGGCCGCGCTCACGCGCCCCGGGCGCGTCCGCGTGATCGCCGAGCACAAGCGGCGCTCCCCCTCGCGGGGCGCGATCCGCGAGGACCTGGCCCCGGGCGACGTGGCCCGGGCCTACGAGGCGAACGGCGCGGCCGCGATCTCGGTCCTCACCGACGAGGCCTTCTTCGGGGGCCGGATCGATCACCTCGTCGAGGCGCGCGCCGCCTGCTCCCTGCCCGTGCTGCGGAAGGACTTCGTCGTCGATCCCTGGCAGGTCTGGGAGGCTCGGGCGGCGGGGGCCGACGCCGTGCTGCTGATCGCCGCCGCCCTGGCCGACGCCGAGCTCGCCTCCCTGCTCGCGGTGACGCGCGAGGCGGGGGTCGACGCGATCGTCGAGGTGCACGACCGAGAGGAGCTCGACCGGGCGCTGGCCGCGGGCTCGCGGATCGTCGGGGTGAACAACCGCGATCTCCGGACCCTCGACGTCTCGCTCGAGACCTCGCTCGCCCTCGCGCCTTCGATCCCGGACGAGGTCGTCGCGGTGGCGGAGAGCGGGATCGGCAAGGGCGCCGACGTGCGCCGGCTCGGCCAGGCGGGCTTCGACGCCGTCCTCGTCGGCGAGCACCTCATGGCCTCGCCCGACCCGGGCGCGGCCCTGTCGCGGCTGCTGGAGGAGGCGGCGTGACGGGCACGCTGGCCGACCGGGTCGGGGACGGGCGGCTCCTCGTCAAGGTCTGCGGGATCACCTCCACGGCGGACGCAGCCCTCGCCGTCGATGCGGGCGCCGACGCCGTCGGCTTCGTGTTCTGGTTCATGAGCCCGCGCCGGGTCGACGCCGCGCGGGCGGCGGAGATCTCGCGCGAGCTGCCGGAGTCGGTCCTCCGGGTGGGCGTCTTCGTCGACCATCCGCCGGCGGAGATGGGCCGCATCGCGGACGCGGCCGGCCTCGACCTGCTGCAGCTCCACGGCGACGAGCCGCCGGAGGCCCTCGCCGGCCTGGCGCGCCCCGTGCTCAAGGCGGTGCGGGTGGGAAAGGGCTTCGCCGCGGAGGAGGCCTTGCGCTACAGCCCGCACGCGGCCGGCCTCGTCGTGGACACGCGCCTTCCCGGGGAAACGCAGATGCCGGGCGGCACCGGTGTCCCGTTCGACTGGTCGCTCGTCAGAGGCCTGGCCGAGAGGGTGCCGTTCCTGATGCTCGCCGGAGGCCTCGGCCCCTGGAACGTCGCGGAAGCGATCCGGGTCGTGCGTCCACACGCGGTCGACGTGTCGAGCGGCGTCGAGAGCCTTCCCGGGCGCAAGGACCCCGCCAAGGTCCGCGCCTTCGTCGACGCCGCGCGCGCCGCCGAGCACGAGGGTCCGGTGCGGACAGCCGCGGGGAGCGGGCCGTCGTGAGCGCGGGCCTCGCGCATTCACGGTGGCCGGACGCGGGAGGGCACTTCGGTCCCTACGGGGGGCGGTACGTCCCGGAGACGCTCATGGGCCCCTTGCGGGAGCTCGAGGAGGCCTACGCGGCCGCCCGACGGGATCCGTCCTTCGCCGCGGAGCTGGAGCGTCTCCTCCGCGACTACGTGGGCCGGCCCACGCCCCTGGGCCTCGCCGCCCGCTTGTCGGAGAGGCTGGGCTGCCGCGTGTGGCTGAAGCGGGAAGACCTCTGCCACACCGGCGCCCACAAGATCAACAACGCCCTCGGCCAGGCGCTCCTCGTGAAGCGCATGGGCAAGAGGCGGGTGGTGGCCGAGACGGGAGCCGGCCAGCACGGGGTCGCGACCGCCACCTGCTGCGCCCTCCTCGGCCTCGAGTGCGTCGTCTACATGGGCACCGAGGACATGGCGCGCCAGGCCCCGAACGTGAAGCGGATGCGGTTCCTCGGCGCCGAGGTGCGCGGCGTGGACTCCGGCACCCGCACGCTCAAGGACGCGATCAACGAGGCGATGCGCGACTGGGTCACGAGCGTGCGGACGACGCACTACCTCCTGGGATCGGTGCTCGGGGCGCACCCCTACCCGGCGATGGTGCGCGACTTCCAGGCCGTGATCGGACGCGAGGCCCGGAGGCAGGTGCTCGAGGCCGACCGGCGCCTCCCCGACGTGCTCCTCGCCTGCGTCGGCGGCGGCTCGAACGCGATCGGCCTCTTCTCCGCCTTCCTCGAGGACGCGGGGGTGCGGATGGTCGGGGTCGAGGCGGGAGGCCGCTCGCCCCGCCCGGGCGACCACGCGGCGCGGTTCCTCGCCGAGGCGGGGTCCGGAGCCGGGGTCGGCGTCCTGCAGGGGACCCGGACGTACATCCTGCAGGACGAGGCCGGCAACATCCTGCCCACGCACTCGGTCTCGGCCGGCCTCGACTACCCCGCGGTCGGGCCCGAGCACGCCCTCCTGCACGACGAAGGACGGGTCGAGTACGCCTCGGCGACGGACGAGGAAGCCCTCCACGCCTTCCACCTCCTCGCCGTGACCGAGGGCATCCTTCCCGCCCTGGAGTCCGCGCACGCCGTGGCGTGGCTCGTCCGAGAGGCAGAGGCGCTCCGGGGCCGGACGGTCGTCGTCAACATGAGCGGCCGGGGCGACAAGGACCTGGGGATCCTGGAGTCGGAGGCGGAGCGATGAAGCGCGTGAACGTCAAAGGCAACAGCCCCTACGAGCCGATCGTGGGCTACTCGCGGGCCGTGCGCGTGGGCCAGGGCGTCCACGTCGCGGGGACGACCGCGACGGGCGAGGACGGGAAGATCGTCGGCAAGGGCGACCCCTACGCGCAGGCCCTGCAGTGCTTCCGCAATATCGAGAAGGCCCTCCACGAGGCCGGGGCCAGCTTCCGAGACGTGGTGCGCACCCGCATGTACGTGACCGACATCGCTCGGTGGGAGGCGGTGGGCCGCGCCCACGGGCAGATCTTCCGCGACATCCGGCCCGCGGCCACGATGGTCGAGGTCCGGAAGCTCGTCGACCCCGACATGCTCGTCGAGATCGAGGTCGAGGCCGTGGTGAGCGAGGCGACGACGGAGAGGCTGTCGAGAAGGAGATAGGGAGGACGGAGCGAGAGGACATGGGTCGCATCGGCCAGAGGTTCGCGCGGTGCCGGGAGGAGGGGAGGAGGGCCTTCCTTGCCTTCCTGACCGCGGGCGATCCGTCCCTCGACCGAACGGTCGAGGCGGCCCTCGCCCTCGACGGGGCGGGGACGGACGTGCTGGAGCTCGGTGTGCCCTTCTCCGACCCCCTCGCCGACGGGCCGGTCATCCAGCGGGCGAGCGAGCGCGCCCTCGCCCGGGGGACGACGCTTCCAAGGGTGCTGGAGTCGGTGCGGCGGATCCGCGAGCGAAGCGAGCTGCCCTTGCTGCTCTTCTCCTACTACAACCCGCTCCTGCGGCACGGCCTCGTCCGCCTGGCCGGAGAGGCGAAGGAGGCGGGGGTGGACGGCGTCCTCGTGACCGACCTCCCGCCGGAGGAGGCGGGGGAGTGGACGTCGGCGGCGCGGGCGGCGGACCTCGACACGGTGTTCCTCGCCTCGCCGACGAGCCCGCCGGAGAGGCTGCGGCTCGTGGCCGACGCGAGCCGGGGCTTCGTCTACGCGATCAGCCGCACCGGGGTGACCGGCGAGCGGGAGGCGCTCTCGGAAGACGCGCGCCCGCTCGTGGAGCGTCTGCACGCCCTGACCGGCGTGCCGGTGGCGCTCGGCTTCGGCCTCTCGACGCCGGAGCAGGTGCGGGCGGCGGCGGCGGTGGCGGACGGGGTGGTGGTCGGGAGCGCGCTCGTGCGCTTCCTGGAGGAGCACCCGGAGGGCGACCTCGGGGCTCGGGTGAGATGGCTGACGAGCACGACATAGGCGGGAAGACGGAGAAGCCCCCGGACCTCCCGGGACGGCCGGCGAAGCCGGCTGCGGGGGCCGAGGGCGGCGACGCCGTGGCCGTCGCCGCGCGCGGCGAGGCGCAGGTGAGCGACCTGCGCCGGCGCATCGACCAGATCGACGACCAGCTCATGAAGCTGCTGAACAGCCGCTCCGCGTGCGCGGTGGAGATCGGGCGGATCAAGCGGCACATCGGGATGCCGGTCTACCAGCCGGAGCGGGAGAAGTGGATCCTCGACCGGGTGGAGAGGAACAATCCCGGTCCCCTCGACCGCGGCGCGGTGCGGCGGGTGTTCGAGCGCGTCATCGACGAGAGCCGGCGCCTGGAGAGACTCGCCGGCGACGCGGAGGCGGAGAAGCACTGACCCCGGGGATCGAGGGGTAACAGGGAAAGAAGCCGATCGCAGGAGAGAGGGACAGAGCGGGAGCGAACGGGGGACCGGGGTTCCGCCGCTCTGCCGAACGGGCGTCGGAACCCCGGTAGCAAGGGATGTCCATGGTCATCGTGATGGAGCACACGGCCGGCGAGGAGCAGGTCCAGAAGGTGATCGAGTCGCTGGTCGAGGTCGGGTACGACGTCCACCGCTCGAGCGGGGTCGACTTCACCGTCCTGGGGGCGGTGGGCGTGCCCCACAAGCCGATCGACCCTCGCCTCATCGAGGTGCTGCCGGGAGTGCGGGAGGTCGTCCGCGTGTCCGAGCCCTACAAGCTCGCCGGGCGCACCTTCAAGGCGGAGGACACGATCGTCGACGTGGCGGGGGTCCACGTCGGCGGCCCGGAGGTGATCGCCATGGCCGGGCCCTGCTCGGTGGAGAGCGCGGAGCAGGTCGACCTCGTGGCGAAGTCGGTGGCCGCTTCCGGGGCGCGGGTCCTGCGGGGCGGAGCGTTCAAGCCCCGCACCTCGCCCTACTCCTTCCAGGGCTACGGGGAGGAGGCGCTCAAGTGGATGCGGGCCGCGGCCGACGCCCACGGCATGGCCGTGGTCAGCGAGGTCATGGACCCGCGGCAGATCGAGATGATGATGCGCTACGTCGACTGCCTGCAGGTCGGCGCCCGCAACATGCAGAACTTCGACCTGCTGAAGGAGCTCGGGCGCGTCCGCCGGCCCGTCCTCCTGAAGCGCGGCCTCTCCGCGACCATCGAGGAGTGGCTCCTCTCCGCCGAGTACGTCCTCGCCGGTGGCAACGGCCAGGTCATCCTCTGCGAGCGGGGGATCCGCACGTTCGAGAACTACACCCGCAACACCCTCGACATCTCCGCGATCCCGGTGGTGAAGAAGAAGAGCCACCTCCCGATCGTCGTCGACCCCAGCCACGGCACCGGCCGCCGGGACAAGGTCATCCCCATGGCCCGGGCGGCGGTGGCGGCGGGCGCGGACGGCCTCATCATCGAGGTCCACAACAACCCCGAGAAGGCCCTCTCCGACGGCCCGCAGAGCCTCTACCCCGACCAGTTCGACCGGTTGATGGGGGAGCTGCGCATCATCGCCCCGGTGCTCGGGAGGACGCTGCCCCTCGCCCGGGGATAGCGGGTCGCTACGGCCGGCAGGTCGCCCTGCGGCATCTCGCGTAGGCCAGGGCCCGCGCTCGAAGGCCGGCGACTTTCCCCCCGGCTTGGGGCTGGCCGAGTACCCTGGGCGCGGCTGATCGCCAGAACACCTCGGTCTCAGTACACCCAAGCGGCAATGGCGCCCCCGCCGGCGCGGGGGGTGCTCCGCGTGGCCGAGCACGGGGACGGCTGGGGCACCCCGCACCAGTGCGACCCAGCCTGAAACACCCCCGCCCAACCCCGAGCCCCACGGCCTGATCGTGGTCGATGGCAGAGTCCCGTGTGATGGGGAGCAGGCGCCCCACCACTCCGTGCCTCCCCGGGAGCGAGATCGCCCTCGCCTCAGCCGGCCCACGGCCCGGCGCGCCGTGGTGCCACTTCAGCTCGGTCGATCACGGCCGCGAGGCCGCCGAATCGAACGACTGCTGCTCATGGCCCAACGGCGTGAATGTGTCCGACTCCACACACGTGATGCGGGAACCGTGTTTGAAGCTTCTCCGTCGCTACCGGCGAAAACGGGTGAAGGCGTAGACTCCGAGCGCGGAGGTGCTCATGCGCGGTGGTGCGAGGACGCTCACGCGAGCTGCCGGCCCACTAGCCCTCTTCGGCTTCGTCGTCCTCGTCCCGGCCGGTGAAGCGGAGGCAGCCATTCCCGCGAGCGAGCGCGCGGCTCTCATCGCTCTCTACAACAGCACGAACGGAGCCGGCTGGTGGTCCCGAACCAACTGGCGCAACGCCCAGGACACGGACTTCGCTCCGGCCGGGTCCGAGTGCACCTGGGAGGGCGTGACCTGCGCGTACGGAGCGCACGTGGAAACCCTGATCCTGGGCGGGAACAACCTGCAGGGGGCCATCCCGCCCGAGATCGGCGACCTGACGGCCCTCGTCAGCCTCGATCTTCATGAGAATCCGCTGACCGGATCGATCCCGGTGGAGATCGGCAACCTGCTGAACCTGCAGTCGCTCTGGCTCGGGAACCAGTACGTGGAGAGCCAGCTCACCGGACCGATCCCCGCCGAGATCGGCAACCTCACGAACCTCCAGATTCTCTCCATCGAAGGCAACAGGCTGAGCGGGCCGATTCCACCTGCGATCGGCAACCTCACTCAGCTGACCAGGCTGTTCGCCGGAAACAACCGCCTTGGCGGCCCGATCCCGGCCGAGATCGGGAACTGCATCCGGATGTTTTGGCTGGACCTCGGGATGAACGAGCTCACCGGACCGATTCCGGCGGGAGTCGGCAACTTCACGCAGCTCGAAGGACTGTTCCTCGAAGGCAATCAGCTGAGCGGGCCCATCCCGGCGGGGATCGGCAGCCTGCCGGAGCTGAACTACGTGTTTCTCGAGGACAACCAGCTGAGCGGCCCGATCCCTCCCGAGCTGGGCAGCCTCCCCAACACGATACAGCTCTACCTGGACCACAACGAGCTGACCGGCCCGATCCCTTCCACTTTCGGCGACTTCGGCTACATGGAGTGGCTCTATCTCGATCACAACGAGCTAAGCGGCCCGATCCCGCCCGTGCTCGGCGGGCTCGGGCCACAATTCCAGGGCCTGCGGCTCGACGACAACCAGCTGAGCGGTCCGATCCCGAACGAGCTCGCGCAGCTCACGAACCTGCGTGAGCTCGGTCTCGGCCACAACCAGCTGACCGGCTCGATTCCCGCCTGGATCGGGACCTTCACGAGTCTCTGGAGCCTTCGTCTCTCTGGCAATACACTGACGGGGCCGATCCCCCCCGAGCTCGGAAACCTGGGACTCGCTGAGCTGCGTCTCGACGGCAACGAGCTGACCGGCCCGATCCCGAGCTGGATCGGCGGCATGCCCCTGCAATCGCTGTCGCTCGCCCACAACCTCCTGACCGGGCCCATCCCGCCGGAGATCGGGAACCTCACCAACGTCTACGAGCTGCTCCTCGACGACAACCCGTTGGGGGGATCGATCCCACCCGAGCTCTTCAACGTGACCTTCGGCTCGAGCTACATCGGCTCGCCACCTCAGACGCTCGATCTCGCGAACGACGGGCTGACCGGTGTCATCCCTCCAGGGATCGGCAACATGAAGGAGCTGCAAGTTCTCCGGCTGGACGGGAATGGACTGTCCGGGCCCATCCCGGGCGGGATCGGTGGACTCGCCAAGCTGGTCGAGCTGAGTCTCGCCGGCAACCGGCTGAGCGGGCCGATCCCGGCCACGCTAGCAAAGCTGACCGCGCTCGCGGACGGCACGTCCGACCTGCGGTGGAACGCTCTCCACACGAGCGATACGACCCTCGTCGCCTTCCTCGATTCGAAGCAGACCGGCGGGGACTGGGCGGGCACGCAGACCGTGGCTCCGACGAGTCTCGCCGCCGGAAGCCCGACGCTCGGCGCCGTCCCGCTTTCCTGGTCGCCGATCGCCTACACGGGCGACACGGGAGGCTACCGCCTCTGGTACGGGACGCAGGCGGGCGGCCCCTTCAACCTCTTCGGGACGACGGCGGACAAGACCGTGTCCGCCTCGACGGTCAGCGGCCTGAGTCCCGGGACGACCTATCACTTTGCCCTGGACACGGTGACGGAGCCCCACGCGGAGAACCAGAACACGGTCGTGAGCGAGCGCACGGGCGAAGTCACGGCCGCGACGGCGGCCGGCGGTGTGGGCTGGTATGGCTTGACCGTCGTCCGGCGGGGACCGGGGACTGTGTCCTCCTCACCGGGAGGGATCGCCTGCGGCGGTGTGTGCTCGGCGACCTACGCCCCCGCCACGCCCGTCACGCTGACGGCGGTGCCGGACGCCGGATCGGCCTTCCTCGGCTGGGGGGGGCCATGCACGGGAACCGACGCTACGTGCGCGCTGACGATGGACGCGGCCAAGGCGGTCACTGCATCCTTCAGCACGCCGGCGACGTCCTTCTACACCGTCACCCCGTGCCGCGCGTACGACTCTCGCGACGGGGGGCCGGCGGGCGCACTGGCCGCCGGCACCGACGCCGCCATCCTGGTCGCGGGCTACTGCGGCGTCCCCGAGACGGCCATGGCCGTCTCGCTCAACGTCACGGTCGTCTCGCCGACGGTGGGGGGGCACCTGCAGCTCTACGCCTCGGGCACGTCGCGTCCCGGCACCTCCGCCCTCAACTACGCTGCTGGCCAGACGCGGGCCAACAACTCGGTTGTGTCACTGGGCGCGGACGGGGCGCTCGTCGCCTACGTGGGTCAACCGAGCGGGACGGCCCACGTCGTCATCGACGTGAACGGCTTCTTCCGGTAGCGGTGGAGGTGCTCATGCGTGGACACGCAGTGACCCTCGCGGCCCGCGGGGCGATGGCTGCTTTGTGCGGTTGTCTCCTGCTCGGATCCGCCGGCCCGGCCGGCGCGGACATTCCGGCAAGCGAGCGCGCGGCGCTCATCGCTCTCTACAACAGCACGAACGGCGCGGCCTGGACCTCTCGCTACAACTGGCGTAACGCCGACGACACGGACTTCAACTCGCCGGGCACCGAATGCTGGTGGGCGGGAGTGCAGTGCGACGGCAGCAAGATCCACGTCGTGGGGCTGGGTCTCAGCCAGAACCAGTTGACCGGCGCCATCCCCCCCGAGATCGCCGACCTGACGGCTCTTCAAGGACTCGTCCTCTCCGGCAATCAGCTGACCGGCACCATCCCACCCGAGACGGCCGCGATCGCGTACATGGATCATCTCGACCTCTCGAACAACCAGCTGAGCGGGTCGATTCCACCCGGACTCGCCACCTTGGACTGGTGGATCCTCGACCTCAGCCACAACCAGCTGACCGGACCGATCCCAACCGGCCTGGGCGGCCTCTACGTCCAACTGGGCAACAACCAGTTGAGCGGTCCCATCCCTGCGGACATCGGTGCCGGGGCCGTG
>Ga0335080_10004521_pt1 | contig 14175 bp, 17 predicted proteins | sample Lox_Sample_34_FD_206720 | JGI IMG/M metagenome (GOLD analysis project Ga0335080, IMG submission 206720) | Soil microbial communities from Loxahatchee National Wildlife Refuge, Florida, United States - Lox_Sample_3.4 | ecosystem: Environmental > Terrestrial > Soil > Wetlands | place: USA... | reverse complement strand
GGTCCGTGCCATGGGCCAGGAGCCAATAAAGATCGCCGTCACGCCGGTCGCCGAGCCGTGCCGCTTGCGGATCGGCGATAACGTGACAGGTGGCGCAGTCGTCGGCGAACAGCTTGCGGCCATGCACAATCGAAGCGGCGGTGAAGCCGGTCGGGGAATGATAAAAGGTCGTCGGGTGCGCCGAGACGATTCGCGGCCCCGCGGGGAATGAGAACTCCACCGCCCAGCGAAAGGGCCAGTCCGGCTGCTGATGGACGCCTGGAGCGAGCATCAGCAGCATGCCGGCGAGCGCCAGCACCCCGAACCCGAGCACCGTCTCGGCTAAGATGCTCGAGACCAGACGTCGCCGCGTCGCCTCTCCGCTTGGACCCGCCAAGTTCGGCCGCAGCTGGAAACGGTTCCGTGCCGCGAGCAGGAGCAAGGCAATGAACAGCACGAGCTTCGCCGAGGCAAGCCGGCCATAGTCGGTACCGATCAGGGCTGGTAATCCGCCGACGAGAATCCAGGCCTGTACCAGGCTCGTCACGGCCAAAGCCGATACACAGGCAGTACCCAGTCTGGAGAAGCGCTGCACGGTTCCCGAAGATTCAGCCGGCGCCATGCTGGCGATCGTCAGCATCAGCGGCAGCAACCCGCCGAGCCAGGCTCCGGCGCCAAGGAGATGCAGCACTTCGCTGGCTATCAGGACCATGCGGTTTCCACCCGCCATCGCTATGCCGTGCCCCAGCAGGACCTGGAGCTCGATAGCGCCGGCGCCGAGCAAGGCGGCCAGAGCCAAGGTCGCGGGTCGGCGCGGCACGATCTCGCCGAGAATGAGACAAGCCGCGACCAGCAGTACCAATCGGGCCGCTATCAGCGGACCGAAGTGGGTGTCGAAGAGAATGAGCGGAACCGCCGCCAGGATGGCGCCGAGGGAGACGCCGTCCGCGAAGGCGGCGGCCTGGAACCCAAGCCATCCGAGCGCCGCAACGAGCGCCACGGCCAGCGAGATCCAGGCGAGGGCTGCCAGCCGGCGGCGGACCAGAGCCGCGGCAGGAGTCGAAGCGAGCACCGGAGGAGCGACAAGCGCCTGGAACAACGCCGATCCGAAGATCGACATCGTCGCCGCGACATGAATGCCGCGGGCGAGGCCTTGCACTGCCTCCGGTCCCGTCATCGGTGAGGAGTGAGCTTACGGCTGAACGGTGAAGGTATAGGTACCGGTCAGCTTGTGCCCGTCATCTGCGGCAACCGAGGTCCACAACACTTTATAGGTGCCGGCGGAGAGCGACTGGAGATCGACGCTCATGTGCTTCGCGTCGCTGTCCGAGACGTGGCTGTCACCCTTGTCCATGGTCATGCCCATCGAGTCCTGGACCTCGATCTTGCTGAGCTTGGGATTGAGCTCCTCGCTGAAGTCGATCTCGATGGTCTTCGGCGCATCCTTGACGGTTGCATTGGCGGCCGGGACCGAGGATTGCAGCTCGGAATGGGCAAACGCCGCGGTCGCGGCGGCGAGGGAGAAGATGGAGGCAAGCAGCACGGTGGCGATATTGCGCATGGGATATGTCCTCATTATGGCTGCGTGCGCGGAGTCCGAATCCGGAGTCCGATGGCGCAAGAGCAACCGAGATTTCGTGAGAAGCGGAAGATCGAGACGCGCCGTGTACCGGCATCCGGCGATTGGTCAAGGAACCATCGTCAGCGCGTCAGGCGAGGCAAGGCGGGCCGCGCGAGGCGTAGCCGGCGATCCGGCTGAACGTGCGGAGCGAGGTTTGGTGAAATGCGATCGCGATCGCCGTCAGGACAACGGCCGCGACGGCGAGTAGCGCGGTCGGCAGCGGCGCCGCTCCGAAGCTGCTGTGGCAGAGCAGGCAATGGACGTGATTGTCGCCGCCCTGGCTGTCGGAATTCGAATGATCGCCATCGGTTCCGCCATTGCAGAGGGGCAGGGCTGCGATGATGGCCACCAAATTGGCGGTCGAGACCATGCGCAGCGCAACCGGCGCGCCGACCGCGGATTGCACCAGGAAGGCCAGGACCACGGCCCAGGCCGCCGTCGGCTTCAGTCTCCGCAAGATGCGTCCGATTGCGCTGTGGTGCATGCCGGCCGGGATTTGAGGCCAAATCGCCGGCCGGAGCAAGTGCTCAAAAGGGCGGGGAGGCGCCTCAGGTTTCGACGTTGACCTCGATCTCGTCGTAGCGCCTGATCCGGTAGATCGCGATCGAGAGCAGCCAGCTGACCGCAAAGACGCCGATGATGGCGTAGCCGAGCGTCCCGAAATTATCGTCGAGATTGCCGATCAGCTCCCAGAACCGTCCCTGCAGGCCGAACTGGTCGGCAAGCAAACCGAGGGTCTCCAGGCCGCCGATCACCACGGCGACGACCACCGAAACGGCCGTGATCGTCATGTTGTAGTACAGCTTGCGCACCGGTTTCATAAACGCCCAGCCATAGGCGCCGAGCATCAGGATGCCGTCGGTCGTGTCGATGAGCGACATCCCGGCGGTGAAGAGCGCCGGGAAGACCAGGATCGTGCCGAGCGAAAGGCCGTGCATCGCCTGGGTCGAGGAGATTCCGAACAGCGCCACCTCGGTCGCGGTATCGAAGCCAAGCCCGAACAGGAGCCCGATCGGGAACAGGTGCCAGCTCCGCGTCACCAGCCGGAACAGCGGCCGGAAGAAGCGGGTCAGCAGTCCGCGGCTGTTCATCAGGATGTCGAAATCCTGCTCGACCAGCCGCTCGCCGCGCTTGACCGCCTGGAACGTTCGGTAGACCGAGACCAGCACGAAGGCATTCACGGTCGCGATTGCGAACAGGAACAGTGCCGAGACACTGGTGCTGATGATGCCGCCGACGGATTTGAGTGCGTCGAATCTGCTTTGCACCGCGCTGGCCGCAAAGGCGATCGCGACCGACATGGCGATGACCACGGCGGAGTGGCCGAGCGAGAAGAAGAAGCCGACGGAGACGGGCTGTTGGCCTTCCTGCATCAGCTTGCGCGTCACATTGTCGATGGCGGCGATGTGATCGGCATCGACCGCATGGCGCAGTCCGAAGGTGTAGGCCAGCAAGGCGGTGCCCAAGAGCAGCGGATAGTGCTGCAACTCGGCGATCGCCCAGACCCAGACAAGGATGTTGGCAGCCGCCAGGAACCCGTAGATGCCGAAGATCCGGCCGCGGAGACTCGAAGCTCTAGAGTTGGAAGTCGACGTGATGATTTTGAACATGACCGATGCCCCTCGCATGGCGTTGACATTCACGGCCAACGCCTGCTCGGGCCGGTCGACAGAGAATCGAAGTGGTTCTCAGAGGTCGCCCCGCCCAAAAGCTCGCGTCACCGCAGCACGATGGCAGGTCTCCTGGCTCGCGGGTCTTTGCCTCGCGCCGACCTTCCCGGTTACCCAGTGGTCAAGACTGGCGCTTGGCTCGCCGCTTACAGTTGCGGGGGCAGCCACGGATTTGGCCCCAATTGGGTCGTCCGCACCGTGTTCCCTATTAATCCCCTGGACTTCATCCGTCGGGGAACCATCGCCTCCGACTATAGGAAACCTCGCGGCACCGGGTCAATGTCTCCAGCGGCATGTCCTGTCGGTCTGAGAACATGCCGCCGCAGGTTTGGCGCGGTCAGGCGTTCAGTGCGTCGTAGCCCTTGGCCCGGTAGATCAGGAAAGAAACAGCCCAGCTCGCGACGAAGATGCCGACCACGGCGTAACCGAAAGCGCCGAGGTTGTCGTTCATCGTGCCGATGAAGATCCAGAAGCCGCCGTCCAGCTGCAGCTTGTCGCCGATCAGGCCCAGGGCTTCCATGCCGCCGATGAAGATGGCCACGATCACCGAGGCGGCGGTGATGGTCAGGTTGTACCAGAGCTTGCGGATCGGGTTGACGAAGGCCCAGCCATAGGCGCCGGTCATCATCACGCTGTCGGTCGTATCCATCAGCGACATGCCGGCGGTGAACAGCGCCGGGAAGACCATGATGCTCCAGAAGGACATCCCTTGCGCCGCCTGGGTCGCCGAGATGCCGAGCAGCCCGATCTCGGTCGCGGTGTCGAAGCCGAGGCCGAACAGGAAGCCGATCGGATACATATGCCAGGAGCGGGTCACCAGCCGAAACATCGGGCGGAAGATGCGCGCCAGGAAACCGCGCCCCGCCAACAGCGCATCCAGGTCCTCTTCGAGGACGCGCCCGCCGCGGCGAACCCGGGAGAAAGCGGCCCAGATGCCCTTCAGGATGAAGAGATTGGCGAGGCCGATCGCCAGCAGGAACAGCGCCGAGACCAGCGTGCCGATGACGCCGCCGATCGTGTGAAACTCCTCGAGCCGGTGCTGCATCGCGGCGGCGGTCGCGGCAATGACGATCGAGGCCAGCACGACGATCGACGAATGCCCGAGCGAGAAGAAGAAGCCGGCGGTTTGCGGCGCCTTGCCCTCCTGCATCAGCTTGCGCACCACGTTGTCGATGGCCGCGATATGGTCGGCGTCGAAGGCGTGCCGGAGCCCGAACATATAGGCCAGCAAGGCCGTGCCCAGCAGCGCGGGATGGCCGGAGAACGCCGTCCAGGCCCAGAGCCAGGCCGCCGCATTGGCGCCGATCAGGAGCGTATAGGTGGCCGCGATCTTGGCTTTCGCGCGATGCGGCCGATCATCGAAGGGATTGAGCACGATCTGGTCTCCTCCGGACTCCCCGTCCGGTATGGCCCCCATCCGGGGGATTGCAACGGGATGGCAGGTCTCCTGGCTCGCGGGTCTTTGCCGGATATCCGCCTTCCCAGCCTTGCGGCCAGTGGCTCCCTGCGATTCCGGCTATCCGCTCACAGTTGCGGGGGCAGCCGCGGCATCGGTCCTGCCCGTCCAATCGACGGAGGCGACCTCACCGCATTCCCTTTTCATCCGCTGGGACTTCGGTCCGAGCGGAACCATCGGGCGGACTATAGGCAAGCGCCGGCGCAGTGGCAACGCGCCAGCGACGATCGACCGTCTTGCGGCGACGGCACAATCTGTGTTTGAACCTTGGCCATGTCGAACGGGGGTGCGATCCGCGGATTTCGCCGGCGCCGGTTCGCGATCGGTCTGATCGCGGCCTACGGCCTGCTGGTCAATCTGCTGGTCTCGGCGCTTGCCGTCCCGCAGGCGCCGGGCGCCGCCGACTCGCTCGACGCCTTCCTGGCCCAGCAGATCTGCGCCGCCGCCGGCGATTCGCATCATCGTTCCGGCCCGGAGGCCCCGGCGCACCACGCGCCGGATTGCCCACTCTGCGGCACCACCTGCCCGATGGGCGGCTGCGCCCCGGTCAGCCCGATCATCGCGAAGCTCGCGCCCGTCGAGCCTGTGCTCACGGTCGCACAAGTCATCTTCCATCCGGCGCCGGCGACCCGCCCCGGGTTCGCGCTCTATCCCTCCGACGTCGTCTCCCAGGCTCCGCCGCAAGCGGCCTGAGCCGCCACCTCCGCCTTTGCGAAAAATCGCGTCCCGCGCGCCGTCACGGCGCCGCGACGCCATGGGAGACAGCCATGGATACCACGCTTTCTGCGGCGGCCGCCGAGCGGACGCCGTCCTCGTCGAGACTCTACCGCGCCGTCTGGCGTTGGCATTTCTACGCCGGATTGTTCGTCGCGCCGTTCCTGGTGGTGCTCGCCCTGACCGGCCTCGTCATGGTCTACGGCGGTTCGGTCGAGACTTTCCTCGGCAAGAAGTATCACGTCGCGCCGGGTGGCGAGCGCCTCTCCGTGGTGCAGCAGGCGCTGGCCGCGCAGACCTCGATTCCGCACGGCACGGTGACGATGTACGTCAGCCCGCCCACCGACGACCGTGCCGGGGTCTTCCTGGTGAATGCCGACAATGTCGACCATGTGGTCTCCGTCGATCCGCATGACGGCAAGATCCTCGGCACCATCGAGAAGAAGAGGACCTGGTTCTACTGGGCCGACAACATCCACGGCACCCTGCTGATCGGCGATGCCGGCGACCGGCTTCTGGAAGTCGCGGCCGGCCTCGGCATCGTGATGGTGCTTTCCGGCCTCTATCTCTGGTGGCCGCGCGACGGAAGCGGCCTCGCCCGCGTGCTGGTGCCCAACCTGTGGGCTAAGGGGCGGCGGCTGTGGAAGGAACTGCACGTCACGGCCGGGTTCTACATCTCGATCGTGCTGCTGTTCTTCCTGATCTCCGGCCTCTCCTGGACCGGGATCTGGGGCGCGAAGTATGTCCAGGCCTGGAGCACCTTCCCGGCCGAGAAGTTCGACAACGTCCCGCTCTCCGACAAGACCCATGCCTCGCTCAACCACGGTCCGTTGAAGGAAGTGCCCTGGGCACTGGAGCAGACGCCGTTGCCGGCCTCCGGCTCCGACGCCGGCACGCCGGGGATTCCTGCGGGGCAGCCGGTCAACCTCAACACCGTCGCGGCGTTCGCCAAGACGATCGGCTTCGACCAGCAGTTCCGCGTCAACCTGCCGAGCGGCGCGGACGGGGTCTACACCATCTCGGCCGATTCCATGGATGCCGACACCAACCATCCGACCGGCGACCACACCGTCCATCTCGACCGGTATACCGGCAAGATCCTGGCCGACATCCGCTATGCGGATTACAGCCTGGCCGGCAAGGCGATGGCGGTTGGCATCGCGCTCCACGAGGGCACGATGGGGCTCTGGAACACCATCCTGAACACGGCCTACTGCCTGACCGTGATCTTCATGGTGGTCTCGGGCCTGGTGATGTGGTGGAAGCGCCGGCCGGCCGGCGCGCTCGGTGCGCCGCGCTATCCGCGCGACTACCGCATCCCGCGCGCCATCCTCGGCATCGCCGTGGTGGTGTGCCTCACCTTCCCGCTGACCGGGATCGCGATCGTGCTGTTCGCGGTCATCGACTTCCTGCTGCCCAAGCGGCTCAAGGAAGCCGGCTTCCAACCCGTCTGATCGTCACGTGCCGCGGCGGCCCGTCCGCCGCGGCACGGTCGTCGCCATCTTTCAACGAAGGAGCCAATCATGCGAAACCTGAAGCGTCTCATCCTTGCCGTGGCGCTGATCGTCGCGGCGCCCGCCGCCTTCGCCGAGGACTTCAAGGTCGGCGACATCACCGTGTCCCAGCCCTGGTCGCGCGCGACGCCGGCCGGCGCCGAGGTCGCGGCCGGGTTCATGACCATCACCAATGGCGGCGCGACGCCCGATCGCCTGGTCGCCGCGTCGAGCGACGTCGCGCCTATGGTGCAGATCCATCAGATGTCGATGCAGAACGGCGTCATGGAGATGAAGGAGGTCGAAGGCGGCCTGGAGAGTCCGGCCGGCGGCAGCGTCAAGCTGGAGCCGAAGTCCTATCACATCATGCTGATGCACCTCATGCATCCGCTGAAGGAGGGCGACCGTTTCAAGATCGAGCTCACTTTCGAGAAGGCGGGCAAGGTTACCGTCGACGTCGCGGTGGGCGGCATCGGCGCCACAAAGGCGCCCGGCGCATGAGCGAGCAGGACCAGCCGCGCCCGCCGCTCAGCCGGCGTCGGGCGCTGCGGGGCCTGGCCGCGGCGGCGGTGATCGCCGTCGGCGCCGGGGGCTCGCTCCGTTTCCTGTGGCCGCGGGCGCAGGGCACGAACGTCACGATCGGCGGGCCGTTCCGCCTCAAGTCGCCGGATGGCGGCGTCGTCGATTCCGCGCAGCTCACGGGCAGGCCCTACGGCGTCTTCTTCGGCTTCACCCACTGCCCGGAAGTCTGTCCGACTACGCTCTCCGATTTGGCGCAGGCCTTCGCGGCGATTCCCGACCTGCCCGCGGACTTCCGGGTCTATTTCATCAGCGTCGATCCCGAGCGCGATACGCCGGATGTGCTCAAGGAATACACCTCGAACTTCGATCCGCGGATCATCGGTCTGTGGGCGTCGCCGGAGGAGCTGCCGCAGATCGCAAGAGAGTTTGCGGTCTATTACGAGAAGGTCCCCACTTCGGACGGTGACTATACGATGAACCACACTGCGGTCGTCTTCTTGATGGACCGGAATAACCGCTTTCGCGCAGCTATCAACTACAACGAATCCCTCGATTCCTATGTGAAGAAGATAAGAGACCTGATCGCTGACGAGTGACGTTGCGCGTGGACGACTGAGCTTTGCCTGTCGCGTTGAGCCGAGAGGGTCCCGTTCAGCCAACCTGCCCAGACAATCATCCGGTGACGCCATGCCTCCTGAGAGCGGTGTGCCCTGCGCCCGGCGCCGTGGGCGGCTCAGGCCCTTGACCAGGCCGTGGCGGTGCAGAACCGCGTGGATCGTGCTCTTGGCGGGAATGCGGAGATTGCCATCCATCCGCCGCACCAGGAGCTCGCGGATCTTTCGCGCCCCAATGCGGCTTCTCCTGCTTACATCGGACGATCAGGGCCTCAAGCCCGCTCTCCTTGTACCGATTGAAGATTTTGTGGCCGGTCTTTCGGGATATCCCGAAAGACCGGCAAACCTCGCTCATCGGCTCGCCATCCAGGATAAGGGCGACAAACTTCAGACGCTCGTTCACCACCGAACACTCCTTCCAAGGCATCGACACCCCCCGCTAAATCGCGGAAAGTGTTACCCATGTGTCCGGTACGTTCTGTCACCTATGTGTCGGGCCGCTCACCATTTTCCAGACGCGACGGCCGCTGCGTTTCCGTGGCGGAAGCTGACGATCTGCGGCCTTCCCCTAGACCTTCGTCTGATATCGCCTCGCCCCGGGTGATGTGTATACCGAGCGGCGCCCGCTCCCCTCGCACCCCAACTTGCAGTCACCTCAAACCACAGCACCGAGTGATCCAGACATGTCCGAGCTCGACCGACGGGAGCCGCTTCCCGCTCCTGAGACTTCGCTATCCGCAACCACGCGCCGCGACGTCCTGGTGGGCGCCGCCGGGATTGCGGGACTGTCACTGGCCCTGCCGCTGCTGGCAGTGGCTGCTTCCCCGGAGACCGCACAAGCCGACGACAAACCCAAGAATGGAGACAGGACCATGGGCATGCTGACGACCAAGGACGGCACCGAGATCTTCTACAAGGACTGGGGCGCCAAGAACGCGCAGCCGATCGTTTTCCATCACGGCTGGCCGTTGAGCGCCGACGACTGGGACAACCAGATGATGTTCTTCCTGGAGAAGGGCTTCCGCGTCATCGCCCATGACCGGCGCGGCCACGGCCGATCGAGCCAGACCGATACCGGCAACGAGATGGACACCTACGCCGCCGACGTGGTCGCGCTCGCGAAGCATCTCGACCTGAAGCACGCGATCCATGTGGGCCATTCCACCGGCGGCGGCGAGGCCGCGCATTACGTCGCCCGCGCCGAGAAGGGCCGGGTCGCGAAGGCGGTGCTGATCGGCGCCGTGCCGCCGATCATGGTCAAGTCCGACAAGAACCCGGGCGGCCTGCCGATCGAGGTGTTCGACGGCTTCCGCAGCGCGCTTGCCGCCAACCGGGCGCAGTTCTATCGCGACATCGCCTCCGGCCCGTTCTACGGCTTCAACCGTGCGGGCGCCAAGATCTCCGAAGGCGTCACCGACAACTGGTGGCGCCAGGGAATGATGGGCGGCATCAAGGCGCATTACGACTGCATCAAGGCCTTCTCGGAGACCGACTTCACCGAGGACCTGAAGAGGATCGACGTGCCCGTGCTGCTGATGCACGGCGACGATGACCAGATCGTGCCGATCGCCGATGCCGCCCTCATCGGCATCAAGCTGCTGAAGCACGGCACGCTCAAGGTCTATAAGGGCTTCCCCCACGGCATGTGTACGACCCATCCGGACGTGATCAATCCCGACCTGCTGGCTTTCATCCAGGCCTGATGCCGGGCGGGCGGCGCTTTCACGGCGCTGCCCGCCCGGTCCAGGGTCCATGGCGCAACCGGTGCCCGGGACCCAGGTTGATCCCGAAAGCGGTCAGGTTCACGCGCTCGGGAGGACAGGATGATCAAGATCGCCGGAAGGCTTCTTATCTTCGCCGGGCTCGCTCTTTCGTCGGTCGCAGCCCGGGCCGATGATGCGACCTATCCACCGGGCACGGAGTGCGCCAATCAGCCCACCATCGCCGGACGCCTGCTCTGCGGCCGCCAGGAGTTGAGGCAGAATCCCAACGCGGCGCAGCAAGGGCAGAACGTGCCGGCGGCGCCCTATGACGGGTACACGCCGGATGAAGAGGCGTCACCGCGGCCAGCGACGCCGGCTCCCATTCCGGTCCCCGGAGCAACACCGGTACCGACGGCGCCGGGCGCGCCCGGATCGGATGTCGTCCATCCGGAGTGATCCGCCGGAAACTGCCTGGCGATTTCTACGCGCTCGCGCTTCGCAGCGACGGCCTCAGGTCCTGCTGGATCAGGTAGTGCGGATCGAAGTCGGCGACAGCGGCGAGCCGGCTGCGCGAGAGCAGCCTCAGCATCCGGCCCTCCGACGCGATCAGCCCGTCCCGCTTCAGCCGCCGCATCGTGCGGTTGACGTGGATGCTGGTCAGCCCGAGGAGATCGGCCAGATGATCTTGCGTCAGCGGCAGGAAGAATCGATCTTCGGCCGCCTCCCCCACGAGCTCCAGGCGCATGTAGAGTTCGAGGTACATATGCGCGAGGCGCTGATAGGCTGAACGGCGGCCGATGCTCGCCACCCGCTCTTCCGCGATCAGCCGGTCCCGGGTATCGGACCACAGCACGGACATCCACAGCCGCGGCGATTGCTGCAGACGTTCCACGAAGGCATGGACGTCGAATTTCGCAAGCTGGACGTTGGTCAGGGCCGCCACCGGCTGCTCCGGAATGCCCAGCAGGCCGGCATGGAGCCCGATGAAGTCGCCGGGTAGGAACAAGCGGGATATCTGCCGCCGCCCGTCCTCGAAGACCTTGAAGCGGAACGCCCAGCCCGAGAGCAGCATGTAGCCGTCGCTTTCCGGACGCCGGTCCGACATCAGCATCGACCCTGCAGCGACCGTGTCACTGGACGCCAGCATCCGGTCGAGCGCCCGGACGTCCCCGGCCGTCAGCAGTCCGGACGCACCCAGTTTGCAGTGGACCGCCGTCCGCGGCGCCGTCCACAGCGCCTGGCCGTCGCCCGACGCGCCCCCCAAAGCCATCGACAAGTCGCCCATCGCAGCCCGCCTTCGATGAATCGATTCGAGATCGATGCCGTAGTGCCCCAGGGCGGCCGCGTCGGTGGCAGGCCGATGCCCCCGTGGCAACCATCCCGCCTAGGAATGTGGCATATTTGCGGCAGCGTCACCCTAACATAGGTTAGGACGTCATCCGCCGTATACACCGTTGCGCGCGGGGCGCCTCAGCCTGAATTTTGCGCCAAGCTCCGCCTCAACCTGCCCGGAGGCCGTGGCGAAGTCGACCTGGCTCGCGGGCGCAAAAAAGTCCCCTGCGATCCGCCACCCGCCCTCGACGCCGTCCGGTACGATGGCCACACGGTGCGCATGGACGCCGCGCGCCTCCATTGCGGCAGCGACGTGCATCTCGAGTTCGATCATGCTGATCTCGACCATGGTGCGCTTCCTCCCCGTTGGATCCCGCACGCGTAGCAGATTGCAGCATGCGTTCGCGCTGATCGAGGCTACTGATCCAGGTTGTGGAATCGTGGCACCGGACGAACGGTTATTGTCCGATGCGCGCCGATGTTCCATCCTGCCCCACGCATTCAACGAGGCCTCAGTCGTTGTCCGAAGAGGTTCCCGCCGTCCTGCGCGCCTTCATCGCGCGCTATATCGATTCCGTCGCCCAGCTCGAGGCGCTGCTGCTGCTGCGCGGAAATATGCGCGAAACCTGGAGTGCGGCGAGCGTGGCGAAGCGCCTCTACACCAGCGAGACCGAGGCGGCGGCAATCCTGGCGCGGCTGTGCAGTGACGGCCTGCTCGCCTGCGCGAACGAAGTCTATCGCTATGACTGCGTGCCCGATCTCGCGGCCATGGTCGATCGTCTCGCCGAAGCCTATGCCCGCCAGCTGATCCCGATCACCAACCTGATCCACGCCAAGCCGAGGCGCATCCGAGAGTTCGCCGACGCCTTCAAGCTGAAGAAGGACACCTAGCGATGGCTGCCGCGATTTACAGCCTCTGTGCCCTCGCCGCCGCAACCTGCGCCTTTCTGCTGCTGAAGGCCTACCGACGGGGCCGCTACCGACTCCTGCTGTGGAGCGGGCTCTGCTTCTGCGGCCTTACCCTCAACAACCTGCTGCTGGTCGTGGACAAAATCCTGCTGCCGGAGACCGATCTCTCCGTGCTGCGGACTCTGACCGCGGCGATCGCTATGATCGTCCTGCTCTATGGCCTGATCTGGGACGCCGAATCATGATCCAACTCAGCTCCGTCCTGATGGGCGCGGTGGCGATGGCGTCATTCGTCGCCATGCTGTTCTTCCTGCGCTTCTGGCGGCAGACGCGCGACCGTCTGTTCCTGTTCTTCGCCCTCGCCTTCGGACTCGACGCCGTCATGCGGCTGGTATTGGGCCTCGGTACGGTCTCGAGCGAGACCGAGCCGCTGATCTATCTCACGAGGCTGGTGACCTTCGCCCTCATCATCGCCGCGATCGTGGTGAAGAACTGGCGCGGTGCCCCCTAGATGGTCTCTCCATGATCCCCACAGTTCTCGTCACCGGCTTCGAGCCGTTCGGCGGCATCGCCTACAATCCCTCGGCGGCGATCGTCGCGGCCTTGGACGACTGGGAGGTCGGCGGGTACAAGGTGGCGGGACGGGTCCTGCCGGTCGATTTCGCGCGCTATCGCAGTGCCCTCGAAGCGTTGCTAGGGGAGACAGCGCCGGCACTCTATCTCGGCTTCGGTCTCGCGACCGGCGAGGACATGATCCGGGTCGAGCGGTTCGGCGTGAACCTCGCCGACTTCGAGATCCCCGACAATGCCGGAGCGCGGCATTCCGGCCGGGCGATCGAGCCCAATGGCCCTGACGCGCGCGGCAGCACGATTCCTTTCGCGGAGATCCGTGCGGCGCTGCTGGAGGCCGGCATACCGGCGCGGCTCTCGAACTCGGCCGGCAGCTATCTCTGCAATGCGACGCTCTATTCGGCGCTCGGGCTCTGCGCGGCGCGGCCGGGAGCGCCGGCCTGCGGTTTCATCCACCTGCCCTATGCGAGCCACCAGGTGGCGGCGATCCTGAAGGATGAGAAGGGCGCGCTCAACGGCGAGAGCGTCGCACCATCGCTGCCGATCGAGACTATGATCGCCGCGGCACGGATCGCGGTCGCGGTCGCGCTGAAGGGTCGCGGCTAGGCTTTCACCGCCATCGTGGCGGTGATCTCGACCGAGATGTTGATCGGCAGGCTGCCCATGCCGACGGCGGCGCGGGCGTGGCGGCCGGCCTCGCCGAACACCTCGACGAAGAGATCGGAGCAGCCGTTGATGACGCGCGGCTGGTCCTCGAAGCCGGGGACGGCATTCACCATGCCGAACACTTGCAGCACCCGCTCCACCCGGTCGAGCGAGCCAAGCACGCTGCGGGCGACTGACAGCAGTACGAGGCCGGTGTGGCGCGCGTGGTTGTAGGCCTGCTCGACGGTGAAGTCACGGCCGACCAGTCCGGTCGCGAACGCGCCGTTCTCCAGCAGCGGGCCTTGGCCGGAGAGATAGAGGATGCCGTTATGGACCACCGCGGGCACGTAATTGCCCTTCGGCGTCGGCATCGCCGGCAGCACGATCCCGCGCTCCTGCAAGGTCCGTTCCGCGCTCATCGCAAACTCCCTCAATCTGGCACCAGCCGGAAGTCTTTCCCCTCCGGCAGCGTCTGTCCACCATCGACCACGATGGTCGTGCCGGTGATATAGGCTGCCTCGTCGGAGGCGAGGAACAGGACCGCCTGGGCGACGTCGCGGGGCGTGCCGAGCCGGCCCAAGGGGATCGCATCCTCCATGTTCTTGATGAAGGCGGCGCTTCGGCCCTGCTGCACGCCCTCGGTCAGGATGTTGCCCGGCTCGACGCCGTTTACGGTAATGCCGTAGGACGAGAACTCGAGGGCCGCCGCTTTGATGAAGCCGTTGATCCCCGCCTTCGACGCCGAATAGTGGCCGTGGCCCGGGCTGGTGACCCTGGGGCCGGTGATCGAGGAGGTGAAGACCATGCGTCCGTATTTCCTAGCCTTCATGTGCGGCAGCGCCGCACGGGCGATCAGGAATGTGCCGCGCAAGTTGACGCCGAGCACGGCGTCCCAATGCTCCGGTTCGGTGTTCTCGATCAGCTGCCAAGGATAGATCCCGGCATTC
>Ga0335080_10004520_pt1 | contig 14179 bp, 7 predicted proteins | sample Lox_Sample_34_FD_206720 | JGI IMG/M metagenome (GOLD analysis project Ga0335080, IMG submission 206720) | Soil microbial communities from Loxahatchee National Wildlife Refuge, Florida, United States - Lox_Sample_3.4 | ecosystem: Environmental > Terrestrial > Soil > Wetlands | place: USA: Florida... | reverse complement strand
GACCGACCAGCCCCGTTTCGCCTGCGCCGGCGGAGGGCAGGTCTTTGCGGTCCAGCAGGACGATTTCGATTTTCGGCGTGTCGCTGAAGCGCGGCACGCGGTACTGGGCGAAGTGTGGATTCTCAATGCGCCCGTTCGAGAAGAGGATCCTTTCGAACAACGCGCCGCCGATGCCCTGCACGATCGCGCCGGTAAGCTGGTTCTTCAGGCCGTCGGGATTGATGATCGCGCCGCATTCCCACGCCTGCACGACGCGACGGATGTAGACCTTCTTCGTAGCCGGAACGATGGCCACTTCGGCGCAGGTCGCCACGTAGCCGCCCTTGTCGAAGCCGCAGGCGATGCCGTTGCCGACAGTGGGCGACGACTTCGCACCGGCCCAGCCGTACTTTTCGGCAGCGGCCTGGAGAACGGCGCGCAGGCGCGGGTCGGTGAGGTTTTTTAGCCGGAATTCGAGCGGGTCCATTTTGGCGGCATGCGCGAGCGCGTCCATGTGCGACTCGCGAGCGAAGTGGTTGGCGGTGGAAGCAAGCCCGCGATACGAGCCCTGGCGGAGTGGCGACCTGGAGGGGTGGAACTGGATGAGTTGATGGGGGACGTTGTAATACGTACCGATAGCCGCCGGGCCGGAATTGTAGTTGTGGTATTCCCAGGCGACCAGCGTGCCGTCCCGCTTAAGTCCAGCGCGGATCTCGATGAGGCCCGCCGGGCGAAGATAAGCCCAGGTAAATTCGTCCTGCCGCGTCCAAACCACCTTGACGGGCTTGCCAACCGCTTTCGCCAGGCGGGCGGCCTCAATGGCGGCTTCGCCGGTGTGCTTGCCGCCGTAACCCGAGCCCATGTCGGGCTGGATGACGCGGACCTGCGAGGCAGACAAGTGGAAGGCCTGCATGAGTTCGTCACGGACGCCGAACGGGCGTTGGGTACCGGTCCAGACGGTGAGTTTGCCGTCCGGGGTCCCCAGCGACAGGCTTTCGTCGCTGGGGTGAACGTACGTCCACTCGGCCACGGCGGCGCGGGGCTCGAGCGGCGCGTGGGCGATGTACTCGACGGTGTAGTTATCTTCGAGCTTGATGTCCACGGACGCGAGTGCGTCGGACACGTTGCCGGAAACGTGCTGCGGGGCGCTCTCACTGCCCGGCTCGGAGTTGTTTTTGAGGTACTCGAACAGGCCATCATTGGAAGGCTGCGGCGGCACCTTCCAGCGGGCCTCGATGGAGGCAATGGCCTTTTCGGCGCTGTACGCGTCAAGCGCGACCACACCGATGAAGTCGCCGTCCTGAACCAGTTTCGCGCCGTGGATTCTTCCTACGCCGGTGGTGTCGATCAACGACAGCGTTGCGTTGAATCCGTCGGGGCGCAGCACGGCTCCGTACAACATCCCGGGCCGCGAAATGTCGGATGGGAATTTGTGCCTGCCGGTGACGAAGTCGCGGCCCTCGGCCTTGGGCACGGGCGTGCCGGCGATCTTCCACTGAGATACAGGGGTGAGATGCTCCTCGCCAGTGACGGTCTTGACGAGCTTTTCGCCCCGGGTCAGTTCGCCATAGGAGATGGTGCGCGAAGTTTTAGGATCGACGATCTTGCAGTTGTCGCAGGTGAGAGAGGCCTTGTCGATATTCCAGCGTTGTGCCGCCATCTCGATGAGAGTCTCGCGGGCGGCCGCGGCCATGGTGCGGAGCTGCGGTCCCATGGTCGGCGTGGTACGGCTGCCGAACGTGCCCATGTCCCACGGAACGAGGTCGGTGTCGCCCATGATCATGGTGATGGAGTCGAACGGGACGCGGAGTTCTTCGGCCACCTGCTGGGCCAGCGACGTGCGGATATTCTGGCCGACTTCAACTTTGCCGGTGAAGACCCTGACCTCGCCGCCGGCGTCGATGTGGATCCATGCGCTGAGGTCTTTGGGGAGTTCGTGACCTCCCCAGCCGGCGCCGCGGCCAGATTCCTGGGATAAGACTGCGTGCGGCGCGAGGCAGACGAGGAGGCCGCCTCCGAGGAATTTTAGAAAGTCGCGGCGATCGAGGGCCTGCGCGGCCGGCGATAGATAGGAAAGACCCTCGCTAGCGAAATCGGGGGGATCGAGGATGTTCATTTCGCACCTCCGGCCTCCGGCATTTGCGAGGCGCGTTTGATCGCGGCAAGGATTCGGGGGTAGGTGCCGCAGCGACAGACATTGGTGTTCATGTAGGCGAGGATCTGGTCGTCGTTGGGGCGATGCTTCTCGCGCAGGAGAGCCGTGGCGCTCATGATCATGCCCGAGGTGCAGTAGCCGCACTGGAATGCGCCCTCGTCGAGGAAGGCCTGCTGCACGGGCGTGAGCACGCCATGCTGCTCCAAACCTTCAATCGTAGTAATCTTTGCGTTCGCCACACCCGCGACTGGAATGCTGCACGAGCGCGTGGGAGCGCCTTCGACCAATACGGTGCAGGCTCCGCACTGGCCTTCTCCGCAGCCGTACTTGGCGCCGGTCAGATCCAGGCGATTGCGCAATACCGAGAGCAGCGTCTCGTCTTCAGGAGCGGTGACTCTGAGACGCGCGCCGTTGACGTTCAACACATAGTCGGGCATGGGAAACTCCGGACGGATCGGCGTCGGGGCGCTGATCAACGCGCATCGAACAGAATAGCGCAGCTGGAGTTTCAAGTTGTTTGCAATGTTCGGAAGCAAGGATCGCACGGATCTTCGCGATGCGGACAGCCCGAACAGGGCAACGGAAGCGGTCAATAGGGAATAGGGCGGAGCCCGCCCACCCGGAACGTGGACCGGGAAAGCAGTTTCATCCAAACGGCCTGCGGAGTGTGATAGCTCCGCAGGCCGTTTTTTATTCTAATTTATCGCCCGCGCGCGGGCCCTCCGATTTATCTAGATTTAGACTGCGCTTACATTCACGTAGAACGTGACGCTGTGCACGCGCGATCCGCTAATGCCCCAGAGGGTGACAGGTACCTTCTGTGTGACCGCCGTCGAAGCCGCGTTGAGTGTAATGGTTACGACACCGCTTGTCAGGCTTGTCTGGCTCAGTTGCGCCGTCACTCCGCTGGGCAGACCGGATACCTGCAGGTTTACAGGCCCGTAGCCGAACGAGTTGATTTTTGCAGTGACCGTAGCCTTTGCCCCTGACATCGTGTAGGCGCTGCTGTCCACGTTCACGTTGAAGTCAGTAAACGTCGGAGCAGGCGCTGTGCAGGCCGCGACAGGCGAAGCAGCCGGAGTCTGCCAGGCTGACGAGTAGTCGGTCTGCACCGTGCTCTGCCAGCCACCCAGATTTACAAGCTTCCCGTTTAGAACCTTGAACGTGTTCGGTGATGTCGAATCGTAATACTGGTTGTTGCCGGCATTCAGCGTGGTGGTGAACTGGGTGTAGTCGTTTCCTGTCAGGTAGGTTCCGAAGAGCTGCTTGCCGGACTGATCATTGATGAAGGTGTTTCCCGAAAGAACCATGCCGGTTGTGAGCAGGTAGTGAGGCTGTCCGGTCACCCAGTCGTTGATGGTGATTCCGTTGGCTTGTCCGGCGACAAACAGACTGGCGCCATATAGCTTCATCCCGCCGTTGTCGTAGAACGTGTTGTTCTTGATGGTCACACTCGGGCTGGTAAGCACATTGAGCCCCGGACCGCTGTAGCAGAAGGTGGAGTTCTGAACCGTGATCGGGCCGTAGTCTTTCTCGAGTTGCAATCCCGCCTGGACGTTGCCGGAGAGCATGGCGCCATCAACCGTGACGTTCTGGTTGTCGGTATCGAACCACAATCCCTCCGCCTGGTTGTTGTAAGAGAAGTGATTCTTTACCGTGGCGTTATGCGTCTGAAAGAATTTGTCGCCACCCATCGCCCAGTCATAGAAAGCGCCCTGCGCGCCGCGCCAGTTATTGTAGTCACTTTCATTGAAGCTGTGGAGCACGTTTTGATTCTTGTTGCCGAGGAAGCCGGTGCCGCCATTGTAGCTGGCAACCGAATTCTGCACGGTGATGTTGGTGGAGGTATAAACACCCAATCCCCCCCAATTGTTCCAGTTGGCCTGCACAGAGTCGATCAGCACGTTGTTGCTGCTGTTGATGCTCACGCCACTGGTGTTGATGCAGTCGGCGGCGTGCTGAAAGACGAGACCACGCAGAACAATGTTGCTGCGGCCGGTAATATTCATTGTCGACGGGCGCGACGCAACCTCCACCACGGCCGTCGACATGTTAGTGCCGGCGGGCGGGGCGATGTGCATCATTTGATACCCATCGCTGAAAAAGAAGGTGCCCGGCTTCACGTCGGCAGATGCGATGGACTGCGTCAGCGGCGTGCCGTTGACAAAGACCATCTCGGTGCGCTGAATGATGGGCGCGAAGGTGGTGGGCCAGCCCGAAGGCATGGCGCAGAAACCGGTGGTGTCACTAAAGGGAGCCTGCCAGGTAGTCGAGTTTTGCTGTGTCCATCCGGTGACGACATTCGAACCGGAAATGATGGCGGTCCCCGCGACGGCTGCCTGCACGGTCAGGGTTGCACTGGTGCTCTTATAATTGCCTATGGTGACAGCTTCGCGGTACATGCCCGCATTCACGATGACTTTGACGCCAACGCCCTGCTGGTTGAGGGGGCTGGCCTTGTTGATTGCAGCCTGAATGGTCTTGAACGGGGCTGCTTGTGCACCCGAGTTCGAGTCTGAACCGGCATTCGCATCTACATAAATATAGGTAGCCTGGTTTTCGACAACGTTGGCTTGGGCGCTCACGCGACTCCCCTTATATGCAAGAGTCGCAAGAAGGCAGAGAGCAAAAGAGACTTTTTGAAAACGCATACAGAGCCCATGGGGTGTCACCGGCTACATCTGCGGGGGAGAAGGTGACACCTTCGCCAGATACGCGATCGACCCCCATCCCGCACGCATTCTGGGCGGTCAATTCACGGCACTAGTTTTCGAAGTGCTTAGTTAGAAGTGTTTAACCAAAGCATAGCAGAAGTATGTGACCACGGGCACATATTCATGGTTACTTCAGTGCCCATGGATCTGCGCACATCCCAACCAACGCACCCGGGAGAGGGACCCAGGTACCTCAGAAGCCTTTGCCTGAAGACATCTTGATAACAGGAGGGGCTCGAGGTAATCAATGACAAAGGTCAAAGAATCTGCAATTTGTGCGTGGGGATGGTGGCAGGTTGGGAGCGCCGCTGGGATGGATTCTCCGATCTGAGGGATGAAACAGCCTACGGCGAATGGACGATTACGATCTCCTCACCTTCGCGGCATGGATCGGGAGAGGTCGGACACGCGGCAGACGCACACCGAGCCGACCCGCCACCCAGGCAGGCAAAGAAAGAATCCCGGTGACGATTCCTGGTCACCGTGCAAGGACACGGATAGGCCTGACCTCTTGCTGAGCAATGCAGCGGCCGCCATCTCACGTTTGGTATCTGGCGGATCCCACCTGCTGACCAATCAGTCCTGCCGCCAGATCCGCTTTCATATCGTCCATGTGAACGCGAGCGTCTCTTTTCAGGCGAAAAGCTCAGATGCGGTCGATGGTGAGGATGGTTTGATCGTCCTGGGGGCGAGTGCCCACGCAGAACTGTTCGAGAGCCGCGAAGAGACACTCGACCGCGTTGGACTCATGAAGGAAGCGGGCCAGATGGTCGGTGCCGAATTGCGCTCCCTGCCGGTCTTCGGCTTCGGTGATGCCGTCGGTAAGCAGCAGCATGCGGTCCCCGGCATTCAGCCTGAGAGGGATGCCGTGAAAGTGCACAAAGCCAAACAGGCCAACGGGCGGATCGCCTTCGGAGACGGTCTCGACGGTTCCCTCCGCGCGCACTAGCAATGGCGAAACGTGGCCGGCGTTGACCAGCTCAATCTGCCCATCGGAGTAGCGCACCGCAGCCAGGGTGACATATTTCTCGCCGGGCGCGCGCTCCACGATGAAGCTGTTGAGGCACTGGACCGCGTCGATGAGCGACGCCCCTGAGGTCATCTGCGCATGGAACATTCCTTGAGCCATGGCGCCCAGCAGGGCCGCGGGAACTCCCTTGCCGCAAACATCGCCGACAATGGCCGCGAATCCTCCGGCGACAGGAATCACATCGTAAAAGTCGCCGCCGATTCCCGTGCACGGGACGGTGCGCGCGCCCAGGCGGACGTAGGGGAAGTCGGGCAGATTCTGGGGAATAATCTGCCGCTGGATGGCGGCCGCAATTTCCAGCTCCTTGCGCAGCAGGACGAACTCGCGCTCGGCATCGAGCATGCGCAGGTTCTCGAATAAAGTGGTGGCCTGGCTGGCAATGGCCTCCAAAATGTCGCGGCGGGTGCGGGTGAAATCGTGCGTGGCGGCCCGGCTGTCGAGATACAGCAGGCCGAGCAGCTGCGAAGAATTCCGGCCGCGCAGGGGAATCGCAACCACGTTGCGAATGGCGCTGAGAATCAGGCTCTGCTGGCCCACGGCAGCGGGCTCGAGGGAGTCAGAAAACAGGAAGGCAAGCTCCGAGTTGGCGGCCTCACGCAGCACGGACTGGGAGACAAGCGAAGGCGTCGCAATCGGGCTGCCGTCGCGCTCCTGCCCGCGCTCGAAGCGGAGCGATTCGGCGCTGTCGCCCAGGAAAACAAATCCACGTTCCGCCCCGGTGAGGCGGATGGTGTACTCCAGCATCGTGGACAGCACATCCGCGCGGGCGCCATGCTGGTAAAGGCTTTGGGCCGCCTTCAGGAACAGAGACAAGGTATCGAGATCGGAAGCCGTGGAGGTGCCAGAACGCGAAATGAGCCCGGTCTGGGAAACCTGCGAAATGAGCGATTTGGTGGCACTGTCCGGCTCGGCGACTTCGAACAGAAGGGTATGATCCGGCGTGCCCAGGGCGATCTGGTCGTGCGACCGCAGGCGCGTGGTGGCGATGCGCATCCCGTTGACGAAGGTGCCGTGGCGGCTACCGGTATCGCGCACAAAGTACCCGTCGGCATCGCGATCAATCAAGGCGTGAGCACGCGAAATCTCGGGACTGGGGATGCACAGGTCGCGCTCCGAACTGCGCCCCAGTGTGAAAGGGAGATGGTCGACGACAACCTTGCGGGGCGAGTCGCCTTGCTGCGGCCATTGCAGGGTCAGGCGGGGTTTCGAACTTTCTCGCTCGGCCATGGTTATGCACTGCGTTGGGGAGGTTGTTTCGGGTTACGCAGATCCTCAAGTTTGTGTATAGGATAGTACCACCGGCTTGCGGGGCGAGAAGCGATTCCGCTTGGGTCAGGGCGGCCGGTTCCACCGATTCGCGACGGGGGCGATGGATCGGGCATGGAAGCAGGTTTCGCCTGCGATGAACGAGGATCCGACAACTCCGATCGAGGGGCTGGGGCCGACCGTACAGGCCGGGCGCGGGAGTGCGGCGGCGTCCGTCCCCGCGTCCGGGGCCGCGGCATCCTGGGGCGGCTTTACGTTGCTGGCTCGTGTGGGGCACGGCGGTTTCGGCGAGGTGTACCGGGCGTGGGACGCCCACCTGCAACGGGAAGTTGCGCTGAAGCTGCTGCTGCCGGGCGCGGTCTCTGGCGAGGCTGAATACGAAGCCATGCTGCGCGAGGCGCGCGCGCTCGCCTCGGTGCGGCACCCGAATATCGTTCCCGTACACGGCATCGACCGGCACGACGGCCGCGTCGGCTTCTGGACCGACTTTGTGCGCGGCAAGACCCTGTCGGTGCTGGTAGGCGAGCAGGGCACTTTTGGGGCGCGGGAAGCGGCGCTGATCGGGCTCGACGTGGCGCGTGCGCTGAGCGCCGTCCATCGCGCCGGGCTTCTGCACCGGGATATCAAGGCCGAGAACGTGATGCGCGAGGAGGGTGGCCGCATTCTCCTCATGGATTTCGGGCTGAGCGCGCTGGAGCAGCGCCAGACCAACATCGCAGGCACGCCGAATTACATGGCGCCGGAGCTCTTCCAGGGCGGCAAAGGCACGGTGGCCACCGATATGTACGCCATGGGCGTATTGCTCTACTTTCTTGTCGCGGGCGACTACCCGGTGCACCTGGGCGGACTGACTACGGGCGAGGCGCTGGAGGCCATCCCGAAACGCAAGCCCCTGATGGATCTCCGGCCCGATCTGCCCGAATCCCTGCTGCGCACCGTGAGCACGGCGATGGAAATGGATCCGGCGAGGCGGTTTCAGAGCGCCGGGCAGTTGGCCAGTGCGCTGGCCGAATCGCTGGGCACGCACGCGCCAATGGAGATCTCCGTCGCATCCGAGCCGCGGCAAGGGAGGAACACCGGGGCGAAGTGGATCTTCGCCGGGCTTCTCTCTCTTGTGGTGATGCTTGGCGCTTCGTTGATCTGGTACGGAGTTCGGGGAAGATCGCCGGGCGACGCGAAACGAGTGGACGGGGGTGTGACCGGCGTCATGAGCGATGAATTCCAAAAAGGCCAGAAGCTGCTGATGCGGTCCTACAGGGAGGCGGACCTCACCGAGGCGGTGAAAACCTTCGAGTCGATCATAGCGAAGGATCAGAACAACGCGCTGGCGGAGGCGCGCCTGGGCGCGGCCTATTTTGCGCAGCACGGATACTCTCATGATCCGAAACTGCTGGACATGGCCACGGCCGCGAGTGAACACGCCATCAGAACCAATCCGGACCTGGCTGCGCCACACATCACGCTGGCGCGCATTGCGGCAATGCAGGGACAAACGCAACTCGCAACCCAGGAGTTGCAGACAGCCGCCGAAAAGGAGCCGCGCAGTGCCGAGGTTCATGGCGCGCGCGGCGAACTGTACGAAGCGCAAGGCAAAAACAAGGAAGCGCTGGACGAGTATAACCAGGCGATGCTCCTTGACCCGGAAGACTGGCGCTGGCCCATGTCGATGGGGGTCGCCGAATTCCGCCAGGGCAATAAGGCCGACTCCATGGCCCAGTTCGAGCGTGCTATCAAACTGGCTCCTGACAATGCAGTGGCCTATTACGACCTGAGTATCGTGCATCGGCAGTCGGGAGACCTTGAGCAGGCGCGCAAGGACCTGGAGCAATCACTCAAACTGGACCCGACGTCCCGCAAGTACGCAGCCATGGGTTCGCTGTTCCTGTTCGAAGGAAAATACGACCAGGCCGCGCAGATGGAACAGAAAGCCATTGGTCTGAATCCCAAGAGTTACGAAGCTTACGGAAATCTTGGCTCGGCCTATGAATGGAGCGGGGCGAACCGCGAAAAGGCTTTAGACGCCTATCGAAAGGCCATCGAACTCCAGGAAGCAGAGCGGGCCCAACGGCCGCACGATCCCACCCTTCTGGCCGCTCTCTCCGATGATTACGCGGCCGTTGGCGATGCCGAGAAGAGCAAGACGCTGGCCCGCCAAGCGCTGGCGCTCGACCCGGATGACCCGGCGGTGAACTACAAAGCGGGGGAAGCTTTCGAGACCCTCGGCATGCGCAGCGAGGCCATACCGCTCATCGCGAAGGCACTCGCGAACGGGTACAACACGTATGAATTCGATCACAACCCAGCGCTCGCAAGCCTCCGAGGCGATCCGATGTTTGCAAGCAAGCTGAACGAGTTGAAGCAAAAAAAGAAGTAGACGTCGAACAACAAATGGGTTAGCTTCGCGTCATGGCAAACACCGATGTCCTTCTGACAGACAACAATGGAGTGCTGGTTCCCAGCCCCGACTCAGTCAATGTCGTGACCGGCGATACCGTTACATTTGCGACGGCCGACGGCAGCGCGGCGTACGTTTTCTTTTCCCCAGATGCGACATCGGTCTTGTCGCCCAAACCATCCAACCCGTCCCCGATTGCGGCAGGCGCCAAGGCTCAGTTCTCGTTTACGTCTTCGCAGCCGGGCGCGTACAGCGCATTTTTCGGCCACACCGGCAATGACGCACCGGGCGGTTTTCCGGGCGGCAGTTCGGACGTGCTTGCGCTTGAAATCAACACATCCGACGCGCCGCCGTTCAGTGGTCCTGGAGACACCGTCGGCACCGGCCACGGCGGGTAGAAATCCAGCGCAGGGGCACCGCGCATGATCACTTCAACTGGTGGAGGCGCAACTGCGTTGCGGGATCGCCCAGCAAGATGTAGTTGCGGGCGTCGTCGCGCGCAATGGTCATCTGCGCGATCAATTTAGACACGGGCGCAGGCGTGGTTGCGCCGGAATCAGCAGGGGGCGCGGGCGTCGCCCTGGCCTGTGCCTGGGCATCTGCCTGGGCCAGCGCCAATTGCGATGAACGCGTGCTCCACATGCCGCTCAGCGAGTCTGCCGCGACGCCGGTGCGCTGACCCCTCATCATTGACTCCAGCGGCAGGCGAACCGCCTGCGGCTGCGGCGTTCCGCTGGTGTCGAGGAACGCGTATGGAAATGCCATGTCGATATGCGCAATGACGGCCAGCATTCCGCGGCTCAGCAGGGCCTGGGGCAAGCGCGTGATAAATGGCTCCGGCGCCACGTTGATCGGCGAACCGTCCTTGCCCTGGTGATAGTTGTCCTGGGCGGGACAGCCTCCGCTGTAACAGGCAAACAGAAAACCTACACTGCCCTGCAGTTGTGCGTCGGCGGGAACGTCATCGGCGCAGAACTGGTTGCCCGGGCCGGCGGGTGTTCCCGGCGTCCACTCCTGGGTGAGCATCGAGCCCTGCATGCGCCTCTGCTTCAGCGGGTCATCGGATTTGTATTCGCAGCCGTGCGAGCCGGTGAAGATCACGGCCGGCGGCCCTCCGGGCACGTTGCCGCGCAGGATGTCGATCAGCTGCGACTTGGTGGCTTTGTCACTGGTGAAAGCATTCAGGGTGAATTTGAGGTTCGCTCCGAGCATTTTTGAAGGCGCAAGGAAGGCCTGCGAAATGGCGCCGCACAGCATTGCTGTGGCGAGGTCGCCTGGATTGCGCGTGACCCAGATGGCCGCGTTCTTTCGCTGGACTGGGATGAATGCCGGGCTCTCGTACTGCACAACCGCCTGCGCGTAACGGCCGTAGTCCTGGACATCATCGAAGTAGAGACGGCCTACGGCCCACTGCATCTTGAGAAGCGCCTGAAATTCAAACGAAATACGTTCCGGCGAGCCGACGATCAGCAGATAATACGGCACGCCCTGCGTAGGGTCGACCGACGCTGTAAGAGAAACACCGCGCTGCTGCGCCCAGCTTGCGGCGGTCTGTTCCGGCTGCACGCCTGTATTGCCGGAGAAGACCTTGAACAGCGTGGGATCCTGGACCTGCTTCTGCCGGAGATCGATCAACGGCTGAAGCTGAGCCTGAATCGCAGGATCCGCATCCGACGCGAAGATGATGCCCCATCCGGTCTGGGTCAAATCGTCGGCGTCCCCTGCATAGAAGGGACCAAGATGGGTGGAGTTGCGACTGCGCTGGTCTGCGCCGGGGAGGTCGGATGAGAGCGCCGCCAGGTTTTCGAGCGGGAGCGGGGGCGCGGCGGTTCCGGTGGCAGCGTCTACAAGGAGCGGGTAGGGAAGATTAGCGTCGGGCATTCGAGGAGTTCCTCAGGATGAGTCACAAGTTTGGCCCCCTCCTGCTCTTGCAAGGCGACGCGGAAAGTATGGGGGCATGCGGTTTGCAGGGATCTCAGAAGTCGAGCCGGCAATCGAAGTCGCCGGTATCAAATACCATTGGGTTGGACTCCTCGGATGCCTCCGAATCGGACCCGAAGCTTGTCACGCCGAATGCGATGTCAGCCGACGGAGCCGCGCCGCGCAGAATCCAGCTATCCCCCTGGCGCGCGATCTGCTGGACCGCGAAGCCGAAGGTGAGCTGATCCGGGCCGGTGAAGGTGACGGTCGAGTTGGAACTGCTGGACGGCTTCACGCCGATCTTTGCGTCAAGCACGCCCTCGATGTGCGGCAGATCGACGCCGATTTCGGTTCCGTGCGAATCGGTCGCCGTGACCGTGATGGAATCGGCCTTGAGCACCTCGACAATCAGGTAGGCCAGTACCTTTTCGTTCCCGAAATAGTTCTTTACCACCGGGTTGTCGGTTCGCAGGGTGCCGGACGCGAGATAATTGCCGGCGTCAAACGGCGACACCGATGTGGATGTCACATTTGTATACGTGAACTGCACCGCATGGGCGTTCTTGAATGCAACGTTGAGCGAGGGCGCGGACGCCCCGAAAGCGGCCAGGGTATTAGCGAGAATGCCCAGGCCCAGTGACAATTCGAGCGCGTCGGTGCGCTGGCCGTTGACCGCGGCGGCGGGATGGGGCGGCCCGGGCAGGGGCTGGGGGCTTGTGCTCGTCCAAACCTTGCTTAAGGGTCCCAGCCATTGCGTCGACTGGTCACGCCCGATCACGTCGAGCGGCTCGATGCCTGTGCGTGGGAGCCGGATCACGTTGTACCCGAACTTGTTCAGGAAGGTGATGCTCGGGTCTTTTTTCTTTGGAAGTGGGGACATCCTTGCCTCGCTCTACAAAGGGGAAATGGGACTGAGGTGTTACCGGCAGAAGCGTAACACAACCAAGCCGGGACCCAGGGACCAAGTCGACAAGGGAACAAGAAAACGCATGTGGTAGCGTTATCGCATGCATCTCTACCGGAAGACTGCGGTCGTTCAGTTCGAGTTGTTCAGCGGAGCAACGGAGAGCAGTCTTCCTCTCGCGACGGAGCGCGATTTTGGCGTGATCCTGAGTATCGAGGGGGTCACGTACCCGGCGCAGAATTTTCGCTCTCCCATTAACGACGAGCAATGGCGCGAGTTCGATCGCAAGCTGCGGGATTGCAATCTAACGCACGATGCCACGATGTACCGCAACGCGGCCTCGATCCGCAGCCTTGCCCACCAGCTTTACAAGAGCCTGGTGGCGGTAAGCCCGGCGATTCGCGAATTTTTGGGCCGCAGTGGAGAGCCGCGGCGCCTGGTTGTCCAGACCGCACGCCCGGAGCTGCACCTGTTGCCCTGGGCCGCGATGATCGACGATACCGGGGCGTTCCTCGCGGCCGGCGATCTTTCGGTGGTGCAGTCCTGGGAAAAATTCTCGGGAATGGAATCCACTACCGGGAATACGCTGCGCCTGATGACCGTGCTGGGCAGCGACACCAACCAGGTGACGGCGGCATCGCTGAACGGCCTGCCCCGGGAGATCGAGGTCGTGGATGGGGGCCAGGCATGGCAGGCGGGCACGCCCGCCGACAACGTCGACATTCTCCACCTCGAGGAGCACGGCAGCGCGGTGACGAACGAGATCGGTGACGTGTTCGCAACCGCGCTGGCCAAGACGTTTGCGAATGTACCCATTGCCCTCCTGTGGAGTTGCTGCTCGGGAGCGACGAACTCCTGGGGCGAGTCGCCGGCGCTGTGCCTGCACCGCGACGGCGCGGGATTTGTTCTCTCGTTCCTTGCCGAATTGCATAATCTCGACGCGCAATCCATTTCGACCTCGTTCTATCGCGAAGTATTCGGGCCCGCGGCCAGCCGCGATCCAGAGACAGCGCTGGTGCGAATCCGGGCCGACAAGTTCGCGAATGAATTCGCATTTGCGAACTGGGCGTCGATGACCGTTTACATGCGGGCTCCATTGGATATGAGTGCGTTGCCGCTGAACGGACCGCGGGTGCCGCAAGCGCAATGGAGCGACGACACCGCAGCAGGGGGAAAGGACGCATGCGCCTGCGCGGAACCCGCGCCGGTCGTCCTTGCCGCCGGTGCATTGGATCCGGATTTGATTGCCTCTCAAAGTGCGGCTGGGCCGTCCGCGTCGCTTTCTCCGGCCGCGGCTCCCATGCCGACGCCGCAGGATCTGTGGGCCAGCCTGGCCACGGCTGTAAGCCAATTGCAGCCAGGAACTCTGAACGAGTTTCACGGCTTCGAAGATCTTCCCACGGAGACCACCGCCAAAGTGCCCATGTCGGCGTTCAAGGCCTGGCGAGGGAACGTGATTCGGCTGGACGGTGCGGAGGAACCGTTGAGCCTCGACACGATCCAGGAGCTGAACCTCGATTCGAAGGACATTCCCCAAACAGATGCCGCAGAGAGGCTGGGATGGTTCTTTCAGAAAATCGAGCGCTATGGCTCGCCACTCATCGTCTGGACCAACGCGGCGCCCAGGCACCTGAATTTCCTGCAGAATGCGGACCTGAGTTCGACTCTGACTTTTCTGCTGATCTATGGTCCGCAACCAGTTCCTACCCTCATCGACCTGGTGAATGAGGAAAAGCTGGACGAGGCGCGGGCAGCCTGCGCCTCGCTGCCGGACCCATGCGGCGACGATCTGCTTTCCGCCGCATATTTTGCCTTC
>Ga0335080_10004518_pt1 | contig 14179 bp, 10 predicted proteins | sample Lox_Sample_34_FD_206720 | JGI IMG/M metagenome (GOLD analysis project Ga0335080, IMG submission 206720) | Soil microbial communities from Loxahatchee National Wildlife Refuge, Florida, United States - Lox_Sample_3.4 | ecosystem: Environmental > Terrestrial > Soil > Wetlands | place: USA... | reverse complement strand
GCATCGGCCGGCCGAGGTCGGCCCTCGCGATCCGGAGGCCGACGACCGGCTGCTCGAAGAGGACGGGGCAGGCGAAGAAGCGCCGGTGCTCGTCCGGGCGCGCGGGAGCGGGGTGGGCGAAGCTCGCGTCGAGAGGGGCGATGCCGGCGTCGCAGGTGTCGCGCGCCAACCGGAGCCAGGTGGCGAGGAAGAACTCCGTCCGGTAGCGGTTGGCCGGGTGGTCCTCGGGCACCCTCCCCGTGAGCCGCACGCCGGCGCCCTCCGGCGCGAGCCGGAGCGTCATGCGGTCGTGCATCACCCGCGCGTAGCGGACCACCTGGCCGAGGGCGTCACCGAGCGTGGGGCTCGCGCGGAAAGCGTACTCGAGCACGTCGAAGGCGCCCGGAGTCCGGGCTTCGGCCACGTGGATGCCGATCGCCTCGTCTCCCGTCGCCTCGGCAGCGAGCCTCCACACCTCGCGGCAGGGGCCTTCCGGCAGACGCCGCTCCGGGTGGTCGAGATCCACGCTCCCGAAGCCCGCCCGGTGCCGCAGCTCGGCCGCGTCCACCCCCCGACGCTCGAGGTAGCGCATCAGGAGCTGGACGCCCCAGGCCACCACCGTGGCGTGTCCGGAGGAGCCGCGCGCCGCCTTCGAACCCATTGGGGGAGAGCGGGATCTCTCTGGCCGGAAGTGTCAATGGATCGGCGGCCGGGGTCAAGGGGTTTCTGAGACTCCTTTCGTATCCTGTACGTGATCCACGAGTCGACGACTGTTCGGGAGGGATGAGGGTTGCACGAAAGATCGAAAGGCCTGCCGCCTGCCGCCCGGCGCCGGCACGACCGGGAGACGGGCGGGGGGGATCCGCCTCGGACTCCGCTGGGCCACGAGGTGGTGTCGTGCCATCCCGCCCTGTGCGAGCGGATCCGGGAGGATCTGAGGGCCTACGGCCGCGCTGTCCACTCTCCGTCGTCGGCCTTCCGCCTGCAGGCACTCTACCTGGACTTCGGCCGGCTCGGTCTCCCCGAGCACCTGGCGGAGTCGGTCCGGCGTGCGCTCGACGTCCCACGCGACGCCGCCGGGCTCCCCGACCTCCGCCTCCGGGAGGCGGAGCGCCACTTCTTCGGCGGCCTCGACGACGAGGACGTCGCCCGCGTGCACCAGCGGGTGGCCCGCCTGTCGCGCCGTGCCTTGATGACCGCGCTCGCCTTCAACGCCCACTTCTGGAACATGAGGCTGGCGCTCGAGATCGTGGGCGGCGTGGACCCGCTCGAGGGTGCGGCGCTCGGCACCTGCGCCCTGGTTGCCGAGCGTCGGATCGGACGGAGCCTCGGGGGCGACCTGCGATACCTCGTCCCGCTCCGTGAGCGGCGGGAGGCCTTCTGCTCCGACCGCTGCCTCCCCGCCATCGGTCCCCACCCCTCCGACGATCGGCCGAGCCCTTCGCCGCGAACGCCGGCCGACTGCGGCATGGTGAGGATCCTCGAGGGGTTCCGCTTCTTCGCCTCGTTCCCGGACGAGTAGGGCGAAGGGCGGCTCCGTCCGTTCATCGGGCGTGCTCTTGCGTGGTCGCCTCCTGGCCTCGCGATCCCAAGGCGCCGGAGCCGGCGCCCCCGGCGAAGCCGATGAGCACGACCCCCGCGACCACGAGGGCGATGCCGGCCCAGCGCAGGGGAGGCACCGTCTCCCTGAGGAGCAGGACGCCGAGGCCGGCGACGATGACGTATTCGAGGGCGGTCAGGGGAAGGGCCCCCGAGACCTCGGCCCAGGACAGGACGGCCAGGAAGGCGAAGTAGAAGACGGCGCTCATGGCCGTGCCCCCGATCACCCAGGGATTGCAGAGAGCGCGCCCCGCTCGCGGCCACCGCCTCGCGGACGGCGGAGCTTGTGAGGGCGCGGAGCTCGTCCTCGTTCCGATAGCCGGGCATGTCGCGCTCGAGCTCGGGGCAGCTCCGGGTCGCGGGGTCGAAGTAGATCTCCGTCACCCCGTCGGGCAGGCCGCCCAGGATCCGCCGCACCCGCCCCTCGTCCATCGTCCCGCTGTCGTTCATCCCGAAGACGTGGTCGTTGGCGCGAAGGCCCGCGCGCCGAAGACGGCTTCGGAGGAGGGCCATCCACGGGGCGAGGAGGAGCGTGGCCGCGAGCCTCGGAACGAGGCCCGACCCGGCCGCGCGCCAGGAGAGGACGGGAGGCTCGTGGGCACGCGGACCGCGCGCAGGCCGAACTCGCGCCCGATCCCGATCGTCAGGCCGCAGACGGTCGGGTGCACGTGCATGTGGGCGTGGCCGCTCGCGTGGTCGAGGGGGAGCCCGGTCTGCCGGAACGCCCGGAACTGGGCGCGGATCTCGGCCTCGAGCTGACGGCGCACCGAGGGGAGGAAGAAGAACCGGAAGCCGGCCCGGCCCAGGCGATTCGGCAGCGCCCCGCTCGCGTCGACGAGGTCGGGCACCTCGGCCGCCGGGAGGACGGGCCGCCCCTTGACGACCACGAGGTGCAGCCCGACCCGCAGCGCCGGCAGCCGCCGCGCCCGCTCCACCGCGTCTGCGGCCGCGGCGCCCGCGACCATGAGGCTGGCCGTGGTGAGGACGCCCTTCCGGTGCGCGGCCTCGACGGCCTCGTTCACGGGCACGGCGAGGCCGAAGTCGTCGCCGGTCACGATGAGGCGCTTCAAGGACGCCGCTCCTCTCTCCGTGGCGCGCCGGCCCCTCGGGCCTCCGGACCACCGCACGGTCCCGGGGCGAGGAGGGCGCCTCGGCCGCCCGCTCGCCGCCGGGGCGGAAGGCCGCCTAGAAGTTGAACCTCACCTCGGCCAGGATCGTCCGCTTGAGGATGTCCCCGAAGTTGTGCTGGCGAATGTCGTCGTTCAGCAGGTTCGTCGCCTTCACGCTCGTGGTGACCTTCCCCGCCGCCCAGCGCACGCCGAACGCAGCGTTGACGAGGTCGTAGGCGTCGGCGTAGCCGTAGTACCGCGTGTCCAGCACGTCGGTGAAGAAGGCCTTGTCCGCGTGGCTGAACGAGACGCTGCCGACGTAGCGCGGGTGGTCGAGGGTGAGCCCCAGGTTGACGCGGTTCTTCGGGGGCACGCTGACCGAGACGGGCGGGATGTACCGCGGGTCGCTCGGCGGGGTGCGGATCTCGGGGAGGGCCTGGTACGAGTAGTTGGCGAAGCCGGTGAGCCAGGACTCGAACGTATGCTGGAGGGAGGCCTCGAACCCCTTGTTCCGCAGCTTGCCCAGGTTCACGGTCTTGACGACGGCGGGCAGGTAGACGCCCTGGGCCGCCAGCATGTCGATCACCTCCGGCGGCAGCGGCCAGCCAGGCGGCGGGTTCTCCGAGGTGTAGTAGGGGTTGTAGCCGAGCAGCGCCTCGGTCTGGGCGGCCTGCGCGGAGCTGATGACGTTGTCGGTGTCGTTCAGGTAGAACGAGAAACCGACCGTCGTGCGGTGGCCGAAGGTCCCCTGGTAGCCGACCTCGTAGGCCGTCAGAGACTCGGGCTTGAGGTCGGTGTTGCCCACCGTCCGGGTGACGACCGGGAACGGCTGAAGCCCCGGGGCGAGCTGGTCGAGCGGCAGCACCCCGCCGATGATGTCGATGTCGAGGTAGTTGTCGATCGCGGAGGGGGCGCGGAAGGCCCGATTGACGGAGACCTTCAACGAGTGGTCGGGGGTCGGCTTGAAGATGAGGGAGGCGCGCGGAGAGAAGAACGGGTCGGCGAGGCTCGTGAACTTGTCGACGCGGGCGGAGACGGCGAGCCGGAAGAGACGGCCGAGGAGGATCTCGTCCTGCACGTAGGCGCCCAGCTCGGTGCGGTTCTCGGCGTTCGGGGTGATCGAGATGTCGAAGGTGTTCCGTCGGACGTTCGCCCCGACGTTGAGGAGATGGCGGCTCGCGACGAGCTTCGTGTACCCGGCGTCGACGTCGTAGGTGCCGGTGTTGAAGTCGATCCGCAGCACGTCGCCGCTCGCGTCGCGCGTGACGAGGTTCGGCGCCTTGCCGTCGATCAGGTTCGCGAAGCCCGAGAGGCGGAAGCCGCCCTTCGTGTAGGCGATGCGGCCGTAGCCGAAGCGCGAGTTCTTCTCGAGGTCGAAGGGGCCGATCGGGCTCTGGATGATGCCGCGCGTCGTGGCGAGCCCGGCCGAGTAGCTGATCTGCCCGCCGTCGCCGAGCCGCTGGTCGACGCGCAGGTCGACCTTGGGCTGCTTCGTCCCGTCGTTGATGTAGTGCACGTCGTCGAAGGAGCCGCCGCCCACGGTCAAGCTCGGGTCGAGCGGGCTCGTGGTCACCGGGAGCTGTCCGGTCGGCCGGGGCAGGGCCTCCGAGTCGAAGTAGCCCGCCGAGAAGCGGTAGGACCAGCGGTCGTTCGGGGCCTGGGCCCAGCTCGCGTTCGCGCCGAAGACCGCGCCCGGCCCCTGGCCGGCGGTGGTGCCGGCGTCGCGGCTGAAGCCGCCGCCGGTCAGGACGAGCGTGCCGCCCTGGGCCTCGCGCGGCGTCTTGGTGATGATGTTCACGACGCCGGTCGTGGCGTTCGCTCCCCACATCGCGGAAGCCGGGCCGCGCACGACCTCGATCTGCTTGATGTCGGAGGCGTTCGCGGGGACGAGGTCCCAGAAGATGATGTTGAAGAAGTCGGCGTAGATCGTCCGCCCGTCGAGGAGGGCGAGCTGGGTGTTCGTGAGGAGCGGGCTCGCCTGGCGGGCGGCGAGGTTGATGTCGCGGGCCGAGCTCTGGACCACGTTGAGCCCGGTCACGGTCCGCAGCATGTCGCCGTAGTTCTGGGCCGAGGAGGCGGCGATCTGCTCCCCGGTCACGACGCTGACGGTCGCCGGCGCGTCGATCAGGCTGGACTCGACGGTGCGGCTTGCCGTCACCACCACGGACTCGTGGAGCGCAGCGGCCAGGCCGAGGTCGACCCGCTGCGCCGCACCCGCCCCGACCACGACTCCCTCCTGCCGAGCCTCGGCGAAGCCCGGGTGGCTCGCCGTCACGACGTAGGTGCCTGCGGGCAGCCCTTTGATCTCGAAGCGTCCCTGGGCGCCGGTGCGCTCCGAGCGGGTGACGGGGCCCGCGGCGGTGACCATGGCGCCGGTGAGCGCCCCGCCCGTCGCGTCCTTGACCGTCCCCTCGATGCTGCCGGGGGCCTGCGCGCGGGCGTGAGCGGCCAAGGACAAGGCCAGGACCACGACCGGCGCTAGCGGCCGTCGCATGTTGTGCCTCCTTGGATCGGGAAGACCGCGCTCCTCGGCGTCTGCGGTCCACTCCGGATTATACGCGGCCCGCCTCAGGGCCGGTCTCGTGCGTTGGGGGCTGCAGCGGTCATCCCCGGCAGCGCGCCGAGGAGCGCCAGCCTCTCGAGCCGGGCGAGCCGCCGGTCGTGCTCCGCGCGGGCCGTCTCCTGGAGGCTCTCGGCGAGCGCCGCCTCCTGCTCCGCCACCCGGACTCCGTCGACCCGACCCTCGGCGGCGAGAGCGCGCGCCGCGCGTAGGGACTCCTGCGCGAGCGACTCGCGCTGCCGGGCGAGATCGAGGCGCGCCTCGTCGCGTCGGAGGGCTGCGTCCGCCCCTCGCAGCCCCAGCTCGACTTCGCGCTCCCGGAGGCGCCGGTCCGCCCGCACCCGATCGAGACCCGCCCGCGCCCGGGCCTCCTCCGCCGCGGCCCGGTCGCTCCTCCAGAGAGGGATGGACACGGACGCGGCCACGGCCCAGCTGTCGGGCTGGAACGTCGGGTAGTAGGCGTCCCAGTCGGCGGTCTTGTAGAGCCGCGCATACTGGGCCGTCGCCTCGACCACCGGCGACAGGACCTGGCCCCGCAGCCGGGCGGATCTTTCCATGCTCGTGGCGGCGCGGCCGAGGGCGGAGAGCTCGGGATCGGCGGCCCGCGCCCGGTCGAGGGGGTCGGGCTCGTCCCTCGCGTCGGGCAGGTCGTCGGCGGAAGCCGGATCGAGCCGGAGAGGCTCGGCGTCGGGCCAGCCCGTGAGCCGGCGGAGGGCGAGGAAGTCGAGCTCGCGGCCGGAGCGCGCCTCGGCCGCGGCCTGCCGGGCCTCGGCCTCCGCGAGCCGCGCGCGGGCTGCGTCGAGCTCGGTGAGCCGGCCCTCCCGGGCCTGCGCCTCCGCCGCCTCGCGCACCGTCCCGAACGCGGCCGCCCGCGCCTCGGCGGACGCCACGAGCGCCTCGCCGAGGAGGCAGCGGCTGAAGGTTTCGGCCGCGGCCCGCGCCGCCCGAACCCGGGCCGCGGCGGCGCTGCCGCTCGCGCCGGCCCACCGCGCCCGCGCCTGCTCCTCGTCGGCGCGGCGCGCGGGGTCGAAGAGGCTCGCCCGCACCTCGACGCGCGCGATGGCGGGGAGCTGGCCCATCACCGGGGCCGGCACCCCCGCGGCGTAGCCGGGGCTCGTCGAGGCCCAGACCTCCGGCCGCGGCGAGACGGCGGCCGCGCGCGTCGCCGCCGCCGCCTCGGCCTCGCCCGCCGCCGCCGCGGCAACCTCGGGCGCGTTCGCGAGCGCGAGCTCCACGGTCCGGCGGAGGGTGAGGGGCGGCCCCGGCGGCGCTCCCTTCTCCTCGCCGGCCGCGGCGGAGGTGAAGGCCCCGAGGAGGAGCGCTCCGGCCAGGGGACGGAAAGCCCGCTTCGGCGGGTGCTCATTCATGGCGGAGTGCCTCCACGGGATCGAGCGACGACGCCCGGTGCGCGGGAGCGAGCCCGAAGACGAGCGTGACGCCGCAGGAGAAGAGGAACGCGAGGACGACGGAGAGGGGCGAGATGCGGATCGCGACCTGGTCCACGAAGAGGCGGGCGGCCAGGGGAACGGCGAGGCCGAGCAGCACGCCGAGGGCGGAGCCTACGACTCCGAGCAGCAGCGCTTCGGCGAGGAACTGGGCCAGGATGTCGCGGCGCGTCGCTCCGAGCGACTTGCGGAGGCCGATCTCCTGCACGCGGTGCTCCACCGAGGCGAGCATGATGTTCATGATCCCGACCCCGCCCACGAGCACGGCCACCGCCGCCACGAGGACGAAGACCGCGAGGAGGCCCGCGGAGATGGCGTTGGCGACGCGGATCACGGTCGTCATGCTCTCCACGGCGTACTGCGATCCCTCGTGGTGGCGCTCGCGGAGGGTCTGGCCCACCGTCTCCACGGCGAGCGGCACGTCGCGGGAGTCGCGCACCTCGGCGAACAAGGTGTTCACGGTCCGGCGGGGGGTGAAGAACCAGGCCACCGTGGCCGGGATGAAGATCGTCCGCGGCTTCACGTCTCCCTGGCCGAGCGTGTCCACCGGCTCGTCGAACTCGCCCACGACCGCGAAGCTCATGCCGAGCGTGCGCAGCACCTTGCCCTCGGGCTCCTCGTCCCCGTAGAGCTCTTCGTAGAGCTTCCGGCTCGCCACGCACACCTTGGCCAGGCCGTCGAGGTCGTCCTGGTCGAGGAACCGCCCGCGCAGGATGCGCAGGTTCTTGCGCACGTCGCCGTAGGCGGGGTCCCCGCCGAGGACCACGATGTCCGCGGCTTGGTTGAGGACCGTCGTCCGCCCGGCCAGCGCGACGAGGCTGGTGACGCCGGAGAAGAGGTCGCGGCGGGCGGCGACCGCCCTCACGTCGGCGTCGGTGATGCCGTCGTCGAGAGTGCGGGCGACACCGGCGCTGACCGTGCCCGTGTAGCTGGCCCAGACGAGGCGCGACCCCACGCCCTCGATCTGCTCGTTCACGTAGCCCCGGCCGGTGAGGCCCAGCGTGACCATGAAGATGAGCGAGGCGGTGCCCACCACGAGGCCGGCCAAGGTGAGCCAGGTCTGGAGGGGGTGCGTGGAGAACCGGCGGAGAGCGGTGTCCCAGACGTCGGCGCCCGGCATGGGGTCAGGGCGCGGCTTCGACCCGCCGGCCGGGCACGAGGCGCCCGACCCCGGGCAGGATCACCGGCTCCCCCTCGGCGAGGCCGGACACGACCTCCACCTCGCTCGTCCCGACCAGATCCAGAGTCACCTCACGGCGCACGGCCCGGCCGTCGGCGAGCGCGAGGACGAAGCGGCGCTCCCCGTCGCGCTGCAGCGCCGCCCGGGGGATCACGAGCGCGGAGGAGCGCTCTCCGACGACGACCTCGACGTTCACCGAGGCGTTGAGCGGCAGGAGGCGGTCGGGGTCCCGGATCTCGCCGAGCACCTCCGCCACCTCGCGCCCCGCGACGTCGCGCAGGCCGCGGGCGACGGTGCGCAGGGTCCCTTCCCACCGCCGCTCGGGGAGCCCGTCGAAGGTCACGACGAGGCGCTGGCCGGCGGCGATCCGCGGCAGGTCCGGCTGGTCGACGCTCACCCGGACCTGGGGCCGGCCGGGGTCGGTCACGCTCGCCACCACCTGGCCGGCGGCGACCGTCTCGCCGAGGCGCCGCGGCAGGCCGTAGACGACGCCGTCCGCGGGCGCGCGCACCGTCAGGGCCTCGAGGCGGGCCGCGAGGTCGCGCGCCCTGGCGCGCGCGAGGGCCAGGCGCGAGGAAGGGTCGTCGCCGCCCGTCTCGAGCGACTGCAGGCGGGCCTCGGCCGCCTGCCGGCGCGCCTCGGCCTCGCGCAGCGCTTCCTCGCTCGCCTCGTAGGCCGCCCGCGGAAGAGCCTTCTCCTCGAGCAGGCGGCCGTCCGCGGCCAGGGTCGCCCGGCGCTGCTCGACGTCCTTCCGCGCCCGAACCTCCTCGGCCACTGCGGTCTTCCGCTCCGCCTCGACCTGAAGAAGCTCGTCCCGGGCCTGCAACGAGCGGCTCACGAGGTCCGGGGCGTCGATCCGGAGCAGGGGCTCGCCCTTGCGGACGACGCCTCCTTCCGAAGCCAGGAGGGCGACGACTCGTCCTCCCTCCGGAGCCCGCAGCTCGCCGCCCGGCGGCGGCTGGAGGGCACCCGCACAGGAGACGGTCGCTCGCAGGCTGCCCCGGTGGGCGGGCACGACCCGGACGCGCTCCGCGCGGCTCCGCAACGCGGCGCCGCCACCGAGGAGCAGGACGACAGCGAGGCCGCCGAGCAGGACCGCGCGGACCGGCACGGCTCGAGCTCCTCGCATCCGCCGGTCAGCGTAGTCCCGCCCATGGCGGGGGTCAATCACTCGAGAGCATCACGGGACCCGCACGAGGCGGAACTCCCGCAGGCCCATGAGGCTCAGGACGGCTTCCCGCGCGGTCCCGCCGGCCGCGGGCGAGAACGAGACCTTCACCCCCGGCCCCTCCTTCGAGAAGAACGAGGTCTCCGACTCCGCGAAGAGCTCGACCCGCCCCTGCTTGGCCGCGGCGAAGACACGATCGCCCTCCCGGACGATCTCCACCGACTCCCCCATGACCTCGGCGACCGGCGGCGGGACGTCGAGCCGGTAGCGGCCCACGTAGCGGTCCAGCACGGCCGCGGGAAGGGACACCGCGGCGGGCCACGCGGGGCCGAGACGGTCTCCGATCACCAGCTCGACGATCCGGTGGACGAGGTCCCCGGCCACGGGAACCGGCCCGGGTGGACGCATGCCGACGTTCGAAAGAGCGATCACGGCCAGCCGCTCGTCCGGGTACAGGGCGAAGTAGGTGTTGAAGCCGCTGATGTCTCCCCCGTGCGCGATCTCCCGCAGGCCCCGGAACGGCGCGAGCATGAACCCGTAGCCGTATCCGCCCCGGTGCCCGTCGGGCAGCGTGACCGGCGAGGTCGCCTTGTCGAACGTCGTCGGCGCCACGATCCGTCCCGCGACCAGTGCCTGGATCCACCGCGTCATGTCCTCGGCCGTGGAGTAGAGCCCGCCCGCGGCCGGATCGGACGAGGTGTCCGTGTAGTCGGCGTTGACGAAGCCGCCCTCCGGCCCGATCACGTACCCGGCGGCCCGGCCCTTCTCGAGGGCCTGCCGGCGATCGACGCCCGTATCGACCATGCCGAGCGGGGCGAGGATCGCTTCCCGGAGATGGCTCTCGTAGCTCTTCCCGGTCACCTTCTCGATGACCCGGCCGAGCGCCACGTAGCCGACGTTGCTGTAGTTGAGGCGCGCCCCGGGCGGAGAGTCCCGCGGCTGCTTCTTCGCCTCGTCGAACGACACGAAGTCGGGCAGCCCCGCCGTGTGGGTCAGGAGCTGGTGGATCGTGATGCGCTCCCCGCCGACGAAGTCGGGAACGAACCTGTCGAGCGTGTCGTCGAGGCGGAGGCGCGCCTGCTCGACGAGCTGGAGGACGGCGAGGGCGGTGAAGGACTTGCTGACCGAGGCCAGGCGGAATCTGGTCCGGGTCGTGTTCGGCACGCCGAGCTCGACGCTGGCCAGACCGTAGGCTCGGGAGTGGACGACCGCTCCGTCCCTCAGGACCACGACGGCGACGCCCGGAAGGTCTTTGCCCGGGATCGCCGCGAGGAGGCCGTCGATCTTCTCGCCAAGGGCCGGCTGTGGTGCCTCAAGCGCGGGCTCGGCGGGAGCGACGGCAGCGGCGAGGCCGAGGGCGAGGAGGGCGGGTCGAAGCGTGGTCAAGGTCCACCTCCCGGAAGGAGCCCGGAGAGCGAGCGGCCGGGAAGCGGAGCGCGACCGTCGGCCTCCCGGTACGCAGCCGGGCCGAACTCTAGCACGCGGCCGGAGATGGATCCGTGCGGCCTGGTGGGCCCCGCCTCCGGAGCCGGCCCGGGCACCGTGGTATTCTTGCCCGCGTCGAGGCGGGAGGGACCGTGGAGCGGACGTTGCCGCCGGGGCCGGGAGCGCGCGCCCTCGAGCGGGTCGGCTCGCTCTAGGCCGGATGCGATCCCGGTCCCTCTCTTCCGCGCTCCGGCGCGAGGTCTCCCTGCCTCGACCCGACCGGCGCGACGTCGCCGCCGCGGCCGGCCTCGCCCTCCTCGCCGCGTTCCCGTATCGCGGCGCCCTGCCGGGCGGGCAGATGCTCTACATGCGGGACATCACGGTCGTCTGGTACCCGCTCGCCGCCGCCTTCGTCCGGTCGGTGGCCGAGGGCTCCTGGCCGCTGTGGGACCCCTGGCGCGGCTTCGGCAAGCCGCTCCTCGCCGACCCGAACGCGATGGCCGCGTACCCGTTCACCTGGCTCAACCTGATCCTGCCGCTCCACGCCTGGTTCGCGTGGTTCGTGGCCGCCCACGCCGCTTTCTCGGCGATCGGGCTCTACCTCCTCGGGCGCCGGTTCGCCCTTTCGCGGACGGCCGCCTTCGCCGCGGGCGCCGTGTGGGTTCTCTCGGGCCCGCTCCTGTCGATCGCCGACCTCTGGCACCACTACGCGACCGCGACCTGGCTCCCCTGGGTGGTGCTCGCGGCCGACCGCGCCTACGAGCGGCCGAGCCCGGCGCGGGCGATGGCGTGGGGGGCCGCTCTGGGGCTCGCCATCCTCGCCGGCTCCGCGGACATGGTGGCCCTCACCCTCGCCGTGCTCGGGCTCGATCTCGTTCTCTGCCGCCTGGAGTGGCGCCTTTCCCTCGGTCCCGCCAATCGCGCCGCGCTGGCGGCGGGCCTCGGGGCCCTCGCCTTCGCCCTCGCCCTCTCCGCCGTGCAGTGGCTGCCCGCGCTCGACGCCGTGGGCGGCTCGTCGCGGACGGGCCTCGCCGAGGAGGAGCGAGCACTCTGGTCCCTGCACCCGCTCTCGCTCCTCGAGGTGGCGCTGCCCTTCCGCTTCCGCCTGCTCCCACCCGTCTTCAAGGAGACGATGCGCCTCCTGGACCTGCAGGCGGGCCTGCTCTACTCGTGCTACCTGGGGCTGCCCGCCCTGGCCCTGCTCGCGGCGGGGCTCTCCGCGCGCACGCCGCGCCGGCTCTTCCTCGGGCTCCTCCTCCTCGCGGCGCTCGCGGTGTCCTTCGGCCGGTACCTTCCGGCGTACCCCGCGCTCGTCGCTCTCGTGCCCCCCGTCTCGATGTTGCGCTACCCCGTGAAGGCGATGATCGGCGCCGCCTTCGCCTGGTCGCTGCTCGTGGGCGCCGGGCTCGACGCCTGGCGCCGGCTCGATCCGGCCGGCGACCGCCGCTTCCGACTCGCCGTCGTGCTGCCGCTCCTCGCGGCGGCGATCGCGGCCGCGGCGCTCGGCCTCGCGGCCTGGCTGCAGCCGGAGAGGCTGGCCGGGGCGTGGTTCGTGCGGCTCGGAGACGAGCTGCCCCCCCCGGGACCGGTGGCCGAAGCGGGCCGGCGCGTGCTCGCGGCCGGCGTCGTAGGTCTTGTCGCGTCCGCGCTCGCGCTTTGGCGCGGGCGCTCGGCGCGCCTCGCCGGGGTCTCGGGGGTGGCCGTCCTCGTCCTCGCGCTCGGCGATCTCGCCTTCACCCACCGCGACCTGCACCTCCTCGCGCCCACGAGCCTCTTCCGCGCCCGGCCTCCGGTCGTCGACGTGATCCGGCAGACGCCGCACCCGCGCGTCTACGTCTACGACTACTACAACCGCACCCGCCGCGACCGCATGGTGGCTCCGCGCAACCGCGGCACCTACGTGCTGGGGGAGCTGCCGCCGGGCTGGCACCGCTCGTGGGCGTGGCTCCTCGGGATGCGCCTTCATCTCTTCCCGCCCACGAACGTCCTCTTCGGCGTGCGCGGGAGCTACGACATGGACCTGCTCGGGCTCTACAAGGCGCCCCTGCACGCGCTCGTGGAGTACCTGCGCGACACGGCCGAGGGCACGCCGGTCCACTTGAAGCTCCTCCAGCTCGGCGCGGTCGACTACGCGATCGGTCTCCACCCGGACACCTGGTGGGACGACCTCGTGCCGCTGACGAGCCTGGCCGGGCCCTTCGACCGCCCCTTCCAGCTGATGCGCGTCCCGGACCCGCTCCCCCTCGCCTACGTGGTGGGCGCCGCACGGCCCGCGGCGGACGACGCGGCGCTCGCCCTCCTCGCCGACCCGTCCTTCGACCCGCGCCGCGAGGTGCTTCTCGCCGGCCCCGGGGCAGCACGGCCGAGCGAGCCGGGCTTCTCGGGTGAGGCCCGCATCCTGGAGCTGAAGCCCGACCGGCTCCGAGTCGAGACCGACGCCAGCGCCGACGGGTGGCTCGTGGTCGTCGAGGGCTACGACGCCGGCTGGCATGCGACGGTGGACGGGCGCGCGGAGCCCGTCCGCCGCGCCAACGTCGCCTTCCGCGCCGTGCGGGTGCCGGCGGGCCGCCACGAAATCGAGCTCGTCTACCGCCCGGCGAGCGTGAAGGTCGGCGCGTCGCTCACCGTCCTCGCCCTGGCCCTGGGCGGGATCGTGGTCGCTCGGCGTCTCCGCGGCTGACGTCAGCTCGCGGCGCCGCCCCCGAGATCCACGCGAGTGAACAGGCCGTCGGCGGCCCAGTCGTGGAACCAGCGCGTCAGCGTCTCAGAGTCCGGCCCGCCCCGGCGCCGCATCGCGGCCGCGAGGGCCGGCCCCGCCGCGACGCCGGCCGCGAGGTCGGAGAGGAGCCGGAACGCCGGACGGCGGAGCTCGCGCCGGTAGACGGCGTAGTCGACGCGGAAGACCGCCACCCAGGCCTCGCGCCGCGCGGGGCGAGGGTGCTCGTGGCGATCGTCCTTCGTGCTGTCGAGCCACTCGTTGGCGTTCCACCGCAGCTCGACGAGCCGCAGGGACGGGCTCGGGACGAGGCGGGCCGCGGGCCAGGCCTCCGCCGGCACCGCGAGGAGCGCGGCTTCGCCGAGGCGGGGCGCCTCGGCGGCGTCGAACGCCTCGACGACCGCCCACTCGAGCCGGGCGAGCTCGCGGCAGAAGCCGCGCTTCGGGACCCCCGTGTCCCGCGCGAGCCATTCGGGGAGGTGGCGGCCGAGGACGTTCAGCGTGTAGCTCCGGGAGGGATGGGCCTCGCAGTACCGGCCGACGAGCTCCAGCCACCCCTCTGCGCCGAGGAAGTCGGCGAGCGCCGGGTAGTCGCTCTCCAGGGCCTCGGCCATGCGCGGGCGGTACATCCCGTGGTAGATACCGATCCGCTCGGCCGGGCCCAGCGTGGCCGAAGGCCGGATCACGTCGCCGGTCCGCTCCGGCGACAGGAGAGAAGCGGCGGCGCCGCTCTTCAGCGCCTCGGTGATCGACCCCGGGTGGACGATCACCGACTGCATCCACCGCTGCAGGCCTCCGAGGGCGAGCTCAGGCACCATGGGTCCCCGTCGCCCGCGGGGCCACGCCGCGGAGGGGCGCGGCCTTCCGCGCTTCGGTGCGGACCTCGTCGAAGGAGGGGATCGCCTCGTCCCACTCGAAGAGCGTCGAGACCGGCCCCGTGCGGGCGCAGGCCCGGGCGTAGAGGGCCCATACGGCGTCGATCGCCGGCGCGCTGTGGG
>Ga0335080_10004515_pt1 | contig 14181 bp, 17 predicted proteins | sample Lox_Sample_34_FD_206720 | JGI IMG/M metagenome (GOLD analysis project Ga0335080, IMG submission 206720) | Soil microbial communities from Loxahatchee National Wildlife Refuge, Florida, United States - Lox_Sample_3.4 | ecosystem: Environmental > Terrestrial > Soil > Wetlands | place: USA... | reverse complement strand
GCAGTAACGCTCGCGAAAGGCTCACGAAGTCCTCGCACCGCGGCGTAGCCATGTGGCGTGGCGTGGCGTAGCCATCTGGCGTGGCGTGGCGTAGCCACGACAATAGTCGTGGCGATCGCGGAAGTCGTGACGGTGTCGCTACACTTGGCCGCCGTGTCCAAGGTGTGCGCAATCTGCGGGAAGAAGCCCGGCTTCGGCCACCACCGGAGCCACTCGATGGTCGCGACGAAGCGGCGCTTCGACCCGAACCTCCAGCGCGTCCGCGTCCTGCTGAACGGCAAGGCGACGCGGGCGTACGTCTGCACGCGCTGCCTCAAGGCCGGCAAGGTCCGGAAGGCGGTCTAGCCCCCACCGACTCCGGTGCAACCGCGCCGGCGCTTCCGTGGTCCAATGCAGATGTGGAGGCAGGGCACACGCTCTCGTCCCCGCTCGGCAGCATCACGATCTCGAGCGACGCGATCGCGCACATCGTCGGCGAGACCGCGCTCGAGTGCTACGGGGTCGTGGGAATGGCCGCGAAGGGGCCTGTCCGCCGGCTGCTCGGCCGCGAGCGGCTGACCCAGGGCATCCAGATCGGCCGGAACGGCGACGGCGGGGTGACGATCGACCTGCACGTCGTCGTCGAATACGGGTTGAATCTCGCCGAGGTGGCGTCGACGATCCGAAACCGGGTCGGCTACGAGGTCGGGAGGCTCACAGGCCTGCCGGTCCGCTCGGTCGAGGTGCACATCGAAGACGTGCGGAGGAGCGCGTGACCGCGGCGTCGGATCTCGACGCCGTCCAGCGTGTCGTCGGGGCGGCGCTGGCCTCGCTCGAGGCGAGCCGGCGTCGGATCGACGACCTCAACGTCTATCCCGTCCCGGACGGCGACACCGGCACGAACATGACGATGACGGTGCGCGCGGTCGCGGACGCGGTCGAGGAGTCCTCGGCGTCCGACCGCAAGTCGCTCGCGCGCGACATCGCACGCGGCGCGCTGATGGGCGCGCGCGGAAACTCGGGCGTGATCTTCTCCCAGATCGTCCGCGGCGCCGCCGACGTGCTCGCCGAGACGACGAACGGCGTCGACCCGCGGGTCGCCGCGCTCGCGCTCCGCGGGGCCACGGACGCCGCGTACCGCGCCGTGCGCCGGCCGGTCGAGGGGACGATGCTGTCGGTGATCCGCGAGCTCGCCGAGGAGGCGGAGTCCCGCGTGAACGGCAACGGCGACGCGCCTCTCGGCGACCTCCTGATCGAGCTCGTGCGCCGCGGCGAGGAGGCGGTCGCCCGGACGCCGGAGCAGCTCGCCGTCCTCCGCGAGGCGGGCGTCGTCGACGCCGGCGGCGCCGGGCTGCTCGAGCTCGTGCGCGGTGTCGCCTCCGCCGTCAGCGGCGAGCCGGTTCCCGAGGCGCCCCCCGCCGAGGAGCACCTGGGCGTCGAGGCGATCCACCAGGAGCTCTCCCGCTACCGCTACTGCACGGTCTTCCTCGTCGAGGGCGCGAACCTCGACCGGGAGCTGCTCGAGGACGAGCTGGAGAAGCTCGGCGACTCGCTGCTCGTCGTCGGCGACGAGAGCGCGCTCAAGGTGCACGTCCACACCGACGATCCCGGCGCCGCGCTGTCGCTCGGCACCTCCATGGGGACGATCGACCGGATCGAGATCGCGAACATGCACGAGCAGACGCACCGCCGCGAGGAGCGGCTGCTCGCTGCGGTTCCCGAGCTGGAGCTGGAGCAGGCGGTGGCAGGCGTCGTCGCGGTCGTCGCCGGCGACGGGAACCGCCGCCTGTTCGAGAACCTCGCCCTCAACGGCCCGATCAGGATCGTCGAAGGCGGCCAGACGATGAACCCGTCGACCGCCGACCTGCTCGACGCGGTGCGCTCGCTCGACGCGGCCGAGGCGATCGTCCTCCCGAACAACTCGAACGTCCTCCTCGCCGCCGAGCAGGCGGCGCTGCACGCGGACCGGCCGGTCGAGGTCGTGCCCTCCGACTCCATCCCCGCCGGTCTCGCCGCGATGCTCGCCTTCGACGGAGCGCGCAGTGCCGCCGACAACGCGGCGGAGATGCGCGAGGCCGTCGGGGCGGTCGCGACCGGCGAGGTGACGATCGCCTCGCGCGACGTCCAGTGGAACGGCGTCGCCATCCGCAAGGGCGACTGGCTCGGGCTCGCCGACGGCGAGCCGGTCGCGGGCGGCAAGAGCTTCGACGAGGTGGCGGCCGCCGTCGTCGAGCGGCTCCTGGCCGACCCGCGCGAGGTGCTGACGCTGCTCAAGGGCGCCGACGAGCCGGAGCTCGACGGGCTGCTCGAGCGGATCGTGGCCGCCCATCCGTCGCTCGAGGTTGACGTCCAGGAGGGCGGCCAGCCTCATTACCCGCTGCTCCTGTCCGCCGAGTAGCATGGCCCGCCGATGGGCGAGCCGATCCGGATCCTGCTCGTGGAGGACAACGAGGTCTTCCGCGAGGCGCTGGAGCTCCTGCTCGGACTGAGCTCGGACGTCGAGGTCGTCGCCTCCGTCGGCGACGGCAGCGAGGCCGCGCCCGCCGTGCGCGAGCACGATCCCGACGTCGTGCTGATGGACTACCGCCTGCCGGGCCTCGACGGCGTTCAGGCGACGAGCGCGGTCCGCGAGGCGGCGCCCGACGTCGCCGTCGTCTGCCTCACCGCGTCGGCGAACGAGCGCGAGATCGAGGCCCTCTACGCCGCCGGCGCCACCGCCTGCCTGACGAAGGACCAGGAGCTCGAGCAGATCGTCGACGCGATCCGGCGAGCCGCGCGCCGCGACGCGTGAACCTGACGGCCGACAACACCGCGATCGTCCTCGACTCGACGGCGGACTTCCCCGACGCGGCGGAGCGGTTCCCGAACTGGCGCGTCGTCCCGCTCTACGTCCTCTTCGGCGACGAGAGCTTCCGCGACGGCGTCGACCTCGGCGCGAAGGAGTTCTACGAGCGGCTGAAGGTCGCGCCGGTGCTGCCGACGACGTCGCAGCCGACGCCGGGGGACTTCCTCGCCTGCTACGAGCAGCTCGGCGCGTACGAGCGGATCCTCTCGCTTCACATCTCGTCGCGGCTGTCGGGGACGTACCAGAGCGCGGGCACCGCAGCGGAGATGCTCGGCGACGGCAAGGTGCGGACGATCGACTCCGAGACGGCGTCGGCCGCGATCACGATGCTCGGCCTCGCGATCCAGCGCCGGCTCGAGCGCGGAACGACCGACGAGGAGATCGACGCGCTCGTCGACCGCTACCGGAGCACGCACGGGTTGCTGTTCACGGTCGACACGCTCGAGTTCCTCGCGCGCGGCGGGCGCATCGGGCGGGCCGCCGCGTTCTCCGGCCAGCTGCTGAACGTGAAGCCGATCCTGGGGATCAAGGACGGCGAGGTCGTCCCGGTGAAGCGAGTGCGCGGCAATCGCAAGGCGTTCCAGGAGTTCGTCGACGCGCTCGACTCGGGGACGCGCGACGTCCCGAGCCTGCGCGTCGGCATCGCGCACGCCGACGCGCCGGAGCGGATGGCGGAGCTCGGGAAGATGGTTCGCGACCGTCGACCGCAGGCACAGATCGAGGCGGAGGCCGAGCTCGGCGCCGTGATCGGAGCGCACGGCGGACCCGGCACCGTCGGGCTCTTCTGGTTCGACGACGACTCGTCGCCGCGCTAGCCGCAGCGCCGGATCTGCGTGCTCTTTCGGGTCGCCGGGTCGACGGTCCAGAGCGAGGTGCAGGCGTTCAGCGATCCGCCCGTCGTCACGAGCAGCGAGCGGGAGTCCGGCGACCATGCAAGGCCGTTGACGAGGCCGACGGCGCTCAGCCGCCGCACCTTCATCGTCTGGAGATCGACGACCGCGAGGCGCGAGTCGGCCCCGATCGTCGCGAGCGACCGGCCGTCCGGCGACCACGTGGCGCAGTTCGAGCCGATCGGCAGGCGTTGCGCGGCTCCGCCCGAGGCCGGGACGACGTAGCCGGTGTCGTCCGCGTAGAAGATCTCGCTCCCGTGCGGCGACCAGGCGGGGCAGACGCCGCTGCGCGCGAGCTGCGTCGCCGTCGCACCGGCGGACGTCGGGGCCGTCCAGATCCCGGCCGGCGCCGAGCAGTCCCCGCTCGCCTGCGAGCAGACGCTCCGGTCGAAGACGACGGCGCGCCCGTCGGGGGCGAGGCTCGGGTTCGAGTTCTGCGCGTCCGCCGGGCCGATCTCCGCCCGCGCGGCCCCGGCCGCGAGTGGGATCACGTCGATCGGCGCGACGCAGGTGGGGCAGCCGCTCGAGCCGGAGGCGAGCCGCGTCCCGCGCGCGTCGACGGAGAAGCCGCCGCCGTGCACCGACGAGACGAGCGAAGGCTTCGCGCCGAGACGCAGCCGGAAGACCCGGTAGTTCGCCCAGTAGATCAGCTCGCGGTTGGTCAGCCACTCGAGTTGCCCGAGCGCGTCGATCCCCTGCGACACCTGGTGTGGATCCGTGCCGTCGGCCAGCGAGACCCAGATCACGCTCTTCGCGGGCGACTGCGTGCGCTCCTCCCACGCGATCCGCGCGCCGTTCGGCGACCACGCCGGCTCGGACATGGACCGGCCGTCGCTCGAGCTGACCCGGCTCCCCGCGCCGCAGCCGGCGGCGAGCACGACGAGAGCGGCGAGCAAGGCGACGCGGACCCCGGACACGGGGTAACGCTAGCGTCCGGCCGCGCGGCCCCTCGACGGAACGTGAACCGGTTCGTGGCCGGGCGGTCCGTCCGGACCGCCCTCCTATACTCGGTCCCGCTCTGGCGCCGAGCACGATGACAGCGATCCGTCGACAGACGGTCTTTGCAGGCCTGGACCGGCCCCAGGCGTGGCCCGTCCTGCGCGGGAGGCCGCGCCCGGACCGGCTCGCGGCGCCGCTCGACACGCTCCCCGGCGTCGGCCCGACCGTGAAGCGCCGGCTCGCGAAGCTCGGGCTCGAGACGGTGCGCGACCTGCTCGAGCACCGTCCGCGCCGCTACGAGGACCCCGCGCCCGAGGTCCCGATCGCCGCGCTCGGCGGCGAGGACGAGGTCGTGATCGCCGGCGAGGTGCTGAACGTGAGCGCGCGCCGCCGCGGCCGCCTGCGGATCGTCACCGCGCGCATCTCCGACGGGACGGCGTCCGTCGGCGCGACGTGGTTCAACCAGCCGTGGCTCGCCGACCAGCTCCGGCCCGGCGTGCGCGTCCGGCTGCGCGGGAAGCCCGGCCGCTACGGCTTCGACGTGCGCGCCTACGACGTGGGCGACGGCGAGGCGACCGCCGACTTCGCCCCCGTCTATCCGGCGAGCGAGGAGATCACGCCGAAGAAGATCCGCGAGCTCGTCGTCGCCGCGCTGCCGCACGCGCGCGACTACTGGGACCCGCTCCCGGCGGCGCTGCGGGCGCAGGAGGGAATGCCGCTGAAGAGCGACGCGCTCGTCGCCGTCCATCACCCCGGCTCGACCGACGAGGCGGAGACGGGACGGCGCCGGCTCGCGTTCGAGGAGCTGCTGCTTCTCCAGATCGGGATCGCGCGGCGGGCCGCCGCCCGCGAGCGCTCGCTCGCGCCCGCGCTCGGCGAGCCCGGCGAGCTGATCGCCCGCTACCGCAAGGCGCTGCCGTTCGCGCTGACGCCGTACCAGGAGCAGGCGATCCGCGAGATCGACGTCGACCTCGCGCGCCCGGTGCCGATGCAGCGGCTGCTCCAGGGCGACGTCGGCTCCGGCAAGACCGTCGTCGCGCTCTACGCGCTCCTGCGCGCCGTCGAGAACGGCCGCCAGGCGGCGCTGATGGCGCCGACGGAGACGCTCGCCGAGCAGCACTTCCTCACGATCGCCGACCTCTGTCTCGAGCTCGGCGTCACCTGCGAGCTGCTGACGAGCGCGCTGCCCGCGCGGGAGCACGAGGCGGTGCGCTCGCGCCTGCGCAGCGGCGAGGCGCAGATCGCCGTCGGCACGCACGCGCTCATCCAGCAGGAGGTCGACTTCGCCGACCTCGCCGTCGCCGTCGTCGACGAGCAGCACCGCTTCGGCGTCGAGCAGCGCAAGGCGCTCGTGGAGGGCCGCAGCCCGCACGTCCTGCACATGACGGCGACGCCGATCCCGCGCACGCTCGCGCTGACCGTCTACGGCGACCTGGCCGTGTCGGAGATCGCGAAGCCGCCCGCGTCGCGCAAGCCCGTCGTCACGAGCTGGATCACGGAGGACCGCGCGTCCGAGGCGTACACGCGGCTGACGCGGCTGCTGCGCGAGGGCCGCCAGGCGTACGTCGTCTGCCCGCTCGTCGAGGCGTCGGAGACGACGCTTGCCCGCGCGGCGGAGGAGGAGGCGGAGCGCCTGCGCCGCGCCGAGCTGCGCGACTTCCGCGTCGGCTGCGCGCACGGACGGCTGAAGCCGGCCGACCGGCGCGGCCTGATGGCTCGCTTCAAGGCGCGCGAGCTCGACGTGCTCGTCGCGACGACGGTGATCGAGGTCGGCGTCGACGTCCCGAACGCGACGGTGATGATCGTCCAGGAGGCGGACCGCTTCGGGCTGGCGCAGCTGCACCAGCTGCGCGGCCGTGTCGGGCGCGGCGCCGAGCAGTCGTACTGCCTGCTCGTCTCGCGGGCGAAGGAGGAGCTGACGGAGTCGGCGCAGGAGCGGCTGCAGGCGCTCGTCGACACGACGGACGGCTTCGAGCTCGCGGAGAAGGATCTCGAGCTGCGCGGCGGCGGCCACCTGCTCGGCACGCGCCAGTCGGGCGTCTCGGACCTCCGCTTCGCGCACCTGCGCCGCGACCGCCCGCTGCTCGAGCGCGCCCGCGCGGCGGCCGCGGCGATCGGCGCGACGCCCGGACCGCTCCAGGACGAGGTCGACGCGCTGTTCTCCGGGACCGACCCGGACGCGCTCGCCTAGGCCAACCGGTCGAGGATGTCCGCGAGCTCGCGCGGGTGCGAGAGCATCGGCGAGTGCCCCGCGTCGAGCTCGATCGCCTCGACGCCGAGCACGTCCCGGGCGAGGTGGCGCTGCCACTCGGGGCGGATGACGGCGTCGCGCGCGCAGACGACATAGACGGCGGGCCTCGGGTCGCACGGGGCGGCGTCGACCGGCGCCTGCGGGCGCAGCCTCGCCGCGAGCGGCGCGAAGCCGGGCGGGTACTGGAGCTCGCGGGCGGCGTCGGCCGGCTCGGGGTAGTACGACCGGTCACGCTCGTCCCGGATGCGCGCGTCGCCGAAGCCGGGGACGAACACGCCCGCCCAGCCCGTTCCCGCGACGAGGGCGCAGAGGAACACGCGGAGCCGGGCCGGGACGAGCGGGATCGTCAGCCCGCCGAGCGAGTGCCCGACGACGACCGCGTCGTCGACGCCGCCGAGCGCCGCGCGGACGACCGCCGCGTACTCCTCGATCCCGGCGTCGCAGTCGTCGCACGGCAGATCCGGGGCGACCACCGAGTGCCCGCGCCCCTCCAGCTCGGCGCGGAGCGGGTCCCAGGCCCAGCCGCCGTGCCAGGCCCCGTGCACGAGGCAGAACGTCGCCACCCGCGGATCCTACGATTCGGGTCGATGCGGATCATCGCCGGCTCCCGGAAGGGCCACACGATCGTGGCCCCGCACGGCCTCGACACGCGGCCGACCTCCGACCGCGTGCGCGAGAACGTCTTCAACCTCGTGGGCCCCGTCGACGGCGCCTCCGTGCTCGACCTCTACGCCGGCTCGGGCGCGCTCGGGCTCGAGGCGCTCTCCCGCGGCGCCGCCCGCGCCGTCTTCGTCGAGCGCGACCCCGACGCGGTGCGTGCGATCGAGCGGAACCTCGACAGGCTGCGCCTGACCGGCGCGAGCGTCCTGCGCCGGGACGCGACGACGGCGCTTGCCGGCGAGGCGTCCGCGGGCAGGAAGTACGATCTCGTGCTGGTCGACCCCCCGTACGACATGTATCCGGACCTCCAGCCGAAGCTCGCGCGCTACCTGCCGGCGGTGCTCGCCGCCGACGGCCTCCTCGTCGTCGAGACCGACGCGCGGATCGAGCCGGAGCTGCCGCTGCCGCTGCGAACGTCGCGCCGGTACGGGCAGGCGCGCGTGACGCTCTTCGAGGCGCCCGCGTGATCACGGCCATCTGCCCCGGCTCGTACGACCCGGTCACGAACGGGCACATCGACGTGATCACCCGCGCGGCCGGGATCTTCGACCGCGTCGTCGTCGGCGTCGTCGGCAACCCCCACCACAAGCAGCCGATGTTCACGATCGAGGAGCGCGTCGACTTCCTCCGCGCGGCGCTCGCGCACCTCGACAACGTCGAGATCGACGTCTTCCGCGAGCTCGTCGTCGAGTTCGCGCGCAAGTGGGACGCCAAGGCGATCGTCAAGGGGCTGCGCGTCATCTCCGACTTCGAGTGGGAGTTCCAGATGAACCAGCTCAACCGGCACCTCGCTCCCGACGTCGAGACCGTCTACGTGATGACGAGCCCGCAGGTGAGCTTCGTCTCGTCGAGCGGGGTGAAGGAGATCGCGGCGTTCGGCGGCGACGTCTCGGCGCTCGTGCCGGAGCCGGTCGCCCGCCGCTTCAAGGAGCTGTTCCCGGACGGCCGCCCCGGCACGCCGGAGAACCCCGGCGAGTGACGTGACGCAGCATCGCATCGACCCGGGCGGCGGCCGCGTCCTCCTCGTGGAGGAGGGCGGCGACCCGGACGGGATGCCCGTCCTCGTCCACCACGGCACCCCCGGCTGCGGCGGGCTGTACCGCCCGCACCTCGAGGACGCCGCCGCGCACGGGATCCGCCTGATCGGCTGCGACCGCGCCGGCTACGGCGGCTCGACACGGAACCCCGGGCGGTCGGTCGCCGACGTCGCACGAGACGTCACGGCGGTCGCCGACGCGCTCGGGATCGAGCACCTCGCCACGTGGGGCATCTCCGGCGGCGGCCCGCACGCGCTCGCGTGCGCCGCGCTCCTGCCGGAGCGGGTCGTGGCCGCCGCCGCGCTCGCCTCGCCGGCGCCGCACGATGCCGAGGGGCTCGACTGGACGGCGGGCATGGGAGACGCCAACGTCGCCGAGTTCGGCGCGGCGCTCGAGGGCGAGGCGGCGCTGCGCCCGCTGCTGGAAGAGTGGGCCACCGGGTTGCGCGAGGGCGGGCCGGCCGCGTTCGGCGAGAAGTTCGCGTCGCTCCTGTCCGGCCCCGACGCCGCCGTCCTCACCGGCGAGCTCGCCGAGCACCTCTACGACGGCATGGCCGGCGGCCTCGCACCCGGCGTGGACGGCTGGCTCGACGACGATCTCCAGTTCGTCGCCCCCTGGCACATCGACCTCGGCGCGATCGCCGTCCCGACGCTCCTCTGGCAGGGCGGCGAGGACCGGTTCGTCCCGCCCGCGCACGCGCCCTGGCTCGCCGCCCGGATCCCCGGCGTCGAGCTGCGGCTGACCCCCGAAGACGGCCATCTGACGCTGTACGAGCGGCGGATTCCCGAGGTGCACGCGTGGCTCCTCGACCGGTGGCAGGACCGTTCCACCGCCCGGCGAAGTTAGAATTCCGCCTCATGGACGTCCTCGTACTGATCGACAAGCTCGACGACCTCGTGCACAACGCGAAGGCCGTGCCCCTCACCGACCAGGTTCGCATCGACCGCGAGGAGATCTACGACATCCTCGACCAGATGCGCGCGACCATCCCGGAGGAGATCAAGCAGGCGCGCTGGATCGTGAAGGAGCGCCAGGAGATGCTCGCCGAGGCGAAGCGCGAGGTCGACCGGCTGCTCGCCGAGGCGCGGGAGCAGGCGGTGCGCGAGGCGTCCCAGACGGAGATCGTGAAGATCGCGGAGCGGCAGGCGCAGGACATCGTCGACGAAGCCCGCCGGACGGCGCGGGAGACGCGGCTCGAGATGGAGGACTGGGCCGACAACATCCTCGCGACGCTCGAGGTCAACCTCGACAAGTTCCTCGTCGCCGTCAAGCGCGGCCGCGAGCGCCTGCACGAGCGCTCGCAGGAGACCGTCGTCGCGGGCATCGGCCCGACCGACGGCGGCCCCGACGACCTCGGCTACTAGCCTCGACTACGCAATCTGCGCGACCTGCGGCACGCAGTTCGCCGAGCCGTCGCCCGTCCGCTGCCCGATCTGCGAGGACGCGCGCCAGTACGTTCCCGTCGAGGGCCAGCAGTGGACGACGCTCGGGGCGCTGCGCGAGAGCCACGGGAACTGGATCCGCGACGACGCCGGCTTCGTCGGGATCGGCACCGAGCCCTCGTTCGCGATCGGCCAGCGGGCGCTCCTCGTCCCCTGGCGGGGCTCGAACGTGATGTGGGACTGCATCACGCTGCTCGACGACGAGACCGCGGACGAGGTCGAGCTGGCGGGCGGGATCGCCGCGATCGCGATCTCCCACCCGCACTACTACTCGGCGCTCGCCGAGTGGGCGCAGCGGTTCGACTGCCCCGTGTACCTCCACGCGGACGACGCGGACTGGCTGATGCGCCCCGACGACCGTGTCGTCCACTGGCAGGGCGAGACGCACGACCTCGGCGACGGGCTGACGCTCGTCCGCTGCGGCGGCCACTTCGCCGGCGGCCAGGTGCTCCACGTCGCCGAGCGGCGCGCGCTCCTCGGCGGCGACATCGTCCAGGTGATCCCCGACCGCCGCTGGGTGAGCTTCATGTGGAGCTACCCGAACCTGGTCCCGCTCGGCGAGGCCGCCGTCCGCCGGATCGGGGCGGCGCTCGAGCCGTTCCCGTTCGACACGATCCACGGCGCCTGGTGGGGGAGGGTGGTCGAGCGGGACGGCTCGGAGATCGTGCGCCGCTCCGTCGAGCGCTACGTCGCCGCGATCGGAGGCGGCTACCCTGGCTAGATGACGCGCACGAGGAGAATGGTCCTCGAGTGGGCGGTGACGCTCGCATTCGCCGTCGTCTTCGTGCTCGCGTTCGAGGCCGAGGTGGCGCAGCCGTTCCGCGTCCCGACCTCGTCGATGGAGCCGACCCTCGCCTGCGCGCATCCCGGGCTCGGCTGCACCGCGAGCTTCAACGACCGCGTGATCGTCGCGAAGATCGTCTACCGCTTCCGCGATCCGGAGCGGAAGGAGATCGCCGTCTTCCACGCTCCGCCGCTGGCGAAGACGGAGTGCAGCGAGGGCGGCACCTTCCTCAAGCGGGTGATCGGCCTCCCGGGCGACACGGTCTCCGAGCGGAGCGGCTTCGTCTTCATCAACGGGAAGCGGCTCTACGAGCCCTACGTCAGCGACCTCGACCGCGACTCGATCACGCGGACGTGGCCGAAGCTCGGCAGGGATCAGTACTTCATGATGGGCGACAACCGTGCCGCCTCGTGCGACTCGCGCACGTGGGGACCGGTGAAGCGGTCGGCGTTCATCGGCCCGGTCGTCGCGACGTACTGGCCGCCGACGCGCTGGACCGTCCGCTAGCCGCGGCCTCCTGCCGCTCCGCATAGGCGGCGGCCAGCTCACGCGCGAGCTCGGCGAACGCCTCCGACGCGGCCGAGCGGTAGCGGTCGCGGTGCCAGACGACGGCCAGCACGCGCGGCGGGATCCGCGTGCCGAACGGGAGCGCGACCACCGCCGGATTGCGCGGGTTGACGACGAGTCGCGGCACGACCGCCGCGCCGAGCCCTTCCGCGACGAGGCCGACGAGGGTGCCGTTGTCGTCGGTGCGGAAGACGACGTCGAGCCCGGGCACGTGGCCGGTCAGGAAGCGGTCGATCTCGCTCGGGCTCCGCCAGCCGATCAGCGGCAGCCCACCGAGCTCGCGCAGCCGCGGCGCCGTCTCCCGCGCGGCGAGCTCCGACTTCGACGAGACGAGCAGGACGTACGGGTCCTGCAGCACCTCCAGCGACGCGAACGGCCCGGCCGGCAGCGGCAGGTCGGCGAAGGTGAGGTCGAGCTCGCCGCGCTCGACGCCGCGCAGCAGCTCGATCACGTCCGTCTCCTCCTGCACCTGCACCTCGACTCGCGGCCACTCGCGCTGGAACCGCCGGAGCAGTCCCGGGAGGATGCGCGCGCCGACGCTCTGGTAGATGCCGACCCGGAGCGGGCCGGCGGCGCCCTCGGCCAGCGCCGCCATGTCGGCCTGGGCCGCGTCGAGCTGGGCCACGATCGCGTCGGCGTGCCGCAGCAGCAGCTGTCCCGCCACGGTCAGGTCGACCCGGCGCGGCCCGCCGGGCCGGTCGACGAGCCGCTGGCCGACGGCGTGCTCGAGCCGGGCGATCTGCTGGCTGACCGCCGACTGCGTGTAGCCGAGCTCCCGCGCCGCCGCCCCGAACGAGCGGGTGCGGCCGACCGCGTCGAGTGCCGTCAGGTGCCGGAGCTCGACCCCGTGCCATTGATCACGTTTCATGATCGAAATCAATCATAACTCGCTTTGCACTAATGGATGAGCACAGGCACGCTGGCTCCATGCGGCTGAAGCTCGGAGCGGCTCTCCTCACCGTCTACCTCGTCTGGGGCTCGACGTATCTCGCGATGGCGGTGGCCGACCGGGCGCTGCCGCCGTTCCTGATGCTCTCCGTCCGCTTCCTGCTCGCGGGCGGCGCCCTCTACGCCTGGTCGGCGTGGCGCGGCGACCTGAAGCGCGACCGGCCGGGCCGCCGCGAGTGGACCGCGGCCGCGCTCGCCGCGTCGCTGCTCCTCGTCGTCGACACCGGCGGCGTCGCCTACGCGGTGCAGCGCGTCCCGACCGGACAGGCGGCGCTGCTGATCGCCAGCGTCCCGCTCTTCACCGCCGTGCTCGACCGCGTGTTCCTCGGGACGAGGCTCCCGCTCGGTGCGGTCGCCGGGATCGCCACCGGCCTGCTCGGCGTCGGGCTGCTCGTCGGCCCGGGCGGGAAGCTCGATCCGCTCGGCACGGCCGTCCTGCTCGGCGCCGCCTTCGCGTGGGCGTCCGGCACCGTCTACGCGCGCGGCGCGCCGCTGCCGCGGCGGCCGGTCGTCTCGGCGTCGCTCCAGATGCTCTGCGGCGGCGTCATGCTCGCCGTCCTCGGCGCCGCCACGGGCGAGCTGTCGCGGGTCGATCTCGGCGCGATCTCGCCGGCCGGCGCCGGGGCGCTCGGCTACCTCGTCGTCTTCGGCTCGATCGCGGCGTTCACGGCCTTCGGCTGGCTGCTCCGGCACGCCTCGATCCCGGTGCTCTCGACGTATTCGTACGTCAACCCCGCGGTCGCGGTCGCGCTCGGGTGGCTCGTCATGGGCGAGCACGTCGGCGGCAAGGAGATCGCCGCCGGGCTCGTCATCCTCGCCTCGGTCGGCCTGCTCCTCTTCGTCCGCGAGCCGGCGGCGCCCGCCGAGCCGACGCCGGAGTCGCTGCCGCCGTACATCCGCGAGCAGGAGGCGCAGGCCCTCGACGCCCGCACCGTGCCGCGGCTCGCCGACCTGCGCCGAATCTCCGCGTAGGCCTCGCGCTACCCTCGGAGGGTGACCGTCTTCAACCTCCGCACCGTCAGGCTCCGCAGCGGCGAGCAGCACCGCGAGGCGGTCGAGGTGCAGCTCGAGCCGCTCGTCCTCGGCGGCCAGGAGTACGTCCCGACGCCGGACCCGACCCCGGCCGAGCTGGCGATCACGAGGGCGACGACCGGGACGGTGTTCGAGCTCTCCTTCCGCGTCGCCTTGCACGGGCCGTGCTTCCGCTGCCTCGCCGACACCGCGCTCGAGCTGCCGATCCACGCGCGCGAGTACCAGGCGACGAACCCCGGCGACGACGAGGAGCTGCGCTCGCCGTACGTCGACGACGACCGCCTCGACCTCTCCTCCTGGGCCCGCGACGCCGTCGCGCTCGCGCTCCCGGACAAGATCCTCTGCCGGCCCGACTGCGCCGGGCTCTGCCCGGTCTGCGGGCGCGACCTGAACGCCGAGCCGCACTCGCACCAGGAGGCCGGGTCCGACCCACGCTGGGCCGCGCTCGAGGCGCTGCGCAAGAACGGCGACTAGCGGTCGATCGCGGACATGTCCGCGTAGCGGTCGCCGGCGGCGACGCCGCGCGGGAACTCCTCGTCGAGGAGCGCGAGGTCGTCCGCCGTCAGCTCGACGGAGCCGGCGCGGGCGTTCTCCTCGAGGTACGTGCGGCGCTTCGTGCCCGGGATCGGCACGACGTCCATCCCGCGGGAGAGCACCCAGGCGAGCGCGAGCTGCGCCGGCGTCGCGCCCTTCGCCGCGGCGAGCTCGCGGACCCGGTCGGCGAGGCGGAGGTTCCGCGCGAGGTTCTCGCCCGTGAAGCGCGGGTTCGTCCGGCGGAAGTCGTCGTCGGCGAGCTCGTCCGACGAG
>Ga0335080_10004514_pt1 | contig 14183 bp, 8 predicted proteins | sample Lox_Sample_34_FD_206720 | JGI IMG/M metagenome (GOLD analysis project Ga0335080, IMG submission 206720) | Soil microbial communities from Loxahatchee National Wildlife Refuge, Florida, United States - Lox_Sample_3.4 | ecosystem: Environmental > Terrestrial > Soil > Wetlands | place: USA: Florida... | reverse complement strand
CCCGCGCCAGGCGCACCGTCGTGCGCTCGGCGCGCCGGCACACGGTGCGCGCGAGGTGCAGGGCCGCGGCCCGGGGCGTGCCGGCCGGCAGCACGAAGTGCTTGAGCCGCGGGAGGTCGCGCTCGGCTGCGTCGATCGCGCGCTCGAGCGCCGCCACGCGCTCGGCGGATACGGCGACCTTGGCGCGCTGCGCCGCCTTCAGCGCCGCGACCTCCGGCGAGGCGAGCGCCCCGCCGATCGCGAACAGATCCCGCTGCACCTCGGCGAGCAGCGCGTCGGCGGCGTCGGCGGGTGCGGCCGCGCGGGCCGCGCCGATGGCGGCGTTCGCCTCGTCCACGTCGCCGTAGGCGGCCACGCGCAGGTGGTCCTTCGGCACGCGGGCGCCGCCCGCCAGCGAGGTCTCGCCGGCGTCTCCGGTCTTGGTGTAGATCTTCACGCGGGCAAGCTATGACGGCACGGCGCGCGCCGCCAGCGGCGGGCGACGTCGGGGACGGACAAGTGATTTGCGCTCAAGCGGTTGACAGGCCACCGCAGGTGTACGAAAATACGACAGTTCGCCCGCGGTTGCCCGTCGCGCGGATTGCGCGCTCCCCAGCCCGAGTCGTCATCCTCAGCCATGCTCCGCGTCCGGCCGTCCGTTCCCGATTCGCCTCACCGGTCCGCGCGGGCCGCGTGAGGTCGTGGCTGGTCGTGGCGCTGGCCGTCCTCGGCACCGGCAAGCTCGCGGCCCAGACGGGGCCGGCGCCCGAGCGGACCGTGACGTCCGTGCGCTTCCGCGGCAATCACGCCATCGACCGGCTGACGCTCGAGGCGGCGATCGCCACCAGCGCGTCCAGCTGGACGTACGGCGTGCCGCTCCTCAAGCACCTCGATCTCGGCCAGCGGCGCGTGTTCGACGAGCTGGAGTTCCGGCGCGACGTGGTCCGCCTGCAGATCCTCTACCGCCAGCACGGCTTCTTCGAGGCGCGGGTGGACACGACGGTGACGCGCACGGCAGGCTCGGTGGCCGTGCGGTTCACGATCGAGGAGGGCCCGCCGGTGCTGGTGGACTCGGTGGCGGTGCACGGCGTGGACGGCATCGTGGACGCGCAGCGGCTGGCCGCGCGGCTGCCGCTCGCCGAAGGCAAGCCGTTCGACCGGGAGCAGTTCGACGCGTCGGCCGACACGGTGGCGCTCGCGATCCAGAACCGCGGCTATCCGTTCGTGGCGGTGTTCCGCAACTACAGCGTGGAACGGGCGACGCGCACGGCCACCGTGGACTACGAGGTCGTCCCCGGACCGCGGGCCCGCGTGGGCGACATCCGGATCGACGGCAACCGCAGCGTGAGTGACCGCACGATTCAGCGCTCGCTGGCCGTGCGCCGCGGCGACCGCTTCAGCCAGGACGCGCTCTACGACTCCCAGCGCAGCCTCTATCAGACCGATCTGTTCCGCTACGTGACCGTGGGCATCGCGCCGGACGACTCGATCGTGGACGGCGTCGACTCGCTGGTGCGCGTGCAGGTGCAGCTGAGCGAGGGCGCCCGGTCGCGGTTCCGGGCCGGCGTGGGCTACGGCACGATCGACTGCATCCGCTCGCAGGCCACCTTCTCGACGGCCAACTTCATCGGCGGCGGGCTGCGCCTGGACCTGGCGGGCAAGCTCTCGAAGATCGGCGTGGGCTCGCCCACCGACTGGGGCCTGGGCAACAACGTGTGCTCGGCCCTGTCGGGCGACACGCTGTTCTCGCGGCGCATCAACTTCTTCACCTCGGCGACGTTCACGCAGCCGGCCGTCCTGGGCCGCCGCAGCACGCTGACCCTCACGACGTTCGGCGAGCGTCGCTCGGAGTACAAGGCGTTCGAGCGCGACGGCATCGGCAGCTCGCTGGCGCTGGCCTTCGGCCTGGGACGCTCCTCGCTCCTCACGTGGTCGTACCAGCTCACCTACGGCAGCACCACGGCCGATCCCGGCGTGTTCTGCGTGTACTTCGACCGCTGCCAGCAGCAGGCCATCGACATCCTGCAGGAGCGCCACCGGCAGGCCGCGCTGTCGCTGTCCCTCATCCGCAACACGACCAATTCCCCCATCGAGCCGACGAGCGGCTCGGTGCTCTCGCTCGATCTGTCGCACGCGTCGCCGCTGGTGGGGTCCGAGCCGCTCATCTCCTACAGCAAGGAAGTGGCGGAGGGGTCGTGGTACGCGCCGCTGGCCCGCGGCTGGGTGCTGGCGCTGCGCCTGCGGGGCGGCGTCATCCAGCCGGCGCGGTCGTTCGTCGGCGACACCTCCATCCGGTACGTGCCGCCCGAGGAGCGCTTCTACGCCGGCGGACCCGCCTCGGTGCGCGGCTTCGGCCGCAACGAGATGGGCCCGCTGGTCTACGTGGCGGACACGGTGGCCGTCGATTCCTCGACCGGCGCGGTGACGCCGGTGAACCTCCGGATCTCGCCGGTCGGCAGCTACGCCATCACGCTCGCCAACGTCGAGCTGCGCACGCCCTCACCGCTGTGGCCGAGTCACATCCGCCTGGCCGCGTTCGTGGACGCCGGCGAGCTGTGGGACGAGACCGCCGGCGCGCTGCTGCCCTCCGGGCTCAAGGTGACGCCCGGGGTCGGGCTGCGCGTGGGCACGCCGCTGGGCCCGCTGCGCCTCGACGTGGCCTACAACGACTATCCGCGCCAGCAGGGTCCGCTGTACGAAGTGATTCGCACGTCCAGCGGAGCGCCGGAGCAGCTGCGGCTGGTGGAGTCGAACTACGGCGGGCCCGCGCGGGGCACGGCGTTCTTCCAGCGGCTGCAGGTCCAGTTCAGCGTGGGCGAGGCCTACTAGTGGTGCGGCGCGCGCTGCTCCTGACCGGCGCCCTGGCGGCGGGACTGGCGGTCCTGGCCGTCGCCGCGGTCGCGGCGATCCTCGCTACGGCGCCCGGACACGCGGTGGCGCGCCGGCTCCTCGTCGCCGCGCTCGAGCACGCGGTGGACGGCCGCGTGCGGATCGGCGCGCTGGGCGGCCCGCTGTGGCGCAGCGTCGAGCTGCGCGACGTGGAGCTCGCCACGCTCGACGGCCGGCCGGTGATCCGCGTGCCGCGCCTCGTCGTGAGCTACTCGCCGGCCGACCTGGTGCGGCGGCGCTTCGTGGCCTCGCGCGTGGAGATCGACGGCCCCTCGGTGGCGCTCGAAGAGGGCGCCGACGGACACCTCAACCTCGAGCACCTGTTCCGGCTGCTGGAGCCGCACGCGGGCCCGCCGGGCCGCCGCCCGGTGGTGGACCTGCGCAACGTGCGGCTGGTCCACGGCGCGCTAGTGCTGCGCGAGCGGGCGGCCGACGGTACGACGCACGAGCGGCGCTTCCTCGGCATCGGGCTCGATCTCACGCGGCTCCGGGCGTCGAACCCGGACTCGGCCGGCGTGGTGGCCGACGTCCGTCATCTCGGCGTGACCATCTCCGATCCGGCGGCCCGCATCGCGGACGCCTCGGGCCGGATCGTGATCGAGGGCGATTCCGTGCACTTCGCGCTCTCGCGCCTGGCGCTGCCGGGGACGGCGGGCGCGGCGCGCGGCGCCGTGCGCTGGGGAGCGGCGGCGGGGAATCGGGCCAAGCTGGAGTTCGCCGCGAATCTCCGCCGGGCGAGCTTCGCGGACTTCCGGTGGGCGGTGGCCGGCCTGCCGGCGGCGGGCGGCGGACGGGTGGACGTGCAGGCCCGGCTGATGCCCGCGGGTCACGGCAGCGAGTGGGCGTTCCACGACGCCGACCTGCGCGTCGGCCGCAGCCGGTTGCGGGGAACGGTCGAGCTGGCCGTCGCTCCGGGCGGCGGCGTGACCATCCGCACGCTGGACGTCCAGACCTCGCCGCTCGACCTGGCGCTGCTCGAGCCGTTCTTGGGCAAGATGCCGGTCGGCGGAACGGTGAGCGGCCGGCTCAAGGCGTCGGGGCCGCTCAGCGGCCTCGCGGTCGGCACCGCGATGGTGTTCACCGACGAGCGGGCCGCCGGCCGGCCGACCGACGCGCTGGTGGGCTCGGGTGTGGTAGCGCTCGGCGGAAGCGACGAGTTCACGTTCCACCATTTCGCGCTCACCGCGACCGACCTCGCGATGGCGTCGGTGCAGCGCTTCGCGCCGTCGGTCACCGTGCACGGGCGCCTGGGCCTGGTGGGCGACCTGGACGGGCCGTGGCGCGCCGCCGTGTTCCGCGGCACGCTGGTCCACGGCGACGGCCCGGGTCCGGTCTCGACGCTGCGCGGCAGCCTGCAGCTGGTGCTCGCGGACACGGTGCGCATCGACGCCGACCTGACGGCGGATTCGCTCTCGCTCGACGATCTCGCCAGGTCGTACCCGCACCTGGGCCTGGTGGGCATGGCGGCCGGGCCGGTGCGGCTCCTGGGGCCCGTCACCGCCCTCGAGGTCCACGCGGGCCTCGCGGGCGCCGGGGGCGGCGCGACCATCGGCGGCGAAATCGCCGCGGGCGATTCCGGCGTGCGCATCCGCGCGCAGGGCCGTCTCGACAGCCTCGACCTGAGCACGCGCCTGCCGGGCGCGCCGCCGACCCGGCTCACGGGGACCTGGCGCGCCGACGTCACCGTGCCGAGCGGCGATACGGGGGCGGGCGTCACCGGCTCGCTCGGGCTGAGCCTGGACAGCAGCGTGGTATCGGGCGAGACGCTGGACCGCGCCGGCGCCCAGGTCACGCTCACCGCGAGCCGGCTCGACGTCGATACGGTGTACGCAGAGGCGGCCGGCATCAGCCTGGTCGCCGCCGGCGCGCTGGGACGCCCGAGGCAACCCGCCGGCCAGCTGCGCCTCGTGCTGCGCGCCGACACCATGAGCAACCTGTCGTCGGTGGTCGCGTGGCTGCGCCGGGAGGCGGGCGACAGCACCCGGCTCGAATTGAGCGGCGCGGGCCGGATCGGCGGTCGCGTGGTGGGGACGACGGCCGCGTGGGTCGCGCAGGGCGACCTGGTGGCGGACAGCATCGCGTACGGATCGGTGGCGGCAGTCGGGGCCCGGCTGGGCGGCTCGCTGGAGCGCGCGGACCGCGGGATGGTCTTCGGCCTCCGGGCGTCCGCCGACTCGCTGGTCGTGGCGGGGATGCGCTACGGCGCCGTCAGCGTCACGGCGAACGGACCCGGCGACTCGCTCCAGCTCGACGTCGGCGCCGGCTTCGGCGCCGGCTCGTCGCTCCAGGCGGACGTGACCGTGCGCCGCGACTCCGCGGGGTGGGCCGTGCGTCTCGCCGGGGGCCGGCTGGCGCTGCCGGGCCGCGTGTGGTCGCTGACGCGGCCCACCGGCATCGCGGCGACGGCCGACGGCGTGGCGTTCGATTCGCTCGAGCTGCGCTCGCAGGGCGGGGGCCGGTTGCGCGTCGCCGGCACGCTGCCGCGCGCGGCGCCCGGCGACCTGTCGCTGGAGGCCGACAGCGTGCCGCTCTCGGACCTGTACGCGCTGGCGGAGCTGGACACCGCCGGCATCGGCGGCCAGCTGAACGCGCGGATTCACGTCGTCGGCAGCGCCGCGGACCCGCGCATCGAGGCGGGCGCGTCGGTGATCGAGGGGCGGTTCGGCGATTTCCGCGCGCCGCTGGTGGAGGGGTCGGCCCAGTACGCGGGTCGCCGGCTCGCGTTCCGGGCCGGATTCGAGAGCGGCGGCGAGCGGGTCGTGACCGCCTCGGGCTCGTTGCCCCTGGATCTGCGCCTCGAGTCGGTCGCCCACCGGCAGCTGCCGGACTCGCTTCGCATCCGCGTGGAGGCGGATTCCGCCGACCTCGCGATCCTCGACGCGCTGACGCCGCTGGTGCGCGGGGTGGGCGGGCGCCTGGTCGCGAACGTCACGGTCGGTGGCACGTGGGAGCAGCCGGAGTTCACCGGAAGCGCGCGCATCGTGGGCGGTTCGGTGGGCATTCCCGCCCTTGGCGCGCGGTACACGGGCATCGAGGCGCGGCTGTCGCTGTCGGGCGACAGCCTCCGGGTGGACGAGGCGCATCTCAAGGGCGGCGCCGGCACGCTGGAGATCGGCGGCAACGTGCGCTTCGCGGCGCTCACGCGCCCGATGCTCGACCTCACGCTGCGCTCGCGCGGATTCGCCGCCTTCAGTCAGCGGGACTTCGCCGGACTGACCGCGAGCGGAGATCTCCGGCTCACCGGGCCGGTCGTCGGGGCGACGCTCACGGGAGGCGTGGTGGTGGATGCCGGCTTCCTCGCGTTCGCCGACCTGGTCGAGAAGCGCATCGTCAACCTCGACGACCCGGAGTTCCGCGCGGTCGTCGATTCCAACCTTGCGCAGGCGTCCGGCCTCGGCCCGAGCGTCCCGAACGTCTTCCTCGACAGCCTGCGGATCAGGAACCTGACCGTCGCGATGGGCCCCGACGTCTGGCTGCGCTCGCATGAAGCGAACATCCAGCTGGCCGGCAACTTCACCGTCGCCAAGGAGGTGGAGGCGGGCGCGAGCCGCTACCGCCTGGACGGCACGCTGCGCGCCGTGCGCGGCACCTACCGGCTGGTGGTCGGCCCCACGGCGAAGGAATTCCGGGTCACCCGCGGGACCGTGCGCTTCTTCGGCACGCCGGACCTCAACCCGGTCCTCGACATCGCGGCCGAGCACACGGTGCGGTCGGTCAACGGCGGCGACCTGGTGGTGCGCGCGGTCATCGGGGGCACGCTGCTCGTGCCCAAGCTCTCGCTGGAGAGCGACGAGCGGCCGCCGCTGTCGGAGGCGGAGATCGTGTCCTACCTGTTGTTCGGCCGGCCGTCGTTCGACCTGGCGTCGGCGCCCGGGACGACGGCGGGCACCAGCGAGCAGGCCATCTTCCAGGGCGCCATGACGGGGCTGGCCGGTGCGCTGTCGGGCGAGCTGGAGCAGACGCTGGTCACCAACCTCGGTATTCCCGTGGACTACCTGGCCATTCGTCCGGGCGGCGGGTCGGTGAGCGACATCTTCAGCAGCACGCGCGTGGAGGCGGGGACGCAGCTGGGCGAGCGCACCTTCCTCACCCTGAACGCGGGGCTGTGCCAGGTGGCGCGCGGCCTCTCCTCGCAGGCGCTCGGCGCGAGCGTGGAGCACCGCGTCTCCGGGGGCTGGACGGTGGAGGCCAGCATCGAGCCCACGGTGGAGGAGTGCCGGCCGGTCGGCTTCCAGATCCGGCCTCCGGCGCCGTATCAGATCGGCCTCGATCTGTTCTGGCAGTGGGGCGCGCCATGAAGGACGCGCTGGTCGTGACCAATCCCGCGGCGGGGGCCGGCGGAGCCGGACTGGCGCAGGCGCGGCGGCGCCTGGAAGCGCGCGGCTTCCGGCTCGCGGTAGAGGTGACCGGCACCACCGGCGACGGCGAGCGGCTGGCGCGCGCGGCGGCCGAGGGCGGGGCCGACCTGGTGATCGCGCACGGCGGCGACGGCACGGTCATGGACGTCGCGGCGGGCCTCATCGGCACGGGCCTGCCGCTCGGCCTGCTCCCCGGCGGGACGGGCAACGTGCTCGCCGGGAACCTGGGCATCGGCCGCTCGTTCGTGGCCGCGGCGGACACCATCGCGGCGGGCGTCACGCGCACCATCGACGTGGGGCGCCTGACCACCGCGGCGGGCTCCCGCTTCTTCGCGGTCAACTGCGCGACGGGATTCGCCGCCGACCTCATGGCGGGGACCGAGCAGCACCACAAGCGCCGCTTCGGCGTGGCCGCCTACGTGGCGCGCGCGATCGTCATGGTGGGCAACCTGGTGCGCGCGGTCACCCGGGTCGAGGTGGACGGTGCGGTGCACGAGGGCTACGCGGCGACCGTGATCGTGGCGAATTGCGGGCACATCGTGCCGGGGGTACTCCCCCTGGCGAGCGGCATCCTCCCCGACGACGGGATGTTCGACGTGGCGGTCATCGACGCGAAGTCCTACGCCTCCGCGCTGCGCCTGGTGTGGCGCCTGCTCCAGCGGCGCCCCGACGTGGACGGCGGGATCACGTTCTACCGGGGCCGCTCGGTGCGCGTCGACTGCGAGCCCGGCCTCCGCGTGGAGGCGGACGGCGAGCCGCTGGGCGGGACGCCGATGCTCGTCGATCTGATCCCGCGTGCACTGACGGTGCTGGCGCCCGCGCCCCGGCGCGGCCGAGGGGCCGATGGCCGCTAGCCCCGGCCCCGTGACGTCGCCGCTCGCCGGCCGGCGCGTGCTGGTCGTCGACGACGAACGGGCGATCGCGGCGGCCGTGGCGCGGCGGCTCGAGCGCGACGGCGCCATCTGCGTCGCCGCCTACTCCGGCACCGAGGGGCGCGAGCGCCTGGCCGCGGAGCGGTTCGACCTGGTGGTCACCGACATCGAGATGCCGGGCGGGTCGGGGCTCGACCTGCTGGCGAGCGCGGGCCAGCTCCCCGAGCCCCCGGCCGTCGTCGTGATGGTGCCGGCGACCGACAATGCCGTGGTGGTGGAGGCGCTGGCGCGCGGCGCGGACGGCTACGTGCTGAAGCCGTTCGACCCCGAGCAGCTCGCGCACGAGGCGTCGGTGGCGGCCGAGCTCCAGACGCTGCGCGCGGCGGCGGCCGGGACCGCGGTGGTCGCCGGGTCCATTCTCACGGTGCTGGGAGAGATGGTCAACGCGTACGAGCGCGCCGATCCGTTCCGGGCCGGCTACTCGGCGCGGACCGCTCGGCTCGCCGGCGCCTTCGGCCAGGCCCTCGGCCTCGACGGGGAGCGGCTCGTCCTCGCGGCCCGGGTGCACGACATCGGGATGCTCGCCGTGCCTTCGACCGAGCTGCATTCCGAGAGCGCGATGGACCGGCCCTCGCAGCACCTGATCCGCGTGCACCCGACGCTGGGCGCGCGGTGGATCGAGCGGCTCGGCGCCGACCGCACGGTGGTGGCGGCCGTCGCGGCCCACCAGGAGCGGTTCGACGGGAACGGGTATCCGGGCGGGCTGGCCGGCGACGACATCCCCCCGCTGGCGCGCGCCCTGGGCGTCGCCGCGGCGATCGCCGCGATGTGCGCGCCCCGTCCGTGGCGGGCGCGCCGCGAGCCCGCCTCGGTCCTGGACGAGCTGCGGGCCGGCCGCGATACGCAATTCGGCGGGGCCGAGGTGGACGCCGCGCTCGACGTGCTGCGGCGCGTCCCCACCCTCCTGGCCTGAGCGCGCGATGCCCGACTCCATTCTCATCGTGGACGACGACCCCGACGTGCTGCGGGCGGTGGGCGACTACTTCGAGCGGATCGGCTACGAGGTGTTCCGCGAGTCGAGCGGCGAGGCGGCGGTGGAGGCGTACGCGCGGCAGCACCCCGACGTCGCCGTCCTCGACCTCAAGCTGCCGGGCATCGACGGCCTGCAGGTGCTCGAGGAGCTGCGGCGCCACGACGCCGCCGTGCTGCTCCTGACCGGCCACGGCGACATCGCCACGGCGGTGCGGGCGATGCAGCTGGGGGCGGAGAACTTCCTCACCAAGCCGGTGGACATGCCGCTCCTGGCGGCCGCGGCGGCGCGGGCCCTCGAGAAGGTGCACCTGCGGCGCCACAACGCCCTGCTGGTCTCCCAGCTCGCGCCGGGCGGCGGCGAGGACGTGATCGGCGTCTCGAAGCCGATGCGGGATCTCGCCCGCCAGCTGGTGCTGCTGGCGGAGTCGGACCGCACTACGGTGCTCCTGACGGGCGAGTCGGGCTCCGGCAAGGGCTGGGTGGCGCGGCTGCTCCACCGCCTGTCGGGCCGGCGCGCGGCGCCGTTCGTGGACGTGAACTGCGCGGGCCTCTCCGCGACCTTCCTCGACTCCGAGCTGTTCGGTCACGAGAAGGGCGCGTTCACCGACGCCAAGGAGCGCAAGCAGGGGCTGTTCGAGATGGCGGACCGGGGCTCGCTGTTCCTCGACGAGATCGCGGAGCTGGCCCCGGAACTGCAGCCCAAGGTGCTCAAGGCGCTCGAAGACAAGAGCTTCCGCCGCCTCGGCGGGACCCGGGAGCTGCAGGTGGACGTGCGGCTCATCGCCGCGACCAACCACGACATCGGCGACGCGGTCCGCCGCGGCCGATTCCGCGAGGACCTGTACTACCGCCTCAACGTCATCCCGCTGCACCTGCCGCCGCTGCGGGAGCGGGCTCGCGAGGACCGGCTGGCGCTGCTGCGCCGGCTGTTCGTGGAGCTGCGCTCCGAGCTGCCGGAGAGCCCGGCCGAATTCTCATCGGAGGCGCTGGAGCGCCTGCTGTCGTATCCGTGGCCGGGGAACATCCGCGAGATGCGCAACGTGCTCGAGCGCGCGCTGATCGTGGGCCGCGGCGCCGAGCGCCTCGGACTCGAGCACCTGCCGGGCGACGTGGGCCGCCGCCAGGCGCCGCCCGACGCGCACCAGGCCGTGTCGCTCGAGGAGGTGGAGCGCCGCCACATCGAGCGCACCCTCCGCCGGCATTCGGGGAACCGCACCCGCGCGGCCGAGGAGCTGGGGATCTCGCGCGCCACGCTCATCAACAAGATCAAGGTCTACGCGCTCGACGTCTGAGGCGACCCGGGAGGAGGGACCATGGCTCCGGAAGTCGACATGATGGTGTGCCGCTCGTGCGGCAATCCGGAACGCGCGTCGGAGGGCTCGCCGTGCGACGACTGCGGGACCTTCGTGTGCCTGATCTGCGGTTTCCGCGGCATCACGCTGTGCAAGGCGTGCCGCGTCAAGCGCGGGCTCGCGGAGCCGGCGAATCTCCCGCCGCCGGCGACGGACCGGCCGGCCTAGGCCGGCCCGGCGACCTCGAGCACCAGGGCCGCGAACACCTTCGGATCGAGCATCAAGCCCACCAGCGCGCGCAGGTTGGCGATCGCCTCGCGCGGCTCGAGCATGGTGCCGTCGGCGCCCGCCACGGCCAGCTCGTCGTAGACGCTCGCGGCGGCGACGATGCGGGAGCCGATGGGGATCTCCTCGCCGCGGCGGCCCTCCGGCACGCCCTTGCCGTCGTAGCGCTCGTGCTGGTAGCGCACGATGTCCGCGACGCCCTTGAGGTGCGCCAGCGGCTGCAGCAGGCGCTGGGCGAGGTCCGGGTCGTCCCGCATGGTCGCGATCTCGTCGCTCGGCGCGGAGGCCAGCTCCAGTCCCGGCTCGCGCAGCGCCAGCTTCCCGATGTCGTGCATCCGTCCGGCCGCGCGCACGACCTCGACCTCGTCGTCGGCGAGGCCGAGGCGTGAGGCGATGCGGCCGCTCAGGTCGGCCACCCGCTGCGAGTGGCCACGCAGCATCGGGTCCTTCGCCTCGAGCGCGTCCACCAAGGCCGCCAGGACGTTGACCGACAGGCGGCTGAGCTGGCGCGACTGCGACTCCAGCTCCTTGGTGCGCGCCGCCACTTCGTGCGCCAGCCACTCCTCCAGCCCGCGCCGCTCGATCTCGAGGTCGCGCCGGTGCAGGGCCGTCTTGAGGGCGTGCTGGAGCTCCTCGAGGTCCACCGGCTTGATGAGGTAGTCCGCCGCTCCCAGCTTCAGGCAGGAGATGGCGGCCGCCGGCTCGTCCACGCCGGTGAGCATGATCACCGCGAGGTCGCGGTCGGCGGTCAGCGCCTTGGGCAGCAGCTCGATGCCCGACATACCCGACATCCGGATGTCGCACAGCATGGCCGACAGTCGCTGGGTGGCCAGCAGCTCCAGCGCCTGCTCGGCGTTGTCGGCCTGCAGGACCTGGTTCCCGATCCGCTCGAGGAACGCGGTCAGGGCGGACCGCAGGGAGCGGTCGTCCTCGACGATGAGGACGCGGGTCTTGGTGCCGGGGGCGGTCACGTCGCGAAGCTACGACCGCAAGGGTGGAGCGGCAAGGCGGCACGGCCGGGGGGCGGTCCGGGCCGTCGCTTGACGCTGCTTCGCGCGGTGGGATAGCCTTCGCCCTTCGCCATGTCACCCTCCATCAGCGACGTTCCCGGCATCCTGGTCGGCCACGCGACCGACGCCCCCGGCGCGACCGGCTGCACGGTAGTGCTCGCGCCGGCCGAGGGGATGCCCTGCACGGCGTTCGTGCGCGGCCGCGCCACGGGCTCCCGCGAGCTGGACGCGTGCCGCCCGGAATCGCTGGCCGGGCGCGTGGACGCGATTCTCCTCACCGGCGGCTCCGCGTACGGCCTCGCCGCGGCCGACGGCGTCATGCGGTGGATGGAGGCGCACGGGCGCGGCTTCGAGATCGCGGGCGGGGTCGTGCCGATCGTGCCGGCCGCGGTCGTCTTCGACCTCCTGCCGCTGGGCCGGTTCGACGCGCGCCCGGGGGCCGAGGAGGGCGCCGCGGCGTGCGGCGCCGCCGCGGCCGCGGTCGCGGAGGGCTCGGTGGGCGCGGGCACGGGGGCCACGGTGGGCAAGGCGCTCGGGCTCGAGTGGGCGATGAAGGGCGGGGTGGGCACCTGGTCGGTGCGCGGCGGCGCGGTGATCGTCGGCGCGCTCGCGGTCGTCAACGCGTTCGGCGACGTGCTCGACGCCTCGGGCCGGATCCTGGCTGGGGCGCGCCGAGCGGGCGGCGGATTCGCCGGCGCGGCCGAGCATCTGGCGGCCGGCGGCGCGCCGGGCGGCGCGCTGCGGGGCGCGCACCACACGACCCTGGTGGTGGTGGCGACCAACGCCGCGCTCGATCGGCTCGCGCTGGGCGGCGTGGCGCGCGCCGGAGCCGACGCGCTGGCGCGGCGCGTGGTGCCGTCGGGAACCGCCGTGGACGGCGACGTGGTGTTCGCGGCGTCGGCCGGATCGGTGGCGGCCCCGGCCTTCCAGGTGGAGCAGCTCGCGAGGACGGCGACCGAGATGGCGGTGGAGCGGGCGGTGCGGATGGCGCGGGGCCGCGAGGGCATCCCGGGCCTGGCGGACTGACGGGGGCGGCGCCTAGCGCGTCCCCTCGTCCGCTTCCCGACGGAATTTGGCCAGCGCCACGCCGATGCGGTCCTGCACGGCCCGCGCGCGCCGGATCCTCGGCGGGTCGTTGACGATGATGGAGAACGCGAGCTCCTCGCCGTCCGCGGCGCTGACGTAACCGGCCAGCGCCGACGCGTCGTTCAGCGTGCCGGTCTTGGCGCGGAGCCTGCCCTCGGCCGCCGTGCCGGTCATGCGCCGCTGCAGACCCTCGCCGACCTCGGGCAACGACTGGAAGAAGACGTCCCCCTCGGGGGCGCGGCGCTCGTAGGCCAGGAGCTGGACGAGCGCGCGCGGCGTCGCGGCGTCGAGCATCGACAGGCCCGATCCGTCCGTGATCTGGACGCTAGCCTCCGGGATGCCCACCTCGACCGCGAGGAAGCGCGCGACGGCGGCGGCGCCGCTCGCGAACGTGCCCGCGCCGTCCACGGCGCGGCCGATGGCGCGGAAGACCAGCTCGGCCGAGAGGTTGTCGCTGCGGTGGTTGATGACGGCGACGAGGTCGCCGAGGCCGGGCGAGTTGCGCACGGCGATCGTTCCGTCGAGCGGCGGCCCGGTGCGCTCGCGCTCCCAGGCGAGCAGCGCGCGCGCGCGGCCGGGAACGTCCTCGGTCACGCTGCGCGTGGTCCCCATCACGGTGACTCCGCGGTCCTCCAGCAGCCGGCGCAGCAGGCTGGCGGCGAACACGGCCGGCTGCTGCACCACGATCTCGGTGGTCCACTGGCTGCGCCGCGGCGAGATCGTGCCGCGCAGCGCCACGAGGCCGTGCGGAGGCCCGTGCTCGACGCTGATGCGCGTGCGGCTCCGCGGCCGCCCGGTGGTCACCACGCTGCGCAGGGTGAAGTAGTCGGTCGGCGGATCCATGGTGACCACCGCGGGCTCGCCGGTCCCCGCACCGGGCTCGACCGTGATCCGGATCCGGTTCGCGGCGGCGCCCAGCGCGGACGGGGGCGCCGCGTACGGCTGGTCGGCGTTGTCGGGCGACCAGCCGGGACCGGCGAGCTCGTCGCCGAGGAACGACGCGTCGCCGACCATGTCGCCCCGGACGATGTGGATCCCGGCCCGCACCACGCTGTCGGCGAAGGGCGCGAGGCTGGCGGTATCGAGGGCGAACGTGGGGTCGCCGGTGCCGTAGAGCACCAGGTTGCCGTACACCGTGCTGTCGCGGACGGGGCCGTCGGCGAAGAGGACGGTCACGAATTGGAACTTCGAGCCGAGGTAGTGCAGCGCGGCGGCCGTGGTGAACAGCTTGGCGTTGGAGGCCGGCAGGAAGCGGCGGTCGGCGTGATAGGAGAAGAGCGTGTCGCCGCGCGTGAGGCTCACCACCAGCGCTCCCCAGGTGGCGTACCGCCAGGTGCGAGCCCGGAACAGGGGGGCGATCGTCCGCGTGAGGACGCCGCT
>Ga0335080_10004513_pt1 | contig 14183 bp, 10 predicted proteins | sample Lox_Sample_34_FD_206720 | JGI IMG/M metagenome (GOLD analysis project Ga0335080, IMG submission 206720) | Soil microbial communities from Loxahatchee National Wildlife Refuge, Florida, United States - Lox_Sample_3.4 | ecosystem: Environmental > Terrestrial > Soil > Wetlands | place: USA... | reverse complement strand
AACTCCACATCGTCACACAAAGACTTCGCCAGGCGAACGGCTTCTTCCGCCTGTGCCAGGCATTGTTGGCGCGAAATTCGCAGTTTGTGTTTCAGGTGGATGTCGGAGGTCGCCAGGAACACGTGTATGCGCGGGTGAGCGGCACCTTTCAGTGCCTGCCAGGCCCGCTGGATATCCCCCGGACAAGCCCTTGCCAGACCCGCAACGACGGGGCGGCGCACCACCGCCGCGATCGCCTGGACTGCCTCAAAGTCGCCTTCGGAGGCGATCGGGAACCCGGCCTCGATGACGTCCACCCCCAAGCGGTCAAGCTGGTGCGCCATCCGCAGCTTTTCCTGCACATTCATGCTGCAGCCCGGCGACTGCTCCCCATCCCGCAGGGTGGTGTCGAAGATTCTAATCCGCTCTTTGGCCATGCCCGAGTCCTCCCGGTTACCTGGGGTCCATCGTAGGGATACAGCGGGCTGAAGAAAAGCTTATAATGCTACAACTATGATTAGTTATACTTAATGCAATAAGCCCGGCTTATCACTGGGAAAGTTTCTCTTAAGGGATCCTATGGACCTGGCACAGCTAGAAGTTTTTCTGACGGTCTCCCGGGAAGGACGGTTCTCGCGCGCCGCCGAGAAACTCTACCGCACCCAGTCGGCCGTGAGCCAAACCATTCGCAAGCTGGAAGAAGAGCTGGGAGAACCGCTCTTCGACCGTTCTTCGCGCGACGGCCTTCTCACCGATGCCGGACGGGTGCTGCAGGAGTACGCGGAGAAACTTCTGAACCTGCGTAGTGATGCGCAGGAAGCGCTGCTTGAATTGCGGGAGCTCCAGAAAGGCAAACTGCTGATTGCCGCCAACGAGTTCACCGCGCTCTACCTGCTGCCGGTGCTCGGGGAATTCCGCCGGCTGCATCCCATGATCCGGATCACGGTACAACGGGTGCTGGGCAGCCGCATCCCGGACGAAGTTTTGCGGCACAGTGCCGAATTCGGCGTGCTGACGTACGATCCGCAGGAACCGCATCTCCGCTCCATCGTGGTTTACCTGGACGAGTTGATCTTGGTGGTGCCGCCACGGCATCCGCTTGCCTCCGCCCCCCAGGTCAGCATCCGCCAGTTGGGAGCGGAGTCGTTTGTCGCGCACATTGTTTCCTCTCCCTACCGGGAGAAGGTGATCCAAGCCTTCCAGCGGCATAAAACCCCGCTGCACATGGACATTGAGCTGCCCACCTTGCAGGCGATCAAACGCTTTGTGGCGATGGGAAATGGAGTCGCTCTGCTGCCGGAAATCAGCGCGGAAAATGAGATCGCGCGCGGCGAACTGGTCCGAATCCCCGTCCGCGAGTTGCGGCTGCACCGGAAGTTGCGTCTCATCTACCGCAAGGGTGGCGGGCTTTCGCACGCGGCGCGCGCATTCTTAAAGGTGGTGGAAGCAATGGCTGTGGAGCATAAAGGACGATATCGTTTTCAGAGAGAGTAGTAGGGACTGTGTCGCTTGGCAGCAGGTTGCGGTTCCGGCAGGGCAGCTTTCTAAGGCACAACCCAAAAGCCCTGAGTTCGCCGAGAACAGCGGAGAAGCCTGCGGAGCGAGATTCAGGCGACTTGCGCGCGGCTTGAGCTTACGGCGGACTCGACCGAGGAATGAATCTCAAACACCGACGCGAGGTTGGTCAACTCCAGCAGGCGGCATATTTCCGCGGGCGGGCGCGCCAGTCTCACACTGCATCCTGCAGCTTGCGCCCACAAATAGAGGAGCACCAGTTCTCCCAGTCCGGCGCTGTCGATCATTTCGACTCCATTCAGGTCCAGCACCAGGCGGCGAGTCTTAGGCAGTAGCTCCGCGACTTTTTCCGAAAGAGCGGCGGCTTCTTCGCGATAGACGATGCGGCCACGGCAGTAGATCAACGTGGCATCCTGATCGACGCAGACTTCGAGTGCGAGATTCAACTTCTACTCCGTTTCCAGACGATTCGAACCGGGCGCGCATCTTTCTTGTGTGTGCTTATGTTATCGGTTTCACCAAGCCAGATGGGTTTCCAGGCTGTGAAAATCCGGTTAATTCTTTGAGTCCTTTTAGTGGAATCCAAGCATTCTCTCACCCATCGGACCGCATCAAAAGATGCTTAAAGTACATCTATGGAATTTGGTAGGAGGGAGAGAATCTTGGGCAAAACAACCTTTCTTTTGATGAGCATCTTGTTGGGTGCCTTGTCCGCCAGCGCCCAGGTGCCAAAAGGCAATATTTTCTTGGGCTATTCCTACGCGAGTGCAGAAACGCTTTCGACAAATCATGCGAATCTGAACGGATGGAACGGCTCGCTGGAAGGCAAGTTTCTTCCCTGGATTGGCATCGTGGCGGACTTGAGTGGACACTACGGATCGCAGGACGTTCCCGTGGCCTGCATCGGCAGCCCCTGCTCACTGGCACATGCCGACGTGCGAATGTACAACTTCCTGTTCGGGCCCCGGGTGTCAGTGTCCGTGGGCAAAATCAGGCCGTTCGCGGAAGCCCTGTTTGGCGCGGGCCACGTCAGCAGCGACGGATTCGGTTCTGACACCGCCTTTTCCACCGCGATCGGCGGCGGAATCGATTACCGTCTACTTCCACTGGTTGGCTGGCGCGTTGAGGGCGACTTTCTGAACACCCGATTCTTCGGTGACGGCCAGAACGATTTCCGGCTGTCGACTGGAATTGTTTTTCATTTTTGATGCGCGTGGTACTCGGCACAAGCAGGCGAGTAGGCTGACGCGTTACTTAGCCTGCGCGGGCGGCACGTATTGGGCGGGCGGAGCAGCGCCTTCACCGAAGAAAAACTGCTCCATCTGTTTCACGATGGCTTCCTGATCCTCGCGCCGCGCCGGGTTCAGACGGTACTCGTTCAGCAGCATCTTGCAGAAATCCATCCACATGCCCCAGGCTTCCTGAGACACGTTGTCATAGATCTTCTTGCCGAGATCGGTATCGAACGGCGGTTCGTCGAGGCCGGGAAGTTGTTTGTGGAGCTTGATGCAGTAAACCTGATGCTCTGCCATAGATTCCTCAAAACCTGATTATCGCATAGATGTAGACCCGGATTGAACGGACCCCGATACGCGCTGAAGCAACTGTCTGAAGCGCTCGTCGTGGCGTAGAGGGTCGGCGAAGGGCTCGACCGGCAGGTACACGAGATAATCGCAACGCTCGTCATAGGCCTTGTTCAGCCACTCGAACGCATGATCTTTGTCGCCGAGGCCCGTGTAAATCAGGGCCAGGTAGAGGCCGGGAACGTAGCGGTGCGCACTGAGCTCCTGAAGAATCGGGAGAATTTGCCGCGCTCGCACCGTGTCCCCGGAGACGGCATATTCGTGGCCAAGCAAGGCGAGTGCCGCCGGATCATCGGGTATCAGAGCCAGCGCTTTTTGGAAGGCCTCCAGCGCCCGCCGGTGTAATCCTGTCTGCCCATACGCCCGCCCCAGATTCACCAGGGCAACCGCGTAGCCGGGATCAAGCTCCAACGACTTGCGGTTCTGCGCAACCGCAAGATCAAACTGCCTGGCCTGATAGTAGGCCTCGCCCAGAGCGGAGTTCAGCAGGGGCGAAGCTGGATCGAGTTCCTGAGCTTTTTTTCTCTCGACAATGGCCGCATCCAGTTGCCCCAGGCTAGTCAGGTAGTAGGCATAGAACTGGTGGGCGGTTGGGTATTCCGGCCGCAACTCGAGGGCGCGATCAAATTGCCGGCGTGCTTCCGGCAGGTTCCGCTCGTAGACCAGTTCGGCATATCCCAGCGAAACATGGGCTTCGGCGAGGGTATCGTCGATTTGGAGTGCTTTACGGGCCGCGGCCTCGGCCTTTGGAAACGCCTCCGTGGGCGGCATGGCGGTATAGGGCACCGATCCAAGGAGCGAGTAGCAGTCGGCGAGGCCAGCATACGAGGGCGCGTAGGACGGATCCGATTCGATGGCTCTCTGGAAGTAGTCGATGGCCTTGGCGAGGCTGGCGGGAGTGCGCTGGTTCCAGAAATATCTTCCTGTGAGATAAGCTTCGTAAGTTTCGCGGCTGGGCTGGCGTGCGGGATGAGTGCTTTGCGGCAGGACGTTCAGCACTTCTTCCACGATATTGCCGGCCACCTTGATTTCCGCGTCGATCACATTCTGGAGATCGGGCTCGTAGCTGTTCCCCCAGATGCGGGTCTGGTCCTTGACGACGACAAGCTGGGTGGTGATGGCTACGCGCTGGCCATCGCTGCGGACGCTGCCCTGCAAAACGTAGTCAACCCCGGCATGCTTGCCGATCTGGTCGGGTGCGGAGTCCGCGGAGGGCGACAACTCCCTGATGCCGAGCCGGTCAGGATGCAGCCGCCCTAACCGGCTTACCATTTCCTCGGTGAGTCCAGCGGCGATATTCTGGGCTTCGGGATCAGCGCCCGGACTGCGGAACGGCAGCACGCCCAGCATCACTTTGCGCGGCCAGTAGTGAACTTGAACCCGCGGCCAAATCCAGAACACGCCGGCTCCGGCCAAGGCCAGCAGGACCGCAAGCAGAGTCCGTAGTCGCCTGGTGGGCGGAAACTCGGCCGCAGCCTCTGCCTCTTCTGCAACGGAAGTGGTTTCAGACGGTTCTTCCGTCCCTGCTCCGTCTCGCGCCTGTCGCTCCCGCCACCAGGCGTCAATCTCCGACTTATATGCGAAGACCGTTCCCTGCTTGTCGTGCCAGAGGCGGCGGACCGGCAGACCCTCAGTCTTTTCCCAGCGCTGAACCGTGCGCACTTCCCGCTTGAGGTAGGCGGCTATCTCCTTCCAGGATTCCAGCCGGCCGGCGGCCGAGGGATCGGCCTGCGGCGCTTCCAGTTTCCCCGGCATCTTGTTCTCCTCAAAAGCGCTTATGAGCGGCACGAGACAGTCTATCTTGCACACCCGGCGGTTTCATGGCAACCCACGAAACAGATGTTTTGCACAGAAGACGTGGAATGTCGTTCTTTGTCGCTTGCTAATCCACAGGCTGGAGTTATAGTTATGTCAATCAGCAGATTGTGGGATCAGTCAAAAATGGAGTTTTGAATCTGGCTTGTTCTACCAGCGGACGCGCATCTGGGGGGCGTCGATGGTGAAAGTTTCAGATTTTCTCAGTCTTTTCCCGGGAGAATCGCTCCCGGCCTCGGCTCCTTCCCTCGCCGGGAAGGTCGTAAACCGATATAACCCCAATACCCTGTACCGCCGTTCCGCGCGATTTGCGGAAGGCATCACAGCCATGAAAACCTGGGCCCCTGAGGAGCGAGGCGGTCGGCAGAAATCTATTTCGTCGAAAGAGAGGAAATCCCAATGGGACAGCTAACCACCATCAGCCACTACACCGCATATAAACCGCGTCCATTCACCAAGGCAGAACGGGAGAACGTGACCCTTCTCTACGGAGGACTGACCTGGAAGCACGAGCGGTTGATGCAGGGCGTGCTGCATAACATGAAATACAACGCCCAGCCGCTGCCCAACATCGCCCGCGAAGACCTGGACGCCGGCAAGGAACTGATCGACGTCGGCGCCTGCTGTCCCACCATCTTCACCACCGGCAGCCTGGTGAATTTCCTGAAGAAGGAAGTGGCGGAGCACGGCAAGGAAGAGACTGCCAACAAGTACATTTTCCTAACCGCGGGCGCCTGCGGTCCCTGCCGCTTCGGCCAGTATCACGAGTCGTATGCCATGGCGCTCGATGGGCTGGGCCTGCGCGACTTCCGGCTCTTCCTGTTGGCGCAAGACGAGCTTGACCAGGGATCCGCCGATGGCGGCGGGCTCGATATCAACATGCCGATGAGCCTCGGCCTGATCTGGTCGATTCTGTGCGGCGATCTGCTGGTGGACCTGGAATACATGACCCGGCCTTACGAGGTGAATCCCGGGCAGACCGATCAGGTGTTGAAGGAGTGCGTGGAATATCTGTATGACGTCTTCCTTCACCGGCCGGATCGCGGAGAAAAGTACGGCGCGCTGGCCTGGCACCTGGGCAGCAACTACTTCACCAAGGCCCTGCGCGAGGTCCGAAAAAAGTGGGACGCGATTGAAGTCGATCACCTGCGGCCTAAGGCGAAGGTGAAAATCACGGGTGAATTCTGGTTGCAGACCCACGAGGGCGATGGCAATTACAACATCAAGCGCTGGCTGGAGACCGAAGACTCCGAAGTGATTCCCCCGCCGGTGGCGGTGTGGCTGCACTACCTTCTGCATCCAAGCATTCGCAAACTCGAGCATCGGCACGACAACGGCAAGAATGATCGCGGACAGCAGCTGGCACTGCACGCTTTGGAACGCATCTATCGCGGCACCTACAACCGCTTTCGCAAATCGCTGAATTACCTGCCGCACGAGCTGCCCGATCAGGAAGAGTTGCGCAAGCTGGCTGAGCCCTTCTATCACTTCGAACTGCGTGGCGGCGAAGGCCACATGCTGATCGGCAAGGCGCTGCACTCGTATCACCACAAGACAGCGCACATGATCTGCGAGCTGTCTCCTTACTCCTGTATGCCGAACACCATGTCGGTCGGCTCTATGGCCAATGTGATCGGAAAATATCCGGATCTGCTTTACGCGCCGATCGAGGTGAAGGGGGATGCCGAAGTGCACGCTCTGTCTCGCTGCCAGATGATCCTCACTGAGGCCAAGAAGCGGGCGCAGGCGGAGTTCGAGCAGGTCATGGAGAAGACCGGCCTGTCGATGGAAGCGATTCGCCAATATGAGGCAAAGCATCCGGAGATGCGTAGCGCCACCTACAATGTTCCGCATCTCGGTCACGTCGGGCACGCCGCTAACTACCTCCAGCACCTGGCCACAAATTGTGGCCTGGGCCGGGCCAGAAACGCCGCGTAGAGAATCGGAAGTGAGGACAAGGAATGGCCACTGAAGGCTTGATTCAAATTGCGCCGCTGGATGGCAATCCTTTCGCCGCCAAGCCAGCCGCCGACCGGCCGGTTGAGCCGGGTACCGGGAAAATCTGCGGCATCGACGTGGGCAGTACCACCTGCAAGTACACGCTGGCCACGCCCACCGGCGAGGTACTGGCGCAAGCCTACGAACGGCACAACACCAAGCAAGCGGAGAAGGTGCTCGACTTCCTCAGCCGGCTGGAACAGCAGTACGGGCTCACGCCAGAACGGGACCGCGTCTTCTTTACCGGGTCCGGCGCGGGGCTTATCGCATCGATGGTCGGCGCAAAGATTATCCAAGAGGTGGTGGCGGTCGCCGCTGCGGTCGAGAAGCTTCATCCTAACGTGCGTTTCGTCAGCGAAATCGGCGGAGAAGATATGAAGACCATCTTCTTCACCGGGGACGGACCCTCCAAGGGCAAGCAGGTGCTGATGCAGAGTGCCTGCTCGGGCGGCACGGGAACTTTCGTCGAGAAAACCGCGCGCAAACTGGAGATTCCCATCGACCAGCTCTCCAAAATGCGTTACACCGGTTACACCCTGCACAAAATCAGCAGCAAGTGCGGCATTTTCGCCGAGGCAGACGCCAACACGCTGCTGAAAGCCGGGGTGCCGGTAGAAGAAATCATCGCGTCGCTGTTTGAAGCGGTCGTCTATCAAAACCTGGCGACGCTGACTCGCGGCAACACCCCGCTACCGGAGATTCTCCTGCTGGGCGGACCGAATCTTTTCTTCGCCGGACTGCAGGAAGCGTGGCGGTATCACCTGGGTAAAGTATGGAAGGAGCGAAAAGTCTCGCTGCCGGACGACAAGGATCCATCCTCGATGATCCGGGTGCCCGACGACGCGCTCTATTACGCGGCGCTGGGTTGCGTGGAGGTGGGGCTGCGGGAGCAGCCTTCCATCGGCATCTACAAAGGCGTGTCTAAACTGAAGTGGTGGATTGAGGAAGGCCAGTACGAGGAGAAAAAGAAGATCGGCCGCGGCGGTTTATGGAAAGATCCGCAAGAACTGGAATCGTTTCTATCGCGCTATGGCAGCAACGGAAAGAGCAATGGCAACGGAAACGGCAAGAGCAACGGCAATGGCCATGGGAATGGAAACGGCGACGGCCATCACACCTCGACCAGCCTGCCGCACGCCGCAGCCGAGGCAACCGGTCTAGGGCCGGTACTGGTGGGCTGCGATTTTGGCTCAACCACCGCGAAAGCTGTCTGCATGTCGCCGCAAAAAGATCTCCTCTTTTCCTGCTACGCGCTGAGCCGGGGCAATCCGATCGAGGACGCCAAGTCGCTCTTCCGGCAGATTCGCGAAGCCGTCGGCACCAGCGAGATTCTCGGCCTCGCCATCACTGGCTACGGGAAGGATTTGCTCAAAGGAATTCTCGGCGCCGACTGCCCAGTGGTCGAGACCATCGCCCACGCCAGCGCCGGGCTGCACTTCTTCCCCGATGCGGACTGCATCTGCGACGTCGGCGGCGTTGACGTCAAGATCATGATCCTGAACAACGGCGCGGTTACCGACTTCCGCCTCAACTCGCAGTGTTCTTCGGGCAACGGTGCCTTCCTCCAGGGAGTCGCTGAGCGCTTCAATATACCGATGAGCGAGATGGCGGATGGAGCGTTCCGCGCGCAAGCCATGCCGCAGCTCTCCATGGGATGCGGCGTTTTCCTGCAGAGCGATATCGTCAACCAGCAGCGCAAGGGCTGGCAGGCGGAGGAAATTCTGGCCGGGCTATGCGCGATCCTTCCGCTGAACGTCTGGATTTACGCCGGTGGCCTGAATAACTTGAATCAAGTCGGACGGAAGTACATCCTGCAGGGCGGCACCCACAAGAATCTCGCGGTGGTAAAGACCCAGGTGGACTTCATCCTGTCGAAGATTCCAGATGCGGAAGTCGTGGTGCATCCGTTCTCTGGGGAAGCAGGAGCAATTGGCGCGGCGCTGGTAGCCCTCGAGTGGTGGCAGAAGGGCGGCCGCACCGAGTTCCGCGGCTTCGACTCCATCGAAAATCTCGCATACAAAACCGCGACCTCTACTGACACCGTCTGCCACTGGTGCCCGGTGAACTGCCAGCGCAGCTTCATTGACGTGGAACTTCTGGGTGGCAAGGGCCGCACCTGGAGCAAGGTTCCGCTGAACGAAGGCTGGGAGCGGGTGATCGTGAACAACTCCTGCCCCAAGGGGCTGGTGGAAGATCTGAACGAGATGAAGGTCATTAAGGCCGGGATCGAGAAAACTAAAGATGCGTTTCCCAACGTTGCCGACTTGGTTCGCAAAGAAGCGTTCCGCCGCGTCGCCAGCTAAAGACCGCTCGCAGCTGCGCGTCGGAATCCCGAAGGTGCTGAACATCTGGACCACCAGCCAGTTCTGGGTTGGTTTCCTGAAAGGCCTCGGTGTCGCCTCCGAGAACATCATCTTCAGCTCCGACACTTCGGAGGAACAGGGCCGCGAGTTCGGCAAGGGCCGCGGCACCGTCGATTGCTGCTATCCGGTAAAGTGCATCAGCGGGCACTACGGCGAGCTGGTCTTCGGGCAAAAGAAGAAAATCAACGTCCTGCTCAGCCCCATGATTCATTCTCTGCCGTCGATTCTCCACGGCCACGTGGTCGACACCGTCACCTGCACCCGCGTGATGGCAGGCCCGGAGAACATCAAGGCTGGATTCCTCAAAGAGCGCGACATCTTCGGCGAAAACGGAATCGTCTACGCCTCGCCCTTCGTCAGTCTGGGCGATCGCCACATGGTTACCGAGCAGCTCTACACCTCGCTGAAGGAAACCTTCGATCTCGACCTGGAGGAGACTGCCAAAGCCGTACAGGCGGGCTTTCAGGCGCTCGACGCCTTCACCGACAAGGCTCGTGCCCAGAGCCGCGAGATTCTGGAATGGTGCGCGCAGAAACAGAAGCCGTGCATCCTGGTGCTGGCGCGTCCTTATCATATGGACACCGGGATCGGCCATGAAATCGAAGCAGAGTTGCAAGCCCACGGCTATCCGATTCTCTGGCTGCAGTATCTTCCCGGGGATGACGATCTGATGAACTGGCTCTTTGAGGCAGATCTCAAGGCCAAGCGGATCAAGACTCCGTTCGACATCAATGACGTATGGACCTCCTCCTACAGCAGCAACACCAACGAAATCATGTGGGGTGCGAAAGTCGCGACCCGCTGCCCGTGGATCACCTGTGTAATTCGGCTCTCCAGCTATGAATGCGGCATGGATCAGCCCACCTACACGCCAACGCAGAAGATAGTAGAAGCAACAGGGACTTTATTCTTTAAGTTTGGAGACTTGGACTCCACTAAACCGGCCGGTAGCATCAAGATTCGCGTAGAGACTATTGTCCACTACCTGGCTAAGTACTCGCAGGACATCATCGCCAGAAAGCTGTCCTATTTGTCTCCCGATTGCCCGTTGTCGATGGGGCCGATGCCGGAGGAGGCCGCGACCGCGCCAAAATTGGAACGGGCAGAGGAACCACAACGCGTGTCCATGCCAGCGTAGCCTCTGGGTGCTTACTACCGCAAAACATTGCCCTGTTGATTTTTTCCGAGACCACGTAGAGTAGTAGCGATCAACCTCTGGTATAAGTCCGAGACGCGTTCGTCCTGAGTTTCCCGAAGACCCAGGCCAGGAGAAAGCGCTCAGGAAACCGAGCGCTTCGAATCTCAAACCGCCACCGAGAACGAGCATGCGGATTGCTGCGCGGGCAAACATTCGTGCCCACGCTCCGCGAAGGTAGCAAGCCCTTCCCGAAAGGGGAAGCACTACTTTATTTGTAATCCGCCAACACTCGTACGGAGGGAAATCGGGTTAGCATGGCACGCGTGATCGCGACTCGTCCCAAATCCTAAGGAGCATCCATGAAGAGAATCTGGTTTGTAATCTTCGTAAGTCTGGCTGGGCTGCTGTTGTCCTCTATGCTGGCCGGCCAGGTCATTCGGCATGTAAATGGCGGCACCATCGTGATTCCCAAGTCGAGCATTCAGCGCCCCCAGGACCTCGGCGTGCGGATGCACACCAATATCGAGCTCTTCTATCCTGACGGGGTACAACCCGACTCCACATCTCCTACCGGCGAGACTCCGTCTTCGTTGGGCTGCGTGTATAGCCTGGTGGCAAATCCCCAACCCGGGTGCCCGAAGAATGGCACCTCGAATCCGACCGGCGGAAAAGGCGTAATCGCGATTGTGGATGCCTTCCACTATCCGACCGCCGCCGCCGATCTCAAGGTCTTCTCGGATACCTTCGGTCTGCCGACTCCTAAGTTTAAGCAGATCCATTCGGGTAACGTGCCCCCGACGAATTGCGACTGGGAGGTAGAGGAATCCCTGGACATCGAGTGGGCCCACGCCATGGCACCCAACGCCAAGATCGTGCTGGTCGAAGCCCAGTCCAACCAGACCTCTGCTCTGCTGGCCGCGGTGGATCTGGCCAATTCCTACATTCAAAGTCACGGCGGCAAAGGCGAAGTGACCATGAGCTGGAGCGGTGGCGAGACGGGCGGGGAAATCAACCTGGACTCTCACTTCACCGCACCCGGCGTGGTTTACTTCGCTTCCAGCGGAGACACCGGCGGAGTGGTGGGATGGCCCAGCACTTCTCCCAATGTGGTTTCCGCCGGCGGAACCCAGGTGAACCGCAGCAACGGAAATTTCACCAACGAAACCGGCTGGAGCGGCAGCGGCGGCGGCCCCAGCACCGTTGAGCCCCGGCCGTCCTATCAGGATGCCATTCAGAACATCGTGGGGACACATCGCGGCACTCCGGACTTCTCCTACGATGCCTCTCCCATTTCCGGGGCGTCGGTATACAACACCAGTACGGCGTCCTGCGGCGCGAACCAGTGGTTCGTGGTGGGTGGCACCAGCTTGTCTTCGCCGGCGCTGGCTGGCGTGGTCAACTCAGCCCACAAATTCAAAGCCAACACCAAGGCGGAAAACACTCTGATTTACAAAAACCTTGGAAACGCAGCCGTCTTCACCGACATCACCAGCGGACATGCCGGACAGTACAGCGCGGGCCCGGGCTGGGATTTCGTAACCGGAGTTGGAACCGACATCGGCAAGAAAGGCAAGTAGGCGTTGTCTTGAGAGGCTGTCTCACCAACATCGTGAGACGGCCTCATTTTTGGCGGGAATCGCGGCTACTTTGAGACCAGCTCAAGCCGCTTGCGCTCGATGGCGCCTCGCAACTCTTCCAGCGAGTTGCCGTTGTGCGCAATAATGGCGTCCACCAGGTACGACAAACAGGTGGCCGGATCGTCTTCGGCCCGCAGCAGGGCCTGGACTATCACCATCATGCCCTTGCGCTGGAATTGCGCTTCGTCGTAGCGGGGAAAATAGCGGAACACTCCCTTCTCCGGGAACCGGACCAAAAACTGCTTCCGGCACAGGCGCTCCAGGGTGGTGCGCAGGGTATTGATGTGGCACACAAAGCCACCGGTCTCGATCAACTCCGGAAGCGTAGCGCTGCCGCGCGACCACAGCAGACGTAGCGCCCGCTTTTCCAGCGTACCGAGAAAGAACGCCCGCAGATGGTCGTGATGGAGGTCCATAGTGACCGGCTTGCCTGCCGCCCAAAGTCCGCCGCCCCGGCGCGGCTCTAGCGTTTTCCGCATTCTTTAGCCAAGTATTTGGGCCCGCCGCTTGTTGCAACTTAGTTGCAACAAGATTGCCATTGAAGGAAATGTAAACGAGATGCAAGCTGCGCGTCAACGAGGCTGCGCTATTTTTTGTTGCAAGCTTCTTGCAACTAGAAGCAACAGTGCGGACAGCACAAACGCCCCGGGGATCGGCAGGCGCAAGAATCGGGCAGGAGAGGTTGGGAGAAATCGCCAGCATGGTGGGCCCGCCAGGACTTGAACCTGGAACCAACAGATTATGAGTCTGCTGCTCTAACCATTGAGCTACGGGCCCGATCCAGCCAATCTAGCACAGTCCCCGACTGCCTTTGCTAAGTCGAGGAGCTATACTCGTTGCTCTTGGAGCTTTGGCATGCGGTGTCGGATAGCGGTTGGGCTACTCCTGTTCGAAGCCATGGTTGGAGCCGGTGCGACCGCAACCTCTCCCAGGCCCCAGCGTCATCCCGCTGACTCCGTTGCAGTCGAACCCAGTGTGCAGCTTCTGGACGAAGCTTACCGGACTTCACAAGAATTCCCGGTAGACCAGCGGGCATGGTTGATTCTTGACGCTGTCGATATGGCTGCGCAACACCATCCCCTAAAAGCACAGAAATGGGCGCTTGAAGTCTGGAAGCTGTCGATGCAGCTAAGCCTTGGTCAGGACCGCATTGCATTGCAGAAAGATGCGTTGCGCGACCTCGCTTTTACGAATGCCGGACTGGCGCTAAAATTGTACCGCAAGCAGGACCTGCCTTCCGCCTGGGACGCAGTACATGAAACAACCGAAGATGCCCGTGCGTTCGGATACGCAGGCACTATCTTCAAGCCTCTATGGGAACAGCACGGCAGGCCATATCTCCGGCGGCTGGAGAATCTTGCGCGCTTTCTGGGGGCAACAGGACAGTATCCCTACGCCGCCATGAGCCGAATCGCTCTCGACATCTCCGCGAGTGAGCGCCGGCCAGCCGAGAACATCCTTCGCGATGCGGTATCCTGCTTCCCGCGCGACCCTGGTTTCGTAACTAGCCGTCAGGAGTTCGTCAAGTTCATCCTCGCCACTCGCGGCATCGCAACTTCCAGGATTCTCCGCGATGAATTAAATGTTGCGGTCACGGCGCTGGAAAACCCGCCGGAAGCCTTTGCGAAGCAGTTGTGGCAGGTGACGGTAACAACGCCACAAGGCCCCGTCAATTTCGATTCGCAGAACGAGGCGCTTCTCTTCGAGTTGCTACCTTCCGTGAGAGATGCAATGCCGGCGAGAGCCGCCGATCTTCTGAACCGGCACCCCAGGCTTAGGGGCGCACCGGCACTCGCTGCCGGCACGCCTGTCTCCCTGTCGGGCGTCGTCTCTCTCGCAGGGAAGAAAGACGCTGCGAGAATGCAGGCCCGTCTGGACGAGAGTCGCGTCTACAAAGTACAGGTCATGGGCACCGAAGATCCCAAACAGGCTCTATCAATCGCCGAGCAGATTGGTGATCCTTACCTGCGCACGCTGGCGCTGGTCTCACTTGCGCCGGCGTATTCCGGGGTCGACTCCCGGCAGGCAGACTCCTGGCTTTCCGACGCAGGCTCTCGGCTGATCTCAGTGACCGATGACGACAAACAACTCCAACTGATGGCGTCGATAGTCCATGCACAAGTTGCGATGGGAAAAGTGAATGAGGCAGATTCGC
>Ga0335080_10004512_pt1 | contig 14183 bp, 14 predicted proteins | sample Lox_Sample_34_FD_206720 | JGI IMG/M metagenome (GOLD analysis project Ga0335080, IMG submission 206720) | Soil microbial communities from Loxahatchee National Wildlife Refuge, Florida, United States - Lox_Sample_3.4 | ecosystem: Environmental > Terrestrial > Soil > Wetlands | place: USA... | reverse complement strand
AATGTAGGGTGCGTGCAGCCAGCCGGAAATCGGCAGGCCTTGCACACGTGAATGTTCAACGTAAGTCGACCCGGAGGCATGGCGCTGGGTGAAAGGAATCAGCGAAACGGCACTGGCGGCTCGTACGCCGGGTAATTCTTTTTCTTTGTCGACCAGGTTGCGAAAGAACGCCACCAGCGGCTCGCCATCCGGATATTTCGCCTCAGGAATGGTCACACGCGCGGTGAGTACATGCTGCGTGCCGAAGCCGGGATCGGTTGCTACCAGCCGCCGCAGGCTTTGGATCAGAAGTCCGGCGCCGGACAACAGCACCATTGCCATCGCGATTTCGGCCACAACCAACGAGTCGCGCAGCTTCTTCCCGCCTGCGCCGGCAGATGACCTCGCTGCATCCTTCAGCGAATGCGCAAGAGTCGCAGAGGAGACGTGCATGGCGGGCGCGAAGCCGAAGACAACACCAGTGAGAATCGAGATCGCGGTGGCGAATAGAAGTACCTGCCCGTCGATAACAACGCTGGCGAGATTTGGCAAAACGGGAGATATGACGCTGCGCAAAAGACGAAAGGTGCACACTGCGAGCGCAATTCCGACCAGACCGCCCAGCGATGAGATCAGCACGCTTTCCGTTAATAACTGGCGGACGATTCGCAGGCGGCCGGCTCCCAAAGCGGAGCGTACCGAGAACTCGCGGGCACGTATCGACGCACGGGCGAGCAGCAAGTTGCCAAGATTGGCGCACGCAATCATCAACACGAGAGCAACGGCGCCGAACAAGACAAGTAGTGCCGCCCGACGGTCCCCTACGAGTTCGGTGTGCAGGGGAACCAGCGCCATGCCGAAGCCTTTGTTTTCGCCATAATTCTGCGGGTAAATACGAATCAAGTCGCCGGCGAAGCTATTTAGCTCATCCGCTGCCTGTGCGATCGTTACGCCGTCGCGCACTCGCCCAATCACTTCGAGGTAGCGGGATCCGCGGTCTCGTCCCCGGCCGCGCTCCAGCCCAAGTGGAAGCCAGAGATCGCTCGGCCCGGCAAAGCTGAAGCCTTCGGGCAAAACTCCGATGACGGTGTACGCTTCGGCGTCAAGCTCGATCGCTTTGCCGAGGATGTTGGGGTCGGAGGCCAGACGATTCGACCAGAAGGCATAACTCAAAACCGCAACGCGATTATGCCCGGGCCGGTCATCGTCGGGAGTATAAGTTCGTCCCATGACGGGAGCGACGCGCAGGAGCGGCCAAAGCGATGCCGTGGATTCGCTGGTTACGATGCGGACCGGTTCGCTGGCTTCTGTGCCGAAATTCGCGCCATCGCCTGCGCTGTACGCCGCCAGGGTTGAGTAAGACTGCAACTGATCCCGCATGTCCCACCACTCCGGCTCGGAAATCCAGTTCTGCGGAAGGTTCTCGTTGGCGAATCGGCCCCAAATCTTCACGAGTTGCTGCGGTTTGTCATAAGGCAGAGGCCGAAGCAGAACTTGATTGATGATGCTGAAGATGACTGTATTCGCTCCAATGCCGAGCGCCAGGGTTAGCACCGCCGTCGCAGTGAACCCGGGGCTCTCCCGCAGTTGGCGAAGCGCGTAACGCAGGTCTTGGAATAATCCTGTCATAAGTCCTATTCGTAGCGCAGCGCCACCACGGCATCGAGCTTGGCTGCACGCAGCGCGTGCTTTTGGCCGCCGGGTATGCTTTTGCCAAGGCTGAAGATGGCGCTATTCGCGCCGATGCCGAGGGCCAGCCTGATAATCGCAGTTGTTGCCAGTCCCGGATTCTTTTGCAACTGCCGGAGAGCGTACCGAAGGTCTTGTACCAGTCCGTTCATCTCAGATTTCGCTCTCCTCAACGCAATGTGCAGCCTGGTGCGAACACCCGCCGGTCAATTTACAGCAAGACTCTTGCCACTGCACTACAAAGGCAACCGCATGGTGGCAAGAGCTGGAGGCTGAGACGCGAGTAAAGCAACAGCGGAAGAAAAGAGTTTCCGCCCCTAGCGCTTTCCACGCCCCGGACTAGGAGGGCGCTTCACCCACCTTGCCAGTCACCTCCGCGAAGATCGTCCGCCTCCCCGCGATCCGCGATAAGGCTACAGCGAAAACGTTCTGCGTCAGCCAGTTTTGCCCAGAGTCATCCTTGCGATTGTTGAACCGGAACATGGCTTCAACCAAATCCCTCATTCCCACTCTTGCCGACGTCGGCGTGATTTTCCTCGCAGCTTTATCCCCGATTTTTAGGCCTCAACGTTTCCCGAAATGGAACAGAGATGGAATCCGCTCGCTCTATTTTCGTTGACTATGGAATCCGAAACACCACATGCTTGATATGCGAAATAGCAGGGGGCGCCGGGGCCTAAATCCTTTGTGCTCCAGATTTTAGCCTCTAAGTCCTTTGACATCTATATTTTGCGCGCCATTTTTGCGAAGTGTCTGCGGCGCAAGACTTTGCGAGCAGGTGGGGGGAGGGGGTACCCCCGCTTCACATCTCAAAGCGGGGCATTCCGGCCTGATTCGGGAAAGGACAGAATCGACGGGGGAAGCAAAAGGCTGCCGTGGCTGGCCTGGCGTTCAGATCCGCATCGGCATGACGATGTAGCGGTACTTATAGTCCTGGTCGTCGGCGGGACGCATCTGACCGGCCGACTGAGAGTCTTTGAACTCGAGCTTGACATCCCCGCTGCCCGTAGCCTTAAGAAAATCCAGAAGATACTGCGCGTTGAAGCCGATGGTAAGAGTCTCACCGTCGTAGTCCACTTCCAGAGAATCCTCCGACTCGCCGGTTTCGGTCGAGGAGGCGGAAAGCTTCAATTCGCCCTTCTCCAGGCGCATGCGTACGGCGCGCGATCGCTCATCGGCAAACTGGGCCACACGGGAGATGGCTGCGGCGAGTTCGTCGCCGTGAACGTTCACCGACTTGTTGTTGTCCTTGGGTAGCACAGCCTCGAAGTTCGGGAACTGGCCGGTTAACTGACGCGATGTGAGCAGTCGTCCGCCGATGCGGAAGTAAAGGGTGGACTCATCCTTGGCAAACTCGATGTGCTCGGCATCGGTGGAATCGAGGAGTGACTTCAGTTCGTCCATCGCTTTTTTCGGGACCAACGTCTTCATCTCTCCCGACACACCCTCAAACTTCGCTCCTGCGCGTTCGATATGGGAAAGGCGATGCCCATCTGTCGCGACCATCGTGATCGATTCCGCCTTTACCACCATGAGCGCGCCATTCAGGGTGTAACGCGATTCTTCGGTGGCGATCGCGAAACCGGTCTTAGCGATCATGCCCCGCAGAATCTGGGCGGGAATCTTCACGGTACCCGTAGTGGGAAACGCCGGAAGACTGGGAAAGTTGGACCGCGCCATACCCACCATCTTGGTATTCGAGCGGCCGCATCGGATGCTGACCCAGTGATTCTCCAGGAGCTTGATGGTGATGTCAGCATCCGGGAGCAGTTTCACGTAGTCGTGCAACTTACGCGCAGGAATGGTGCAGGCGCCTTCTTTCTTCACCTTGGCAGCGCACGAAGTTCGCAGGCTCAGGTCCAGATCGGTGGCGGTCAACGACAGTTTGTCGGCAGAAGCATCGAACAAGTAGTTCGAAAGAATGGGAATCGTGGTCTTGCGCTCGACCACGCCCTGCGTGGCCGTGAGTTCACGCAAGAGTTCGAGCTTGCTGACCGTGATCTCCATGGTGTTGGTTCCCGTTGCAGATGCAATGGCTTCTACCGGCATAACCTGAGCTCCCGCCATGACAGCACTTCGTTGAATACTTCCTTATATCAAAAAAAGCCGACAAAACAGCAGTAATAGTGGACTTGGAGGCAAGAAACGGGAATTCCCCGCCTCTGTCAGTCTGCCCGATGGTCTCCTGGCTGGGTTTGGTTCAATTCAAAGCGGGCGAACAAGGGCCTGTTCTGTCCCTTACGGACTTATCCACCCAACTGCTCGGTCAGCTTGTTGAGCAGGCGGTTCAGGTCTTTGTCTGTCTTCCGCACTTCGTCGATCTTCTCCACCGAGTGCAACACCGTCGTATGGTGCTTGCCACCAAACTGACGGCCTATTTCCGGCAGCGATGCCTCGGTTAAGTGCTTGGCCAGGTACATCGCGATCTGCCGTGGATAGACGATGGCCCGCGAGTTGTTCTTGGCCTTGATTTCCATCAGGCGCAGCCCAAATTGTTCGGCAACCGCCTTCTGAATCGATTCAATGGTGACCTTACGGGCCTGGGAATCGATGAAATTCTTGAGCACCTGCTGGGTGTAAGGAAGGGTAATTTCCGCGCCAATCAGCGAAGAGTGCGCGACCAGGCGAATCAGGGCGCCTTCGAGTTCGCGCACGTTGGAACGGATGTTGGAGGCAATATAGAGAGCGACATCCGTGGGCAGAGTGACTTTTTCCTGCTCCGCCTTTTTCTGGAGGATGGCGACTTTGGTTTCTAGATCCGGAGGCTGGATGTCGGCGATCAGGCCCCACTCGAACCGGCTGCGCAATCGGTCTTCCACCTCGGCCAACTCCTTGGGGGGCCGGTCGCTGGCGATAACGATCTGCTTCATGGACTCATGAAGGGCGTTGAAGGTATGGAAGAACTCCTCCTGGGTGCGCTCTTTCTGGGCCAGGAACTGAATGTCATCGACCAGCAAAACATCGACATTGCGGAACTTGTCGCGGAAGCTGGTCATCTTGTCGTAACGCAGCGAGTTGATCATTTCATTGGTGAATTTCTCGCTGGATACATAACAGATGGCGGCCTGCGGCTGGCGACGGGCAATCTCATGGCCAATGGCCTGCATCAGGTGTGTCTTGCCCATCCCAACGCCGCCGTAGAGGAAGAGAGGGTTGTAGGCCTTCGAAGGACGTTCAGCAACCGCCTGACAGGCGGCATGGGCAAACTGGTTTCCGCTGCCGATAACAAAGGCGTCAAACGTGTAGCGAGGGTTAAGTTGGGCGGCCCCATCCCAATCGAAACGCGCCTGGGAGGCCTGCAGTCCCCCGCCCGGGTGTGCGGTGAGGCCACCGTCGTGGCGCACCGGTGTCGCCGCGGGGTCATCGCCGGGAGGGACAAACTTGACCTCCTGGTACTCCAGGCCCAAATTATCCAGCGCCTCCTGAATCAGGTCAGCGTACTTGTCGCCGACCTGGCAGAATTCAGGAGTGGGAACGCGGACGAAGAGAATTCCACCATTGGAATGGCTGTAGCGCGTGGGCTTGAGCCAGGTGTCATAGAAATGCCGATTGATCTTTTTCTCTAAGGCATCGAGAATGCGCAGCCAAGGATTAGGAGTAAGAGTTGGACTTGGGACGGACATATTAAGATTCTTTGCTGGGCCCCGGCCGCGAACCCGGTATCACGCACTGCCAATTCTTCGCAAAAAGCGCTCATTCCCCGGAAAGCAAACTCCGCACGGCTGGGCGGCTCTTGCCGGGGGCTGGGACAATTTCAATGAGCAGGAACAGAGCGGCATACTAGCACAAAATTTTTCGGTCTGCGGAAAATCTTCTTGCTTCACTAGCGCAGCCATTGCGAATCCAAACGCTAACCGAGTCTTCTGTCAAGTAGCGAGTTTGTAACTGCCGCGCCCCCGGTGCAGGAGTTTCATGCATGAGCTCTGGGACTTTGTTCGTCACTTTTCGTGGCCGCAAACCAAGGCTGAGGTTGCCAAGCCGGCGGATCTGGCCGAGAGCCGATTCGGTTTGACGCTCGTCCGCGCCGCACGTTAAACTATCTCAGTTTGCCTGTACTCTAGGTTCCGTTCTGGGGCCTGTCCGCAATCGCTGCCGAGAGCGTCGACGCGGAACGCAGCAAGCACAGAAATCGCTGTCCGGATCGTGTCCGCCCGCGGGCCGATTCGCATTGATGGAGGCATACCTATGTACGCGGTCATCCGCGCCGGTGGCAAGCAATACCGGGTGGCGCCGGGCGATGTAATTCGGGTGGAGAGCCAAGGAAACGGCAGTGCCGGACAAGTCGAATTCGGCGACGTATTGGCGGTCTCTGGCGGTGAGGGGCAAATCGGCAAGCCGCGTTCGGAAGCACGGGTGATCGGCGAAGTCGTCGAGCAGGGACGAGAGAAAAAGATCCTGGTCTTTCATTACAAGCGTAAGAAGCAATACAAGAAACTGCGGGGACACAGACAGGCATTTACAGCTGTGCGCATTACAGAAATCGCTTTTGACGGCCAAAAATTTTCCGCCCCGGCGCTGCCTAAGAAAGAGCCAAAGCCAAAGAAAGCCGTCAAGGCGGAGGCTGAGCCCGCACAACGCCAAGCGGAAGCCGGGACGCCCGCGAAAAAGAAAGCGGCAAAGAAGACGGCCGCTAGAAAGCCCGCGCCGAAAAAGAAGAAATAGCTCGAGCAATGGGCGTCGCATGGCGGCGCTACAGGGGAATTCATGGCACACAAAAAGGGGCAGGGCACATCACGTAACGGTCGCGACTCAAATTCACAGCGGCTGGGTTTTAAGGCCTTCGGCGGACAACTCGTGCCCGGGGGAACGATTATCGTTCGCCAGCGGGGAACGCGGGTGAAGCCCGGACTGAACGTAGGCCGTGGCAAGGATGACACGCTTTTCGCAAAGATCAGCGGCCGCATCAAGTTTATGGACCGTGGCCAGATGGGCAAGTTTGTGATGATCGAGCCTGTCGAAGCAAAGTAAAATCGCCGGCTTCGAGTCACCATGTGTCCGCGTCAGCAAGCCTCGGCTTCGCGTCGAGGCTTTTTGTTTTTCCGATGTTCATCGATGAAGCCACAATTCGGGTAAAGGCCGGCGATGGCGGCAATGGTTGCGTGGCCTTTCGCCGGGAGAAGTTTGTGCCCCGCGGCGGTCCATCGGGCGGGGATGGGGGCAAGGGTGGAGACGTGCTGATGGAATCGAGCGAACGGCACAATACGCTGGTCCACTTCCGCTTCAATCCCGAGTACAAGGCACAACGTGGCCGGCATGGCGAGGGATCGAATCGGACCGGGCGGGAGGGCGAGGATGTGCTTCTGAAGGTTCCAGTCGGTACCATCGTCTACGACGCCGAGACTGAACAGAAAGTGCACGACTTCTCACGGGTGGACGAACGGATTGTTGTTGCTCGAGGCGGTCGAGGCGGCCGTGGCAATACCCGGTTTGCGACTTCGACGCACCAGGCGCCGCGTGAACATGAGGACGGACGGCCGGGGGAGGAGCGAACCTTGCGACTCGAACTCAAACTCCTGGCCGAGGTTGGGCTGGTGGGCTTTCCAAATGTGGGGAAATCGACGCTGATTTCCCGAATTTCAGCCGCGCGGCCCAAGATCGCGGATTATCCTTTTACCACACTACAGCCGAATCTCGGGGTAGTCGCGGCGGGCGATGGCCCGGATGCACGCAGCTTTGTGGTCGCCGACATTCCGGGCCTGATCGAAGGCGCACACATGGGCGCTGGACTAGGCACGCAGTTTCTGCGGCACATCGAGCGGACACGAGTTCTGGTACACCTGGTCGATGTATCAGACGCGAGCGGCCGCGCGGATGCGACCAAGGATGTCGAAGTGATCATGGGAGAGCTGGCAAGTTTCGGCGCTGGCCTCGAACGAAAGCCCATGATCCTGGTGGCGTCGAAAATCGACATTGCAAACAAAGAGAAACTATCCCAGCTCAAGGAATATGCGAACAAACACGGGCTGCAATTCTTCCCCATTTCAGCAGTGACGGGCAGAGGAATCGATGACCTAAAGCACGCGCTCGCCGAGAAAGTGGAGGAAGCGAAGCATCACAGTCTAGGAAAAGCCGCGGACGAGAACACTCTCCATGACGCCCGCACCGAACTAGATTCTTGAGCCCAAGTCCTGACTGCTAGGCCTGAGGAATGAGGGACCCGTGTTGAAAGTGATATTGGAGAATTTTCGCCGCCAGAGCAGGATGTAACGAAGGCGATTCCGCCTCGACGGAACGGACCACCTCACCCCGGCAGACTACTTCCGCCGCGGAGAGACCGGCGATCTCTACCGGCAGCACCAGATTAATCTCTAGTTGTGCGTTGGCTGGCATCATCTCCTCAGCCCGGAACAGCACGCCGGAGCGGCTGATATTTTCGGTCGTGCCCAGGCGCCAGGCATTTTCTCCGACGGGACGGTACTTCAGGGGCAAGTTCAACTTGAAGCGTTGAGCACGGAACGGGGACAAGCGCGCACTGAGACGGGCGAAGCGCGCTTGAGTGGTGGTTGAACGGGCAGACATGGGAACCTCCAGGGGGAATTGTGTATCCAGGGCCTCCCGCACTTTCGTTTTCAGGGCGGGCGGGGTAAAAGGCTTCTCGAGGAGGGCGATCCCCGGATCGAGAGTGCCGTTTTGACTGATGGCATTGTCGCTGTAACCAGACATGTACAAAACCTTGGTCCCTGGTCGACGGGTGACGATGTGGTCGGCCAGTTCGCGTCCATTCATCCCGGGCATGACGACATCGGTCAGAAGCAGGTGAATAGGGCCAGAGTGAGCCTGGGAGATCTGCAGAGCCGAGGCGCCATCCCCGGCTTCGAGCACGGTGTAACCCTGGCTTTCCAGGTACTCGCGCGCCAGGCCTCGCACAGTGCTTTCATCTTCGACAAGCAGAATGGTCTCATGACCCCGGCGCAGGTCGTTCACCGGAACCGAGTTCTCGGCCATTACCGGTTCTCCCGATGCGCTCACTCGGGGAAGGTACACCTTGAACGAGGTTCCCTTTCCGAGTTCGCTCTCCGCCCAGATGAAGCCACCGCTCTGTTTGACAATGCCATAAACGGTGGAGAGCCCAAGGCCTGTGCCTCTGGTTCCCTTGGTGGTAAAGAACGGCTCGAAGATATGGGTTTGGGTTTCCGCATCCATACCGATGCCAGTGTCGCGAATAGCGAGCATGACGTATTCGCCGGGTTCGATCAGAGCGTGCAGGCGCGTGTAGCTTTCGTCGAGGGTGACATTTCCGGTTTCGATGATCAACTGGCCCCCGTGCGGCATGGCATCGCGAGCGTTGACCGCCAGGTTCATAATGACCTGCTCGATCTGCCCGGGATCAGCCTTGACGGAGTTCAAATCCTCGCCGGGAATCATTACCAGTTCGACGTCTTCGCCAATGAGCCGGGTCAGCATCTTGAGATTCTCGGTGACGATCATATTCAGGTCGAGCACCTTGGGGGTCAGCATCTGTTTGCGGCTGAAGGCCAGGAGCTGGCGGGTGAGAGCCGTGGCCCGGCTGGCGGCTCTGGCGATCTCCTGTGCCGGAGCGCGAACAGTGGGATCGGGGCCAATTCGATCCAACAGGAACTCGCAATAGCCCGAGATAACCATCAACAGATTGTTGAAGTCGTGGGCGATGCCGCCCGCCAAACGGCCTATCGCCTCCATCTTCTGCGCCTGGCGGAGTTGCAATTCAAGAGCACGATGCTCAGTGACGTCCTCGGCAAAGAGCTCGTAGAAGATGGCGTTGCGTTCATCGCGGATAGTCCGGCCGGACAGCCGAACCGTGATGAGGGCACGATCGCAGCGAATCCAGTCGGCCACCAGCCCATGAAAGTGCAGACCGGCGCGGAGGTGATCGGCCACGGTGAACCACTGCTGCGAATCAGAGTACAGAGTAGCGAGATTTCGCCCGACAATCTCGGAGGCCGAACCCGATCCCAACATACTGACGAGCGCAGGGTTCGCGCTTAGAAGGATGCCGCCCGAGTCGCAGCGGCAGATGCCGTAGGGAGCGTTGGTGACGAGAGACCGAAAGTTTACCTCGGACCGCCGCAGTCCTTCCTGGGCGGCGCGCAAGGCGGCATTAAAAGAGCAGATGAGCAGTGCCACGAATACGAATAGCGTGAGATGTATGATGGCTTTGCGATAGTCAGCGGGAGAGTGGGGGCCAGCCAGGGAAAAGTAAGCGCTGACCGTGAGCGCAAAAGAGGTGGCGACCAGGCCAGGCTTCCATCCGCCGTACCAGGCGCTGACCATGATGGCGACAGCGAAGACCACCAGGCGACTCTCGACCACGTCCGACATCATGAGCGCCGGAATGAGCGCGAGCGTGATGCTGAGGACAGCTACCCCGTAGCGAAGAATAGGAGCCCGGGTCGGCGGGATATGCCGTGTGCGGAAACGGGGGAGCCGCATACCAATTTGAATCTAGTTCCAAAAACGGGAACTCTGCGAGTTACGGGAGTTCACGTGGTTCCTACTGGATGGGCGCTGGCCATGCGGACAACACCACCAAGACGAGAGGCGAGAGCCAATCTATACGACGGTATGCTGTGAATTTCGCCGAACCGACAATTTTTCCCGTGTCGTGAACCAAACCCTGTACCCGACGAAGGGTGCCGGGGTCGAGGAGAGTACCAGAGAATGAACGTCGGATTCTTCGGGGGTACGTTCGACCCCATCCACCTGGGGCACCTGACGCTGGCCAGGGCGGCGCAGGAACGCTTCGCTCTGGGGCGTGTGCTGTTTGTCCCTGCAAGCGTTCCGCCCCACAAGCCCAGCCAGGCTGCGGTGTCATTTTTTCATCGTTATGCCATGGTGGCGCTGGCCACAGCGATGGATAAGAACTTTATTCCGTCGTTGCTGGAGGCGCCCGCTGCGATGCCGGCAGCGTCAACTTCAGGCAGGTCGCGCGCGGGGCACGGCCCGACCGGAGCTAACTATTCGATCGACACGGTTCGCCGAATGAAGCAGACGTTGAAAAAGAGCGATCGTCTTTTTCTCTTGATCGGCGTCGATGCGTTCCAGGAAATTTCGCAATGGCACGAGCCGGAAGCGTTGTTGGCGGAGTGCGAATTCATAGTTGCCAGTCGGCCGGGATATTCGCTGGCCGATGTGGCCAACGCTCTACCCGAGAGGCTCCGTCCGAAGACCGCCGTCACCAAGCCATTCGCCAAACAGGCCGCTACGGGCGACCTGGTTCTGCCGGGAGCAACCGTGCATTTGTTGGAGGGAGTAAATCAAAACATCTCGGCCACCGTCATCCGGGAGGCGATCGCGGCTAAGCGTTCTTTAAGCCGATTCCTCGACCCTGCTGTGGCGGAATACATCAGGAAGGCGGGCTTGTACGGGCGGAGCAGAGATGTCAGGTAGAATAGTGGCAAGGCCACAGCGAGTCGGGCACGACGACGAGTCATCGATTTCCCCCATGAAGAAGAGCGAGTTGAAACGCAGCGTAAAGGAAGCTATTAGTGCCTGCCAGGACAAGAAAGCTGAAGAGATCACGGTCCTCGAATTTGAGGAAGGCTCAGGAGCGTTCACCGACTACTTCGTGGTGTGCAGCGGTACGAATCCCCGGCAAATCCAGGCCATTGCAGATGAAGTGGAGCTGCGGCTGAAAAAAGCGGGTATGCGCGCCGCGCATGTCGAGGGATACAAGCAGGCGGATTGGGTGCTACTGGACTATGTGGATTTTGTGGTTCATGTCTTCTCGCCGAAAGCGCGGCAATATTACGATTTGGAGCGCCTGTGGAAGTCGGCGAAGCGGCTGGATGGTGCCGAGCTTTCCAGTAAAGGAGCGGCCAGGAAGCGGCGATCTTCGTCGCCCGCGTCGAGGAGACGGTTGGAGCCGTTCACGGTTGCGCCAGAGTCCATAAGGTGAAGCTCAACGTCGCGTGGATCGGCAAGACCAGGCAGGCCGGGATCGAACAACTGACTGAAGAATATCTGAAGCGGCTTGCGCGCTACGCCGACATTCAGGGGCTTTGTCTCAAGGATGAAGATGCGCTGCTGAAGCTATGCGGACGAAACGCGCGTCCCGGCCGGCACGACCTCGCTTTACTCGACGTTCGAGGGCGGCAGTTCTCCTCCGAGGATCTAGCGAGGCTTTTGGAAGAACATCGCGGCCTCTCTTCGATGCCGCTGCTATTTGCAATCGGTCCGGCCGATGGCTTTACAATCCGTGCCCGGGATGCGGCCCTGCATGTCTTGTCGCTTGGCCAGTTGACCCTTCCCCACGAGCTGGCCCGGGTGGTGCTTCTGGAGCAAATCTACCGGGCATTTACCATCCTGAAGGGACATCCTTACCATCTGGGGCACTGATTTTCAAAGGGGTTTCCTAACAGGCGGGGCCAGTTGACGCATCTCAATCACGGCGCATATGATTTTCGTTTGGCTCGACATCAGAGGGGCGTGCAGGAAAGAGGCGGTGGCGTCGTCATCCATGGAAAAAAAGAAGCTGGACTACTTCAAGAAGCGACTGGAAACGCGGCAACAGGAGCTGCGCCGGATGGTTTCGCGCACGGAACAGGACGGGCGCACGGTGGATGAAGACTCGGCCCAGGACATTGCGGACCGTGCCGCCAGCTCATACAACAAGGAATTTCTTTTTCACCAGAGCAACAACGACCGCCAGCTCCTGCAGATGGTGGAGAGCGCTCTATCCCGCATCCGCGAAGGCAGCTTCGGGGAGTGCATTTCGTGCGGCAAGGAGATCAATCCGAAGCGGCTGGAGGCGGTGCCCTGGACGCGGCACTGCATAGAGTGTCAGGAGAAGCTGGAACAAGGCATTCTGGAGCAAACATCATCGTAAACGCCAGCGAAAACCATGCCATTAGGAGCGGCCTGATAGATACGTCTTTCGCCTGTTAAGCTGATTCATGACAGGCTATCCTCCCGACGACGAGAAGGAACATTTGTGCGAGCAGAAACCCGGCATCAGATGAAAACCGACCGCTTTCGTGGCGCTACGCTTGACGTGGCGGAAAGGACTGTCCACTGGTCCGTCGAGCATAAGAATAAGCTCACGGCGGCGGTGGCCGCTCTGGTTGTGGTCCTGCTGGCCGTTGCGGGTGGCTGGTACTACCTCGATCAACAAGATCAGAAGGCCAGTGTCGATCTCAGCCGTGCAGTGCGCACTTTTGATACTCCGGTGCGCCCCGCCAACATGCCGCCTCAGGCGGATGCGCCGAGTTTTGCAAGCGTGAAAGAGCGGGCTCAGGCTGCGCAGAAGCAGTTCGAAGCCGTGATCAGCCAATATCCGCGCGCGCACGCAGCCGACATCGCGCGCTACTTTGTGGGGTTGACTTCAGTAGATGTGGGCGACAACCAGGCGGCGGAGCGAAGTTTCAAAGCAGTGGCCTCGTCGAGAAACAAGGACTTTGCGGCGCTGGCCAAACTCGCTCTAGGCTCGGTTTACCGCCAAACGGGGCGAGATAAAGAAGCGATTGACCTCTACAAACAACTGATTGACAAGCCGACTCTATCCGTGGGGAAGACCACGGCTCAGATGGAACTGGCCGCCACCTACGAGGCGGAGAATCAGCCCCTCGAGGCGAGGCGTATTTATCAGCAAATTCAGAAAGAAAACCCGTCGAGCCAGGCAGGCGAAATGGCCTCCGCCAAGCTGCAGGGCCAGAAATAACCCCGAAGGGCTGCCAACTCTCTCAGGGCTGCGAAGCGAACAATTTCTTCCAATCATCCGCTGGCATGGGTGGAAGCAATGAAGCCTTGAGATTCTCAACGACGTGTTCCCTGTGGCCCATCCCCACCAGGGAAACCGATATACCCGGAGCTGAACGAGCGAACTGAATCGCATTCGCGCTATCCCTCTTGTGTCCCAGCCCGCGACGGACATGTTCGGGGAGGCCAGTTACAAGATGACCCTGGTGAAGAGTCGCGCTACCCACCACTGCGACTCCAAGTTCGGCTGCAGTACCAAGCAGGGATTTCTTCTGCCGGGCCGAGCCCTGGTTTAGCAGGACACAAGCTTCAGTCATGGCCAGACTGAAGGGGAGCTGCACAAAGCGAAAGCGATGATCCTGCCCGCCAACCTGCTGGGCGAGTTCGACAACATGGGCCAGGTCGACGAAGTCCCGTGAGCCTTGAGGCAAGCGCAGCGCGTTCCAGGTAGCGATTCCGTAATAACGCAGAGAACCAGCCTTGACCAGAGTCTCCAGCATGGCGAACGCGTCTCGTAGCCTCCGGTAAAAGACATCCTGAGAGACATCGGCCAGCTGAGACTCCGGATTATGAACGTAGAAAACGTCGATAGTTTCTACGCCCAGGTTGTTTCGAGACCGCTCGATCTGATTCTGAAGGTAGCCAGGCGCCATACAATGCATGCCGCCGGCCAACTGTGATGGATCGAGGATGCCGGATTCGACGTACTCCTCCGCAAAATAACGGCGGGGATCGGGAGCGAGGTTCCCGTCAAAGCACAAGTAGCCTGCCTTGGTACAGAGCAGAACCTCATCGCGACGTAACTCTCCAGAGGAGATCAGCTGCTGGAGGGCCCTTCCAAC
>Ga0335080_10004511_pt1 | contig 14184 bp, 16 predicted proteins | sample Lox_Sample_34_FD_206720 | JGI IMG/M metagenome (GOLD analysis project Ga0335080, IMG submission 206720) | Soil microbial communities from Loxahatchee National Wildlife Refuge, Florida, United States - Lox_Sample_3.4 | ecosystem: Environmental > Terrestrial > Soil > Wetlands | place: USA... | reverse complement strand
TCGCGCCGGTCGGCGCCACCCCCATCAGCTCCCCGGTGTGCCTTCCGCGTCCGATCCAGCGCACCACGACCCTGTCTCCGGCCGAGTGGATCTCCTGGACGTCCCGGTGGCCCTCGAGGGCGTCCTGGTACACGGCGATCCTGTTTCTGACGCCATCCGGGCCTCCGGCCGGGGGTGCCTGCGGACCGTGGGACACGTACTCCGGGGCGACGATCTCGTCGGGCACTGCCCCCTGGCGGCCATTGCAGAGCTCTTCGAAGAAGCGGCGCGCGAGCGCCTCGTTGTCGGTTGACATCCGGTCCTCCTTTGGTGGTACTGGCTGAACCGAATGATGCTGAAGCCGCTTGCCGGCGGCATCGGCCATTTTGCCTATCTGCGGTTGTGGCCGGCGGGGTCCAGGAGGCCGTGCTCCATGGCGAACAGCGCACTGCCGGCGCGGCTGCGCCTGCCGGTCTTGTCGTAGATGTGGGCCAGGTGGTGCTGGACGGTTCGTGGCGAGATCACGAGCTCCTCAGCGATCGCCTTGTTGGAGAGGCCGCGAGCCGCGAGCCGCAGCACGTCGACCTCGCGATCGGTCAAATCGGCCGGCCACGCGCGTCTCGGCCGCGATCCGCCGGCGGCTTCGATCACGGCGGCGACGGCATCGGGATCGAGCCGGCCCGCCTTCGCCTCGAGGCTCACAGCCCGTGCCGCGCCGTCGAGATCGCGCGCGGGACGGTGAGGGCGGGGCTCGCCGAGCGCATGCAGCACGTCCGCCGCGGCGAGCAGCCGTGACTCGCGGGAGAGGGCGGCGACGGCCACGCACCGGTGGTACCCGGACCCGTCCAGCCGTTCGTGATGGCTGCCCGCGAGTGGAGCCAACTCGACCAGCGCCGCGGATCGCTCGAGCACGCGCTCGGACCAGTACGCGTGCAGGCGGACCAGGTCGACCTCGCCGGCGCTGAGCGGACCCTGACGCTCCCACGTTCCGGTCGAAACGCTCGTTCGTCCGACGTCGTGAACGAACGCCCGCCCAGCGGAGCCGGCCGCGCGCGTCATCGGCCAGCCCGGACAGCGAGGCGGCTGCGTCCGCCAGCGACGCGACGCCCCTGGAGTGACCCAGGGTGAACCGGCATTTGAGGTCCGCGAGGTCCCCGAATGCCTCCGCGAGTCGATCGAGATCGTCGCGCCTGACCCGGGCCTTCGGTGGCGGTTCAGCCGCCACGACCGCGGTCAGTGGGTCCGCCGAGGACACAGCAGCGATGAGAGGCTCGGGCTCCGAGAGCACCAGATCGGCAAGCGCCGGGTCGAGACGACCGCCCGCACGGCTGGCGACCGTAGCGAGCGCCGCTCGCGGTCCACCCGCCCCGTGGGCGATCACGGCCTGCTCGGCCAGATGCATCACTCGTGCGATCAGCGGAAGCTCGTCGCCGCCGTACAAGCCCGGAAGCCCGTGCCCGTCCCAGCGTTCGTGAACGTGATCGAGCGCGGCGATCGAGTTGGGCCGCAGTCCGAGCTTCGCCCCCAGCGACCGAGACGCCTCACAGGCCGCAGCCGTCGCCTGCGGCCCCACGGTGGGGGCGATCTCGATGAACCGCGCACGCAGCATGGCGGCGCGATCGTCGGCGGCCCACGACCCGAAGCCGTTCATCGATGCCGGGTCGGTGACATCGAGGCCGTGCATCGCCCGCTGGAACGCGAGGTCATCGTCGAAATACCCGGCATTCTCGGTCGCGAACGCGGTGCACCCCAGAGCGAGCAGCAGCGTCGACTGGAACAGGTCGGCCAGGTGCCCGTTGCGAATGTCCGCCTGGGCTCCGACCGCCATCCCGGCCAGACACACGCGCAAGCCCTCCTCAGGCGCGAATCCCGACCCCAGATCGGTCGCCAGCGATAGCGCCGCAAGCACCTCGGTCAGCCCCACTTGTACCATCGACGCGGAACCTACCGGTGTAGGAACGGGGCTGCTCAGGATTGCGCGGGTCAAGGAAAGTGTCCGGCGTGCCGATGCAGAACGTACCGACCGACTTAATCCCGGCTGCGGTACGCGGCTCGGCGCGACGAAGCAGGAAAGCGTGGACGTAAGCAAGATCTCAACCCTCAGGCGGCTACTCGGCATGCGAGCGTTCGTCGCGGCCGCGGCAGCCGTCGCGCTGCTGATCGCGCCTGCGGCCGCGTCCGCCCGCAGGCCCACCTGGTTCGCGGTCAGCAGCGAGACCGCGTGCCTGGCGAACCGGAACGTCAATCCGTTCCTGCGCGCGAACCACGCCAACGTCCTGCGCCTGATCCTGTCACCCGAGGCAGCCCCGCTCGGCGCCGGCATCCGCTGCGTCGAGGACGCACACGCTGCGGGCTTCCGGGTCTACATCTCATTCCAGTTCAACAACCGCTTGACCCCGAGTCAGGTCGCGGCCTACATCGGGCGGGTCCTGCCGGCGTACGCGCCTTACGTGTGGGCCGTCGGGGTCGGCAACGAGCAGGATTTGTCGATGCCCAGTGCCTACGGGCAGGGCACCATCTCGCTGAACCGGGATGGGCGGTCCGCGGGACAGAACTACCGGGCGGCGTGGAACGCGGTGGAGCCGGTCCTGGTGAAGCTCGTCCCGCGCGCGATCCGCGTCTATGGGGAGTTCAGCCCGTGGGGATTCAGCGCCACCGAGCAGGGCTTCGCGCACGGGCGGCCGCCCGGCGTGCAGGCGATCGCCGCTCACTGCTACCACACGAAGGTCGGCGGGCTGCTGCAGGTTCCGCAAGACGCGGCCTGGGCCGCTTCCAAGCGACTGCCGCTGTGGTGCTCGGAGATGGGCCCCGCCCTGCCCCGCCGCACGACGCCGAAATGGATAGTGCCCGAGTCGTGGGCGTCCTGGAACGCGGCGGTCGCGAAAGTTGTCGGCAAGACCCCCGATCTCAAGATGTCGGGCTACTACTTCGACCCCGCGCTGTAGGGGCCGGCGACCTCCGCGCCGCCGAACGGTCGGTGAGCGGCCTCGGTAAGAATGTCGCCATGACCACCTTCCCTGAATCTCATCGCGGTCTGCTCGATGCCCAGGTCGCGACGCTGGCCACGGTCGGCGGCGACGGGTACCCGCAGATCACCGAGATCTGGTTCCTGCACGACGACGGCGAGCTGAAGCTTTCGCTCAACACCTCGCGGCTCAAGATTCGCAACTTGATGAAGCGTCCACAGTGCAGCCTGATGCTTCTCGACCTCGAGAACCCGTACCGGTACCTCGTGGTTCGTGGCAACGCCAGGATCGAGGCCGACGACGACTACGCGTTCGCGGAGAGGCTGGGCGCGAAGTACTCGGCGGAGCTCAGGGTTCACGATCAGCCTGGCGACAAACGCGTCGTCGTCACGATCGAGCCGACCAAGATCTACCCGGTGGACATGTCGGCCGGATAGACGGGCGGATCTACGAAGCCGGTTCTGCGCCGTACTCGGCGTCGGTCACGTGCTCGCCCCACGCGACCGGCTGCCCCGGTCGTCGACCTCCTGCATCGCGATGTGGGTCATGAACCGGCCGGGGCGGCGCCGTGCCAATGGTCCTCGCCCGGCTCGAAGTACACGCGGTCGCCGGGCCGGATGACCTCGACCGGCCCGCCCCGGCGCTGGCAGCGCCCGATGCCCTCGGTGACGTAGATCGTCTGCCCGAACGGATGGGTACCGGTCGCTCGGCCCGAGATTGCTGTCGCCGAGTTCCGGGTGATCTGCACCGTGATCTCCTTGAGGTTCGGGAGGTGAACGGCGTACGATCGCCGCTTCCTGGAGTCCACCACGAGGAGGGAGTGCCTTGCAGTACGGCAAGCCATGCCGGCGCACGTTTGCGCTGGCCGCAACGGCGGCGCTGGCGGCGGGAGCGATTGCCGCCGCGCCAAGCTCGGCCAAGCCGAGGAGAGCTCTCGCCGGCACGACCGTGCACGTGATCGAGCACGCCATCACCGACACCGAGAATCCGGGGGTCGGCGGCAAGGACGTGAAGGGCAACGTCCTGACGTTCAACAACCCGGTGTTCAACGTTGCCAATACCAAGCAGGTCGGGCACGACGAGGGCTTCTGCATCCGCGTCGCGCCCGCGCAGGGCATCTGGGAGTGCCTGTGGACGACGTTCCTGAAGGCCGGCCAGATCACGGTTCAGGGCCCGTACTACGACACGCGCAACAGCGTGCTGTCGATCACCGGCGGGACCGGCGCCTACCGCGACAGCCGCGGTGAGATGACGCTCCTGTCGCGCGCCGGCGGCAAGGAGTACGACTTCATCTTCCACCTCAGCTGAGAGTCGGCGGTGACGGGAGTCCGGCTCGTCTCGCTGTCGGGAGGCGGACCGTGATCGAGCCGAATTCCCCCGCCTCCCGCCAGGATGAGCGGCGCTCGCGGTGGCTGACTGAAGTCGAAGTCGGCGGTCAGATCGCCGAGCAGCGGGTTGTCGGCGACCGGCGGTACCACGTCGTCGTAGAACCGCCCCAGTCATCCCGACAGGAAGATCGCGGTGCTGTCCCAGTCCGGGCCCTCCATGATCGCGTCGACCAGCCCGGTGACGTACGTCGGGCCGGCGCCGACCAGCGCCGTGGGATGCTCTGACACCTTGCCGTTGGGGTCGATCCACGACACGAGCGGGCCCCGCGTGTGTGCGTGTCACTCACCATCCCTGGAGACCATGCCCGCAGCCTCAACTTGCGAAAGCGGTCACTGTGCAAACAGCTCGATGCGTCCGCGGCCGGCCGCCTTGGCGCGGTAAGTGGCCGCGTCCGCGTTGGCGAGCAGCGCGTCTGGATCGGAGTGGCCGAGCGCGATCCCGATGCTCGCGGACAGCTGATGCTGGACGTCCCCGGCGGTGAACGGCTGGCCGATCGCTTCCAGCAGGCGCCCGCCGACCGCGAGCGCCGAGCTCTCGTCGACGTGTTCGCACACGGCGACGAACTCGTCGCCGCCGAGCCGCGCGATCGTGTCGCCCGGGCGGATGGCCGTCTGCAGTCGCCTGCCCAGCTCCACCAGCGCCGCATCGCCGGCCGCGTGCCCGTGGGCATCGTTCACCTGCTTGAAGTTGTCCAGATCGACGAACAGGACCGCGGTGGCGCCGCGCTCGCGCTCTGAGCGCGCGAGCGCGTGCTCGAGGCGGTCGCGGAGCAGCGTGCGGTTCGCGAGCCCCGTCAGCGGGTCGTGCACCGCCTCGTGGCGCATGCGCTCCTCGTCGCGAAGCCGCGCCAGCGCCGTTGCAAGCGTGTTCGCCACCGCCCGCACGAAGCTCAACTCCTCTTCCGCCAGCGCACGCGCCGGCGCCACGAGCAGCTCGTCGCCGCTGCCGATCGTAAACCGCAGCCCCGCGTCCGGATCCGGTCCGTGTGACGCCAGCGACGAGCCGTCCGCCAGGCGCACGTCCGCGGCCGTCACCGGCAGCAGCTTCACCAGCCGCTCGATCGCCTCGCCGGCGAGGTCCGACGGGTCAGCGCCCGCCAGGGCTCGCCCGCCCATCGCCGCCACCGCCCGCAGGCGAGCCTCGGCGGCGCGCTGATCGGAGATGTCGCGGCCGACCGCGAGCAGCAGAGGCCCGGCGCTGGTCTCGACGATGCCCCAGCTCATCTCGCCGATGAACTCCGATCCGTCCCGTCGCAACCCCCATGCCGTGGTGGAGAACCGCATCGGGTGCTCGGTGGCGAAGTACAGCTCCATGTTGCGGCTGTAACGCTCGCGGACGCGGTCGGGCCACAGGGTCTGCACCGGCTGTCCGAGCAGCTCGCGCTTGGGGTAGCCGAACAGCTCCTCGGCGAGCGCGTTTACGAACACGATCCGCCCGTCGCGCGCCGCCGCGACGACGGCGTCCGGCAACCCCTCGAGGACCGCGGCCGGCGCGACCAGCAGCGGGTCGGGCGCCTCGTCCTCCCTGGCGCGATCCGTCGCTCCTTCGTCTGCCTCTTCGTCCATGACCCCGGGTTCAGCGTACACCGCCGCCGCTCTGGTCTGACGGCCGGATCGTCAGGCGCTCGAGAAAGCGAACGCACCGAGATCGATGTCGGGCTGATCTCCGGTCAGCCACTGGGCGGCGGCCTCCCCGATCGCCGGCGAGTGCTTGAACCCGTGGCCCGAGCAGGCGGACACGATCAGGACCGAGCCGTGTTCGGGGTGACGGTCAATCACGAACCGGCTGCCGCGAGTGCTGGTGTACAGACAGGAGGTCGTGCGCAGCGGCTTGGCTCCGAGCCAGGGGAGGTAGGGCGCGACGCAATGCTCGTACATCCGCTCGATCTGCTGTCGCGTCGCCGGGTGTTGACGGCCGTCCGGCGTCGCCGAGCGCTCGTAGGACTCGGCTGCCACCTTGACGCCGCCGTCGGGACCGTCGATCGCGGGGAGTCCGTAGAACCCGTCGAGGTGGACGAAGCCCCGTTGGCTGCCGCCGAGATCCCAGACGAATCCTGGCATGTCCCGCAGTTGGGTGTAACCCTCTCGGATCGGGAACCAGTACAGGAGCTGACGGTAGACCGGCGAACAGCTCGCGACCCTCCGGGAACAGGTCGGCGATCCACGCTCCGGCGCACAGCAGCAGCTGCTCCGCGTGATACGCGTCCGCGTCGGTGCTCACGGTGACTCCGTGGCCCGATGCCGACCACGCCTCGACGCGCTCGCCGAGCCGGAGCTGGGCGCCACCGGCGCGGGCGAGCTCGAGTTGCGCGGCGACCGCCGCCTCGGGTCGTACATAGCCGGCTCCGGGCTCGTAGTAGGCCACGATCTGCTCGTCGACGGTGAACATCGGGAAGCGGGCGCGGACCGCGGCGTTGGTCAGATCCTCATGCTCGATCTCGTAGGCGCGCGCCGATGCCCGGGTCTCCGCCAGGAACTCGCTCAGCGGGTGCGCGAGGATCACGATCCCGACCTGAGTCAGCAGTCGAGCGCCGGTCTGCTGCTCGATCTCCCGCCACAGCTCATGCGAGCGGCGCACCAGCGGCACATACTCGCGCCCCTCTCCGATGGCCTCGCGCGTGACCCGCGTCTCGCCGTGGGTCGAGCCCCACGGGTGGGGAGGCTCGTACCGGTCGATCCCGATCGTCGACACTCCCCGAGCTGCGAGCCGGGAGCAGGCGGCGCTACCCATCGCTCCGAGCCCGACCACGATCACCTCGGCCTTGCGCATTCCGGAACAGTGTGCGCGTATTCGAGGCTCGGTGGCGCATGGCCGGCTGCTTCACCGTGTGATGAAATGGACGTCGAGGTGCCGAGCGCGAACAGGAAAACCCAGCCGCGGCGGCCGCGAGGTCCCCGGGACGAGCCGGGGGTGATGGTCGAGCGGATCACCGCCGCGGCGCGGCGTTCGTTCGCTCACAACGGGTGGTCCGGCACGACTCTGCGCGGGATCGCGCGCGAGGTCGGCGTCGACCCGGCGCTCGTCCATTACTACTTCGCCTCCAAGGAGGAGCTGCTCGACGCGAGCACGATGCCGCCGGCGGAGTGGCTCGAGGTGATCGGGCGGACGAGTTCGGCCCCGGTGCGCGAGCGCGGCGAGGTGATGGTTCGGAACCTGATCTGGAGCTGGGCGCAGCCCGCGATCCGCGAGACGCTCAGCTCGATCCTGATGACCGCCGCGCACGAGCCGCGCACCCGAGAGAAGCTGAGGGCATTCCTGGCGGCGAGCCTGCTGCCGGCGATCGCGGATCGGATCGAAGGCGAGGAGCGGTTGCTTCGCGCGTCGCTGACCGCCTCCCAGGTCGTCGGCGTGGTGATGATGCGGTGGGTATGGGAGATCGAGCCGCTGGCGTCGTTGCCCGACGATGACCTGGTGGCGCTGGTGGGGCCGACGATCCAGCGCTACCTCACCGGTCGCCTGAGCTGAGCTGAGCCGACCCGGCGCCGACCCGGAGTCCGGACCGCTGCCGAAAAGACTTCGCTCCGGGTCTTGATTTCATCATGCGATGAAGATAGTCTCATCACATGATGAAATTTGCCAACAACACCTCCTCCTCTTCCGGCCACGGAGCCGTCACCGGCGTGGTCTGCGTTGCGCTGGCGGCGGCCGTGTCCGCGATGGTGTCGCTGAACGTCGCGCTGCCCGACATCGCCCGCGATACCCACGCCACCCAGACCCAGCTGCTGTGGGTGATCGACGCCTACTCGCTGGTGTTCGCCGCGCTGCTTCTCCCGGGCGGGGCGCTCGGAGACCGGTACGGTCGCCGCTTCGCGCTGCTCGCCGGCCTCGTGATCTTCGGCGTCGGCTCGGCGCTGGCGATGGCCGCCTCGTCCGCCGCCGAGCTGATCGCGCTGCGTTCCGTTCTCGGCGTCGGGGCGGCGCTGGTGATGCCCGCGACGCTGTCGACGATCACCGGCACGTTCCCGCCGGCGGAGCGCGCCCGCGCGGTGAGCATGTGGGCCGCCGTCGCGGGCGGCGCGGCGATCCTCGGGCTGCTCGCTTCCGGCCTGTTGCTTGCGGCCTTCTCGTGGCGGTCGATCTTCGGCTTCAACGTCGTCCTCGCGGCGTTCGCGCTGGCGGGCACGCTGCGGCTCGTCCCGGAGTCCGCCGACCCCGACGCTCCCCGGGTGGACGTCGGAGGCGCGGTGCTGGCGATCCTCGCGCTCGTCGCGCTGGTGTTCTCGGTGATCGAGGCTCCGACGTACGGCTGGCTCGCGACGCGGACCGTCGTCGGCCTGGCCCTCGCGGTCGTGCTCGCGATCGTGTTCGTGATCTGGGAGCTGCGCCAGACGAGTCCGCTGCTCGACCCGCGCGTGTTCCGCGAGCGGCCGCTGGCGGCCGGGACCATGTCGATCCTGATCCAGTTCTTCGCGTTCTACGGCTACACGTTCATCATCCTGCAGTACCTCCAGCTGGTTCGCGGGGCGACGCCGCTGCTGGCGGCGGTTGAAGTGCTGCCGCTCGCGGCGACGATGATGCCCACCTCCCGGCTGGCACCGAGGCTCGCCGCTCGCTTCAGTGCCCGCTGGGTGTGCGCCGGCGGCTTGCTCCTGGTCGCCGCCGGGCTCGCGATCGTCTCCCAACTCGGCACCGACAGCAGCTACTGGCTGATGGCCGGAGGATTGGTCGTGCTCGGAGTGGGGATGGGGGCCGCGATGACGCCGGCGACGTCGGCGATCACCGAGGCGCTGCCGCCCGCCCGGCAGGGCGTCGGCTCCGCGCTCAACGACCTCTCCCGCGAGGTCGGCGGCGCGATCGGAATCGCGGTGGTCGGGAGCATCCTCACCTCGACCTACGCCAGCCACGTCGACGTGGCCGGACTGTCAGGCCGGGTCGCCGCCAAGGTGAAGGGGTCGTTCGCGGTCGCCGCCCACCTGCCGGCGCCGATCCCCGACCGCGCGCACTCGGCGTTCGTCACCGCGATGAACATCGCGCTCCTCACGGCGGTGGGCGCCGCGATCGTCGGCGCCGTCGGTGTCGTGCTCGTGCTGCGCAACAGGCACGCCGCAGCGCGCAAGGTCGCGCACCTGGAGCCGGACGCGGCGCTCAGGTAACTTCGCGGAGCACGGCCGCGAGTCGGGCGACCGCGCCGGTGAACGCGTGCTCGGGCGGCTTGGCGTAGCCGACGACGAGCGCCGGGGGATGGATGTGCGCGCCGTGCGCGTAGTCGCCGAGTCCCTGAAGGTAAAGGCCGCGTTCACCGGCGCGGGCGACGACATCCTCCTCGGGAATGCCGCCGGGAAGCTCAACCAGCGCGTGCAGTCCGGCGGCGATCCCCGAGATCCGAACCCGGGGCGCGTGCCGCCCCAGCGCGGCCGTGAGCCGGTCGCGCCGGCGCCGGTAGACCAGGCGCGAGCGGCGGATGTGCCGGTCGTAGGCGCCCGAAACGATGAATTCCGCCAGCGTGAGCTGGTCGATCGCGCTGGTGTTGCGGTCGGCCAGCGCCTTGGCCGCGACGACGTCGTCGACCAGATCCGTGGGGAGGACGAGCCAACCCAGCCTGAGCCCGGGCGCGAGCGTCTTGCTGGCGGTTCCCGCGTACACGATGTTGTGCGGAGCAAGAGCCTGGAGCGCACCGAGCGGGTGGCGGTCGTAACGGAACTCGCCGTCGTAATCGTCCTCGATGATCAGCCCGCCGGACGCGCGTGCCCACTCGATGGCGATCATGCGTCGCCGCGCTACGAGCGGCGCCCCGATCGGGAACTGGTGGGCGGGCGTCAGCAGCGCCGCGTCGGCCGTGCCGAGCCGATCGACCGCGGCGCCCTCGTCGTCGATGTCGACCGTCGCGAGCCTCAGCCCGCAGGCGACGGCGGCCTGCGTGGTGGCGGGCTGGATGTAGCGCTCGATCGCGAGCTTCCTCGCCCCGCGGGCGCCGAGCACCTCGCACAGCAGCCGGAACCCTTGCGTGAAGCCCGAGCAGACCACCACGCGGTCAGGGCTCGCCTGGACCCCGCGCGCCCGCGACACGTAGTCGGCGAGCGCGACCCGCAGCTGGGGCAGCCCCCGGGGGTCGCCGTAGTCGAGCGCCCGGAACGAGGCCGAGCCGAGGGCGCGGCGGGTGGCCGTGAGCCACGCCGAGCGTGGGAACGCCGACACGTCGGGCGAGCCGGGACCCAGGTCGAACCGACGCGGACCGGCGGCGCCGGCTTGGGGGCGCGCCGCCCGCCCGGTTGCGTCGGGCCGGCGGGCGACGCGAGTGCCGGAGCCCTGCACGGCGGTGAGCCACCCTTCGGCAACGAGCTGGCTGTAGGCGTCGGCGACCGTGTTGCGCGCGATCCCGAGGTCGGCGGCGAGCGCGCGGGAAGAGGGGAGACGGACGTCCGGTCGCAGCCGGCCGCCCGAGACGGCGTCGCGGAGCGCGGACTCGAGCGCCGCCCGCACGCGCGTTCCGGTGAGGTCGAGATGCAGATCGACGCCGGAAATGGCCCATGTTTCTGCCACCGGAATGGATCTTAACTGCGGGCCGCCTCAGGGCTAGCTTGTGGGCATGACAACCACGAAGGACCACCAACAGATCCCCATTCGTCTGGACTTCGACGCCCACGCCACCGACTTCTCCCGCGCGATGGCGCACCTCGACAAGGCTGCCACCAAGCAACTCGACAAGGTCGAGTTCGACAGGCCGCTGCGCGAGCTGGTGCGGATCCGGGCCTCCCAGATCAACGGCTGCGCCTATTGCATCGACATGCACACCAAGGACGCCCGCGCGATCGGCGAAACCGGGCAACGGCTGTACGCGCTGGCCGCCTGGCGGGAGACGCCGTTCTTCACCGAGCGGGAGCGCGCGGCGCTGGCGTTCACGGAGTCGGTCACGCTGCTCGCGGCCGACCACGTTCCGACCGAGGCCTACGACGCGGTCGCCCGGCACTTCAGCGAGGACGAGGTCGCGGCGCTGATCGGCCTGATCGTGACGATCAACGCCTGGAACGCGATCTCCGTGACCACGCGCGCCTGGGAGCCGGGCTCGTACGAGCCGTAGGCGGGACGCGGGCGCGTCAAGCCGCGGCCGACCGGGACGATTCCGTGACTTGCGGTTTTTGGTCGGTCAGCCGCAGCGCCTGCTTCCATCCGAGCCGGGCGCCGCTGTAGATCAGCGCGTTCGCGTACACGCGCGAGGCGATCCGGATCATGCCCCAGATCGAGAGCCCCATGATCACCACGTCCAGTGGAATCTCCCATGGGGCGACGTGGCCTAGCGCGATGCGAGCCGGCAGCAGCGTGGCCATCAGCGGCGGCAGGAACGAGACCATCTTCACCCAGGTCGCGTCGGGATGGGCGATCACGGCGTACACCAGCAGGTAGCCGACGAGCAGGAACAGCCCCATCGGCAGCGTCACGAACTGGACCTCTTCCTGCCGTGAGACAAGCGCGCCGGCGGCGGCGTAGGCGAATGCGTACAGGGTGAACCCGGCCAGGAAGCAGGCCAGGAACGCCGGTAGGAGCACCCACACGCTGCCGGGGATCCTCGTGCTGTGGACCAGCGCATTGGCGATCACCCCGGCGCCGGCGGCGATCGCCAGCTGGCCGAGGCCAGTGAGGCCGATGCCGAGCACCTTCCCGCTCAGCAGCTGGCTTGGTCTGACCGCGGCCAGCAGCACCTCGGCGGTGCGCGAGGTCTTCTCCTGCGCCACTCCGTTGGCGACGGCGGTGCCGTACAGAGCGAGGCTCACGTACATGAGCAGAGCCGCGGCGATCGCGGCGACGGCGCGCGCGGTCTGGTCCGGGGGCGGCGGCTTCAGCGCCACGGCCTGAAGCGGCACGGGAGTCAGCGCGGGGAGCACCTTGTCGACGGGGATGCCCGACTGCGCGAGCGACTGGCGCAGGTGCGCGGAGTCGACGCTCGCCTGGAGCACGGCCCGGATCGTCGGATCGAGGCTGTGCTTGACGTCGACCCGCGCCGTGGACGGACCGACGCTCAGCGCGGCGTCGAGCTGCCCGCTCGTGACCTGCTCGCGGGCGGCCGTCTCGGTGGGGACGTTCGACAGCGTCATCCTCGCCTTGGCGGCGATCGCGGTTCGCTCCACGGTGCTCGCCAGCGCCTGTGCCTCGGTGCCGACCAGGCCGACGCGGGTCGGCGTCGAGGACCCCTTGATCAGACCGGGGACCGTGATCGCCCCGACGACGACCAGTACCGTGACCAGCGTCATGATCCTGATCAAGCGCCCCTGCAGGCGCTCGGTGATCTCACGCCGGGCGACCAGCCGGGTGATGCCCGTCCGGTTCATCGCGACACCATCTCGCGGTAGAGGTCGACCAGTCCGGCGGTCTCGAAGCCGAAGTGCTCCACCGGCCCGGCGGCCTGCGCCGCGCGCAGGATGACCTGCGGATCGGTGCCGGGGTCGACCACCAGCAGCACGCCATCCTCGCCGGCTGACTCGATCCGGACGCCCTTCAGCGGGCGCGCCCAGGCCGGTGGCGCGTCGACCTTGACCCGCAGCTGTGCCGGCAGGCGGCGGCGCAGCTCGGCCAGCGTTCCATCGGCGAGCACCCGCCCCGACTCGGCGATCACCACGCGCCGGCAGATCCGCTCGACGAGCTCGAGCTGGTGACTGGAGAACAGGACCGCGGCGCCGGCCTGCGCCCGCTCGAACAGGACGTGCGACAGGGAGTCGACGGCTTCGGGATCGAGCCCGGCGAACGGCTCATCCAGCACGAGCAGCTCGGGGCCGTGGACGAGCGCGACCGCGAGCTGCACGCGCTGCTGGTTGCCGTGCGACAGCGCGACGAGCTTGTCGGACATCCGCTCGCCGAGCCCCAGCCGCTCGAGCCAGGTCCGGGCCGCGCCGTTGGCAGCGGCCGCGTCGAAGCCGTGCAGCCGGGCGAAGTAGGCGACCTGGTCGAGCAGGCGCATCTGCGGATACAGGCCGCGCTCCTCGGGCATGTACCCGAACCCGAGCCGATCGTCGTCGCCGATCGGGTGTCCGGACCACTTCACCGCGCCCCGATCCGGGTGGACGATCCCCATCACCGCTCGCATCGTGGTCGTCTTGCCGGCGCCGTTGCGCCCGACCAACCCGACGATCTCGCCCGCGCCGACCCCGAACGAGACGCCATCGAGCGCGACCAGCTCGCCGAAGCGGTGGCGCAGATCGAGGATCTCTAGCTCGGCGGTCATCGTAATAGCGATATGATATCATCAGCCTCAGAGCCACGAGATGCCGGATCCCAAGCGCTTCATCCTCCGACTCGACCCTCGCCTGTTCGCGGCGCTCCGGCGCTGGGCCGACGATGAGCTGCGCAGCGTCGACGCCCAGATCGAATACCTGCTCACCCATGTCGTGCGTCGTGCCGGGCGCCTGTCCGACCAGCGCCGGAAACGAGATGACCGATGAACGATCGCCCGCCACGCTTTCGGAACACCTACACCGGTTACGCGATCGGATGCGCGGTCGTGTGGGCGCTCATCTGGATCCTCGCCGCGAGGTGCGCCAAGAAGGAGACCCTGGACAAGCTGCGGATCGCGTTTCCCGGATGGGTGATGGGGTGGACGTCGGCGACGATCGCGAGATACGTGTATCCGCCGCCGAAGAAGAAGCGCTGACCGTCAGCCGACGGTGAGCGCGCGCTGGCGGATCATGCCGGCGAGCCGGATGCGGTCGGCGTCGGCGATCTCTCTGAACTTCAGAGCGACGTGAGTCGGGGTCTCGCGGACGATCGTCGCGACGCAGCGAATGGGGTGCGGATCTTCGTCGAGGACGAGCTCGAGCCGGAAGCTCCGGCCGTGGCCGAGTCCGGCCGGACGTTCGATCAGCACGCCGCCGGCGCTCACGTTCCCCGCGGCGGTGTCGATGGCATCGGCGCGGCGCCCGGC
>Ga0335080_10004510_pt1 | contig 14184 bp, 12 predicted proteins | sample Lox_Sample_34_FD_206720 | JGI IMG/M metagenome (GOLD analysis project Ga0335080, IMG submission 206720) | Soil microbial communities from Loxahatchee National Wildlife Refuge, Florida, United States - Lox_Sample_3.4 | ecosystem: Environmental > Terrestrial > Soil > Wetlands | place: USA... | reverse complement strand
AAATTCCCAACTCACCTCGCTCCAACGTTTCTCTTCGATCAGACGCTTCTGCAAAGCAGCAGAATCATTGAACACTTCGGTGCGGATTCTGCGGTTGCCATGAGCGGAAAATAACACGCGAGCGCAGGCATTCAACCGGTAGATTTCTGGGGCTGTGGATTTCGTAACCTGCGACGGCGGACGTGGGATGCATACTTAGCCTGCCCGGGCGATTTCATAATCCAGTCGCAGACTTCCGGTCAAAGAAAGATCAGGTGATGACCAAGATTATGCACTGGCATGGGATTTGAAGATCGAGCGCAAATTTTCTCCCTCACCAGTCCGTGCTTGCCTTCAACCGTTTAGCGACTTCTTCCAGTGTCTTGTAGTTTCATGCGAGGCTAGCACAGTCAGGCGGTGGCTCACACCCGGAGCGTAAAATCTCCAAGTATCGTTCCAATAACATAGCCGACCCAAAAAGAAAGGTGGCTTACCGAGTCCAGATTCGCTGCCGTCGCATGGGCGAGGACAACGGCAAAGACCAGCTTGTCCGCATTTCAAACTATATCGAGATGATACGGGATCACATTTGGAGGACGGCTCGAAAAACTACGGCGAAAGAGTTGGAGCGCTTGGTTTCGATTTTGGCCAAACGTTGACACAGACTCCGTTTCGAATTGGTTAGTCTGCTGGTTAGTCCACGACTAGACTACCCGTAAGTTATTGACAATAAGCGGGCGAGCCTGTAAGCCGGATTCTGTTCGACGCTCCACTTTGCAGCGGCGCGCCGCGACGATCATTCCTCTAGCCCCGGCCTCGCGACCGGGATCCAGCGACCTACCCGAGGGTTCATCCTTGCGCTCAGCCGTGAGGCTTTGCACCAGGGAGCGCTTCTTTCGAAGCGCTCAACGAGCCGGGCCGGCTCTCCCCTCCTATTTGGTCTTGCACCGCGCGGGGTTTGCCTTGCCGGCGACATTGCTGCCGCCGCGGTGGGCTCTTACCCCACCTTTTCACCCTTACCTGCGAGCGTACCATTCGTCGACGTCCCGAAGGTTTTCCTTCGGGCTATCACCGGGTTCCGCTCCGCCGGCGGTATCTTCTCTGTGGCACTTTCCGTAGCGCTTTTGTAGCGGCGGCTTTACGCCGCCATTCCATTGCGCCCCCTGGCGTTACCAGGCGCGTCGCCCACCCCGAGGCCTCGCGGCCTAAGGGTTTTCTTCGCTCATGGAGTGGCCGACCTTTAGGTCGGTTAGCTCCATTCGCGAAGTAGTGTCCGGACTTTCCTCCCGCCGCACGTAGCGCTAGGCTTTAGCCCAGCTTTCCGTGTAGCCAGCGATCATCCAGCTCACCCGCACCATCATTATATCGCGCAATCTCAGTTCCCCAGTAGAGGGCACGATACATCGTGCCCCCGAGCGACGCCTGCCACAGTTGCTTCCTCAGGTCGCCAAAGCTCATATAACGTTGGTTTTCAAGGCGACTGCAGCTTCCACTCTTCTCTCTCCTCATCGTTTCGTATAGCATCGGCTCAATGCGCGCACCAGAAGCCAAAACCTTTCTTGTGCAACAAATCTCGCAGCAGGCCCAGTTAGATGGAATCGAGTTGTCAGACCTCGAGAAGCGGATGCTGTATTTCACTGAAGGTTCGACTGCCGTCGAGGACCCGGTCGCCCTCAACGAAGAGTTTGAAGCTCAGTACGACACCGCAAAATTTGAGAAGAAAATTTCGCGGCTCATGCACAGCGCCTACCAGCGGCTGAAACAAGAAGGTCCGTCGGGCCAGCACGCGTGGGACGACGCGATCCGTAGGCTGAAGCGCGGGGACCACTACATCTTGGTGATGTGGGACCAACGACCAGGTATTCACGGAGCGCAATTCATCGGGTACGCGGTCGGAATATTGCTCTTAGCTACACTGATTGGAGTGAAATCGCTAGCGCGCGAAGTATCTCCCCCTAATCCTCGAATTCTTCAAGCGGCGTTTTTGGCCGTCGTGGCGGCGATTATTTTCTTTCCATCCTCAATCGGAAACGCATTGGGCTGGCTAGCAGATAAAACCGTAATGCGCTGGATGGGAGCCGACAAGGAAGACGAATAGGAGAGCACCCTTCACTTCACCCCAATCAGCTTCTCGAACTCCCGCTCATCCAGAATAGTCACTCCCAGTTCCTTCGCCTTGTCGTACTTCGATCCCGGGTCCGTCCCCACCACCACGTAATCTGTCTTCTTGCTCACCGAGCCGCTCACCTTGCCGCCGTGCTCCACCACCATCGCGCCCGCTTCTTCCCGCGAGCGATTGGCCAGCCCGCCCGTAAACACAAACGACTTCCCTTCGAACTTATTGCTCTTCACTTCGCGCTTCTCCGCCCGCGGCCGCACACCCTTGTCGTGCAATTTCTTGATCACCTTTTTGTTCGCAGCTTCGCTGAAAAACTCCGTGATGCTCTGCGCGACCTTCGGCCCAACCTCCGGCACGTTCTCCAGTTCCTCCGCCGAAGCTGCCGCCAAATCTTCCACCGATGAAAAATGCTGTGCCAGCAACTGCCCCGTGCGCTCGCCGACAAATTGAATCCCTAGCGCATAAATCAGCCGGTCCAGCGGCTGCTTCTTGCTTCCGGCAATCTCGTCAATCAAATTCTGGGCAGACTTCTCACCCATCCTTTCCAGTTCCGCCACTTCATCCACTTCCAGGGAGTACAGGTCCGCGATGTCTTTCACCATTCCCTTTTCCACCAATTGGTCCACAATCTTCTCGCCGAGCCCGTCGATATTCATCGCGTGCCGCCCCGCAAAGTGCTGAATCGACTCCTTCAGTTTCGCAGGGCATGCCGAGTTCACACACCGGTACGCCACTTCTCCTTCGACTTTGTGAATGGTGCTTCCGCACACCGGGCATTTCTTCGGCATCTTGAACTCGCGCCGGTTTTTGCCCTGCTTCACCACTTTCAGCACGTGAGGAATCACTTCACCCGCGCGCTCGATCAGCACGGTATCGCCAATCTGCAACCCCAACCGCTCGATCTCATCCATGTTGTGCAGCGTTGACCGGCTCACCGTCACGCCGCCAACTTGCACCGGCTCCAGCACCGCTACCGGCGTCAGCGTGCCCGTGCGCCCGACCTGCACGATGATGTCGTTCACAACGGTTTGTTCCTGCCGAGCCGGGTACTTGAACGCAATCGCCCAGCGCGGCGACTTCGACGTGAACCCCAGCTCATTCTGCTGCGCCGTGGCGTTCACTTTGACCACCACGCCGTCGATCTCGTACGGCAATTTTTCGCGCTTCTCATCCCAATCCTGGCAATACGCAATCACTTCGTCGATCCCATCGCACAGCTTCCAGTCATCGGATGCGCGAAAATGCATCTGCTTCAAGGCCAGCAGCGTATCCGAATGTTTCGCAAACGGCACCTTGCCATCCACGTAGAGGTAGTACGCGAAGAAATCCAGTTTTCGCTGCGCCGTGATTTGCGGGTCCAACACACGAACAGCCCCGGCCGCAGAATTCCGCGGATTCACGAAGATTTTTCCGCCAATCTCTTCCTGTTGTTTGTTCAGAGCCAGGAAGGCCTTCTTTGTCATCATCACCTCGCCCCGAACCTCAAATGTCGGCGGCAGCTTCGCTTTTTTCAAAACAGCTGGATCCACCTGTAATGGAACCGACCGGATGGTCTTAACGTTCGGCGTGACGTCTTCTCCCGTAGTTCCGTCTCCGCGCGTCACGCCTCGCATGAGCAGGCCCTTCTCGTATTGCAACGAAACGCTCAGCCCGTCGAACTTGTGTTCCGCGATGTACTCGATCATCAGGCGGCCCGCCCCCTCGCGCACTCTCCGGTCCCAATCCTTCAGCGCGTCGTACGAAAAGGCGTTGTCCAGGCTCAGCATCGGCCTGGCATGCTTGACGGTCGAGAATCCTTCGCGTGGCGTGCCTCCCACGCGCACGGTCGGCGAATCGGGCGTGCGCAGCTCCGGATGCTCGGCTTCCAGCTCCTTGAGCCGGTTCATTAACTTATCGAAGGCCGCATCCGAGATTTCAGGCTCGTCCTGTACGTAGTACAAATACTCGTGGTGCCGGATCTGCTCCCGCAGCTTGTCGACTTCCTTCTTTGTCTTCCCGTCTGCCTTCGCCATTCCAGCTTTTGCCATGCTTCCCTCGTGCGACCAAACTACGACCCGCAATTATAAGCGACACCCGTGGCACTGGCATTCGGTCAGGCGCTCTTTACTCTGGTATTTATTTCTGCGAGGCTGCTAGGCCCAAGTGCGTAATCCGATCATTCCCCAAAACGCCAGGTAGACCAGCGCAATCAGCAGAGCCAGGCTGACAATCCTCGAAAATCTCCGCACGCCCGGGCGTACACCCTCTATTGGCGCGCGCCAAGCGGTCATGCCACTAGCCAGCACCGCGATCGCAAACACGATCGTTGTCAGGCACAACGTCAGCGACGCTGCAGTCACATTTCCCAAGTTTCCAATCACATCTTCGGCGGTGACTACAAAGACCAACACGAATACCACCAGGCTCAGAACCGCCAGTAGCGGCCAAAGCCGCATCGCTCTTTCCGCGGGCCTACGCCGTTTCGCGCTAAGCCCGCCCAGAATCCAGAAAGGCGCATAGACCCCGACCGCAATAACCGACAGGACCACAAAACATGTCAAACCGATCTCCACGAATACATACGCCGTCGACAACTTTTTCATTGTCGTTTGCGCACCAGCCTGAACGTACAGCACGCCATCCTTCGGCGCCAACAGAATCGTTGTCGCGGCAGGTTCCGGGTGATCTTTCTTCGGCAGATAGCGAAACTGTAAGCCGCCCACCGGCGCAAACGTTTCTTTCCCGCCCAGCGTTGCGAACGTCATCTTTCCATCCGCAAAGTTTACGTGAGTCAACCCCATCAGTCGCTCCACGAAGAAAATCAACTGCACGCGCGGCGAGTTCGGTTCATACCAACCCGCATAATCTGTAGCGTTCGCGGGTACAGTGGCCATATCCGGCACCGCCGGCTTCTGCAGCTTGCTCGTGATATAAGCGCGAATCGCTTTTCCGACTTTATCGAATGCGTCTCCGTTCCCCGAATTAATGCTATAAAAATAGCCGACGCCGACTTCCGGCATGTACGACATATCCGTCAGGCCGCCTTCCACACCCCCGTTATGTCCGTGGTAGACGAACCCATCGTGAAAACTCCAGTAATCGCTGAGACCGTATCCCGCCTTCAGACCCTCTTTCGCGGCCCAAGTTGTTTGCGGGTTCTCCATCCGGTCGATGTCTGTGCTGGGCAAGACGGCTGTTCCGTTTACCGTTCCTCGATTCAAGTAAAACTGCACATACGCGGCCATATCGTTGGCTGAAGCGTTGATTGCCCCCGCGGGACGCAACAAGATATTCCAGTAGTGATATGGCGTCTTCCCATCGCCGTGATAGAGCACGGTCATTGCGGCGGCGTCCGTCGGGGGGAAATACGTCGCGGTCTTCATTCCGATCGGTTGAAATAGATTCTGCGCGACAAAATCCTCGAATCTTTGCCCGCTCACCTTCTCCACGATGTAGCCCGCTACCGCCGGGCCGGAATTGCAATACGCCATTCGCGTCCCTGGCGCCCACCGTGAGGTCCGGGAATGATGGTCGTAGTCCAATCCGTCCTTCAACGACATTCCCTGCGCATCTTTCGCGTACTCCCGCAAATGCATGTCGTCCCAGCCAGTGGTGTGTTCCAGCAAATGCACCACCCTTACCGGGTCGGTCGCTTCCCACTTGTTCTCGAACCAGATTTCGGGCACTAACTTCTTCACCGGATCATCCAGCGACAGTTTCCCTTGATGCTCGAGCAGCAAGATAGACATCGACGCAAACGCCTTCGACGTAGAACCGATTCGGAATAGAGTGTCCGCCGTCACTGGTCGGTTTGCCGCCACATCCGCCACACCCACCCCCCCGGCATATTCCGGCCCATCCTTCTTCACGATGGCAAAGGACACGCCGGGCGTGTGTGTATCCTTCAGGATCTTTTCCAGTTGCCCACGCAATTCTTCCACGGACTGCGCCGGCTTCGGTGGTTCTTCTTTTTTCTTATCGTCGCCGAGGCAGGTCGTCGAGGCGCACAGCACCAGCGCTATCCCACTCAGAATCAGCTTTTTCATCGTTCTCCCCCGCAGACGGTCAATTCGCCTAATTCTCTGGAATTGCAGCCCCCCTCGTCTGTGACAACCGTTTCAATTTCGCGTAATCCTTCACATAGGTTTGCAGGCCGAAAGTCGACGTGATCTTTGAATACCCTTCCACCACCTGCTCTTTGTAATGGCCCTGATCCCAATCCAAGGGATCCCTCGGATCCAGGTCGATCAGCGTCAAGTCCGTATTTTCCATTGTCAATTTACCAAACTGCACGCGATTCCCTTCGAATCGCATGTAATTCCCTATTTCCTTACCATCACCAGAGGTTTTCCCTCCATCTCCGAATGTGGTGATAATGGCGTCGTTTGTCAGTTGCACGCTCTTTACGCGCCCGCGAATATGCGGAGGCGGCAGCAGTTCTCCCAGGTCCATCAGCAGATCATTTTTGTCGGTGTCCATGCCCGCAACCTTGCTGGTATTGATCACCTTTGCGAGGTCGATGCCAAACAATCCCATCACGCCCTTCACCGGGACGTGCATCGCTTTCACCTTTTCCGTGTTCATGCGCAGGCGTCCGTCCGGGTCGGCGCTCAACGTCCCTCCCGTCTCGAACGGTACGTCTCCCTTGCTATGCAACTTGCCCTTGACGATCAGTTGATCTTTCTTGATCGCGATCGAAATGTCTTTCAGCGGCGCATCGCTCCTCGCGAAAACGTAGTTGTTCATAACGTCGGCCAGCGCCTCGGGACGAATCGACACCGTACCGTTGGCAATCCGCATCTCGAACGAAGCCTTGTCATCGAATACGACCAGGTCGCTTTTCCCCACAGGCCACAACTCGCCCGAGACGTTTTCTAGTTTTGCGCCGGCACGATCCGTCAGGCGGAACAACACGTTCCGCATCTCTGCCTTCACTGGTTTGCCGCTCGCTGCTTCCGCCGCCTTCGCCGTGGACTCGCCAGAAGTCTTTCCTGTTTCGTTCGGCGATGGAGCCGGTTTGGATCCGGCATCCGCCTCTGGCGTGTTTTCTGTCTTGTTCCGCTTCGAACAGCTAGCCACCACCACGGAGGTAGAAAGCAATAAGCACATGACTACAGGCCCCTTGAACATCGGTTCTCCAGGTCAGCTCAATCTCGTGCAACAGCTTACACCCGGGGCCGCAGCGTCTACCTCGACGCTTCGTCTGATTAAGGCCGCGCGCGGTTTGTATTCTGTCTGGTGATGAGACTTACGATAGCTCTATTCCAGTACTTATTCGTCGTCGCCCAACAGTTGGGGATCGCGAGTAAATTCGGTGTGCGCCGGCACCTCATAGATTGGTGCGGGAATCAGGCGTCCAGCAACCAGGTGAAACGCGAAGATCAGGATCATCCCTCCGCCCATCGCCAGCACGAACCATTTCATGTCGGTTTGCGGATAAAATAGCGCGTACAGCACCGCCAGCCAGAATGACGTCGTGATCATCGGAATTCCCACGGCGATGAACATCGTTCCGGAGAATCCGGGCAAATACCAGGGGAACTGATCGTGCACCGACCTTCGCGCCCACCAATAGGTGTGAATCTTGATCGCCAGCCCCTCCGCCAGCGGCAATACTGTCTCCTCAGGCCCCTCTGTGTGTCCCAGGCGATAGAATTCCGAAAGGTGAGAGTCAATCGACGTCACTCCAGGAATTGTCTCCAGCAGCCGCAAATATGCCCGCCAGAACTGAATCACTCGCACGCCACGAAATCCCAAGGAAATATACAGTAGCGAAAGAACCAAGCCGAACAGGTTCACGATCAAACTGATGTTGTGGGCTATGGTTGTGGCGGCGGTGGTGAAGGCCAAGGCTGTTGCCAGGAACGCCTGAACCGTCGAGAAGTTATTCATCCGGGCATACAAGATGTGGTCTTCATGGTAAAGCCGCTCCAGCACCTTGTGCCACGCTAACTTGGGATCTGGAAAGCTCGTTTCGTGATTCATCTGTTCTCGGCACTGCCGGGTTTGACCGTCGAAGATTGTACATCGCGCACCACATTCTGCGCCGTGGCCAGCATCACGCCAACTCACAAACCGACATTCTCCTGCCCCACCCCACAGCTCGGCGGCATACGTGTGGGCTGAATGCCCGCCCCACTCTGTGCCACTTCCTATTTTGTTGTTTGACTTAGCGCAAAATTGTCCCCGTACACTTCAAGTTGAGTTCGAAAGTTTGCCCTTTTGTTTCCCGTTACACCCTTCGGGGTTCCAAACTTTTGCACACCTCTGGGTCTTGACTGATTTCGCCCGGAGGACTATCCGCCTCAATCTCTGTCGGTTGCTTGAATACCGTACAGCTGTCTCGATTTGGAACCCCACCTGCTCCACATCGGCCACGCGGTCGGTTGTTCTCACGGGGCAACAACGGAGAACACTGCCTAACGCCACCTCCGGGCCTGTTTCTTGAATGCGAAAGGATTTGAAACATATGCGACGGAGTCCTATCTTCCTCGTTCTTGCGTTCACTTGCGCGGTTTTCTGCGCGATTCCCTTGATCCTGGCGCAGACTCCTTCTGCGACGTCCACTGGCTCGCCTGCCTGGCTCGGGGCTGCCTGGCGGCAATCCCTTTCGGTCCCTCTCTTGCCTGCGATCCTCTCGGGGAATACACCGGCGGTACTGCCGCAAACCACTACGGTAATCGACGGGAATGGCGCCACCACCACCTATTTCCCGGGCGGGAGCGTCACCACAGCTAACAACGCCTTTTTCAAACCTCTTGGCACCAACGGTCGCACCTGTTTTACCTGTCACCAACCCCAGAACAACTGGTCCATCAGTCCGGCGTCGGTTCTGATTACCTACGGCGCCACCCTGGGCAAGGACCCCCTCTTCGCTCCGGTCGATGGCGCCGATTGCCCCAACACTGGTGCGGCGAATAGCAACTTCGGCCTCAAGTTCATTGCTGTGCGCTCGCAACTCTTCCTGCGGGGCAATTTCCGCATCGGTTTACCGGTTCCAGCAACTCACGACTGGGCTTCCGTATCGGTCGCCAGCGATCCGACCGGCTGCGAGAAGAACGCAACGTATGGACTACCCGCCGGCATGCTCTCCTTCTATCGTCGGCCACTCCCCGCAACCAACGTGATCTACACAACTCCTGGTCTCGCCGGCCCGGTGCCCAACATTATGTGGGACACCCGCGAACCCAGCCTTGCTAGCCAGTTCGTTGACGCAACTCTGACGCACGCACAGGCTGCTTCCGCCCCCGATCCCTCGGCTGTCACGCAGGGCGTCACCTTTCAAAGCGGGAGTTTCACGGCGCAATCCTACGATTTCCTCGCCGGAGACCTGACCGGCGGTGATTCCAGCGGCTCTATGGGCGGCGCCATCAATCTTTACAACTACTCGAACACGCTCCCCTATTTCGGTCCCGGCGCTGCGTTTGGGGGCGGCTCGTGTAGTGTCCCTGCACAACCCTGCCCGGGTTCGCTCTTCCCCAATCACTTAATTCCTGGTGATTTCAACGGCACCGAACTCTTCGGTGCGTTCTCCGCTGGCGGAGGCAATAACGCGGTCGCCGCTGCCAGGCGTCAATCGATTGCCCGCGGCGAATCCATCTTCAACAACCGGACCTTTAACATCACCGGCGTCACCGGCCTGAACGATCTGCCAGGTTTTGGCGCGCCCATCATCCTCGGTACTTGTTCTCGCTGCCACAACAACGCAAATGTCGGAAACGATGCCTTTGATGACCCGAAACACATCGGAGTCGCCGACAACAGCTATATCAGCGCCCTTCAGTCTCCCAACGGAACGACCACGCTTCCCCTCGTTTCGGATCAGCCAATCTTTTCGTTCCTTTGCACCCCCGGTTCAATTCCCTATTTCAGCAATCCTGTCACGGTCAACGGAGTGACCTACGATCAATACCTCACTTCCGATCCGGGTGTTGGGTGGATCACGGGCAAATGCGCCGACCTTGGGAAATTCAAGGTTTCTTCGCTCCGTGGCATCGGCGCGCGCCCGCCTTTTTTCCATGGCGGTCAGGCCGCAACCATGCGAGACGTAGTGGTTTTCTACAACAACCGATTCAATATGGGCTTGAATGCACAGGACATTCAGGATCTCGTCAATTACCTGAATTCCCTTTAATTCAAAAACCCTTGCGCGGGAGTGCACGAATCTCTATCCATGCGTTGACCGGAGATCGATCACTCAGCGAAAGTCAGGATAGATTTCATCCACGATCCAATAACTCGACAGCACAATTGCGAACAGCATTCCTGCGGCCCAGAGAATCCACCTCCCGCGACGCAGAGACTTCCACGTGGCCCTTTGCAGCGGTACGTCCACGAAATACGCCGCGCAATACAGAACGTTCGCCATCAGCGCCAGCCCGCTCATCGGAAGGATCGAAGAGAACTTCAGCGCCGGCTGAAAGTGCGGCCACGTTTCGATCACCCATGCCGCCGCCACCCCTACCAGCACCAGGTTGTAGGCGATCCGTAGTGGCTCCCAGAACCTCGCCGCTCGCCCAAGGTTCGCCCGCAAGGAAGTCGTCTCCGCTCCGAAGTCCCAGTTCGCGTTTCCGCCTCGAATCATGCCGCGGCTCCTCACTACGTTGAATGGGCCGGCGATGACCAGATTAGCGCATTAACTTTATAATGTAAAGTACTCTGCAGACAGCCTATGCCTTCTTGATGAGCCGAGTGATCCATACCAGGATCACCGCTCCGACAAACGCCACGATGATCGACCCGATCATTCCCCGTCCCTGCCAGATCCCCAGCATCCCAAAGATCCACCCTCCCAGGACCCCTCCCAAAAGCCCCAGAATGATGTCCACGAGCGCGCCGTAGCCCCCGCCTTTCATCACTTGTCCCGCCAGCCAGCCTGCAATCAAACCGGTCACGAGCCATGCGATCAGTCCCATGTCTCCTCCTATTTCACTATCGATGATTAGGGTACTTCCGGGCGGCAATCTTGAGCCGACTATGCTCCAAATTGCCGGTCAAATTCAAGCTTGCATTCTTTCCGTCCCGCTCACGGGGAAATGGAACCCCATTTGCACTTAAGTTCGTTGCGCGGTCGCATCTCAGCTACAATGTTGCGGGCTCGCGCATCCAATCACTGACTATGGCCACGGCTCTGAACAATGCACTTCTGATTCATAATCCGAACGCCGGCAATGGCGGCAATGCGCGTCGCAAGCTTCTGGACCAGGCGCGCCGCATTCTCGCTTCGAACGGAATCGAAGCCGAACTCGCGGAGACTACTGGTCCCGGCCATGCCACAGAAATCGCGCAGCGAGCCGTCCGCGATCATCGGCAACTGGTTATCGCCTGCGGCGGAGATGGCACCCTCAACGAAGTGGTCAACGGACTGGCCACCGCCAGCAACGGCAACCGTGTGCCTCTCGCGCTTCTTCCTGGCGGGACCGCCAACATCCTTGCCAAGGAACTCGATCTCCCTTGGGACATTCCCCGCGCCGCACGCCATCTGGTCGACGGCGAAGTCCGTGACATCGCTCTTGGGCTCGCCACTCCTCTCGAGTCGCCCGAGCGCCGGCGCTACTTCCTGTCCGTTTCCGGCGCTGGTCCGGACGGCATGATCGTCTATTCTGTCGATCTCGGCCTCAAGGCTCGCGTGGGTATCCTTGCCTATTGGTGGCAAGGCGCCCGCGAAGTCCTGCGCTATACGTTTCCGCGCTTCCGCGTGCGCGCAGGCGACCGACAGATGGAGGCTACCCTCGTGATTGTTGGCCGCACGAAGCACTATGGTGGACCATTCAAAATCACGGATCAGGCCGATCTTTTCGAGGATCAGTTCGAGTGTATGGCCCTCACAACACAAAGTGGTCTGCGTTACCTGAGTTATCTCCCCACGCTCTGGATGGGCAATCTTCGCAAAGAAGAAGATGTGCACTTCTGGAAGGCCGACTCGCTCATCTGTGAACCGCTCGATTCCAACCCGGTCTACGCCCAAGTCGATGGCGAACCTCTCACCCGCCTCCCGGTCGAATTCTCTATCGTGCCGAAAGCTCTGAAACTCCTCGTGCCGCGGGACTCGAAGCCTCAATAGCTTGCCGAACCGATTGTCTTCTCCGTTACCGAGCGCTATAAAATACCTTCATCCGTGGACCTCGCCTCTCACGCCCTGGCTTCGTTCGCTCTTGCCCGTGGTTTCTTCCCTCGCCGCCGCTGGCCCGTTTTTGTTGGCATGGTGGTTGCCGGAACGCTAGCGGACATCGACCTTGTCAGCATTGTCTTCGGCCCCGCCGCCTATTTCGTCGGGCGACGCACCTACACGCACTCCCTGCCGGGGTTGCTACTGGTCGTCGCGATCGCGGCCGTGTTCATCCGCTACCTCGCGAAGAAACAACCCGAGCCGGTTGCTGGGCTGATGCTTCCTCTGTGTCTGGCGGCCGCCCTGCACACCTTGCTGGATATTCTCCAATCCGAGGGAACCGCCGTCCTCTGGCCGATCCGCTCGACACGTTTCGCAACGGATTGGCTCCCTTCTATCGACCCGTGGATTCTCACACTTCTGATCGCCGGCATTTTCGTACCGGAGCTCTTTCGTTTGATCACCACGGAAATCGGCGCTAAGGAAAAAGCGCCTCGCGGCCGCAACGGCGCCCTTGTCGCCTTCACCCTGATCTTTCTCTACTTCGGCGCGCGCGTGTTTCTGCATTCCAGCAGCGTATCTTCGCTCGAGCCCCACTCCTATAACGGCGAATCCGCGCGCAAAGTCGCCGCTTATCCCGATTCGTTTTCGATTTTCCAGTGGCACGGCGTGATTGAAACCCAATCTCTACTCTGTCTTGCGGACGTTCCCGCCGGACTCGGCAAGCCTTTCGATCCGGAATCCGCGCAATGCTTCCATAAGCCTGAACCTTCTGCTGAACTCGCCGCAGCTCAACGAACCGCCTTCGCACAAACATATATCCGGGCCGTCCCGTTTCCGCGTGCCACAGTTTCGAAACTCACCGATGGAGAGGAAATCGAGATTCGGTCCATGCGGGATGTCGCGGAACGCGAGGGCACTCACCGCATCGGTGTGCGCATCATCCTTGATCTGAAATCTGCGATTTACGAAGAACACTACGTGTGGGTAAAAGACCTTCGCTTGCGCTAACGAGCGCGCAGCGCGAGTTGTAGCAGCAGGTCTTTAAACCCGCGCTTTCCACTGCGTCTTGCGTGCTTCCTAAAATCGTTGTCATCCAGAGGAGCGCGTTTTGCGACGAAGGATCTCAACCGATCCGTGCATTTCAATCCCGGCGAACGGCCGCGAGTCCTGGCCTTCTACTTCCTCTCCGCCTTCTCTCGCAAAATCAGTCGCGAGGCCCCGTAACTAACCAGCGCAAACAGGACCACGGCCAAGGTCACCTGTAGTTTGTGCGCCGCCAAAAACGGCAGCGCCTGATTCCCATACTTGATCGCCAGATATCCAATTCCAAAATAACGAATGGCCCGCGCAAGCGAGATCGCCGAAATGAAGCTCGCCGGCGGCACCTCGAACACTCCGGCAGCGAACACGAAAATCTTGAACGGCGTCGGCGGCGGTAGCAGCGCAGCGAGCAACATTCCGCCGAAGCCGTTTCTCTCCACCCACTGGCGGATTACTTTCCCGCGTTCTCCAGCCCGCTTGTGATAAAAGGCTTCCCCGCCCTTTCGCGCGATGTAGTAGAGCAACAGGCAGCCCAATACCGACCCGATCATGGCCATCGCCGCATATAGGGGCATTCGCACCGGATGCTGAATGGCCAGCTCTACAAGCAACAAATCGTTGATCACGGGGAAGGTCAGGACCGACGAATCCAGAAATGAAATCAGAAACAGACCAGGCGCGCCCAGCACTCCCGCGAACGCGACTATCTTCTGCCTCCACGCGTCGAGTTGACCCGTCAACTAATCCCCCGTAGAGCCGTGGCTTTCGCATGGCATCTTCATTTGCCACTGCACGACTGCAAGTCCGCTCACAGCAACGCCTGCACCGCTTCTACCACCACATCCCACACCCGGTGCAACTCTTCCGGTTCAATCACGTAGGGGGGGAGCACGTACACCACGTTCCCCAGCGGCCTCAGCAAAACTCCGCGCTCCAGAAAGAAGCTGTACAACTT
>Ga0335080_10004509_pt1 | contig 14184 bp, 13 predicted proteins | sample Lox_Sample_34_FD_206720 | JGI IMG/M metagenome (GOLD analysis project Ga0335080, IMG submission 206720) | Soil microbial communities from Loxahatchee National Wildlife Refuge, Florida, United States - Lox_Sample_3.4 | ecosystem: Environmental > Terrestrial > Soil > Wetlands | place: USA... | reverse complement strand
AGACAGAGCGGCAAGCGTGGCAATGGAGAGCATTCGCATATTGTTGTCGGTCCTGCCATTCTATCAATAGGACACGCCGGCCCGCGCAATCGTCCGTTAACAACCGTCACTTGAGTTTAGTGGGATAATGTGGGCAGTCGATTTGGGAGGCAGTATGACTCCGACGGTTTGGGTGAGGGCGATCACGGTTGCGGCGGCATCCTGCCTGCTGCTGATTCCTGGCTTCGGACAAAGCAAAGGCGGCGCGACACCGACCACCCCGACCGGCACCGGAACTACCGGGAGCACGGGCACGCCGACCAATACGCCCGGCCGCATCGGCACACCGACCACGCCAAATTCAACCACGACTACGCCGACGCAGCCTTCCACCGGCGTGCCGCAGCCGATCTACGTGAGCGGACGCGTCACTCTGGAGGACGGAACGCCCCCGCCTCAGCCGGCGGTCATCGAGACCGTCTGCAGCGGCGCGCCTCATGGCGAAGGCTACACCGACGCCAAGGGCTACTTCGGAATCGAGCTCGGCTCGCGCAACAACGCCATGATTCAGGACGCGAGTGAAATGGGCTCGATGAGCGGGATCAACAACCCGATGATGTCGTCTGCCGGCGCAGGAGGCACCAGCCCGATGTCCTCCGGATCGCGTCTTGGCGGCATCGACGGCGCCGAACGCAAGTACATGGGCTGCGATCTCCAGGCCAAGCTGGCGGGATACCGTTCGCAGCAGGTGTCGCTGACCGGGCGGCGCCCGATGGACGATCCCAACGTGGGCGTGATCCTGCTACACCGCATCGGCGCGACGGAGGAAGGCCAGACCGTCAGCATGGTGTCGCTGGCGGCTCCCAAAGATGCCAAGAAAGCCTACGACAAGGGGATGGACTCGCTGAAGAAGAAGAAATTCGACGAGGCGGAGAAGAATTTCGAAAAAGCGGTGGAAGCTTATCCCAAGTACGCGGCGGCGTGGTTCGAGCTCGGCATGCTCCAGGCCGGCGCGAGCAAGATGGACATGGCTCGCGGCTACTTCAACCGCGCCCTCGAATGCGACGCGAAGTTCATAAGGCCCTACCTGCAACTGGCGAACCTCAACATGATGGAGAAGCGCTGGCAGGACCTCGCCGACGTTACGGACAAGACGGTCAAACTCGATCCGTTTTCCTATCCCCAGGCGTACTTTTTCAATTCCGTTGCCAACTACAACCTGCACAACCTGGAAGAGGCAGAAAAGAGCGGGCTCCAAGCCGAGCACCTGGACACACGGCACCTGTATCCGCGTGTGAACTATCTACTGGGATTGGTGGCGGTGCAGCGCAAGGATTACGAGACCGCGTCGAAGCGCTTCAAGGCCTACCTGCAACTCGACCCCAAAGCCGATGACGCGGCGACGGTGCGCTCGCAGATCGAGGCCATCGATAAGGTCACCGCGTCGGCGCCGGCGAAGAACAAGGACCAGCAGTAGCTACTTGCCTGGCACGCCGAGGATGCCGCGCGTCAGGAAATCCGACATTGTCAGGGTGAGCAGGATCAGCAGCCACAATAATCCGCCAACCACTACCAGTCGCGTCAGCTTGGTGCTGTGGCGGATGTGCATGAAGAACAGCGCCACCAACAGCATCTTGACGCAAGCGATTGTGAGAGCCACCACGGTGCTGAACGGGCCGAGATCGACATAAGCCACCGCCGTGGTGATGATGGTCGCCGCCAGCAGCGTCAGCAGCACGAGGAGATAGGTCTTGGTGGAGTCGATGTGCGTGTGTCCGTTGCCTGTCATCTCATTTCCCCAGGTGGCGATCGATCAGGTATAGCAGCGGGAACAGAAAGATCCAGATGATATCGACGAAGTGCCAGTAGAGTCCGGCCACGTCGACGGGCGTGTAGTAGTCGGCAGAGTAACGGCCTTTGCGTGCGTGCACGATCAGAAAAATCAAAATGCCCGCGCCAACTACCATGTGGGCCGCGTGCAGACCCGTCATGGCGAAGTAGAGCGAGAAGAACAGTTGCGCGGTCGCCTGCTGCGTGGCGGGCAGGCCCTCCAGGTGAAACTCGGCCTGGCCGGGAATGTGATGCTCGTCGAACTTTTCCTTCCACTCGACCGCCTTCACGCCCAGAAACGCGAAGCCGAACAAGAGTGTCAGCACCAGGAAAAACACGATCATCCTCTGCCGTCCGAGCTGCCCGGCGCGCACCGCCATCACCATCGTGAAACTGGAGAACAGCAGAATACAAGTATTGGCGGCGCCAATCGGAGCATTGAGGCTGGTGGAGGCCACCGCGAAGACGGTCGGATACCAGGTGCGGTATACGGTATAGGCCGCGAACATGCCCCCGAAGAACATGATTTCCGTAATCAGGAAGATCCACATCCCGAGCGTGGATGCGTCCTTCTGCTGCTCGGCGGTATCGAACTGCACCCGCAGGGCGAGAGTCTCGGCGCGCGCGTGATCAGCCAACTTCGATCTCCTCTCCCATCACCGTGGTGTAGTCGTAGGCTCCGTGAGTGACCACCGGCGTCCCATCGAAATTGTGCAGCGGCGGGGGCGAGGACGTCTTCCACTCCAGCCCGGTCGCGCCCCATGGATTAGCCGGCGCGATCTTGCCATAGCGCAGGCTCCAGATGAAGTAGATCATCGGCATCAGGTAGCCCACGGCGAGCACACTCGCCCCGGCCGTGGAGAGCACGTTCAGAACCTGGAACTCTTCCGGGTACGCGTGATACCGGCGGGGCATCCCGAGATAGCCCAGAATAAACTGTGGAAAGAACGTCAGATTGAACCCGAGGAAGATGACCAGCGCGCTGAGCCTGGCCCAACCCTCCGGATACATACGACCGGTCATCTTGGGCCACCAGTAGTGCATGCCGCCGAGATACGCCATGATGGTGCCGCCTACCATGATGTAATGAAAGTGCGCCACCACGAAGTAAGTGTCGGTAACATGCACGTCGATTCCGAGCGCCGCCAGAAAAAGACCGGTTAGTCCGCCGATGGTAAACAGGCCGATAAAGCCGAAGGCGTAGAGCATCGGCGTGTGGTAGGTGATCGAGCCCTTATATAGAGTCGCGGTCCAGTTGAAGACCTTGATTGCCGACGGAATCGCGACAAAATAGCTGAGGAAGCTGAACACCAGGCCGGCATATAACGACTGGCCGCTGACGAAAAGGTGGTGCCCCCAGACCAGGAATCCGAGTACCGCGATCGCCAGGCTGGAAAACGCCACGAAGTGGTATCCGAAGACCGGCTTGCGCGAGTAAGTGCTGATCAGCTCGCTGATCACGCCCATCGCGGGCAGCACCATGATGTAGACCGCGGGATGCGAGTAGAACCAGAAGAGGTGTTGGAACAGCACCGGGTCGCCGCCGCGCGCGGGATCGAAGATGCCCAGGTGGAAGACGCGCTCGACGAAGACCAGGACGATGGTTACCGCCAGCACCGGAGTGCCCAGGATCTGAATCAGGCTGGTCGCGTAGTTCGACCATACGAAGAGCGGCATGCGGAACCAGGTCATGCCCGGCGCACGCATCGTGTGCACCGTAACCACGAAGTTCAGCCCGGTCAGAATCGAAGAAAATCCCGCGATGAAGATGCCGAGCGCGGTCGCGATCACCCAACTATTCGAATATGCGGTCGAGTACGGCGTATAGAACGTCCAACCCGTATCCACGCCGCCCGCGATCATGGCGAAGAGGCTGAACAGGCCGCCGATGACCAGCAGATACCAGCTCAGCAGATTGATTTTCGGAAAGGCCAGATCGCGCGCGCCGATCATGATCGGCAGAAAGAAGTTACCCAAGACCGCCGGGATGGACGGGATCATGAAGAAAAAGATCATCGCCACCGCGTGCATGGTGAACAGCTTGTTGTAAGTCTCGGAGCTCACCAGGTCGCCCTGCGGAGTCAACAGCTCGACGCGAATCAACGTGGCGAACGCACCCCCGAGAAAGAAGAACAGCGTGATGGTGGCGAGGTAGAGCAGGCCGATACGCTTGTGGTCCTTAGTCAGGAGCCACGACTTGAGGCCATAGCTGGCGTTCAAGTAATGCTCGCGTTCTTGTACCGCTGTGGTAATCATAGTTATTTCTTCGCCGCTGGGGCTCCGGCGGCCTGCGCGGACGGCTTCGGACCCAATGACTTGACGTATTCAACCAACTGCACCACCTGGTCTTCGTTCACCAGGCCGGTGAAGGTCGGCATCACCGGCTCGTACCCGGCGACAATCTTGGCCTGCGGCTGCAGAATGGATTCACGAAGGTACGCCTCGTCGGCTTTCACCTTGCCGCCGCCGCTCAACTGCACATCCTTGCCGAACAGGCCGACGAGGGTAGGACACCGGCCGCTGTTGTCATCCTTGTGGCAGTTGCTGCAGGCGAGCTGCTGAAACAGCAGCTTGCCGTTTTCGGCCAGCGACCCGCCGCCTGTCCCGCCGCCCAGCCAGTCTTCATAATCCCGCGGCTCCATCACATAGACCCAGCCGATCATTCCGGAATGACGCGTACCGCAATATTCGGCGCAGAAGAGGTGATACCTGCCGACTTTGGTAGGTGTGAACCATGTCGTGGTATAGCGCCCCGGAACCACGTCCTGCTTGGTGCGGAATGCCGGCACGTAGAAGCTGTGGATCACGTCCTCGCTCGCCATCGTGATGCGCACCGGACGGCCGACCGGAACGTGCAGCTCGTTGATCTCGCGCACGCCCTCCATGTGCTCCAGCTTCCACATCCACTGCTTGCCGACCGCGTAAATCTGCATGGCGTTGTCCGGCGGACGCGCGCCGGTGAAGAACACGCTCGCGCCCCACGTGAACATCACCATGGTCAGGCCGAAGGGAATCACGCTCCACAGGATCTCCAGCGTGTAGCCGCCATGCACTACGTGCGGCAGTTCTTTTTCCGAGCGGCGGCGGTAGCGAATCGCGAAATAGAAGATCGCGCCAAAGATCAGCAGCGTGAAAAACACCGTGACCGCCAGCAGAAAGTACAGCAGGTGGTCCACCTCGGGAGCCAGCGTGGACGCCTGAACCGGAAATAGTTGGAATTCGCCCATGTGTCTTAGCCGGCCCGCCTGACCTGTCCGAGGTCCGCTGATGCGCGGCGGCCGGACCGGAAATCGCGCCGCAGAAAAATTGCGAGGACCGTGCCCAAGAGCAGCACGAACGCCACACCCGCCAGCCGCACGATATTCATGACCACGGCGCCATACTTGCCCGTGGCCGGATCGTAGTGATAGCAGAACAGCAGAATTTCATCCACCGGGTTGCCGATCCTGTTCTGCGACGCTTCCACCAGCCCCAGCCGCACATCGCGCGGGGCATACTCCACACCGTAGAAGTAGCGCGAGAGCCGCCCTTCCGGGGTCACGATCATGATTCCGCTGGCGTGCGCGAACTGGTCTGTCTTCGGATCGTACTTGTAGTGGTAGCCGATGGCATCGGTGAGGGCCTTGATATTGGCCGCGTCGCCCGTCAGCAGGTGCCATCCGTTGGCCGTCCCAGGGCGCCCGTAGCGCTTCAGGTACATCTGCTTTTTCGAAGCGGCCGTCTCGGGCGTGTCCTTCGGATCGAAGCTGATCGCGACCACTTCGAAGTCCTTGCCGGGATCGAGCGACACGGCTTTCAGGCTGCTGGCAGTGCCCGTCAGAATCTGCGTGCACAGCATGGGGCAGCGGTAGTAAACCAGCGCCAGCAGCACCGGCTTGCCGGGCCGGAAATAAGTCGAGAGAGGAGCCTGTTTGCCGTACTCGTCGGTGAAGACGAGACCGAGCGGGACCTGCTGATCCAGCTTCTGGTCGATCCCCACGCCCTGCAGCGCACCGGGCAGAGCGGGCTTGAGGTTCGTGTCCTGCATCGCGGATTGGCGCGGCGGCCCAAGAAGCTGCTGCGCGTGCAGAGACGCCGCGGCGGCGGCAACCAATATCGCAATTCTCATTTGGCACCACCCGCGCGCGAGGGCAGCCCGCGCTGCGCCAGCACGTCAATGGCGCGATCGATCGGAATCCGAACGATCCCCTTCGGCTGATCGACCCAGCCGTAGCTGTCGAGGATCTTGTCTTCGCCGGCGTGGAACTGCCGCAGGTCGGGCATCGGCGTCTTCTGCAACTGCGGCTGCGGGAAGACCTGCGCCGGGTCCACGGTCTTCACCACTTCGCTGGTTTCGCGCGACTGGAAATACTTCATCAGACCGAACAGCAGAACGAGGCTCACCGCCGTCACTACAACCAGGGCGATCGCGAACTTGCCGACTGCCCAGACGTTGATGTCGCTGGTCTCGTGGCCCGGACCTTCGTACGGAGAGCGGAGATTAGTCTCGTCCATGTTCCAGGACCTCCTCCAGGTGCGGAGCGTTGCGCGGCATCAGGGGCCGTTTCTCCAGTTGCGTCAGAAAATAGGCCAGCCACAGGCCGAGCAGGCCGAGCGGTATCGTGAAATCCATCCAGCTAATGCCGAAGCCCTGCTTGCGGAAGGTCGGCATGACGATCCAATAGAGATCGACGCATCGCATGCAGAGAACGAAGACGGCGATGCCGCGCAGCAGCCGGAAATTGCGTTTCAAATCGCGCGAGAGCAGCAGCGCGAACGGCAGTGCGAAGTGGCCTACCACCAGGAGGAGGCCCACGAATCCCCATCCGTTGTTCAGGCGGATGAGGTACCAGGGAATCTCCTCAGGCAGATTGCCGGCCCAGATGATGAGGAATTGCGAGAACGAGAAATACGCCCAAACCATCACCAGCGCCAAGAGGAACTTGCCGAGATCGTGCAGGTGACGCGGCGTCAACACCGCCGACATCGGGCGGCGGAACGAGAGCATCACCATCAAGGTGATGAGGAATGCCATCGACGTCAGGCCCTGGCTGGCAATGAACAGGAGCCCGAACATACTCGAGTACCAGTGCGGATCCACGGACATCACCCAGTCGATCGCCAGGAAAGTGACGCTGAAGCCCCAGAACAGGATTCCCGGCGCCGCGGCACTGGACAGCTTGCCGTGCACCGCGTCGTGGCCTTGTTCGTCCTCGATCGCCGACAAGCGATTGAGCCGCCACGAAAGCACCGCCCAGCCGGCGAAGTAGATCGCCGCGCGTAACAGGAAAAACGGGAGGTTCAGGTACGGCGCCACGTGATGCATGTGTGCATCGGCATCTACCAGCTTCTTGTGGGCCCACGGGTACAGATTGTTGATCCCGATCACGATCGGCAGGAACATCACCGCAGTGAGCGGCAGTGTGCGCGTGGCAGCCTCGCAGGGGCGGCGAACCACCAGTCCCCAGGCGCCCCCGGTAACGTACTGCAGCATCAGCCAGGCCAGCGGCCCAATGGTCAGCCCAAGCACGTAAATGTAAGACCACAGGTACGACCGGTAGAACTGGTCGTGATCCACGAAAAAGCCGATCGCGGAAAGCGCGGCGCCGGCCGCGCCGGCCATCAACGCCCGCGTGCGCCAGCGCCGCAGGTCCGACTGCAACTCCGGAGAGACGGCGAAATCTACCGTTTGCGCGGTCATTTCCCGCCCCCGGTGGAGAGCTGCCCGCGGGCATCCGCCGGCACGTCGTTGACCGACGCCTGCTGGCTCAGTTGCAGCGCGCGAACGTAGCTGACAATCGCCCAGCGATCCGCCGGCGGAATCTGCGCCGCATAATCGGGCATCGCCCCGAATCCGTTAGTGATCACGTCGAAAATGTATCCGTTTGGAACCTGGCGCAGGCGGTCGCTGTGATAGGTTGGCGGGTGCCGGTAGCCGCGCTGCACCACCATTCCGTTCCCGCCGCCCGTGCGGTCGTGGCACGGCGTGCAGTAGATGTTGAAGCGCTGCTGCCCGCGCTGGATCACCGCCTTCGTCACCGGGAACGGAAATTCATTGACCGGCTTCCCGTCCGGACCCTTGCCGGTGTAGAACAGCGTGTCGTCGTTGAGGTGGCCGCGGGCGACGGTGCCCTCGGGAATCGGGCGCGCCGACCGCCCGTCCGCGAAGAAGTTGCTGGGCCGCAGCGGGATAAACTTGGGCTGATCCTGCATGTCCTGCCGGCAACCGGCCAACAGGATCGCGATCACCGACCCGCACACGTAGAGGCCTCGCATTCTGAATTGTGACTTCCGAATTCCGACTCCTGTTTCAGTGCGCAACTTCGGACACCTCTCTGGGCTCCAGCGTCTCGAGAAACTCGCACGTGCGGTCATGATCGAACAGGGGATCGGTGGCTTCGATGCACAGGAAAAATCGATTCCGGCTGGCCAGCGCGAAGCGCGGCACGTTGAACGTCGGATGGTAGGGCATGGGCAGCCCGCACAGCCCCAACAAACCGAACACCGCCGACAAAGCAGCCAGCAGAATCGTCATTTCGAAGGTGATGATGATGAACGAAGGCCAGCTATGCAGCGGACGCCCGGCGACGTTGATGGGGTAGTAGTCCACCGCGATCCAGTACTGCATCAGGTATCCCAGCGTTCCGCCCACGATCCCGCCGATCAGCACGATCAGCGGCAGCTTGTTGTGGTGCAGGTGAAGCGCATCGCTCAACTCTTCGATCGGGAAAGGCGAATAGGCGTCGAGCTTGCGGTATCCCTTTTCGCTGGCGGCGCGCGCGGCCGCCACCAGCGCGGACGGACTGTCGAACTCGGCCATCACTCCGTAGATGGGCTTGTTCATCCTCCGGCCTCCTCTTCCACCTTGGCCTGCGGAAGCAGGGTGCGGACCTCGAAGATCGAAATCATGGGCAGCAGACGAATGAACAGGAAGAACAGGAACAGGAACAGCCCGATCGAGCCCAGGTACGTCGCCCAATCCCATCGCGTAGATTCGAAAATACGCCAGGAGCCCGGCAGGTTGTCCTGCGCCAGGCTGCTCACGATGATGATGAAGCGCTCCAGCCACATACCCACCAGCACGATCAGGGACCAGATGAATAGCAGCACCGGACTTCTGCGGACCTTCGTGAACCACAGCGCGTTCGGCGCGATGACGTTGCAGGCCACCAAAACCCAGTACTCCACCCTGTATGGCCCGAACATCCGGTTGGCGATTGCGGCCTGCTCGAAGACGTTGCCGCTGTACCAGGCCAGGAAGGCTTCCAGGATGTATGCGTATCCGACGATCAGCCCGGTGGCCATCATCACCTTGCCGCAGTAGTCCAGGTGCGTATCCGTGATCAGGCCCTGCAGTCCATAGACGGCACGCAGCGGAATCGCCAGCGCCAGAACCATGGCAAAGCCCGAATAGATGGCGCCCGCGACGAAGTACGGCGGGAAGAACGTGCTGTGCCAGCCCGGCACGATCCCGATGGTGAAGTCGAAGCTGACTACCGTGTGGACCGAAAGCACCAGCGGCGTCGCCAGTCCCGCGAGCAGCAGCGAGGCCGTCTCGTAGATGCTCCAGTGCCGCGCCGATCCGCGCCAGCCCATCGCCAGGATGCCGTAGGCGAATTTCAGGAAGCGGTTGTTGGACCGGTCGCGCAAGGTCGCCAGGTCAGGTATCAGGCCGACAAACCAGAACAGGGCCGAAACCGTCGCGTAGGTCGAGACCGCGAACACGTCCCACACCAGCGGACTGCGGAAATTAGGCTCGATCCCCATCGTGTTCGGATAAGGGAACAGCCAGTACATCAGCCACGGACGCCCCAGGTGCAGGATCGGGAACATGCCCGCGCACGCCACGGCGAAAATCGTCATCGCCTCGGCGAAGCGGTTGATCGAATTGCGCCAGCGCTGGTTGAGCAGCAGCAGGATGGCGGAGATCAGCGTGCCCGCGTGCCCGATACCGACCCACCAGACGAAATTCGTGATGTCCCATGCCCAGAATGTAGGCGAGCGCAGTCCCCAGATCCCCAGACCCTTGGTGAACAGGATCGCGACCGCCAGCAGAAACAGGAGCAGCAACCCAATGCCAACCGCAAAGGTCGCGAACCAGAAGATCGGCGTCTTCTTGGTCAGTACGACCGTGGCGATCTGGTCGGTAACCGTACCGAAGGTGTACCCCGGAGCGATGATCTGCTGGGGAGCCGGCTTGTCGATTACCTGTTGTTCATCGGCCATTGGCTAGGACTCCAGATCCTGGTTGGGATTGCGCAGCGTGGCAAGGTATGTGGTCCGGGGCCTCGTGTTCAGGTCCGCCAGCAGCGAGTAATTCCGCTCATCGGCCTTCAGTTTGGCCACGCGGCTGTTCTTATCGTTGATATTGCCGAAGACGATCGCCTCGGCCGGGCACGTCTGCTGGCACGCGGTCTGAATTTCGCCGTCGCGCACCTGCCGGTCTTCGCGCTCGGAATCGATCTTGGCTTCGTTGATCCGCTGCACGCAGTACGTGCACTTCTCCATGACGCCGCGGCTGCGCACGCTGACGTCGGGATTGCGCACCAGCTTCAGGACCGGCGTCTCGAAATCGCTGAACAGGTAGAAATTGAACCGCCGCACCTTGTAGGGGCAGTTGTTGGCGCAGTAGCGCGTGCCCACGCAGCGGTTGTAGACCATGTCGTTGAGGCCTTCGGAGCTGTGCGCGGTGGCCTGCACCGGGCACACCAGCTCGCACGGCGCGTTTTCGCACTGCATGCACGGAACCGGCTGATTGTAGATGGCCGGATCGTTCGGAGGGCCTTGATAATAGGAATCGACGCGCAGCCAGTGCATCGTGCGGCCACGGCGAATCTGGTCCTTGCCCACGACCGCAATGTTGTTCTCGGCCTGGCACGCCGTGACGCACGCACCGCAGCCGGTACACGCGTTGAGATCGATCGCCATTCCCCACGCGTACCCTTCGTACTTCCACTCGGGATACAGGGTCAGCCCGCGCGCCGGATTCTCGGCGCCCTCGTGAACGCTCTCGGGATTCTTCTTGAAGTCGGCGAGATCGCCCTTGTGGATGATGTGGCGCCGGTCGGGAGTGTCCAGTGCGTGGAAATCCTGCTCGCTGGCGAATTCGTACTTGCCCGAAAGCTTCACCGCCTCCATCCCGACGTCCTGCCACAGCGCCGCGGCCGTGCGCAGCCCATAGGGATTGAAGCCGAACCCGGTGCCGGCCCGTCCCGCGTGCGTGCGGCCGTAGCCGAGATGCAGCGTGATGGTCCCGTTGGCGTGTCCCGGCTGGATGAAGGCCGGAGCCTGCAGCGTGCGGCCCTGATAGGTGAGCTTCAGCATGTCGCCGGCTTGCACGCCGCCCAGATGTTGCGCGGCGGTCGCGGGGCTGACAAACGCGGCGTTATCCCAGGTGAGCTTCGTGATCGGCTTAGGCAGTTCCTGCAGCCAGCCGTTGTTGGCGAAGCGTCCGTCGTAGATGGCCGGGTCGGGCCGGAAGACGACTTCGAACTTGCCCCCCAGATGCCGCGCTCCGGCAGGCGCGGTCAGGGCATCGCCATGGACGGCAGGAGTCTTCGCCGGCAGGGCAGAGTTCGCGATCACGCCGTCGTGGACCGACCGCCGCCACCAGGCCTCGAAATCGGCCCCTTTGTGCTGATCCGCCCAGTAGCCCTTGACGATCTGGTAGGCGCGCTTATCGGGTTCCGCGGTGAACAACTGCAGCAGCTCGATCGCCGAGCGCCCGTCGTACAGCGGCTGGATCAGCGGCTGCTGGATCGTCACGGTCCCATCGAAGGCGCGCGCATCGCCCCACGTCTCCAGGAAATGTGTTTCCGGAATCTGCCAGTGGCAGACTTCGGTGGTCTCGTCGTGATACAGCCCGAGCCGCACGCGCAGCTTGGCCTTCTTCAGCCGGTCCCGCATTCCCAGCTCGACGGGCGCGTTGAAGGCCGGATTCCCGCCGAGAATCAGGAGAAGATCGACTGCCCCGGCATCCAGATCTTTCACCAGGTCGTGCAGCGAAGCCACCTGGTCGGCTGGTTCGGCTTCAATCGGGTCGGTATAGAACACCGTTTTGCCGACGTTCTCCAGCTTCGAATTGATGACGTGCGCCAGGGCGTGCACCACCGGCGGCTGATACTCGCCGGCGATCACCAGGCTCGCGCCCTTGTGCAGTTGCAGGTCGCGCGCGATCCCGCCCAGCCACTTATAGATATCGTGGTTCTCGCCTTCTTTCGGACCTTGCGCGATCCCCAGCGAAACCGCCAGCCCCCAGGCGAATTCTTCGATATCTCCCGCCCGCAGAGCCAACCGATGGTCGGCCTTCGCGCCCGTGGGCGTCGGCATGGGCTCGACGACGTACATCCGGCTCATCGTCTCCGTGCCCTCGCCCACTCGCCGCCGACGCGCAAACTGGCGCGCGTAGCGCAGGCTGCCCGGCCCCGACGACAGAAAATCCGCGTCGAGCGAAACGACCACGTCAGCCTTGGAAAGGTCGTAATAGGTGTTCACAGGTTGGCCGAACGCCTGTACGGCGCCCGCCCGGGCACTGTGCGGTCCGGCTGGGTCCCACTGGTGCCACTTCGCCCCCGGATAGAGCTTCTGCAAGGCCCGAATCTGTGCGGCCAGCGTGGGCGAGGTGACCGTCTCGGTGAGGATGCGGATGCCCGCGCCATTCTTCGCGCGCTGCTGCGCGAGCTGGTCGCGAACCACCCCGGCAAACGCACCCCACGGTCGAATTTCGCCGTTGAACGTCACCGCCTGCGAGCGGTCGGGATCGTAAAGCTGCAGCACGGCCGCCTGCCCCATCGCATCCAGCGCGCCCAGCGACGCCGGGTGCTCCGGATTGCCTTCGAGCTTCGTCGGACGGCCTTCGTGACTCTCAGCCAGCACGCCCGTCGCCACGCCGTTCAGCGTGGTCGCGGTGGCGAAAAACAGCGGGCGGCCGGGGATCAGCTCCTCGGGCTGCCGCACGTAGGGCATGATGTGTTCGGTCGGCTGCCGCGTGCAGGCGGCGAGACCGCCCAACGCCAGCGAAGCGGCCATCAGCTTCAGAAAATTACGGCGCCCCTCCCCCGGGTTCTCGTCTTCGCTCCATCCGATAGCCTGCCGCGGGAACTCGCGCTCCAACAGCTCCTGGAACTCCGGCGTGCCCGCCAGATCGTCGAGGCTGCGCCAGTAGTCCCGGCCGCGGGCCGTACTCAGGCGCTCCCGAACCTCGGAGATGTTCAGTTTGGGCGAATCGCTCATCGGTGGCAAGTATTACAACTGGTCAACGCACGCGCGTCCTTCACGTTGTATTCCTTTTTCAATCGCAGTCCGATCTCTTCCTGGTCGCCGTCAGGCTGGTAGCCCATGGTGGTGATGAACTGCCGCGGACGGAGATGCTTCTCCGGCGCGCGATGACAATCCAGGCACCATTCCATGTGCAGCGAGCTCTGCTGCCATGTCAGAGCCATCCTGTCTACGCGGCCGTGGCAACTCTCGCACCCGACCCCCTTGTTGATATGAATGCTGTGATTGAAGTACACGAAGTCCGGAAGGTCGTGAACCCTTGTCCAGGCAATGGACTCATTCGTACGAAAGCTCGCACGGACCGGTTCGAGCGTGGGACTGCTGAGCCAGATCTGCGAGTGGCAGTTCATGCACGTCTTCGTCGGCGGGATGCCCGCGAAGCTCGAGTTCTCCACCGACGTGTGGCAGTAGCGGCAATCGAGCCCCATGCCGCCCACGTGGTGCGCATGGCTGAAGGGCACGGGCTGCTCGCGCGCCTGATCCTGGCGCGTGGCGTAGCTGGACCTGTCCAGCACTGTACCCACCCACGCCACGAAACCCAGAAAAAATACCGCGCCAAAGATCGTGATGCGCGAAAACGTGTTCGTGCTATGACGAAAAATCTGGGACATGGTCGATTAGCGTCCCATGCTCGATTGCAGCAATGATTGGTTTCGCATCAGGAAAAACAGCAGCCCAGTTATCCCTCGAAGAACAAATTCCTCAGTTCAGTTCACCTGTAGGAGATGCTGAATCGGGAAATTTGTTTCATTTTATCCAAGCCGATACCGAAGCACAACTTGAAGGACGTGGATATTCTCGACGAGTTATCGGGCCTCGAGCAGATACGCGCAGTCCTCGTGATGGCTGGCGCGATCGCTGGTGCACACCGCAAACTGCGCCGGCGCACGCCCTGAATGCGGTCCCCACAGCGTTGCCCCCGCGTATTCGCCGTCCTTTCTCAGGGCATAGAACTGCAGGTCGACTTGCGCCAGCCGGTCCATGTCGTTATCGAAATTGCGAACCACGCGCTTCAAGGCGTCCAGCGCCGCTTCTTTAGGCGACATGCCGTGCCGCATGTTCTCGACGACGGTGTGGGCCCCGCAGGCCCGGATATTCTCTTCTCCCCTATTCGTAGAT
>Ga0335080_10004507_pt1 | contig 14187 bp, 13 predicted proteins | sample Lox_Sample_34_FD_206720 | JGI IMG/M metagenome (GOLD analysis project Ga0335080, IMG submission 206720) | Soil microbial communities from Loxahatchee National Wildlife Refuge, Florida, United States - Lox_Sample_3.4 | ecosystem: Environmental > Terrestrial > Soil > Wetlands | place: USA... | reverse complement strand
CGACACCAGCGCCTCGCGCACGAGCTCCTGGGTGATCGGCTCGACCGACGGTTCGAGCTGGGCGGTCGCGCTCAGGGCCTCGACCATGCGCGCGCCCTGGCTGCGGATCTGGTCGCGGCGCGTCGCCCACGCCTCGGCGACACCGTCGAGCACCATGCGCCAGCTCGGGAGCCCGTGGCGCGACTCGGGCGGGAAATAGGTGCCGCAGTAGAACGGGACGCCCTCCGGGGTGAGGAATGCGTTCAGCGGCCACCCGCCGTGTCCGGTCATCGCCTGGCAGGCCTCCATGCAGAGCGCATCGATGTCCGGACGCTCCTCGCGGTCGACCTTCACGCACACGAATCGCTCGTTCATGAGCGCGGCGATCTGCTCGTCCTCGAACGACTCGTGGGCCATCACATGGCACCAGTGGCACGCCGAGTAGCCGATGGAGACGAGCAGCGGACAGTCCTCGGACCTCGCGCGCGCGAGCGCCTCGTCACCCCAAGGCTGCCAATCCACGGGGTTGTTCTTGTGCTGCAGCAGATACGGCGAGCTCTCGCCCCCGAGGCGGTTGGGCACGACCCCCAGGCTACCCCGGCGAACAGGAGAGCAATACGCTGTGTCGACCGCGCCACCGAGGAGGTAACGCATTGCCAGCACACCGCGAGTCGGTCCGGGCGCCCGGCGCTCCCGAAGCAGTAGGTCCCTACGTGCACGCCGTCCGCACCAACGGCGACCTGTTGTTCTGCTCTGGCCAGATCCCGCTCGACCCGAAGACCGGAGACCTCGTTGGCGCCACCGCCGCCGACCAGGCCGGACGGTGTCTGGAGAACCTGGCCGCGGTCTGCGACGCGGCGGGCGCCACCCTCGGGGACGCCGTGCGCCTCACCGTTTACCTGACCGATATGGCGGCGTTCGCGTCGGTCAACGAGGTGTACGAGTCGTTCTTCGAGTCCGATCCGCCGGCGCGGGTCGCGATCGCCGTCGCGGGCCTGCCGCGCGGCGCGCTGGTCGAGATCGACGCGGTGGTGGCGCTCCCTGACTGACACGGCTCGACCCCCCGGTACAAACGCTCCGGGCGGTGGCGAACCGGTTTCCGCCGCCGACATCCGCCGCGCCGCCCGGGTCATTGCCGGGGTCGTCAAGGAAACGCCGGTGCTCAGCTCCCGGACGCTGAGCGAGCGCGCCGGCGGGACCGTCGACCTCAAGGCCGAGAACCTTCAGCGGACCGGGTCGTTCAAGCTGCGCGGTGCGCTCTCGAAGCTCGGGGCGCTTGGCGACGCGTGCGCCGGCGGTGTGGTGACGGGAAGCGCCGGCAACCACGCCCAGGCGGTCGCGTACGCCGCCCGGTCGCGGAACGTGCCGTGCTTCGTGTTCATGCCCGAGAGCGCGCCGATCGCCAAGGTCGAGGCCGCCCGGTCGCTCGGCGCGAACATACGCATGGTCGGCCAGACGGTCGACGATTCGCTCGAGGCGGCTTACGAGCTGGCGGCCGAGGACGACCGGATGGCGTTCGTGCACCCGTTTGAGGATCCGGACGTGATCGCCGGCCAGGGCACGCTGGGGCTCGAGCTGCTCGAGCAGGTGCCCGATCTGGAGCGCGTGATCGTTCCCATCGGCGGCGGCGGCCTGATCAGCGGCGTGGCGATCGCGCTCAAGTCGGCGCGCGAGTCGATCCAGGTCGTGGGCGTCCAGGTCGCGAGTTGCGCTCCGGTGCAGGAATCGCTCGCCGTCGGCAAGCCGGTCCCAGTCCAGTCGGCGCTGACGATCGCCGACGGCATCGCGGTCAAAAGACCTGGCGAACTCACGCTGTCGCTGATCGACCGGTGGGTCGACGACGTGGTGGCTGTCGAGGAGGACGAGGTCGCCGAGGCGATGGTGTTCCTCCTCGAGCGGGCCAAGCTCGTGGTCGAGGGCGCGGGCGCCGTCGGCGTCGCGGCGCTGCTCTCCGGTCGGGTATCCACGTCGACCACTCCGACGCCCGGTACGACCGTCGTGGTCCTCTCGGGCGGCAACGTCGACGCCGGCCTACTGGGCGAAGTCGCGCGGCGGCACGAGAGCCAGGCGGGCCGGCGTCTCGTGCTGCTGGCGTCGCTGCCCGACCGGCCGGGGTCGCTGGCCCGGCTACTCGCGCTCGTCGGCGAGCTCCGCGCGAACCTGCTCGACGTCGAGCACATCCGCGAGGGATTCGATCTCCACGTGCGTGAGACCGCCGTGCAGTTAGTGCTCGAGACTCGCGGTCAGTCCCACGCCGAGCGTGTGACCGAGGCCGTGCGCGCCGCCGGGTACGACGAGCCCCGCCCGCTCCGGTAATCGAGCTCGTCGCGCTCGCTGCGGTAGTCGCGGGCCTCCTCGACGAGCGCGCCGACGATGCGGCTCTTCTCGTCGGCCTCGGGGTGCCACTGGACGCCGAGCACGAACCGCCGATCCGGCGCCTCGATCGCCTCGGGAAGGTCGTCGAGCGTCGACTTCCCGGTGACCTCGAGGCCGCCGCCGACGGTGGCGACGCCTTGGTGGTGATGCGATTTCGTGTTGTGGACTTCCTCGCCGGCAGCCCGCGCGGCGAGCGACCCGGCGCTCAGGCGCACGGTGTGGTCGGAGTCGTCGAAGCTCCCCACTGTGCGGCGGTGCTCGGTGTGGCCGAGCTCGTCGGGGAGGTGCTGGCGAAGCGTTCCGCCGAAGGCGACATTGATCAGCTGCATGCCACGGCAGATGCCGAGGACGGGGATGTCGCGCGCCACCGCGCGGGTCGCGAGCGCGAGCTCTGCGCGGTCGCGCTCGGGGACGAGCTGGTGGGTCTCGGGGTGGGGGTCGGCGCCGTAGTTCGCGGGGTCGATGTCGTTCCCGCCGGCGAGGATCAGACCATCGAGCAGATCGAGCATCCCGTCCGGGTCGTCTTCGAACATCTGGTCCGGGGGGATCATCACCGCCATTCCGCCGGAGCGCTGGATCGCCTCGATGTAGGAGAACGCCAGCAGCGCAGCCTCGCGCTGCTGCCACGCCCCCCAGTTCGCGCGGGCGAGCGCGGTACATATGCCGATGACCGGTCTCGGTTCTCTCATCGCCTCCTCAGCCTAGCCCGCTGGATCTTTCCCGACGCCGTCTTGGGCAGCTCGTCGGCGAAATCGACGATCCGCGGATACTTGTACGGAGCCGTCTGATGCTTGACGTGTTCCTGAAGCTCGGCGGCCAGGGCCTGACCTGGGGCGAATCCATCGCGGAGCACGACGACGGCCCGGACGATCGCGCCCCGCTCCTCGTCGGGGGCGGCGACGACGGCCGCCTCTGCGACCGCCTGGTGCGAGACGAGCGCCGACTCCACCTCGAACGGGCCGATCCGGTAACCGGCCGAGATGATCAGGTCGTCGGCGCGTCCCTCGAAATACAGGTAACCGTCGTCGTCGACGCTGACCCGGTCGCCGGTGTGCCACGGACGGTCGGCCGGCGCGGGCGTGCCGTCGAGGCGCCCCACGAAGAACGTCGGATCGGTGGCCGGGTCGGCGAGTACGAGCTCGCCGTCGTCGACGCGCAGATCCACGCCCGGGAGGGGACGCCCCATCGACCCGGGGCGGACCGGCTCGCCGACGGGATTGCCGGTCAGTTGACCGGTCTCGGTCTGGCCGTAGCCGTCACGGATCGCGAGGCCGATCTCATCGGTGAAGGCCCGGATCACCTCGGGGTTGAGCGCCTCACCCGCGGCCACCAACGACCGCAGCGCCGGCAGCGGCCTGAGCTCGACGCGCTTGGCGATCACGCGGTACTCGGTCGGGGCCATGCAGAGCACGTTGACTTTCTCGGAGGCGAGCACCTCGAGACGCTGTGCCGGGTCGAAGCGCTCGTCGTGCAGCAGCGCCGTGGCGCCGCGAAGCCACGGTGCGATGAACACGTTTCGGGCGGACTTCGACCAACCGGTGGCGGCGGTGCACCACACCAGATCGCCCTGGCGCGCGTCCAGCCAGTGCTCGGCCTGGAGCCGCTGGCCGGGCAGGTAGCGCTGTCCATGGACCACGCCGGTCGCCTCGCCCGTGGTCCCGCTCGTGAACGTGATCAGGCACGGATCGTGCGGCTGCAAGTCAGCCATCGACGCCGGGTCAGCGGCTTCGTAGAGGTCCGGGTCCGGGACGCTCAGTACGGGACACGACGGCTCGGACGCCGACAGCTCGGCAAGGTTGCGCTCGTCCGCCACGATCAGCTTGGGCGATGCGGCGGCGATCCGCTGGGCGAGGTCCTTGGCCCGCAGCTGCTCGTTACACGGGAGCGCGACCGCGCCGATGCGGAAGCACGCGACCATCGTGAGCACCCACTCCGGGCGATTCCCGATCAGCGTCATCACCACGTCGCCGCGGCCGACGCCGTGACGAGTGCTCAGCGACCCGGCGAGGCGGGCACTGCGGTCGGCCACCTCGCCGAACGACCACTCGCGCCGCCCGCCGTCCCGGGCCAACTCGAGCAGCGCCAACCGCTCGCGCGGGGCGGCCTCCACGACGTCGCGGGCGAAATTCATGCCGGCGGCCAGTCTGTCAGGATCGGCCGCCGTGACGTTCTGGAACGGAGTTCTATGGCTGCATCTGCTCGGGATGGCGTTCTTCGTCGGCGGCCAGTTGATGCTTGGTGCCGTGGTAGTACCGGTCCTGCGCGGCGTCGATAACGGGGCGCCGCTGCGCGCGGCCGCGCGTCGATTCGGGGTCGGGACGCTGATCGCGTTTGCGGTGCTGATCGTCACGGGCGCCGCCTTGGCGTCGCACGAGCACAAGTGGAGCGACTCGACGCTCCAGGTGAAGATCGGGCTGATCGCCGTTCTGGTCGTCCTGATCGGAGCGCACATGCGCTGGCCGGAGCGCCACGCGCTTGACGGTCTCACCTTCTTGGTGTCGGTGGCAATCGTCTGGCTCGGGATCGTCGTGGGGGGCTAGGGCTGGTCCTCCTGGGCGCAGAGCGCCCGTTTTAGCTGAGTGTGGGCTTGTCAAACATTTGTCCACTTTTATGCATTTTGGTGAAGTTTGCGGCAGAATCTGGGGCCGGCCGCCGGCGCAAGGGGGTCTAGACCGACTACATGCGGGTTCGGCTCCATTGGAGCTCGTCAGCACGAAGCTGGCGATCGGTTTGGTTGCGGCCGGCGGCAGATTTTTTAAGACGGCGTTTCTTTGCTCACTCAACCAGGCTGGTAAGCTCGCGCCACATGGGGCTTATGACGGGAACCGGGCCGCTGGGGCGCAAACCGGCAGGGGTGTTCAATTTCGAGCCGCCGCCTCCGGGTCGTGCGCTGTACATGGAGCCGTGCGAGAAGTGGATCCGCGTGGTCGTCGGTGGCGAGACGATCGCCGACACCCATCGCGCGCTCCTGCTGTCGGAGTCGGGCCACCAGCCGGTCTACTACTTCCCGCCCGAGGACGTCCGCGCCGATGTGCTCGAACCGTCCGACCGCCACACGCGCTGCCCGAAGAAGGGCGAGGCCTCCTACCACACGATCCGAGCGGGCGACAAGGTCGTCGAGGCCGGCGCGTGGTACTACCCGGAGCCGCTCGAGGGCGCCGAGCCGCTGAAGGACATGATCGCGTTCTACTTCGATCGGATGGACCACTGGTTCGAGGAGGACGAGGAGATCGTCGTCCACCCGCGCGATCCCTATCACCGGGTCGACGTGATCCCGACCAGCCGCCACGTCAAGATCTCGCTCGACGGCGAGGTCCTGGCCGAGACCGATCACGCGATGGCGCTGTTCGAGTCCAACCTTCCGACGCGCTGGTACCTGCCGCGCGAGGACGTGTCAGCGGAGCTCGAGTCCACCGACACCGTCACGCGGTGCCCATACAAGGGGACCGCGAACTACTACGCGGTCAAGCGCTCCGACGGCGAGGCCGTCAAGGACCTGATCTGGTACTACGACGAGCCGCTCCGGGCCGTCGACCGGATCGCCGGGCGGCTGTGCTTCTTCAACGAGCGCGTCGACGTCGAGATCGACGGCGAGGTGGAGGGCAGGCCGGAGACGACCTGGAAGCACGGGGTCAAGTCCGAGGCCCCCGCCGCCGCGCGGTAGCTGAACCGCCCGGACGCTCGTAGTCGAGTCCCGCCGAGCGCCGGCTGGGTATGCTCGCCGGCATGGCTATCGCAACCACCGACAGGACCGACGAGCAAAAGGCGATCTGCGAGATGGTGCGGCAGTTCGCCGACGAGCAGATCATTCCCAACGCCGAGCACTACGACCACGAGGACGAGTTCCCGGAGCCGATCGTCGAGCAGATGAAGGAGCTCGGGTTGTTCGGGGTCACGATCCCCGAGGACTTCGACGGGATGGGGCTCGACCTGACGACCTACGCGATGATCGTCGAGGAGCTCTCGCGGGGATGGATCAGCATCAGCGGGATCGTCAACACCCACTTCATCGGGTCCTACCTGCTGATGAAGTTCGGGACCGACGAGCAGAAGCAGAAGTACCTCCCGAAGATGGCGACCGGGGAGATGCGCGCGGCCTTCTCGTTGAGCGAGCCCGAGCTCGGGTCCGACGTGGCGGCGATCAAGACGTCCGCCAAGAAGACCGGCGATGACTACGAGATCAACGGGACGAAGATGTGGGTCACCAACGGGCTCTTGTCGTCGCTCGTGTTCGTGCTGGTGAGAACCGACCCGAACGCCGAGCCCAAGCATCGCGGGCTGACGTGCTTCATCGCCGAGAAAGAGCCCGGCGTGAGCGAGAACACGGGCAAATACGCGGGTTTCAGTGTGCCGCCGAAGATCAAGAAGATGGGCTACAAGGGCGTCGAGTCGACCGAGCTCGTATTCGACGGCTACCACTGCCCAGCCGGGAACATCCTCGGCGGGGAGGAGGCTGGCCTCAACAAGGGCTTTGCCCAGATGATGGACGCGCTCGAGCTCGGCCGGGTCAACGTCGCCGCCCGCGGCGTCGGGCTCGCCCAGCGGGCGTTGGAGCTCGCGCTCAAGTACAGCCAGGAGCGGCGGACGTTCGGCAAGCCGATCGCCGAGCATCAGGCGATCCAGTTCAAGCTCGCCGACATGGCCACGCAGGTCGAGGCCGCGCGTCTGCTCACCCACCGGGCGGCGCGGATGAAGGACGCCGGCGAGCGCTCCGACATCGAGGCCGGCATGGCGAAGCTGTTCGCGTCCGAGGCCGCGCGCTATTGCGCCGAGGAGTGCTTGCGGATCCACGGCGGCTACGGCTATTCGAAGGAGTACGAGATCGAGCGCATCTATCGCGACGCCCCGCTGCTGCTTATCGGCGAGGGGACGAGCGAGATCCAGCGCATGGTCATCGGGCGAAAACTCCTACAGCGGCACAAGATATGAGTCGATCGCGAGTTTTCGCCTTACGAAAACTCCTACAGCGGCACAAGATATGAGTCGATCGCGAGTTTTCGCCTTACGAAAGCTCCTCCAGCGGCACAAGATCTGATGGCGTCCGACACCAAAACGCTGATTGAGACCGCGGTCAACCGGTTTCTCGAGGAGGTGCCGGCCCTCGCGAACCTGAAGCTGGTCGCGGGGCTCGAGCTCCGCGCGCGCGGCGAGCCCCAGCTGTACCGCGTCGAGCTGCCCGGGCCGAAGGTCACCAAAAGCTTCGCGGCCGATGCCAAGGTGAACATCTCCGTGTCGCGCTCGAATTTCAACGAGCTCGCGACCAAGGGCCACATTCGCGAGTGGCGCGAGGCGTTCGAGAAGGGGGAGGCCAAGGCGACTGGAATCGATCAGGTGATGAAGCTGATCGTCCACGTGGTCGAGCGCCAGGAGGAGCGCTCGCGCACGCGCAAGGCCTCACACCACTGATCCGCTAGCGCTTCGCCGCGAGGGCTTCGGCCTCTGCCAGCTGCTCCTCAACGAGCGCCAGGCCGGCGTCCCAGAACCCGGGGTCGGTCAGGTCGATGCCGACGATCTCCGCGAGCTCCTCGGGGCTGCGCGAGCCGCCGGCGGACAGCAGCTCGATGTAGTGGGGCACGAACGACTCGCCCGCGTCCAGATAGCGGCTGTACACCGACAGCGCCAGCAGCAGGCCGTACGCGTAGGCGTACACGTAACCAGGCGTGTTCATGAAGTGGGGGACGTACGACCACCACATGCGGTAGCCGCCGGTGATCTCGACAGAGTCGCCGAACAGCTCCGACTGCGTCTCGACCCACGTCTCGTTGATCCGGTCGGCCGACAGCTCGCCTTCGCTCCGCCGGCGCGTGTGCACGAGGTGCTCGAAGCGGTTCATCGCCATCTGTCGGAAGACCGTGGCGATGGCGCCGTCGACTCGCTCGGCGAGCAGGCCGAGGCGGCGCTCGTCGTCGGAGACGTCGGCGAGCATCCGCCCGAACACGAGCTCCTCGCCGAACACCGACGCGGTCTCGGCCAGGGTCAGCGGGGTGGACTGATGGAACACGCCCTGGCGCCGGGCGAGCGAGGCGTGCAGGCCGTGCCCGAGCTCGTGGGCCATCGTCAGGACGTCGCGGCGCGTGGCGGTGAAGTTGAGCATCACGTACGGGTGCACGCTCGGCACCGTGTAAGCGCAGAACGCGCCGCCGCGCTTGTGCGGCCGGACCGGTGCGTCGATCCAGCGGTCGTCGAAGAACTGCCGCGTGACCTCGCCGGCGACGGGCGAGAACGACTGATAGGTGTCGAGCACGAGATCACGGGCGTCGCCCCACGAGTACACGATGTCCTCGGCGAGCACCGGCGCCGAGCGGTCGTAGTCGGCCAACCGGTCGACCCCGAGCAGCTTCGCCTTCAGCCGGTACCAGCGCTGCGGGATGTCGTAGCGGCCGCGGACGGCCTTGATCAGCGCCATCACCGACTCGTCGGAAGCCTCGTTGGCGAGGTTGCGGCTCGCCAGCCAGTTCGGGTAGCGACGGAGCCGGTCCTCGACCGACTTGTCGAACACGAGCGTGTTGTAGATGAATCCGCGCGTCCGCAGGCCCGGCTCGAGCGCGGCCGAGACCGCATCCGCGGCGGTCCGCCGGAGCTCGCGGTCGGGTGACTGGAGGCGGCTGAGCGCGACCTCGAGCGTCAGCTCCTTGTCGGCGAGATCGACGCGGAGAGCGGCCACGAGCTCGCCGAACAGCCGGCCCCACGCCGCCTGGCTCGAGATCGACTTCTCGGCGAGGATTTTCTCCTCGCTCTCTGAGAGCAGGTGGGGGCGGTAGCGCCGGACGCTCGCGAGGTGATGGCGGTAGCGCTCGAGCTTGTCGGAGGCGAGCAGCTCATCAGCGTCTTGATCGTCTACTGCGGCCCACTCGAGCTCGAAGAACAGGAGCAGCGTCTCGATCTCGGTGGCGCGCTCCTGCACGAGCTGGAGCAGCGCTCCGCGGGTCGGGTCGGCGGTGTCGGTGGCGAACTCGAGGCTCGCGTACGAGCCGGCGCGCCCGATTAGCTCGTTGATCTCCTCGAGCTCGCGCATCGCGGTCTCGAGACCGGCGGCGTCGAGCTCGGCCACCTTGCCGGCGTACTGCGCCTGGAACTTGGACGCACGCTCCTTGCCCTCTTCGAGCATGCGCTCGGCGCCTGGGCGACCCTCGCCGTCAACGAGCGGCCCGAGGTCCCATTCGGTGTCGAGCAGTTCCTGGTCAGTGAGCGAATCGGCAGCAGTAGTCATGTGTGTGGAGCTTACCTTCAGCTTTGTGAGCACCCGGCCGGGTCGAGGGCGCCGCGTAAACGAAAGACGACGATCGGCTGGCCCAGCGCCCGTTCGGTGAACACGGGCGTCGCCGCGGCGTCGGTGGCAGTCCAGCTCGTTTCCGGCGAGGGGCTGAGCACAGTTGGGTGCCAAGGGTCGCGTGCGGGTGTGGTGATTAGGTATTTCAGGTGATCGGAGTTCACCTGGGCCCGCCATCGAGCGCAGGTGGTGATGGGCGTGAATGACCCGTGGGGACCGCGCTGCGCCACGTACTGGACGCGGTTCGAGATATCGAGGCCGTAGAACGGATAGGAGAAGAAGCCGCCGAACGTGCCGACCACGCCGACTCGCGAGTTGTGGACCGTCCGGAACAGCGCCCACACCGGCGCCAGGTAGGAGACGTTCGGCTGGTAGGCGTACCGGCCGCGCAGGTAATGGCGTTGGAGGGGGTAGCCGGCGACCACGATCGCCGCCGCGACCGCAATGGCGATGGCCAGCCACGCGCGCGAACGACGACCAGCCGCGAGCAGCCCTAGGACCGCGAGCGCCGCCAGGCCGGTGAGGATCGCCCCGCCGGCGTGCGCGCTCGGCCACAGCCGGGGTTCGGCCACCGTCCCCGCGAGCACAATCGCGAGCACGGCCACCGTGGCCGTCCGCGCCCGCGGTCCCGCGAGCGCGGGCGCCAGCGGCGCCACCGCCAGCGACAGGGTCAGCGCGGGCGCCAGATAGCGCAGGTTGAAGGCGAAGCCGGTCGGGTCGCCGTTCGGTCCGGCCGCGGTCTCGGGGGTGATCAGGTACGCCGCGAGTGAGACCAGCGCCACGCACCCCAGCATCCGGACGACCCCTTGGGAAGAACCTTCAGGATGGCGGTAGTTTCTTCCCAAGCGTTCGGGGGCCAGGCAGAGGATCGGGCCGACGACCGCGACGGCCAGCACCGCCCACCACCAGCGCCCGAGCCCGCCCGCGAGGGCCTGCTGAGCGAACGCGCTCCAGAAGTGCGAGTTGGTCAGGTAGTGGGCGACGCTGTAACCGGTGTGTTGCTGGAGCGGCGGCGCCGGCGTGGGCAGAATCCCCGCGAAGCTCGTCCACGGAAGCGGGTTGCCGACCGCGATCAGGTTGCGGGCGTACCAGAATCCCCCGGCGAGGATCAGCGGCCCGAGCCACAGGCCCGCGGTGCCGGCGCGGCGTCCGCGCGGCGCGATCACAATCACGCCGACGGTCAGCGCCAGCACCGGCGCGAGCACGGTCAGCTTGGTCCCGACTGCGAGCCCCGCCGCGATCGCCGCGAGCACCCGCGCGGCCGGGCTCTCCACATCGGTTATCAGGAGCGCCACCGCGGCGAGCAGAAAGAACACCGCGACGACGTCATTCGCGGCCGCGCCCGCCTGGGAGTAATCCATCATCGTCGTGCCCATCGCGAGCGCGGCCCCGATCGTCGTCGCGGCGCCGACCCCGCGCGGGCGGCCGATGCAGTAGGCCGCGAGCAGGGTGAGGGCGAGCCACACGAGGTTCAGCCCGGGCGACAGCGTGTCGCGGCCTAGGAGCACGATCCCGAGACCGTGGACCATCTCGGCGGTCGCGGGATAGAACGGCGTCAGGTACTCGACGTCGGTAAACCGCAGCCCGGTGACGTTCCCGGTCTGCGCGAAGCTCGCCGCCCACGGGAGGTGGTACCAGAGCGAGTCGAACCCGCGGATGCCGACGTCGTAGGACTGGATCGTGAGCGCGCTCCACTCCGCCACCACGACCGCGCCCGCCAGCAGCGCCACCGCGGTTGTCGCGGTCGTCGGCCAGGCGGGTCGATCAGCCGGGTGGCGGCGGGCCACCCGCGTTCCGACGAGCTCGCGGATCCCGGCCACGGCGGCGAGTCCGCACGCGATCACGATCGGCGCGAGTTCGAACAGGCCGACGGTCCCGAGCACCTCGAGGATCGCGATCAGGAGCGCGAGCCCGATCACGGCCTCGGCCAGCCGTGCCGGCGCCCTGGTCCAGTCGGGGAGTGTGCGTCGGCGGATGGCTACCGCCGCGACCGCGATGCCGCCGACCACGACGATCAGGGTCGCCGCGCCGAGCGCGTAGCGGGCTACGCTCGCCACCAGAGGAGGCGGTCGGGTGTGAGGGACAGGAGAGGGCCGGCGGGCGGCTGCTCGCGGTAGGCGGCGTAGCGCACGGTCAGCGCGGCGATCGCTTCGGGCGCGTCGCCCGCGTCGAGAATCGTGATCTCGCCGATCGCCTGAAGCCATTTGAGGCGCGACCAGTCGTCCTCGTAGTGGTCGACGGTCAGCGCCGCGCGAGGCCGGGCCTTCAACCACCGGACGCGCGCCAGGCGTTCAGCGGGGACGCTCTTGCGCTTGTGGTCGATCGCGGTCACGATCGCGTTCCCGTTGACCGCGAACGTCACCGGAAGCACGCGAGGGTTGCCCTCGTCGTCGGCGATCCCCAGCCGCGCCACCGGCGAGCCGTCGAGCAGCGCCCGGGCCCAAGTGGGGAGCTCGGCTACGCTAGCGCTGCTTCCCATGACCGCCCGAAGACTAGGCGTCGCCGGCGGGCTTGCACTGGCCGCGGTGTTGGCTGGGTGTGGCTCCAGCCAGGCCAATCGCACCCCCACCGCCTCCGCTGTGCCGCTCGTCACCGGCGCCCGGATCACGGCGCAGGTGCGCAAGTGCGACCAGGGCTCGAACGCATACTGCTCGATCGAGATCGTCGTCCGCGATCCCCGCTATCGGTCCTCCGACATCCTTGCGCACGACGAGAGTCATGTGCTGCGCAACGCGGGCTGGACCCTGGCCGGCGGCGACACCGGCACAGAGACGGCGGCGAACTCGCCGGGACACAAGCTGCGGTTGACGTACTCGAGCGCCGCCGATGACCTCCAGCAGATCGACCTCGGCGTGATCAACCGGGCGTGGCCGATCACCTACGCGCTGTCGAACTCGATGTTCGATCGCGCGGCGGCGATGTCGATGATGCTCGAGGTCGGATCGACCTGAGCTGTGGCGGTCAGGCGTCGCCGAGGATGAGGCGGCGGTCCGGCCCGACGGAGACGGCCTTCCTCCCCGCCAGCAGGTCGCGGAGATCGGCGCCGACGAGCTCCGAACGCCAGCCCTCGAGCGTCCGCACGTCCGGCTCGGCCTCGCGCCGGCGCGAGGCGGCGACGATCAGCTCGAGCTCGTTGCGCGAGGCGATCAGCTCGTAGGCGAGCCCGGCCTCGAGCGAGCGCGCGCGCAGCAGCGCCTCGGCCAGCACGATCAGGGGCACGTCCTCGGGCTCCGAGCGGCCCCGCGCTTCCTCCCGGGGGATCGGCTCGGCCTTCATGCCGACGGCGATGGCCTCGAGCATCTGCTCGCCGCGGCGGCGGATTCCCGACGGGTGGATCCCGCGAATCTGCTCGAGCGCGCTCAGATTCGACGGGTGGCGCTTGGCGAGCTCGACCAGCGCCGGATCGCCGAGCACCGAGCCGACCGGCCGATCCTCCTCGGACGCTGTTCGCTCGCGCCAGGCCGCCAGCTCGCGCGCCACTGCACGGGCCCGGGGGTCGAGCTGCCCGACGCGCGGGAGCCGTTCCCAAGCCGTATAGGGGTCGCGTTCGTCGGTGGCGGACTCGAGGCGCCGGCATTCCTCGCGGGCCCAGCTCAGGCGGCCGGTTTCTTCGAGGCGGCGCTGGACCTCGTCGGCGAGCTCGAGCAGATGCGCGACGTCCTCGGCGGCATAGCTGAGTTGCTCGGCGGTCAGCGGACGGGCGTCCCAGCGCGTGTAGCTCGCGGTCTTGCCGACCCGGCGCCCGAGCATGCTGCCGAGCAGGTTCCCGTAACCGGTCTGGGCGCTCGCGCCGGCGAAGCCGGCTGCAAGCTGCGTGTCGAAGATGTTGTTGACCTCGGTGCGCCAGGCGCGACGCAGGATCGCAACGTCCTGGCGGCCGGCGTGGAGCACCACCTCGATCGCCGGGTCCGCGAGCAACTGCGCCACCGGGGTCACGTCGACCCCGGATTCGAGCGGGTCGATCAGCTCGATGCGCGGCTCGTTCCCTTCTCCTGAGTCGTGATCGACGGCGATCTGGACCAGGCAGAGCAGCGCCCGGTAGCGCCCCTCCGACATGAACTCGGTGTCGATTCCAATCCGACCGTGCGCGCGCGCCATGCTCGCCGCGGTCGCGATGTCTTCGGAGGTGGCGAGGGGGCCGGTGGTTTCGCGGCGGGCCGTCTGGGTGCGCATGGGTTTCGGAGCCTAGCGGGGGTGCGCCCGCTGGGCACGGACGCCCAGCGGAACCGGTCCCACGGATGACTCGCGAAGCGAGGCCCATCCCCCAATCCGACCTCCTTGGTAGGATATAACCTCGATGATCTTCTCCTCGAAGGCCGAGTATGGCGTGCGCCTGATGGTCGAGCTCGGGCGCCAGTCGCCCGAGCAGCCCACGTCCTTGAAGGCGATCGCCGATGCCGAGGGGTTGCCGCTCGCGTACCTGGAGCAGGTGGTTGCGAGGTTACGCAAGGCGGGGCTTGTGATGAGCGCTCGCGGCGCCCACGGCGGATACTGGCTCTCGCGGCCGGCGGAGGAGATCGCGATGGTGGACGTCGTGCAGGCGCTCGAGGGCGCGATCGCCC
>Ga0335080_10004504_pt1 | contig 14188 bp, 14 predicted proteins | sample Lox_Sample_34_FD_206720 | JGI IMG/M metagenome (GOLD analysis project Ga0335080, IMG submission 206720) | Soil microbial communities from Loxahatchee National Wildlife Refuge, Florida, United States - Lox_Sample_3.4 | ecosystem: Environmental > Terrestrial > Soil > Wetlands | place: USA... | reverse complement strand
TCGTCGAGCGCCGCAAACGGCTCGTCCATCAACAGGACCGGCGGATCCTGCACCAGCCCGCGCGCGATCGAGACGCGCTGCTTCATGCCGCCGGAGAGCTCGTGCGGGTGACGCTTGCCAAAACCCTCGAGCCCCACGAGCCTGAGCATCTCCTCGGCCTTGGCGCGGCGCTCGGCCTTCGCGATTCCGCGCAGCGCCAGCGGAAATTCGACATTCTCTTCTGCCGTCAACCACGGAAACAGGCTTGCTTCCTGAAACACCACGCCGACCCGGTCCGGGTCCGGCTGAGAGATCGGCGCGCCGTTGATCAGGATTGTGCCTGATGTCGGCTCCCTGAGCCCTGCGAGCATCATCAGCAACGTCGACTTGCCGCAGCCGCTCGGCCCGACCAGCACCACAAAGCGCCCCGGCTTGATCTCGAGCGACACATCCGAGAGCGCAACAACCTCGGCGCCCGATGTCCTGAACACCTGGCTTACGCCCGTGATCTGGATCGCCCCTGCGCGCGCCGCCGGCTTGAGCGGGGTTATGTTCGCCAGTGACTGCATCGCGTTTCCACCGATCGCACCAGCTCGTTGAAGACAATCGCAATCGTGGCGATCATGACGACACCGGCCAACAGCTGCTTCATCTGGAAATTTTCGCCCCAGGTCGCGATCTGATGCCCGATGCCGTCACGCGAGGCATACATTTCGGCAAGAATCACGCCGGTCAGGTTGAAGATCATGGAAATGCGGAGCGCCTCGAGCAGCACCGGCAACATGCTGGGCAGATAGACGCGGAACGCCGTCTGCACCGAGGTCGCCCCATAGGAGCGCGCCACCGTGAGATATTCGACTCTGACGGATTCCACCGCGGTCGTGGTCGACATGATCACGATGAAGATGGTCGAGAAGAAACCGAAGCCGACTTTCTCGGCAAAGCCGACGCCGAAGACCAGGATGAACATCGGCAGGAAGATCGATTTGGGAATCGAGAAGGCAAAAAACAACAGCGGCTTCACGACGTCGGCGAAATAGCGGTATTCGGCGATCAAATAGCCGATCAGACAGCCCAAGGGCACCGCGAGCGCGAAGGCAACCAGCACCTCGGTCGCAGTGACCAGGAGATCATTGCGGACGCTTGCGCGCTGGAGCAGATCGGCAAGCATGGCCAGCGTCCCGGAGGCCGGCGGCAGCAGCCGCGGATTGACCAGGCCGGTTCGAGGCAAAATCTCCCACACCGCGAAGATCGCTACCACGATCGCGATCCGGGAGAGGGTGATTGCGAGACGGCTGGCCATCATCATGTTCAGGGCTTGGTCGGGACCGGCTTGAAGGCGGTCGAATAGACCTCCTCGGTCGGCACGATGTCCTTCAGCCCGCCGAGTTTTGCCAGGTCGAGCGACAGCTGCACGGCGTCGCGAACCTTGGGCCCGGCCATGTCGCCATTCGTTTCCAGCTTCAATATCGTGTTCTCATATTCCAGCGCTGCGATCTCGGCCGGCATCTCATAGAGGTCCGCAATCAATTTCACCGTGACGTCGCGATTGTCGCGCATGAACTGCACGGCGCCGTAAAGCGCGTTCAGCGCCTTCTGCACCACCTGCGGCTTTTCCTGCGCGAACTTGTCGAGCACGATCCAGCCCGCGGTGAGGTTCGGCGGCACGGCGGTCGCATAGTCGAGGATGGTGCGCGCTTCGCCCGATTTGAGGATCTGGAAGCTCAGGGGGGAATAGACGACGGCAGCCTCGACATTGCCGGCAAGCAGGTTCGGCACAATGCCGCCGCCGCCGACGGGGACGCGGGTGAAATCGATCTTGCGGTCCTGGATGGTCCACAGCGCCAGCAGGTCGGAACCCGAGCCGGCGGCCGTGATCGCGACCTTCTTGCCGTTGAGATCCTTCACGTCGAGAGTCGATTTTGCTGGCACCATCAATTGCCAGCCGTAATTGCCCATGGTCGCGCCGGCGACGATCTTGCTCATCACGCCCTTCTTGCGCCCCGCGGACACCAGGGACGGCGGGTCGAGGATGATGTCGGCGGCACCCGCCGCCATGCCTTCAAAGGTCTCCGCGCCGGAGCGGTAGATCGTGAGTTCCGCGCTAAGGCCTTCCTTCTCGAACAGCTTTTGCCGCACCGCGGTCTCGGCCACCGTCGTGGGCCAGAACGTCTTGGTGGGCAGCCCCACGCGGATGGTCTCGGCATTGGCGGCGGACGCTGTGAGCAGCGCCGATATCACCACCAAAAGGCGCGACATGTTCATCAATTTCCTCCCTGTTTTGTGCTCATTGTCGCTTCGGGTTGCGATGATCGTCAATCGAAAAGCACCCTTTTTGCAATTGACCCTATGGTGAGCCCCCGTTACCTCTTCCCACCTGATCGGCCCACTCTTCGAGAACTTGTCTGGGTTGGCTGATGTGCCGGTCGCGCGCCGAGCGAGGGAGGCCATGAACAACAAGGATGCGGGAGAAACCGCCGAGTTCGATTACGTGATTGTCGGCGCCGGCTCCGCGGGCTGCGTGCTTGCCAACCGCCTGAGTGCTGACGGCAGACATTCCGTGCTGCTGCTCGAAGCCGGCCCGAAGGACTCCAATATCTGGATCCATGTGCCGCTCGGCTACGGCAAATTGTTCAAGGAGAAATCCGTCAACTGGATGTACCAGACCGAGCCGGAGCCCGGTCTGCATGGCCGGCAGGTGTTTCAGCCGCGCGGAAAAGTGCTGGGCGGATCGAGCTCGATCAATGGGCTGCTCTATGTCCGCGGCCAGCACGAGGATTACGATCGCTGGCGCCAGCGCGGCAATGTCGGCTGGGGATTTGACGATGTGCTGCCCTATTTCAAGAAGGCGGAGCACCAGACGCGCGGCGCCGACGCGTATCACGGCACGGATGGTCCGCTGTCGGTGTCGGATTGGCGCCACGCCGATCCACTCTCGGAAGCGTTCGTGAAAGCAGCGGTCGAGACCGGCATCCCCTTCAATCCGGATTTCAACGGCGCGACCCAGGAGGGCGCCGGTTTCTTCCAGACCACGACGCGGCGCGGCCGGCGCGCCTCGAGCGCGTTCTCCTATCTGCGTCCCGCGAAGGGCCGCGGCAATCTCAAGGTCGAGACATCCGCACTGGCGCAGCGCATCCTGTTCGAGGGCCGTCGCGCGCGCGGAGTCGAATACCGGCAAGATGGCAATCTGCGCAGCGCGAAGGCGCGCAGGGAGGTGTTGATCTCCGGCGGCGCCTACAATTCGCCGCAGCTCCTGCAGCTCTCTGGCGTCGGACCCGCCGAGCTTCTGAAGCAGCATGGCATCGCCGTGGTGCTCGATGCGCCCGGCGTCGGCAACGATCTGCAGGATCATCTGCAGGTCCGCATCGTGACGCGCTGCGCGCAATCGATCACCCTCAACGACATTGTCAACCATCCCGTGCGCCGGACGCTCGCCGGCATGCAATATGCGGCGTTCCGCAGGGGACCGCTGACGATCGCGGCCGGCACCTCCGGCGCGTTCTTCAAGACCAATCCGCGCCTTGCCACGCCCGACATCCAGATCCACTTCATCCCGTTCTCGACCGACAAGATGGGCGAGAAGCTGCATCCCTTCCCCGGCTTCACTGCATCGGTCTGCCAGCTCCGTCCCGAGAGCCGCGGCTCGCTGAAGATCAGGAGCGCCGATCCTGCCGCGCCGCCGGAAATCCGCATCAACTATCTTTCGACCGAAACCGATCGCACAGCCTTCGTCGACGGCATCCGCATCCTGCGCAGGATTCTCGCGGCACCCGCGCTGAAACCTTATGCCGCCGGCGAGGTCTATCCGGGCGCTGACAAGACCAGCGACGAGGAGTTGCTCGATTTCTGCCGCAAGACCGGCGGCACGGTCTATCATCCGACCTCGACCTGCCGGATGGGCAGCGATCCCCTGGCCGTGGTCGATCAGCGCTTGCGCGTGCGCGGCATTGATGGCATGCGCGTTGTCGATGCCTCCGTCATGCCGGACCTGATGTCGGGCAATACCAACGCGCCCACCATCATGATCGCCGAAAAGGCCTCCGACATGATCCTGGAGGACGCGCGATGAAACAGGAGCAGTCATAGGTGGCCCCACTCAAGATCGGCACGCGCAAGAGCGCGATGGCGCTGGCCCAGACGGAGGAGATCGCGCGCCGGATGAAGGCCTTCGGCACCGAGGTCGAGATCGTCAAGTTCGAGACCACGGGCGATACCGACCAGATCGGCAAGCTCCTGCCGCATGGCGGCAAGGGCGGCGCCTTTGTCGCGCAAATCCGCGAGGCCGTTCTCAAAGGCCAACTCCATGCCGCGATGCATTCGCTCAAGGACATGCCGGGCAATGAGGACACGCCCGGGCTCGTCATTGCAGCGACCTTGTCGCGCGATCCGCCCGGCGATGTGCTGGTGCTGCGGGCCGGCGTTTCCTTTGACGAACTCAGGCGCGAGGCCGGCAGGGGTTTCAAGATCGGCACCAACGCGGTGCGGCGCGCGGCCTATGCGCGGCGGCTGTTTCCCGAGATCGAGGTGATCCATTTTCGCGGTGCCGCGGATACGCGCGTGCGCAAGCTCGATGCCGGAGAGAAACAACGCTTGCCTGACGGCGGCGCGGTGGGGCCTGCGGATGCGCTGATCATGGCGCGCTCGGGGCTCGAGCGGGTCGGGCTGGCCGACCGGATCGCCTACGAGTTCCCGGTCGACGACATGCTGCCGGCGGCGGGGCAGGGCATCGTCGCGGTCGAATGCGCCGCACGCGATTTCGAGACGCGCCGCATCCTGTCTGCGATCGACGATCCGACCGCGCGTGCCTGCGCCGACGCCGAGCGCGAGGTGCTGTGGGTGCTCAACGGCCACTGCAATTCGCCGATCGCGGGACATGCCGAGATCAGGGGCGAACAGATATGGCTGATGGCCTCGGTGCTCGATCATTCCGGCCACCGCATCATCGAGGCGCAGCGCCTGGGTCCCTTGAGCCGCCCGCGCGAGCTCGGCCGCGCCGTCGGCCTCGAACTGCTCGCCAAGGGCGCTGCCGACATCATCGAACGCAGCCGCGTGGTGTGAGAAGCGCCTGCCCCACGAAGATCGTCATGGCCGGGCTTGTCCCGGCCATCCACGTCCTTACACGGCGATCGAATCGTACAAATCAGTCCATTCCGGATTGTCTTTCAGGATCAACCTGACTTTCCATTTTCGCGACCAGTGTTTCATGTTGTGCTCGCGCTGGATCGCCGTGTGGATGTCGTCGTAGCGCTCGAAATGGAAGAGGCGCTTGACCGAATACTTCTTTGTAAATCCAGGGACGAGACCGTTTCGATGTTCGTACATCCGACGCACCAAATCGTTCGTCACTCCGATGTAGAGGATGCCGTTTGCCGCGCTCGCCAGAATGTAGACATAGCCGCCGTGCATGCTGGGTCCTCAACAACGTGGATGGCCGGGACAAGCCCGGCTATGACGACGGGGGATCGCAACCGCCGCTTTCGCCGGTTCTTCCAATTCACATGTCAAAGAGCGAGCGACGCGGCTTCGCATTCCCGCGGCGCGATTGCGTCCGGGTCTTGCATCATGCGCGTCTCTCAGAAAAGTGAGGGCGCAGGGAATGCGGGTGCAAAGCTTGCACCCATAGCCTTGCGTGTGGATGAGAAAAGACACGCAAGCTTCAGTCACTACAGGTCAAGCCGCTTCCCACGACATTCCCTGCGCAATGGTTTTAACGGTCTACTGCGCGCTCTCCCCGGTGTCCGTGACCTCATAGTCACCGTCGCCTGCGGTCATCAGTCCGCACGCTTAGCACCAGCCCAGGGGTGCCAGGACCACACGCCTTCGCCGTCCGCGCGCCCGCCGTCCGTCCGACGACAGGGGTGCGTCCACCGCATTCCAATCCACGTTCGTGACGGTCGCGAAACGCCCCCTCGACGGATTAGAACAAAACAAGAACATAAAGATGAGTCGGATGTGAGTCAAGGGCAGGAATTCGCAAGTTGTCGCAGGAGCGTAGCAAATCTCCGACAAGGATCCTGTCCGCCGGCGAACCCGACCTCGCTTCAAATCGACCAAACGGCATGAACGACAGGGACCTGCCAGCCTGGTTGCTGAGGGCCAAACCGCCGGCGCAAGCCATGGAGCATGAGCGAGAGGAAGGTCCCAGCCTGGATGCAGGAGCCCACAACGCCGCGCAAGACGGCGGCGGTCAATCAGGGGCACTCCAATCAATCCAATCATGACCCTTCCAGAGACCGGGGCTTGGAACTGGTTCGGGAGTTGCTCGAACTGTTATTGGCGGGTTTGACGATACTCTAAACCTTGCAACTCGGTGCTTCATCGCACTTCTGTGGATTTCGAGTTTCCCCATTGATCCGGCAACGTGATGAGGACAGGACCTAGCTCCTCCACGCCCGCACTTTCGCAATCATCCGCTCCACATGCGCGATCGGCGTTTCCGGCAGGATGCCGTGGCCGAGATTGAAGATCAGCCGGCCTTTCGCATAGTTCGACAGCACGTCATCGATCGCCTGGTCGAGCGCGGCTCCGCCCGCAATCAGCGCCAGCGGATCGAGATTGCCCTGGACCGCGACCTTGCTCTGCACGCGCTCGCGAATGAACGCGGGCTCCGCCGTCCAATCGATGCTGACGGCGTTGACGTCCGTTCCGCCGACATAGGCCGGCAGCAGCGCGCCGGCGCCGCGGGGAAAGCCGATGATCTTCGCATCCGGCGCCTTGGCGCGGACGCCAGCGACAATGCGCGCGGTCGGCTCGACCGACCAGCGCAGGAATTCGCGCGGGGACAGCACACCGGCCCAGGTGTCAAAAATCTGCAAGGCGTCGGCGCCGGCCTCGAGTTGCCCAAGCAGATACTGAATCGAGCTTTCGACCAGCGCGTCGACGATCTTTGCAAAGGCTTGCGGGTGCGAATAGGCCAAGATCCGCGCCGGCGCCTGATCCGGCGTGCCTTGCCCTGCGACCATATAGGTCGCAACCGTCCACGGCGCGCCGCAGAAGCCGATCAGCGCGACATCCGGTGCCAGCGCACTGCGCACCTGCCGCAACGCTTCATAGACCGGCTCGAGCTTTGCGAAGTCGGCCTGCGCGGCAAGCGTCGCAATCTTCTCCGGCGTATCGAGCGGATCGAGCCTGGGGCCCTCGCCAACCTCGAACCTCACCGCGCGGCCGAGCGCGTGGGGGATCACCAGAATGTCGGAAAAGATGATCGCGGCATCGAAGCCGAAGCGCCGGATCGGCTGCAGCGTGACTTCCGCCGCAAGCTCGGGTGTAAAGCAGAGATCGAGAAAACCGCCGGCCTTGGCGCGCAGCTCGCGATATTCCGGCAGATAGCGACCGGCCTGCCGCATCATCCAGACCGGCGGCACGGCCTGCCATTGGCCCGAGAGCACGTCGAGAAAAGGATTGGTCGCAATTTTTGGGGGCACTTGAAGCGTGTTCCTTAAGAAGCGGTCTTGTTCCTGTTACACCGCCATGGCGGCCTTGGCCAATGCGGGAACTCCTCGGAATCCCCGACGTTAGCGCATGAAGGGAGTTTGCCATGGCTGAAAAATTCAATCCCGCGCCCCACGACAAGCACGCGGCTGATCCGCGCGAAGCCGAAAAAGCCGATGCGGCGATGCATGCCAGGCTCGAGGCCGGCCTGATCGACACGTTTCCGGCGTCGGACCCCGTGAGCCATGCCCAGCCGTCGCCAACGAAACCCGATGGCGAGGCGGAGGCTCCGCTTGTGCCTGATGATGGGGAAGACGAGCCTGGAGCGACCTCGCTCTGGGACAGGATCAAGGCGATGTTTCGGTAGCTGACGACACGCCAGGAGATTTGCGCACGCAAGTTAGGTTCACCTCGCCCCGCTTGCGGGGAGAGGGAACCACTCTACATTCAATAATGCGGCGGGCGCTCGTTGGCAGGCCTGGACGTGCGGGCTTCCGCTTCGCGCAGCCGTTCGCTCAGATCGGTGAGCTGGCGCTTCAGCGCGTCGATCTGGTGCCATTGCAGGGTGATGGTCTGGTTCAACACCTCGATGGTGTCCTCCTGGAACATCAGCTTGGCTTCCAGCGCATCGATGCGCCCGCTGAGCTTGTCCTCACTCATCGGCGTGCTCTTTGCTTTTCTCGCGCAGGCCATGGCCGAGCGCCACGCGCTCGTCGAACACAAAGCACGCGCCGCGCCAGCGGCTCTCTTCTTCCGGCACCTCTTCAAGGTATTTCAGGATGCCGCCCTTGAGGTGATAGACCTCGGAAAATCCGCGCGCGAGCAGATGGCTGCTCGCCTTTTCGCAGCGGATGCCGCCGGTGCAGAACATCGCGATCCTGCGATGTTTCTTTGGATCAAGCTGTTGCGCGGCAAACTCCTTGAACTGCCCGAAGCGCGCGATGTTGGGATCGAGCGCGCCCTCGAACGTGCCGAGTGCGACCTCGAAGGCGTTGCGGGTGTCGAGCAGGAGCGTATCGGGAGATGCGATCAGCGCATTCCACTCGGAAGGCTCGATATGGATTCCGACCCGGCGCGTCGGGTCGGCTGCGGCATCGCCGAGCGTGACGATTTCCTTTTTCATGCGCACCTTCATGCGGCCGAAGGGCATCGCTGCGGCGGACGAGAATTTCAGCTCGAGATCGTCGAGCCGGCCGCCGAAGAGGTTTCCATGCCGCAACTCGTCGACGAAGGTGGCGATAGCGTCTGCGCCGCCCGCAACCGTGCCGTTGACGCCCTCATGGGCGAGCAGCACGCTTCCCTTCAATTTCAGCCCCGCGCAGAGCGCACGCAAGGGCTCGCGAAGCGCGCGAAAGTCCGGCAAGCGGACGAATTGATAGAAGGCGGCGACTTTGAACATGGCAGCGGTCTATCAGGGGTGGCAGGGCTTCTCAACGTTCTGTCGTCCCGACGCCGGGACCATAACCCAGGGCTTCCGTCGTCAGGAACGACCTCTCCCGGAGTGTCACATTGAAAGAGCAACGCGGTGTGGGTGGCCGCCGTTCGCAGGGATGACAGGGAGTTGCTGGTATACCACCCATTGCGAAGGCCGCCATGAATATGTCATGTAACCCAGCCCGCCGGCCTCGTCCCTCTCCGTGTCGTCATGGCCGCGCAGGCGGGACAAGGCCGGGCATGACGACCTCAATCGGGGTCGGCACTGCAAGACAAGGATGACGTGAGCTCATGAGGAATTTCCATCTCGCCGGCCGCTCCACGGTCCATGCCCTGAACGCGATGGTTGCAACCTCGCATCCGCTCGCGGCGCTGACCGCAATTGATGTGCTCCGCGCAGGCGGCACCGCGACCGACGCAGCCGTTGCGGCAAGCGCGCTGCTTGCGGTGATCGAGCCGCAATCGACCGGCATCGGCGGCGACTGCTTTGCGCTGATCCAGCCCCGGGGTGAAGGCAAGATCACGGCCTATAACGGCTCGGGCCGCGCGCCGGCTGCAGCAACGCCCGAATGGTATCTCGAGCGCAACATCCATGCGGTGCCGCTGACCTCGGCACATGCGGTCTCCATTCCCGGCGCGATCGATGCCTGGGAGGTGGTCCTGCGCGATCATGGCAAGTTCGGGCTCGACAGGCTGCTGCAGCCGGCGATCGAGGCCGCGGAAGACGGCTATGCGGTCGCGCCGCGCATCGCCTTCGACTGGAAGAACCAGTTCGAGAAGCTGAAGAAGGGCACCAACACCGAGCGCTATCTTCTGCCGCACGGCAAGCCCGCGGTCGCAGGCGATATCATCCATCAACCCGAGCTTGGCAAGACGCTGCGCGCGATCGCCAAGGACGGCCGCGACGCTTTTTACAAAGGCCCGATCGCCGAAGACATGGTGGAGACGCTGCGCGGAATCGGCGGCCTGCACACGGTGGATGATTTTGCCGCGCATACGACCGAGGTGACCAGGCCGATCGGCACCGACTACAAAGGCTATGAAGCCTGGCAGTGCCCGCCGAACGGGCCCGGCATCACCATGCTGGTGATGCTCAACATCCTCGCGCAGTTCGATCTTGCGAAATTTGCGCCTGTCAGTGTCGAGCGCTTCCATCTCGAGGCGGAGGCCGCCCGCATCGCCTACATGATGCGCGAGCAATATGTCGGCGATCCCGCCGTGGTCGATGTCGACGTGCCCAGGCTGTTGGCGAAGAATTTTGCCGCCGAATGGGTCGGCAGGATCCGGATGGACGGCGTGCTCGATCTGCCCAATGTGGCGCCGCCGATGAATCCGTCGACCGTCTATGTCACGGTCGTCGACCAGGACCGCAACGTCTGCTCTTTCATCAATTCGGTCGCGCATGCCTTTGGCGCGGCGATCGTCTCGAACAAGACCGGCATCCTGTTGCAGAACCGCGCCGGCGGCTTCCGCATCCAGCTCGGCCATCCCAATTGCATCGGCCCGCGCAAGCGGCCGCTGCACACCATCATTCCGGGGCTTGCGACCAGGAACGGTCGGGCGCAGATGTCGTTCGGCGTGATGGGCGGCCAGTACCAGCCGACCGGCCAGAGCCATGTGCTGACCAATGTCGTCGATTATGGCTGCGACGTGCAGGAGGCGATCGATATGCCGCGCGGCCTGCATTACGAGGGCATCTACCAGCTCGAGGATGGCGTGCCGGTGGATGTCGTGCGCGGCTTGCAGAAGCTCGGCCACAAAACCACCAGCATCGTCGGTCCGCTCGGCGGCGGACAGGCGATCTGGATCGATTGGGAGAAGGGCACGCTGACCGGCGGCTCCGATCCGCGCAAGGACGGCTGCGCGCTCGGCTATTGAGCGCAAACGCCGTCCGTGCGATTGCTTGCGTCCTTCACATGAGGAAAAAGACCATGCGACGCCGGCACTTTCTCAACCTGACGATTGTCATGGCCGCCTCGATTTTCGTTGCGCCCAAGGGCGCACTCGCCCAAAGCGCAGGAAAACCCATGACCACGCCTTCAGGATTGCAGATCATCGACACCAAGGTCGGTACCGGCGCCTCGCCGAAGCCCGGCCAGACCTGCGTGATGCATTACACCGGCTGGCTCTATGAGAACGGGCAGAAGGGCAAGAAATTCGACTCGTCGGTCGATCGCAACGAGCCCTTCGAGTTCCCGATCGGGCAGAAGCGGGTGATCGCGGGCTGGGACGAGGGCGTCGCCACCATGAAGGTCGGCGGCAAGCGCACGCTGATCATTCCGCCGGCGCTCGGCTATGGTGCGCGCGGCGCCGGCGGCGTGATCCCGCCAAACGCGACCTTGATGTTCGACGTGGAGCTGCTTGCGGTGAAGTAAGCTTGCGCAAAATAAGGAGCGCAGCGTGAAGGTTTCGATCCTCGACGATTATTTCGACACACTGCGCACCCTCGATTGTTTTGCGAAGCTCAAAGGCCATGACGTCACCATCTTCAACGATCACGTGCAGGACACAGACAAGCTCGCCGAACGGCTGAAGGACACCGAAGCGCTGGTCTTGATCCGCGAACGCACGCAGATCAGGACTCCGCTCCTGGAGCGGCTGGCGAAACTGAAACTGATCAGCCAGCGCAGCGTCTATCCGCATATCGATATCGACACCTGCACGCGGCTCGGCATCGTCGTCTCCTCGAGCCAGCACGCCGACACGCCGTCCTATGCGACGGCCGAGCTGACCTGGGGTCTGGTGCTGTCGGCCGCGCGCATGATCCCGCAGCAGGTCAGCGCGCTGAAGGCGGGCAACTGGCAGTTCGGCATAGGCTCGACCATCCGCGGCAAAACCTTTGGCGTCTATGGCTACGGCCGGATCAGCGCGGTCGTTGCGGGCTATGCCAGGGCCTTCGGCATGAACGTCAAGGTGCTCGCGCGCGACGCCTCGATGGCAAAAGCGCGCGCCGACGGGTTTGAGACCGCCACGAGCAAGGCGGCGTTCTTCGAGCAATGCGACGTGATCTCGCTGCACATGCGTCTCGTCGACGCCACGCGCGGCATCGTCAAGGCCGAAGACCTGGCGCGCATGAAGCCATCGGCGATCCTGGTCAACACCAGCCGCGCGCCTCTGATCGAGCCGGGCGCGCTGGTGAACGCATTGCGCGCCGGGCGTCCGGGCTTTGCCGCAGTCGACGTGTTCGAGAAGGAACCGCTGCGCGATACCGCCGATCCGCTCCTGAACATGGACAACGTTGTGGCAACGCCGCATATTGGCTATGTCTCGCGCGACGAGTACGAAATCCAGTTCACCGATATCTTCGACCAGATCGTTGCTTATGACGCGGGCAAGCCGATCAATGTGGTCAATCCGGATGTGCTGGCAAGGCGCCGGTGAAAGAGCAGGTAGACATGAGCGACCACCATCATCACGACGACCGCTGGAAGCATGACGGCGTCCGCGTCATTCCCGGCAACCAGCTCGATCCCAACGTGCCATCGACCCCCGGCATGGACCGCAAGGCCGCGATCAATTTTGCGCGTGTCGGCGCGCAAAAGCTCTGGGCCGGCACCGTGACCATCAGGCCCGATGCGAAAACCGGCGCGCATCACCATGGCCATCTCGAAAGCATCATCTATGTGGTCAAGGGCAAAGCGCGGATGCGCTGGGGCGAGCACCTGCAATTCACCGCGGAAGCAGGCCCCGGCGATTTCATCTATGTGCCGCCTTACGTGCCGCACCAGGAAATCAACGCCAGCCGCGACGAAATCCTGGAATGCGTGCTGGTGCGAAGCGACGGCGAGGCGGTTGCGATCAATCTCGATATCGAGCCGGTGGAGAAGCCGGAAACCGTGCTGTGGGTCGATCCGGTGCATCGGGACCCCGCGGCGAAGACGTAATCGATCTCCGTCGTCATTCCGGGGCGATGCGCAGCATCGAACCCGGAATCTCGAGGTTCCGGGTTCGCGCTAACGCGCGCCCCAGAACGGCATAACAAAATCGCGTGAGGGAGACCCCATGACCCTGGTCCGCTACGAAAGTGCCGAGCGCGTCGCCACCATCACCATGGACCGGCGGGAGAAGCATAACGCGCTGAACGGCGCGCTCTGCGAGGAGCTGCGCCAGGCCTGGATGCGATTTCGCGACAGCGACGATCGCGTCGCCGTGCTTGCCTCGAGCGAGGAGGCCTATTTTTCCGTCGGTGCCGACGTGAAGGATCTTCCGGTCAATATGTGGCACGCGGTGCCGGGGCTCGGCGTCGAGCTCGACAAGCCGGTGATTGCGGCGACGTCGGGCTGGGTGGTCGGCGGCGGTTTTGTGCTGGTGCAGATGGCCGACCTGTGCATTGCGTCGGAGACGACGCGCTTCATTTATCCCGAGGCCAAGATCGGAACCACCGCGGGCGGCATCTCCTCCGTGGTGTCGCGCATGCCGCACAAGGTCGCGATGGAGTTCTTGCTGGTCGGCGAGGAATTGCCGGTCGAGCGCGCCTATCAGATCGGCTTTGTGAACCGGATCGCGCCGAAGGGCCGGCATCTGACGCTGGCGCAGGAGATGGCCGCCAAAATCGCAGGGAATGCGCCGCTGGTGGTGCAGGCCCTGAAAAAGCTCGCGCGCGAGGCGATGCCGAAAGGGCCACTGGAGACGGTTGCCGAAACCCGGCGGCTGCTCGATGTGGTGCGCGACAGCGAGGACCTGAAGGAAGGCGTCAAGGCATTCGGCGAAAAGCGCAAGCCGCAGTTCAAGGGAAAATAGCGACAGTCCACGTGCAGCGCACACTGCTTTCAAAGGTGCAAGCGCGCTGCTAGAGTTTATTTATCGCTCGAAAATTGCGGCACCCGAGGAAGCTCCATGGACAACAAGATGGCAGACGCTCAACTGAACAATCCGCTCCGCCGTGAGGTCATCAAGGGCGCCGGCCTCGGCCTCATTGCCGGCATCGCCGGCGCCGTGCCCGCGCAAGCGGCCCCGGTCGAGGGCAGCGAAATCTGGAGCAGCGAATATTGGGCCAAGAAGGGCGACGTGCCCTTGTGGATGTATCGCAAGCGCCTCGGCGCGCCGAGACCGGGGGAGCCGGCGAAGCCTGTAGTGTTTTTCGTGCACGGCTCCTCGGTCACCTCGCGGGTGTTCGATCTCACCGTGCCGGGCAAGGGCGAATACTCGGTCATGAATGAATTCGCCCGCTATGGGTTTGACTGCTGGACCATGGACCATGAGAACTACGGCAAGTCAGGGCGCACCTCCGGCAATTCGGACGTTGCAAGCGGGGTCGAGGATCTGAAGGCCGCGGCCGAGGTCCTCAGTCGCGAGACCGGGCAGACCAAGTTTCACTTCATCGGCGAATCTTCCGGTGCGCTTC
>Ga0335080_10004503_pt1 | contig 14189 bp, 13 predicted proteins | sample Lox_Sample_34_FD_206720 | JGI IMG/M metagenome (GOLD analysis project Ga0335080, IMG submission 206720) | Soil microbial communities from Loxahatchee National Wildlife Refuge, Florida, United States - Lox_Sample_3.4 | ecosystem: Environmental > Terrestrial > Soil > Wetlands | place: USA... | reverse complement strand
CCAGGCCGTTCGCGAAGGTTTCGACGCTTTCCACACTTGCGAAACCAGCGGGACAGACTGTTGAGACGTCCAGGGGTGCGATCACCGCAAGACCGAAGACGACCGCGTGCTGAAGCTCCTCGTAGGCTGGCAACGGCTCGGGCTCCTCGTCGGTCACGTACCGAAAATGAAAACATCCGGGCGTTGCGGCGAGAACGATGGCTGCGGCAAGATCTTTCAGGCGAGGTCTTCTCACCGATGCTCCTCGCCGGATTGCGCGGCGCACCGCACCTGCACGTGGCGGGGCACATAGATCCCGAGCGTGAGAACTGCGATGAGCGTGTCGAGGCCGGTCTGAGAGGTGTCCCACCGGGACGGGCCGTACGGACAGAGCTCGCTCAAGCGGACCGTCTTTTCGCCGAAATAGCCCCAGACGAAGAAATCGCCGCGCACCTGCCGGACCTGCCCGTCCGCTGGTACCCCCGTTCGGAAGGAGGTCGTGTAGCAGGCCCCGAGCAGGAGAAGCGCGATGGAGCCAAGGCGCCTGATGCTGTTCGCTGTCATCTCAAGGGACCGTCTGCTCTAATGCACCAGTCGTGGCTGTCGGTGTAGTTCCTCGCGGGTCAGTACCTCGCCGGGCACTCGAACGTCATCGAGAACTTTCCGCCTCGCCATGCAAATCCTGCCTTCTGGAATTACGCTTCATGCGGCGATGGATGGGGAGAGAGTCGGACCATGAGCGAAGCCTTGAGGAATGTGGTGGAGCAGCGCGCGCGCTCGTTTGAGCATGCTCTCGAGCTGCTCTACCGCGATTCCTGGCAGGAGCCGCTCCAGCGTTTTCGCTCCAACTTTGCGTTCCGCGGGCTCTCGGACTTTGGCTATCCCCTGCGGACCAGCCTGGCGCGCATGGGCGGGCCGTACCAGGAGCTCGAATATCATCTCATTCGAAACTTCCGAAAGTATGCCCGGCTCGAGAGTGCAGAGTTGACGGATTCCGAGTGGAAGTGGGTCACCATTGGGCAGCACCACGGGCTCCCCACCCGGCTTCTCGACTGGACCTACTCCCCGCTGGTGGCGCTCCACTTCGCGACCTGCGATCTCGAATTGTTCGACCGGGATGGCGTGGTGTGGGGCGTCGACTACGTCGCATGCCACGAGGAGCTACCTGAACGGCTACGGCAGGTCTTGGATCTGGTCGGCGCTCACGTGTTCACCATCGAGATGCTTGAGTCGGTCACGCGAGACCTGCGCAGTTTCGACGCGCTCGCAAACGGACGGTCATTCGTGGCGTTTCTGGAGCCACCCTCCCTCGATAGCCGGATCGTGAACCAATATGCCCTGTTCTCGGTGATGCCCGAGGCCACCGCCGCACTCGATACCTGGCTCGTCGAGCGCCCCGGGTTGTACCGACGGGTCACGATTCCGCGCGGGCTCAAATGGGAGATCCGGGACAAGCTCGACCAGGCGAACATCACAGAACGCGTGCTCCTCCCGGGCATGGATGGCCTCGCGCGGTGGCTGGCCAGGCACTACGCGCCGGGCGGTGCCAGCGCCTCATCGACCGACAAGCGAGTCATCGCTGGGGTGAAGGGCCCGTCGCGCCTGTCGGCGTGAGCGGACGAAGAACCAGCACAACAAGGGTGGCATCGCTCCCCGGATTCCGCGCGCGAAGCGGGCGAGACGCGTGCAAGGATGAATCTGCTGTCTCAAGGGACACCCGAGCCGACTGCTTGACCAGGGCGACCGCTTCCACGCACTATTCGGGGCTCGCCTGTGTGCTGCAATCCGTCTCCTCGGCGGCTCCCGCAGCGCGCCGTGTCAGAAAGGCCGTCGGCTCTGCACAGCGGAGACCCACGGCCCGGACCCTTTCGAGCAGCGCGCGCTCTTGCGCTGCCCCCAGGGCGCGCTGCAGGGATCGAATGGGAAGTTCCCGGAGCGGCGAAAGGCAAAGGGATGCCGCGCGCAGCGAAACGAGATCCGCGTAGATCCTGTCTGCCCGCGCCCTGGGCGCGACATCGTTTCCCAGGGCGACCGCTTGCGACAGCGACGCGAGCGCCAGAATGTCGGAAAACATTGCTCCCTGGCGCTCCGCGAGCTCGGCCAGTCTCGACAGAGCGCCCGCGAGCCGCGCCCGTGCTGCCGCGGGCAGGGCGGGCTTCTGCGCGAGCCGGTAGCTCAGCCCCACCGGAAGATGCCGGGCGGCAGTGAGCCTCATGGCCCCCCCCATCGCCAAACCCGGCGCACTCGCCGGATCGATCTTCTCGAGCACCCGCAGAAGGTCGCCGTAGAGAAGCCCGAATGGAGCCGGGTCGCCTCCCGCCGCGGCCGCCTCGATGGTCCCCACCTCGTCCGCGGAGAGCGGACCCGAATCGCGCCACGCGTCGAGCGCGAGGAGCCGGGCGGCGCCGGGTTTCTTCACGCGGAGCCGCTCGACCACCGTCTTCCGGGCAACGGCCGCCCGGGCAGAGAACGCGGTGCGCAGCGTGTCGAGCAAGGCGAGTTGCACGACGAGCGGCGAATCTTCGTCTGCGAGCCGCACCGCGGCTTCCTCGATTGCGGGGTCAACGTCGGCGAGCGGCTGCCGCGGCCATGCCCATCGCACCAGGAACGCCTCGCGGGCCGTGAGACTGGTCAGCTGTGTCTCCGGGACAGGGAGCCGCCCCGCCAGCCAGGCCGACTGCCACCGTTCGCGGAACCGCAAGGCCGGCATCGAGCCCGCAAGGGGGCGGTATCTGCCCAAGGCCGCGATCGCGGGCCCCGTCCAGTCGCCGAATGGCTGTGCTTGGCGCTCGACCAGCAGCGCGGCGAGGAGTGACCCCTCTGCTGCAGCTGGATGGCGCAAGCGCAGCCGCTCCGTGAAACGCCCAGCTTCCCCGAAGTTCCCCTCTTCGAGAGCCAGGCTGGCGAGGACGACCAGCGTGGCCGGACCTTCCGTCTCGTCCTCCTGCAGGATTTCACGTGCCCGGACCGAATCACCGCGCAGGGCCGCCAGGGCCGCCCCCTCGGCTCCGTCGAGAGGTTCGGCACTGTCGCGCGGGGTGACAGGAAGCGCGAATAACAAGCCGACCGCGAGCGCAGTCAAGCGGGTCCTCGAAAGCTGCACGGCCTGCTATTCTGCCATGTCCCTCGAGGGTGGGGGAGCGCCCTGGCTCGTACGGACATCTCCCGGAAGAGGATGGAGCGGCGACGCCCCGTGTCGTTGCGCCGCGCCACCTCGCTCCACACCGCCGCCTACGATTCGGCTCGAGCCACCATCCCGGCTGCTGATGGTGTCCACCTCGTCTCCCAGGCGAACGACCCACCGAGGGCCTTGGGCGCAGTCGACTCGGACGGGGCGTCTTGCCGTCTCCACACCGCATCGCCAGCCCATGCCTTCGCGTTCGGCGTCCAATGCCACGGTGAGCGGCATGCCGAGGAGGTCTGACATGCCGCTTAGCGACCCTTCGGACAAGCCCTTGCTTGACATTCCTTCGCGACCGTCGGTCAGCTGCGACCCGCAATGCCGACGACCAAATGCCGGCACAGCGACAGGTCCCACGCGATCCCGCGTCATCCCGCCATGGGGGCTGGTCTCATCCGGGGGCTGAGCGCTCGTGGTGGCCCGAGACTCCGGCCGCTACTTGCTCTTCGGGTCCGGGTGCGTCCTTCCCCAGATCGTCCTCGCACGGCGACGTGTGACACCAGACCACGATCCGCGCGCGGTTGCACGCTCGGGGTGACACATGCGAACCCCCCCGCGCAGGGGCAGCGGAGGATACGGGCGACGCAGCCAGGCGCGTGGCGCAGGAATCTGCCGCATAGCTGACCGTGTGCTCGCCTCTCCATGAACGGCGAGGGATCGAGCCAGCTTTCGTAGCGCCCCATCGGAAATGGTCGCACGCGCACGGTCCCCGGGTATATTCACGAATCGTGTTGTTGAGTGCACGTCGGCGAAGCGCTTTGCGCTGCCGGGGGAGGTTGTGTGGCATGACCGAAGCTGCGCAGAACGTGGAAGCGGTTCCCAGCTCGAGTGTCCCGAGCGAAATCGAGCCTGCCGAGAGAACGGAAAAGGAGAGCGTCTCGCCACGCTCCTTCTCAGCGGGCGTCCCGCGGCGAACGCGTCTCGCGACGGAGATAGCGATCTTCCAAGCCCGCTTTCGGCATCGGGAAGCAGGCAGATACGAGGCGGGCTCCTGGGAACAGGAGGCGCTGCGGCTCACCGATCTGGCCAATGACCTCCTGTCAAAGGGCTGTATCGACGAGGGGTGGCATGCGCTCCACGCTGCGCGCCGCGCCGAGATCCCGAGCATGACCCCCGAGGAGCGGCGGGGCAGGGCAGTGATCCTTCTCGAGGAGGCGATCAGCGGCAAGCTTGCGCGCTGGCGTGGGCCTGCCATCAGAAAGCTCCTCGGCGACGTCGCACGGATACCGGACCCGATCGCGCTCGCACAGGCGGCGCAGGTGCGGGACGATGGGCTCGAGAACGAGTTCCGCCGGCTCGGCCATTTGAGCGCGCACCTCGGATTCATGGCGCTCACCCTGTCGACTGCGGTCCTCACCCTCCTCGCCGTCGTGTTGCTCGGCTCGTCCCCGCTTCTACCCGGAGATTCGGCAGGGCTCGCTTGCGTCTTTCTGTTCGGGATCCTCGGCGGCAGCGTGAGCGCCGTCCGGCCGGTTCTCGGTCAGCGCACCCGCCTGCCCGAGATGCTGCAAACATGGAAAACGGCATTCCTGAGGCCGCTCGTGGGTGGCTCCGCGGCGCTCGCAGTCTCCACGCTCGCCCAGTCGGGTCTGTTCGGCCTTGCGCTTGTCCCCGAGTCGCGTTCGTCAGCGCTCCTGTTCTTCGCTTTCGTGGCAGGCTTCAGCGAGCGACTGGTGATGCGCACCGTGGAGCACGCCTCCAGCCTGGTGAGCGGAGCAAAGGACGCGAAGCCCTCTTGATGTTCCCGAGCGCAGGCCCGCACGTGCGAGCCGGAGCATGCCGGATGCCCGCAGACCTGGGCTTCGGGTTTCCTGCAGCCGGATTGTCCTCCCGAAGGTTCCAAGGATGCGTAGGGGTGGCGACCCAGGGGCCCTACCCCTACGCGGGCTCGCACTGCCGCCCGCCGCAGGAGCGGTTTCGCACCCGACCGGGCCACAGCAGCCTGAGGCACCGAGCGTGTCTTTCCTTTTCAGCGTCCGATACGCCCGTTCGCTTCTGCCATGGTTCTTTCTTCGGGTTCCTCACGAGGTCAAGGCGCTGCGCCTCCAGGACCAGCTCCTCGCAAAGGCTTCGCTTTTGGTGAAGGATCACTTCATCCGGTTCACAGCCTGGGTCCTCTCCTTTCCGCAAGCGATCCAGCTGTCAGCGTGGGCGGCCCTCCTCTCCCTCCGCACCATGTGGCACGCGGACGACCCTCAGGACGTCGCCACGCTCTTCGTGCCGCACCAGCAGGAGCACCAGTTGCCGGCCGTCAACTCGGTCGGTCTTGGCTCGCCGAGTGCGCCCATCGACCTCGATGCTCGACGGGTCCGAAGACTCGATTCTCATACCGAGCTTGCTTGCCGATGAATCCAGACTCTTCCCGCTTCATAGCAGGCCGCCACCCGATGGGTGACCGGCAGTCCATACTTGCGCTTGGCCTTCTCCACGCTCTCCCGAGTTGCAGGCCTCTTCCCGCAGGGACTGTTATCGATGCTCCCTCGTTCCTTTCGCGCTTTCCGAGAACGGGATGGTCAGCCGGCCCGGCTGACTTCTCAGAATCGCCATTGCCCGGCATGGCATTGAGGGGGCCGGCAAGAACCGAGCGCCCGACGACCGTCCGCCGGGAAACGCGACGAAAAAGCCTCACCCGGATGAGACTGGACCTCTACTGACCAGCCCGAGCCGGGCGCGGACGCCGAAACGGCACAGCAGCTTGCTCATCTCGGCCGGGCCGTTGCGAGGTTGACCCGCGAAGGAAAGCATTCGGCAGGCAATGGGCGGAGTCCAACGTCGCGCTCGCTTCGGGTTGGTACAACCCGCAAATCCAGCACCGGCCGGCGATTTCCCTGTGGCCGCTTTCATGCTTGTCTGTGGGCCGGTTGTCGCCGCCGGTGGTCGCCTGTTCGTTGGGAATTGGTTGAGGTGGCACCCGCGTTCCCTATGGTGCCGGCAGATGGCGGATCCGGCAGTTTTGGCTCCAGGTGACCAGTCGGGCCCTGCGCGAAGGGCGCCATCGGCGGCTTAGTCGCCGTTCGGGCTGGGCCCTGCGATCGTGGCGCAACCGGATGACGGGAGAACCAGCCGGATGTCGGAAATGCGTATCCCGCAGCAGAGCCTCTACGTCTACCCGGTGATGGAGGGCGCAAGCCCTACCGCGCACACCTTCGAACAGGCGTGCAGGGATCTGGCCAGTCGGTTGAGATTTGACCACGCCGGCTCACCGGCGGAGGCAACCGTTGCCCTGGCGCCATTGCTCACTCGCAAGCTTGCTCCAGGCGAGTGGTCGGCGCCGCTCATGGGCACCCTCATCTTTCATCCAAGCGCCCTTCCGCTGCACCGTGGACCAGATGCCATCAGGCGAACCCTCGCCGCACGCGAGCGGGTCTCCGCTGCTTCCTGGTTCTGGTGCGATGCCGGACTCGATACGGGGCCACTCTGCGAGCAGGAACTGGTGGTGCTCGACCTCGAGGAGAGGGCACGCGACGCCTACGCCCGGCGCTTCATTCCGGCCGCGCTTCGCGCCTTGACCCGGGCATTGATCGGCATCGCGCAGGGAACTCCCCGACGGGTGGAGCAAGAACATCGCCTCGCCACCTACGAGCCGGCTCTGCCCAAGCGAGCGGCCTGAGCATCTCCGCCGCGACAACAGATCGTTCGCATCCGCGCCGGTTCGACATGCTCCGGCCGCAGGACCACTCTCATCCGGGGGGGCGCAGCGCCCTGCTGGCGCCTCGCTGATTGGTAAGTCAGCGATGATGCCCGCCTCGTCTCCCCAACCGGTGATCCGCCGAGATCGGGTGGCAGCTCGACTCGGACGGGACATCCGGCCGGGGGCCTTGCTGCGACCAGCGGCGCTCCTCCACGACCTGACCAATCGCGGGAATCTTCTGGGCTTGCTTTCAATCCCTGAAGTTCTGGAAGGTGAGGGGGATGTCGAAGGCGGCCGCACGCACGCGCTGCATGACGGCCTGCAGCTCGTCCTTCTTCTTGCCCGCGATGCGCACCGCCTCGCCTTGGATGGAAGCCTGGACCTTGAGGCCCGATTCCTTCACGAGCGCTACCAGCTTGCGTGCGTCATCCGCCTTGATGCCTCGCTTCAGCTTGACGAGCTGGCGCACGTGCCCACCAGCGGCTGGCTCGACCTTCTGGGGATCGAGCCCCTGAAGCGGGACGCCCCGCCTCGCGAGCTTGTCGAGCAGCACGCCATAAGCGGCTTCCGCGCGTCCGTCCGAGTTGGCCTTCACGAGAATGCCTCCATCTTGCTGACGTTCGAGGTCCGTGGAGGTCCCCTTGAAGTCAAATCGCTGCCCGATCTCCTTGCGTGCCTGGTTGAAGGCATTTTCGACTTCCATCATGTTGAGCTCGGAGACGATGTCGAAGCTTGGCATGTCCGCTACCTCCTGTTCGCGCAACCGATCATAGCTCCAGTACGACCGGCAGGACCGAGGGCTTTCGAGCGCCCCTGCGCCGGAACCAACGTCGGACGGCTTGCCGAAGAACCTCCTGCACCTCGCCTTGGTCCTCGCGCGCCTGAGCTGAAAGCTCATCGAGCGCGTGCAAGGCTTCGGCCCGCAGGCCATCCTCGCCCTCGTCGAAGCCGGCCACCCCCCGCGCGAAGATATCCGGGCCGCGCACCACGGTGCCGCTGGCCCGGTCTATTGCGACCACCACGATGCACAAACCCGCCTCGGCCAGGAGACGCCGGTCCTTCACTACCAGCTCCTCGACGATCCCGCCTGCTGGATCGCGATCGGCGTAGACGCGCCCCACTGCGACGCGGTCCTCGAGGATTCGCGCGGACAGATCGGAGAGTTCGAGCACCTCGCCGTCGGTCAGGATGTGACAATGGGCCACTCCTTCCTTTGCGGCGTGCGCGGCGTGCCGGGCCAGGTGGCGAAACTCGCCATGGATTGGGACGAAGCGCTCCGGCCTTGCGAGAGCAATGAGCCGTCGCTGCTCGCTTTCGTGGGCGTGTCCGGAGACGTGCAGGGGCTGCAGATCCTCGTAGGCCACCTCGGCGCCGAGGCGGGTGAGCTCATTTACGACCTGTCCGACGGCGACCTCATTGCCCGGGATGAGGCGGGAGGAGAGCACGACCAGGTCGCCTCGTCCGAGCGTCATCTCAGGATGTTCACCTCGGGCGAGCCGAGCCAGCGCACCGCGCGGCTCGGCCTGGGCCCCCGTGGTGAGGACACACAGCTCGCGGGGCGAGAGGTCGACCGCTTCAGGAAGCGAGCACAGCTGCCAACCCGCTAGCTTGAGATAGCCGAGCTCCATTGCCAGCCGGACGTTCGTCTCCATGGAACGGCCGAGGAGCGCGAGGCGGCGACCCAGTGCGCGGGCAGCATCAGCCACCTGCTGGATCCGGTGCACGTTGGAGGAGAAACACGCGACGAAGATTCGACCCTGCGCCGATTCGAAGGCATGCTCGAGAGCAAGGCCCACCGCCGACTCGGAGGCCGAGGTGCCGGGTCGCTCGGCGTTGGTGGAATCGGAAAGGAGCAACCGCACCCCGGCGCGGCCCAGCGACTCGATACGGGGCAGATCCATTCCCCATCCGCCCACCGGGGCCTCGTCGATCTTGAAGTCGCCCGAGTGGAGGAGGACACCCTGGGGTGTCCGAATCGCGAGCGCGCAGGAGTCCGGTATGGAATGGGTGACCGCGATGAACTCGACGGAAATGGGTGAACCGTCCCCTGCGCTGCGAACGTCGCCCGGACGCGCCTGCCGCAGGTCCGCCTTCACCCCCGCTTCACGCAGACGACCCTCGAGGAGCCCCTGCGCGAACAGGGGAAGGTGCACCGGCACCTCCAGGTGGCGCAAGAGGTGTGGCAGCGCTCCGATATGATCCTCGTGACCATGGGTGACAAAGATGCCGCCCACTTGCTCCTTGTGTTCGAGCAGCCAACTCACGTCGGGGAAGATGAGGTTGACCCCCACCGACTCACTCGGGAACATGGCGCCGCAGTCGATGACGGCCATCCGGCCGTCCGCCACGACAACCATGCAGTTCATCCCGATCTCTCCCAGGCCCCCCAGGGCCACGATTCGAACCGGTGGTGCCATGTTTTCTAACCAGTATTCGGCAGGACCCTGACGCGCATCCTGGTGTTAAGCTAAGGTAACGGCGACGTGTCGGACCCGATCCTCGACAACCTGAACGATACCCAGAGAGAGGCGGTCATGCACCGCGAGGGGCCGTTGCTCGTCTTGGCGGGCGCCGGCTCTGGCAAGACGCGGGTCCTCGTGCACCGGGTGGCCCACCTCGTCCGCGACCAGGGGGTGCCGCCCTGGCGGATTCTCTGCGTCACCTTCACCAACAAGGCGGCGGGCGAGATGCGCGAGCGCCTGCACCTACTCTTGGGGCCGCTGGCCTCGGACCTGTGGGTCTTCACCTTTCACGCCTTCGGAGCACGCTTCCTCCGGATCGAGGCAGGGGCCGGGCTGCCCGTCGCGTTCCCCATCTACGATGCCGACGACCAGCTGCGCCTGGCGAAGTCAGTCCTGGCGGAGATGGGCCTCGCGGAGGACGAGGCCATCACGCCACGCGCCGCGCTCTCGCGCATCGACCGCTGGAAGAACGACGCGCTCTTGCCTGAAGAAGTCCGGGTGGGTGAGCACGATGAGGAGGGGCAGGTCGCGACGGCTGCATACGCGCGCTACCAGTCGGCCCTCGCCCGAGCGGGGGCCGCCGATTTCGGCGACCTGGTGATGTACCCACTTCGTCTCCTCGAGAAGGACGAGCGACTCCGCGATCGTTGGTCGGATCGGTTTGCGCACATCTTGGTGGACGAGTTTCAGGACACGAACCCTGCGCAATACCGCCTCGTCCGGTTGCTATGCGGGCCTGTTCCGAACCTGTGCGTGGTGGGGGACGATGACCAGGCCATCTACCGATGGCGCGGTGCCGACGTCGCGAACATCCTGGGCTTCGACCGCGACTACCGGGATGCGCGCATTGTGAAGTTGGAGCAGAACTACCGATCGAGCCGCCCCATCCTCGATGCAGCCAATGCGGTCATCTCAAGGGCCCAGTGGCGCCGACCGAAGCGTCTGTGGACCGAGCGCGACGGGGGAGTGCCTCTCGCGCTGCTCGTCGCACAGGACGAGCACGAGGAGGGCGAGCTCATAGCGCGAGCGGCGAAGACCGCCCGCGCCCAGGGCATCAGGTGGGAGGAGATCGCGGTCCTCTACCGGACGAACGCCCAATCCCGACCCCTGGAAGCCGCCTTGCGCGAACAGGGCATCCCCTACGTGGTGGTGCGCGGAACGAGCTTCTACGAGCGCGCCGAAGTGAAGGATGTGGCCGCCTATCTGCGCCTCGCGCTCGCGCCGCGGTCCGACCTCGACCTCCTCAGGGTAGTGAATCGCCCCCCGCGCGGTGTGGGCGAGAAGTCCGTGGCGCGACTCAAGGCGTTTGCCCTCCAGCGGGAGCTCTCGCTCTTCGATGCCCTGGCCGAACTTCATCGAGTGGCCGACCTCACGCCCAAGGTGACCAGAGCGCTCGCGCAGTTCCGGGAGCTCATTGCCGACCTCCATGCGCGAGTGGCGAATCTCGAGGCCGGGATCGCCGTACAAGAGGTGCTCGAGAACAGCCAGCTCCTCGAGAGGCTGAAGCTGGAAGGTACGGACGAGTCCGTCGATCGCATCGAAAACCTGATGCAGTTCCTCGCCGCCGCGCGCGAATTCGACGAGGCACAGCCTCGCTCGCCATCTCGGCGCGATCCCGAACCGCCGCTCGCTCGGTTCCTGGAGCGCATCGCACTCCTGGGGGAAGCCGATGCGCCGACGCCCGAGGGTCGCGTCGCGCTCATGACCCTCCACTGCGCGAAGGGGCTCGAGTTCGAGATGGTGGTCATTTCAGGGCTCGAAGAAGGCATCCTGCCCTACAGCCGACCCTGGGAGCGGGAATGGCAGGACGAGACGCGGGCCCAACTCGATGAAGAGCGCAGGCTCTGCTACGTCGGCATGACCCGAGCGAAGAGGGCGCTCACCTTGTCGCTCGCGCGCCGCCGCATGACCTATCGAGACTCGGGCGCCGGATATCGGCCGCAGAGACCCTCCCGGTTTCTGGGCGATCTGCCGCCGGAGCTGTTTGGCCTGCCCGGGGCCCGCGAGACTCGCGCGGCCCCGCCCCGTCTGCATCGCCACCCGGGCGCAGTCGAGAGCGATCCCATCATCGAGCTGGACGAGCTGGACGGCTGGCATGCGGGGAGGCCCCCTTCTTCCAGCTTCACGGTTCCCCCCCGGCGACCCCCGAAGCAGGACGCGAGCGATCTCGACCTCGATCAGCGACCACCCGAGGAGAAACGCCTCAAGCCAGGGGATCGGGTCCTGCACGCTTCCCTGGGCGAGGGCACAGTGACATCCTGCGACTCAGCCGGCCCGGACACCAAGGTGAGCGTGGCATTCCACGACTGGGGAGAAAAGCGCGTCCTCGCTCGGTTCCTGCGCAAAGCGTGAGCGCGAGCGTCGGCACCTGGCAATGGCGAACAGGTGCGCGCGTGAGTTCCCCGACCGGAACGCGCGGCAGTGTTCACAAATCTCTCTTCCAGCTCCAATTCCAACTTAGGACCCTATATCCGGAGCTTTCCTTTCTCCGCGGATTCCGCCTCCACCTTTCGATCACCCCGCACCAGACCTCGGTGTTGCACGGGTATTGGGAGCTGGGCTGGTCGCGCCGCCCGCGGGATTTGGAGAGCGCCGGACAAGAGACCCGCCGGGCGCACTTCATCGAGACGTTTGCCTGGAAGAACGCCAGGCCCTCGGATGCCGATCTGATGCCGGTCTCGCTGGATTTGACCTCCAAGTGACTCAGCTCCAGAGCCGCCGAAGCACCGCCAGCAACAGCGCGAACGCCACGAGCATCAAGAGCGGCGGCGCGGTTCCGACCCACATCGCGGAGCACCACGGTCCAACGCTCAGGCGGTACCACAGCACGTACGCCGCCAAGGCGCCAAGAGCTGCCACTGCAACCTGGAAGACCGTGCTCGGCGCGGACGCCGGGTGGCGTTCAGCGCCGGGGCAACATCCGCACCCCACATCAGCGGCGAGCTGTTCTGCCAGGCAGCCCACGTGGGCTTCATCAAGCGACCAGACGCCCGTGGCGCACGACCTGCCGCTCTTGAGTAGGACCTGCAACCAATACGAGGGAGTGCCGTCCGACGACGAACCCACCTTCACCACGCGGATCGAGTCGATATGACTGAAGGGAATCACCGTCCGGCTGCGGCCCCAGCGAGTTTTTCGATCGAGCACCAGGCGCCGGGTGGCCTTGTCCACCGTCGTGACCAGCTCCTCCATGAAGAGAAGGCCGGAGGCCCCGATGGCCGCCAAGACTACCCCCAGCCACCTGGCGGCCGCCATGGTCTCGTCACTCGCTGCGCCGTTGCGTGTGAGCCAGAGGAAGAGGGCCCCCACCAAGATGCCGCCCACCGCCACCGCGCCGTTCTTGCATGTGCTGGAGGTGACCTGCCAGTTCGAGCCCATCTTCACCTCGATTGTAGCGCAGGGGCAGGGTGCCCGAGCTGAGGCAGTGGTGGGCGAGTGCCGAAGGCCACCTTCACGATGAACTTGTCGAACGTGACCATCTTCCGCCGTCGCCCTCGAAACGCGCTCCCGCGACCTGCACTGCGGCCTGAACCTAAGAGTATCTGACCGCCGGCTGGAACGCGGTCGAGGGAGGCTCGGGTCACCGCCGCGTTGCTCGCGGGCTCTGTCAGCCTGTTCGGTTTTGCGGCTGCGCTCGGGATAACGATGTGCCCTTGCAATCCTCGAATCGCAACCGCCGGGAGCTTTCTTCCCAACCGGCGACGTGTGCGAGGCTACCTTATCGCGTCAAGGAGCGTGCCGGTGGTCTCGTCGGCAGTGCGCAGCGAAACGAGGTTCGCCTTGTAGGTGGCTGCGGCCCTGGTCTGCGACGCAATCTCCTGGACGAGGTCGGTCCGGGAGGGAGCAAGGAGCGCTCGGTCAGCCCGAACCTCGGCGAGCGGGTCCAACTCTTGAACATTTCCGGCAACGCCGCCACCGGGGAGCGTCTGCTGCTCCACCCGGCTCGGCACGAAGCCGCTGGTCTCCACGTTGGCCACGTTGTTGGCCGAAACGGCAAGTTGCAGCGAGGCGACTTGAAGACCCGACTGTCCGATGCCGAAGATGGAGTTCGTAGTCGTCTCCCGCGGGGCAAAGTGACGCTATCCGGTTCATCGGCACGCCCAGCGAGAACGATAAGGTGACGGCCGGAGGGTCGAGAGAGGAGGCAAACCGCCCACGTCAGGAGCTTGCGGCCTCCCCTGCGAACGCCAGTACACACATCAGGATGGGTTTGGCGGTGCGCTTCAGAGCTGGGGGGCAACATGCTCGGGAGGCAGCCTCAGCGAGCCGACGAGGATATCCGCCAACGTTTTGGCCCACGGATAGTATGATCGCCTCCGCGGCGCTTCCACGGAATTGGAAGGCTGGTGAGGACTCGCGAAGACTGGTGCGGAATCCACGTCTACGGAAAGGCCCTGGAGTTCAAGTACTTGGCGAAGAATCGCGTACCCCTGTCGCCCTGTTTTGTTTGACTACCCAGACGGATTCACCTCCCTTTTCCCACCCCGCGTTGGCCCTGCAACTCTTTGAACTTGCTGGGCGCCTTCCGTTTCCTCAGGAAGCGTTGATTCTCCGGGAGCCGTGCCAGCGCGGCCTGTGGGTCGCCACAAGAGTTGTGTGTCGCGCCGACTGTGGCTGGTGGAACGACTGTACCCCGATCTGGTCCAGCGGGTGCGGACGGGACTCGCGCCGCCGGGACGGCCCGGCGGCTGATGCTCTTGCCCGCGGGCAACCACGTCGAGGTAGCCGCGGTGGTGAACCAGCCAGCGCTGTCGGCAGAGGAGACGGAGAACCTGGTGAGTCTTTGGACTGCCGCTACGCCGCTCGGACCAGACGCGTTCGGAGTGCCCGGCGAACGTACCGCCATTCCGATGAGGGGCGGCAGGCCCAGCAGGACGCCGAGAAGAAGCGCCGTCAAGACCGGCGCAAGGCGCGCGGCGAGGGCGATCGGAGTCTT
>Ga0335080_10004502_pt1 | contig 14191 bp, 9 predicted proteins | sample Lox_Sample_34_FD_206720 | JGI IMG/M metagenome (GOLD analysis project Ga0335080, IMG submission 206720) | Soil microbial communities from Loxahatchee National Wildlife Refuge, Florida, United States - Lox_Sample_3.4 | ecosystem: Environmental > Terrestrial > Soil > Wetlands | place: USA: Florida... | reverse complement strand
ACTCGAAGTTCTTGAGGCTGGCGTGCACGGGAGCCGGTTCGTGGTAGACCTCGGTGGACCCGCACCAGATCATAGCCATGCGGGAGACCCCCGTCCGCTCTTTGAACCGGCGGATGTCGTCCATGACCATGTGGGCGTAGTCCATCTTGGAGCCGCCGGTCTTCACGTTGGGCCCGCGGATCTTCTTCACGTAATCCTGGTCGAAGACGGCCTTCATCGGCTGGACTGCCGCGAGCGGCTCTTTCAACTGCTCGAGCAGCGGCATTTCGAGCACGCCGGCCTTGACGGCGGCTTCGTATGCGTTGTCCTCAAAGATGTCCCAGCAGCCGACCACCAGATCGTCCATGTTGGCCAGGGGGACGAAATCCCTGATTGCGGGGCTGCGTCCGTCGGTGCGTTTGCCCAGCCGGATGGTACCCAATTGAGTGAGCGACCCGATGGGCTTACCGAGCCCGCGTTTGAAGGCTTCCAGGCCGGCGATAAACGTCGTCGTGACCGCCCCCATGCCGGGAATCAGGACTCCGAGCTTCCCATCGGCAGGCGCAATTTGGACGTTGTCTCGTGTCGGCAATCGAAATCTCTCTTGGGACCGAAATGCTATAATACCAACTCCATGCGAGATCGTGCGACGGCCACTCTCACTACGCTTGTGGTGGATGACGAGCAACTGGCCTGCGACGAGCTGACTTACCTGCTGCGAGATTTTCCGGAAGTGGAAGTAATTGCAACAGGTTCCAACGGCCTGGAAGCGGTGGAGCTGATCCGCAAGCTAGAACCCGAGCTGGTATTTCTGGACATCCATATGCCCGGCCTGGACGGCCTGGGGGTGGTGCGGAAACTCAAGGAAGCCGGGGCCGAGCTGCCGCATTTCATATTCGTGACCGCCTACGACCAGTTCGCGGTGGAGGCGTACCGGCTCAAGGCCATGGACTACCTGCTCAAGCCGGTGGAGAAGGGGCGGCTGGCGGAAACCATCGAATACGCCACGCGGGCGATTTTGGAGAAGCGGGGCCCGGAGCCGCCGGCAAAACTGGCGCCGGCGGTGGTGCGGAACAAGCTGCTGGTACGCGCCGCCAACCGGCAGTTCATCGTGGATGCCGCGGACGTGATTTACGCCACCATCGACGACGGCCTAATCACGCTGGTCTCATCGCAGCTCGAGGGGCACTCGAACTATCGCACGATCGAAGACCTGCAGGCCAACCTGGACAAGGACACCTTCTGGCGGGTGCATCGCTCGTACCTGGTGAACATCAACCACATCAAAGAAGTCGTGCCCTGGTTCAAATCCAGTTACCAGTTGCGAATGGACGATAAGAAGCACACCGAGATTCCGGTGAGCCGGGTGCAGACACGGCGGCTGCGGGAGCTTTTCAAGCTGTAGACTTGATCGTGGCCCTTAAATACCTCGTTTTCGCCGCCGGATTGCTGACCTGCGCGCCAGCTCAGGATCACACCACGTGGCGGGATTACGGAGGCGGTGCGGATTCGGCGCAGTACTCCGGGCTCAAGCAGATCGATCGCACGAACGTCGCGAAGCTGGAACTGGCGTGGAGCTATCCCACCGGCGACGCGCAGAAGTACTCGTTCAACCCGGTCATGGTAGACGGCGTGCTGTACGTTCTGGCGAAGAAGAACTCCATAGTCGCGCTGGATGCGCGCACCGGCAAAGAGATCTGGACCTATTCGCCGGACCCGCCGCCGAGGATCATTACCAACCGGGGCATCAATTACTGGGAGAGCAAGGATCGCACGGAGCGGCGGCTGTTGTACGCGGCGGACCATGCGCTGCGGGCGATCGACGCGCGAACCGGGAAGCCCATTCTCTCGTTTGGAGACGGAGGACGGGTGGACCTGAAGGAGGGGCTCGGCCGCGATCCGAAGCTGCTGACGCTGGTGCAATCGACGACACCGGGGCGAGTGTTCGAGGACCTGCTGATCCTGGGCTCGGCGACCAATCAGGGTTACGGTTCGGCGCCCGGGGACATCCGGGCGTTCGACGTGCGGACCGGCAGGCTGGTGTGGACGTTCCACACGATTCCGCATCCCGGCGAATTCGGCTATGAAACCTGGCCGGCGGAGGCATGGAAGAGCGTCGGGGGCGCCAACGTGTGGAGCGAGTTTTCGCTCGACGCGCAGCGGGGGATTGTCTATGCGCCGACGGCGAGCGCGAAATACAACTTCTACGGCGCCGACCGGAAAGGCGCCAACCTGTTTGCGGATACGCTGCTGGCGCTCGATGCCCGCACCGGCAAGCGCTTGTGGCACTTCCAGATGGTCCACCACGATATCTGGGACTACGACGACGCCACGGCTCCGAAGCTGCTGACGGTGCGTCACGAGGGGAAGACGGTGGATGCCGTGGCGCAGGTGAGCAAGCAGGGGTTCGTCTGGGTGTTCGACCGGGTGTCGGGAGCGCCGCTGTGGCCGATCGAGGAGCGGCCGGTGCCGCGGTCGGACATGCCCAACGAGGAGACGTGGCCGACGCAGCCATTCCCCACCAAGCCGCCGCCGTTCGCGCGGCAGAAATTCACGGCGGACGACCTGAATCCCTACCTGGAGCAGCAGGACCGGGCGCGATTCCGCGACGAGATCCTGAGCGCGCGCAACGAGGGGCTGTTTACGCCTCCGGGCTTGCGGCCGACGATCCAGATGCCGGGAAACAACGGCGGGGCGAACTGGGGCGGCGCGGCGGTGGATCCGGGCAGGGGCATGCTGTACGTGGTATCGAAGGACCTGCCGGCGATTCTGAAGCTGGCGCCGGATCCGACGGCGCCCGCGGGTGCGCGGTACACCAGCGGGTTCAACCTGGTGACGGGAGTGAGCGGGCTTTCGCCGATCGGGCCGCCGTGGTCTTCGCTCACCGCCTACGATTTGAACGAAGGGACCATCCAGTGGAAGATCGCGCTGGGCGAAGTTCCGGAGCTGGCGGCCAAGGGCATCAGGGACACGGGATCGCACTATCCGAAGGTGGGTCCGGTAGTCACGGCGGGCGGCCTGCTGTTCGCGGGTACGCGCGACCGGACGATCCGCGCGTTCGACGTGGAAACGGGCAAGACGTTATGGCGGAGAGAAGTGGACGCGGCGCTGGAAGGCATTCCGGCGGTGTACGAGGCCGGCGGGCGCGAGTTCATCGTGTTCTGCGCGTCGGCGCAGGCGGGGCTGACCCCGGCGACGCAGGCAAGGATTTCGGGGGCGTACGTGGCGTTCGCGTTACCGGACGCCAAGTGACGGCTCGAGCATGTGCATGGCCGCGATAATGGGAACAGCACCTTGTCACTCCACACGCCAGGAACGATCAGCACCCGCCTGGTTCTGACGGCGGGCTTTGGCGGGCTGCTTCTGCTGGCAGCGTTCGCGGGCGTCGATGCCATTCAGGCGGTGTCGCAGATTCGCGCGGCGAACGACCGCATCCGCGAAGACTTTCTGCTGCGCACGCGGCTGCTGGAGCGTATTCGGGGAGACGTGTACGTGTCGGGCACCTACGTGCGCGACTACCTGCTGGAGCCCGAGGCCGGCAAAGCCGAGGGCCACCGGTACAGCCTGCTGGAATCGCGAAAGGACACCGACGCCGCGCTGTCCGCCTACCGCGTGCTGCTCAACGAACGCGAGCGCGCGCCGTTCGCGGGCCTTACGCGGGAGCTGGACGCGTACTGGCGGGTGCTGGAGCCGGTGTTGCAATGGACGCCGCAGCAGCGGCAGAAGAGCGGCTACCTTTTTCTGCGCGACGAAGTCTTTCCACGGCGCATGACCATGCTGGGGATCGCCGACCAGATCCGGAAACTCAACGAGGCGCAGTTGAACGACGGCAAGGCCCGCGTGGAGGCGCTGTTCGAGCAGTTTCAACGCCGGCTGGGGATCACGGTCGCGCTGACCGCGGGGCTGGGACTGCTGCTGGCGGCGTTCAGCGTGCGCAAGATCCTGGGCCTGGAGGCGGAAGGCTCGGCCGCGCGGCTGGCATTGCAGAATCTTTCGGCGCGGCTGGTGCAAGCGCAGGAGCAGGAGCGGCGCTCGATTTCGCGCGAGCTGCACGACGAGGTGGGGCAGGCGCTTTCCGGCATTCTGGTGGAGCTGGCCAATCTCTCGCAACTGATCCGGGCCGACAATGCCGCGGCATCGGGCAAGATCGGGGAAATCAAGCGGGAGGTGGAGCAGTCGATCCGGGTCGTGCGCAACATGGCGCTGCTCTTGCGGCCGTCGATGCTCGACGATCTCGGACTGGTGCCCGCTCTGGAGTGGCAGGCGCGCGAGGTCTCCAAGCGCAGCGGGATCCGGGTGAAGGTGGAGGCGGCCACGGTGCCGGAGGCGCTCCCCGAGGAACACAAGACGTGCATTTACCGGGTGGTGCAGGAAGCGCTGCACAATTGCGTGCAGCATGCGGGGGCGCAGCACGTGACGATCACCGTCGAACAGCAGACGGCGGGCCTGCGACTGGCGATCGAGGACGACGGGAAGGGGTTCGCGCCGCAGCGCGAGCGGGGAATGGGATTACTCGGCATCCAGGAGCGGGTGACTCATCTGGGGGGAGCTTTCACGGTCGATTCGGCGCCCGGGCGCGGGACGGCGCTCCACGTGACGCTGCCGCTGGCCGGCGCCGCATAAAAAAGGAGCAGGCCGGGAGGGGCCTGCTCCAAATGCGCGGACCTGGAGGAGGTCCGCGCCGCCGGAATCAGCGGATTGCGATCTGCTCGGGCCTGGATGAGTCGCTGAGCGCCATCGCGGCCCAGGCGGTCGCGGCGGAGGAAATCCACTGGTCGCCGGCATAGGGGAAGCCGCTTTCGAAGTAGGGCTGGAACTTGGGTGCGCGGCTGACCACGTGCCAGCTCCCGTCGTCGGCCTGCGTCTGGAGCAGGTATTGGACGCCGCGCGGGTTGCCGGGCACACCCAGCTCGCGCAGCGTGAACAGCGCCTGGCCGGTGGCATAGGCGTCGGTGGAGAGGTACGGCGTCTGGGCCCATCCGCCATCCTCGCGCTGGAGCCGCATCAGCTTGCGCGCGCCGGCTTGCAAGTCGCGTGCCGGATAGCCGGCCCATTTGAGGCCGAGGAGCTGCATGGTGAGGTCCTCGGTGGTCCTGGGCTCGGCGGCGGCCAGCCAAGCGGCGGCGCGCTGGATGCGCTTCTGGAACTCTGCCTTCCGGCCAGCGGGGCCGTAGACCTGGAGCACGCGGATGGCGGCCGCGGTGCGCGAGATGTCGCCATCGCCCATGGGCGCGCGGGCAACCCAGCCGACGTGCCAATTGCCGGCCTGGCGTTGGAGGGCGGCGAGGTTGTGCACCATGGCGTCGGTGCCGCGGCCGGGTGGGACGTTTCCGGCGGCGAGTTGGAGGCCGGTGAAGGTCAGAATGTCCGGAACGGGCGCGTCCATGCGCTGCAAGAGCGGCTGCTCCATGCTTGCCAGGAACATCTGCGCGCCCTTGAGATCGCCGGCATGGGCTTGCTGGTGGATGGGGACGCCGGCGGCCTGGGCGGCCGCGGCCGCCATGCCGGTGAGATTCTGGGCGTGGCAGGCGCCGCATCCGCCTTCGCGGAAGAAGGTCGCACTGGTGCGCTCGAGCAGTTGGATGGAGCGCGCGGCGGCTGCGCGGGCACCGGGAGTGCCGGTGAGCGAGACGGGAATCATCACGCGGCCGGGCGCCGGCTTCGAGGCCTGCAGGTTCATCTCGCGGAGGACGGCGGGGTTGTTGAAGCGCCGCGCCCAATCGGCGGCGGAGGCGCCGTCGCGGTCCTTGCGGTTCGGGTCGGCGCCGCGGGCAAGGAGCAGGCGCACGACGCGCGGGTCGGCGTGATCGGTGGCGATGGCCAGCATCAGGGAGGTCATGTTCCGGATATCGGCGGCGTCAACTTCGGCGCCGGCCTCGAGCAGGGCGCGGATGACTTCGGGACCGCCAGCGCTGGCGGCGAACAGCAGCGGCGTGAAGCGGCCGAGCGCGAGCGGGCCGTTTTTTACGGCCGGCTGGACCTCGGCTTTCGAGGCGGCGTTCACGGCGGCGCCGCGGGCCAGGAGCAGCTCGACTGCTTTCAGGTTGTTGTTGGCGGCGGCCTGCATCAGGGGGGTCGTGCCGAACGTGTCGGCATCGTTCACCCCGGCTCCGCGATCGAGAAGCAGGCGGATGCCGGCGATGTCGTTGGCGAGGGCCGCGGCGATCAACGGTGTGGACTGCTGGTTGTCGCGGGCCGAGGGGTCAGCGCCGCGTTCGAGCAACAGCTTCACGGTGGCGCTGGAGCCGTCGTTGGCGGCAGCGAGGTAGAGCGGCGTGCGGCCCATCCTGGAGCGGGCGCGGACATCGGCGCCGGCGGCGACCAAGGCGCGGACCTTCTCGGCGTCGGTGATGCCCCACATCAGCGCGGTGGCGCCGAAATCGTTGGCGGCGTTGACATCGGCGCCGGCGGCGATCAGGGCGCGCAGGGCATCGACGCTGCCGCCGGCGGCGGCGTACATGAGCGGCGTGGTGCCGCGGGAATCGCGGGTGTTGGGGCCGCGGGATTTCAGAAGAGCGTTCAGGGCCGGCAGGTCGTTCGCGCGGATGGCGTTGTAGTAGCGCTCCGCGGCGTCCTGGGCGAATGCGGTGGTTGCGAGCGCAGCCAGCAGGGCCGCGCAACGGAATTGGTTCAACACAGTCTGTCCCTCTGTGGGGGTACGCGCAAGGAGAGGGGAAAACGGATCACGGCGTCTGGGCGATAATGTGTGGGAGGTCGTATGGCATCGGGATCGGCACCGGATGTCACCCAGTTGCTGGTGAACTGGAGTCACGGGGATCAGAGGGCGCTGGAACAACTAATGCCGCTGGTGTACGGGGAACTGCGCCGGCTGGCGGGAGCCTACCTGCGCCGCGAGCGCTCGAACCATACGCTGCAGAGCACCGCCCTGGTCCACGAGGCCTTCCTGCGGCTGGTGAACCAGCAGGACGTGCAGTGGCGCAACCGCGCGCACTTTTACGGCATTGCGGCGCAGATGATCCGGCGCATCCTGGTGGACTACGCGCGCGGGCAGCACGCCGAGAAGCGCGGCGCGGGCGCGGTGAAGCTGGTACTCGACGAAGCCATGGCGGTGCCGCAGCAGTCGCCGGACATCGACCTGCTGTCGCTCAACGATGCCCTGGACCGGCTGACGGAGCTCGACGAGCGGCAAAGCCGCGTGGTGGAGCTGCGCTTCTTCGCGGGGCTGTCGATCGAAGAGACGGCGGAGGTGATGCACCTTTCGCCGGCGAGCATCAAGCGGGAATGGCAGACCGCACGGGCCTGGCTGTTCCGGGAAATGAGCTCAGCGCGAGAAACATGACCCGCGAGACGTGGCAGCGAGTCAAAGAGATTCTGCACAACGCGCTGGAACGGCCGGCAGCCGAGCGCGCGGCCTACCTGGACGAGACCTGCGCCGGAGAGCGGGAGCTGCGCGGCGAGGTGGAATCGCTGCTGGCCTCGCACCAGGACGCCGGAACGTTCATCGAACCCACCACGGCGGGAATCGATGCCGCACACGCTTTGGGCGACGGCCTGGGGGTGGGGGCGGACATCGGGCCGTACCGGATCGTACAGCTCATTGCGGAAGGCGGCATGGGCGCGGTCTACCAGGCGGTGCGGGTGGACGACCTGTACCGCAAGGTAGTGGCCATCAAGATCATCCGGCGGGGTTTCCAGGGCGATTACGCGCTGCGCCACTTCGACACCGAGCGCCAGATTCTGGCGCACCTGGACCATCCCGCGATCGCCAAGCTGCTCGACGGCGGGACTACGCCGGACGGGCGTCCCTATTTCGTGATGGACTTCATCGCGGGCACGCCGATCGACGAGTACTGCGACCGGCGGCGGCTCAGCGTACGCGACCGGCTGAACCTGTTCCTGCCGGTGTGTTCGGCGGTGCACTACGCGCACCAGAACCTGGTGATCCACCGCGATCTCAAGCCGCCGAACATTCTGATCACGGAGGAAGGCGCGGTCAAGCTGCTGGATTTCGGAATCGCCAAGCTGCTCGATCCGGACGCGCTGGGACTGAACGGGACGCTGACCACGCTACAGGCGATGACGCCCGAGTATGCGAGCCCGGAGCAGATCAGCGGCGGCGTGATTACGACTTCGAGCGACGTCTACGCGCTGGGCGTGCTGCTCTACCGGCTGCTGGCGGGGCGGAGTCCCTACGAGACCGGCTCGCGGCCGGCCGAAGGACTCTGGGATCTGGTGCGCAGCCACGAGCCGCGGCGGCCGAGCCTGGCGGCGCGCGCGGCGGAAGGGGGCGCGACGGCAGAGGAGATCGCGGCGGCGCGCAGCACGCGGCCCGAGCGCCTGGAGCGGCAGCTGGCCGGCGATCTCGACAATATTCTGCTGATGGCGCTCCGCAAGGAGCCGGAGCGGCGCTACTGTTCGGCGGAGCAGTTCGCAACCGACATCCGGCGTCACCTGGACGGCCATCCGGTGACCGCGCGTCCCGACACGATCCGGTACCGGGCGGGGAAGTTTATCCGGCGGCATCGCACGCCGGTGGCGGCGGTGGCGCTGGCGGTGTTGAGCCTGGTTGCGGGGATCGTCGCCACGTCGTGGCAGGCGCGGGTGGCGACCCGGCAGCGAATGCGGGCGGAGCAGCGATTCCAGGAAGTGCGCGGGCTGGCGCGATCGGTGCTGTTCGAACTGCACGATGCCATCGCGCCGCTGCCGGGCTCGACGCAAGCGCGAGAACTGCTGGTGAAGCGCGCGCAGCAATATCTCGACAGCCTGGCCGGAGAGCTGACGGGAGACGCGTCCCTGGAACGCGAGCGCGCGATGGCTTACGAGCGTATCGGCGACGTTCTGGGCTTGCCGACGCAGCCGAATCTCGGACAGAGCGCGCAGGCGCTGGCGGCGTACGAGAAGGCGATCGGGATCGAGAAGCGGCTCACCGGGGACGATCCCGGGAACACGGAGCTGCAACTGGACCTGGCGAGGGCATTCAACCGGGTCTGCCGCGTGCGGCAGAGCACGGGCGATTTCAGAAAGTCGCTCGAGGCGTGTCTGGAAGCGGAACGCATTCAAAAGGACCTGGGCGCGCGCAATCCGGACGACACGGGCTTGCGCGCCGAACTGGCGGCCACATGCCAGAACCTGGCGGGAGCCTATGCCGCGCTGGGCGATTTCGCGAACTCGGAAAGCGAGCGCGCGCGGGCGATGCGCGTGTTCGACGAGCTGCGCCGGTCCCAGCCGGAGAACGAGACGTACCTGTACGAACTGGCGATCGCGTATCACCGCATGGCAGGGCTGCTGGAGCAGACGCGCCGCTATGCGGAAGGCTACAATCACGCCCAGCGCGCCGCCGCCCTGTTCGACGAGCTTTCCGCGCGGCATCCCAAGGATCTCCGGCAGCGCCTGGACTGGACCTTCGCGGAACAGAGGCTGGGGAGCATTCTGATTTCGCTGCACAATCTGAAGGGCGCGCTGGACGCATTCCAGCAGGTGCTGCCGATCCGGGAGCAGCTCTGCGCGCTCGATCCGAAGGACGTTCGCGCGCGGACGAACCTGGCCAACAGCCATGCCGCCATCGGGGTGGTGCTGCTCGAAATGGGCAACCCGCTCACGGCGCAGACCCACTTCGAGCAGCAGCGGAAAATCGGCGAGGGCCTGGTGGACGTGGACCCGCTTCGGGTGGAGCACCGCTACAGCCTGTCGGAGGCGTACGAAAACCTGGGGCGGGTCGATCTCCGGATGGGGCGTCCGCAGGAAGGGCGGAGGTGGCTGGCGCGGGCGCTCGCCATCTACGACGAGCTCGGGGCACGCGGGGCGATTTCCGCGGAGTACGCGAATGTGCCGGAGAGGATCCGGGGAGAGATGAAGTAGCCGCTACATCCGGCGCGGAACCAGCTTCTCGGCGTCGGCCAGCAGCGACTCGGCCTTGGGCATTGCCTCGACAGCCTTGGCCACTTCCGGATCGTCCTGGGTCGCGGCGCGGTCGGATGTCTTCTTATCGAACGCGCGCAGGTAGAATTCGTTGCGGATCTGTTCACGCACCCATTGTTTATCGTGCTGGAAATCCTGATCGGTCATGGGGAAGTTGGTGGACTGGAGATAGTCCTTGAAGCGGGCCAACAACTGGTCGTCGGGCATCCAGTTTACGGGCAGCGCGGGCTTATCGGCGCCGAAGTAGGTGGAGGCGAAGCGGTAGATCGCGTAGGAATTGAACAGGCGCCGCTGGAACAGGCTGTACTTGGGCGGATCGTACTTCACGTCGGGGGTGATTCCGCCGCCGCCGTACATCTTGCGTCCTACGTCGGTTGTCTTGACGTCATCGGAGTTCTGCGTGGCGTCCTTGCGGGCGTAGTAATAGTCGAAGAAGGACCGTTTCGAATAGTCGCGCTGAATGAGGCGGCCGCTGGGGGTGTAGTAGTGCGCGATGGTGAGGAGCAGGGCCGCGCCCTGATCGATGGGGAAGGACGCCTGCACCAGTCCCTTACCGAAAGTGGTGTCGCCGAAAATGAGCGCGCGGTCGTGATCCTGCAGGGCGCCGGAGACGATCTCCGAGGCGGATGCCGAATTGCCGTTCACCATGACCACCATGGGGTACTTCTGGGCGGCCGGGTTGGCGTGCGCCTTGAACACCTGTTCGCGCTCGGCGCGGCCGCGATGGGACACGACGACCTGGCCGTCGTGGAGGAAGCGGCCAGCCAGCGATACGGCCTCGGTCACCAGTCCGCCGCGGTTTTCGCGCAGGTCCAGGATCAATCCTTTGATCTTGGACTCATCGAGGCGCTGCAGGGCTGCCTCGACGTCCTTGGCGACATTCTGGGCCTCGAAGCTGGTGACCTTGAGGTAAGCGATGCCGGGCTTGTACCAGAACGCGTCCACCAGACTGGTTTCGATCTCGCCGCGGGTGACGGTGACGGTTACCGGCTCGGTTGCTCCGGCGCGCTGAACGCTGACCTTAACCTGTGTACCGCGCGGTCCGCGGAGCATGTCGGCGACGGCGGCCGAGTCTTTGCCGACCACGTCTTTGCCATCGACGGCGACGATGACATCGCCGCGCCGCAGGTCAGCCTTCCAGGCGGGCGAACCCGGGAACGGCTCCATGGCGATCACCTTGGGGCCGTCCATGCTGATCAGCATGCCGATGCCGAAGTACTGGGCGCGCTGTTTGCGCTGCATGTCCTGGTATTCGTTGGGATCGAGGAAGCTCGAGTGGGGATCGAGCGTGCGGAGCATGCCGGGAACGGCGCCCTGGTAGATCGCCTTTTCACTGGAGACCGGGTCGGCGTAGTTTTGGCTGACGATGGAGAGAGCGCTGGTCAGCGTCTTGATGCTGCGTTCCAGATCGTCCTCGGGCGCGCTGGCCGCGAAGAGGGGCGCCAGCAGCAGTGCGCCGGCGAAGAGGAGGGTGGCAGAGCGTTTGGTTTTCATGGGGTTACAGGCCAGCCGTGGGGGCGTTACAGGTCAACTGGATTCCCTTGGCCTCTAGCATACCGTGTCCGGGGACGGTTTTCCAGGGCTCTACCCCTTTGGACTGTGCGAGAGGCGGTTCGGTTACGAAGCGAAGTATTTACTCTAGTGGAGTGGGGCGTGCTTACCTCGGACAGAAGTGCGCTGATAACGGTTGCGGATAACTTACGCTTACCAGTACTATCGCAGCTTGGATAGGACTGCCGAGTAGACGATGATGGATGCAGATGGTACTCCGAGCCCTAGGATTTTGCGGAATGGGCGGCCTGTTTCTCACGATCTCGCCGAACATTCGGCAGACCGTGCTGGATGGCGTCGGCTCCGTGACTCGCGAGATGGAAGTGTATGCTCCATACTCCTATATTGCCGGTGTCGTCCTGGTTCTTCTGCTAGTAGCGATGTCGTTCTATCGCGGCGCGCAGCCGCAGTAGTCATCCGATCCGCGCCTTACGGGCGAGTTGAGCGGTTTCGCTGCGCGCGGGCTTGCGCTCGGCGGGCGGGCTCAACCGCTTCACCTGATCGGTCACACAAACCAGGAACATCGGTTGCCGGGCATTCTTGAGCAGATCGATGATTCGGTTGGGGGTCTCTTCGAGGTAGATCGACTTTCCGTCGGTGAGCAGGTGAACGTCGGCCGAGGAGGAGAGAGCTTCGCTGAGCCGTTTTCCCATATCCTTCTGCAGGAATCGGAGGACGCGGCGAATCTTCTGGAGCGAGAAGCCCTTGCGCCGCAGTTCCGCGATGACCGAGATCTCGACCACTTCCTCGGGCATGTAGATGCGCTTGTGGCCATCCTGCTTGGGGGAGACGACGTTGCGCTCATCCCACCACTGCAACTGGCGCAAACTCACGCCGCAGATGCGGGCCACATCGCTGGAGTTATACCCTTCGGGTTCGGACGGGGAGACGGGCCGGCTTTTCCTGGCTTTGAACATTTTTCGCCACTTCCGTTTCGGTTAAGAATTATGCTGCCAACTTGGATTGTACCTACGCCACCGCCGGTGTCAATGGGGACGCGAAAGACAGAATATCAGAAAGCTCACCTCGCGTTGCGGCGCGGGCCGGAGTGCAGACCGGCGCGCCACGGCTCCGGTTCGCCGATGGTGTACGCGAAGGACGTTGCCGAAAGTTGGCATTCCGCGTAGAACCACCGATTTCATTGAGAGGGGAGGATGCGGGAGCTTACAATCAGGTGCAAAGGAACTGCTGCGACGTGGGCGATACCCGACTCGATTACCTGAACCGCGAACCGGTGTCCGGCGCGCTGCTGGCGGAGCAACTGGCAGGCGGCGCGCTGAGCCGCGGGGAAGCGCTGCGGATCGCGCGTGAGCTTGGATCGGCGATCCAGCGGATTCACAGCCGGGGGCTGGTTCACGGCGCCATCAGTCCGCGGTCGATCGCGATGACGGAAGGCGGTGTGCGGCTGCTGGTGCCTGCCTCGCCCGAGGACTGCGCCGCCTACACGGCGCCAGAGGTGTTGCGAGGCAAGGCGCCGGACGAGCGCAGCGACATCTTTTCCTATGGCGCGGTGGTTTACGAGATGGCGTGCGGGCGCCGCGCGTTTCCCGGGACCGGCGCGGAACTGAGGGCCGCGATTTTATCGCGAGAGCCGGAGCCGCTGGGGGAAGAGCTGGCGCTGATCGAGGGGGTTGCCGGCGGGTGCCTGGAGAAGGATCCGGAGCAGCGCCGGCAGCGGATTCAGCATGCCGTGATCGAGTTGAAGCTCGGCGGGCGCGGGTTTTCGAAGGGCGCCGGCGCCGCGGCGCGGAAGGAGGCGCCGGCCGCGGCCCCTCCCGAACCGGTAGTGACGGAGCCAGAGCCCCCGCCGCAGCCGCCGCCGGAGCCTCGTGCCGAGGCTCGCCCGGCCGTTGCGGCGCTGCTGGGATTTCGCGGCGCGCGGGCTGCGAGCCTAGCGCCGTTGTTCGCGCAGGGCCTGCACCGCCGCATCTGGATACTGGGAGCGGCGGCGCTGGCGTTGGCGGCATCGGGAGTGGCCGCGGTAGTGCTCTTGAACCGGCGTCCCGCGGCGCCGGTATTGAAGTTCGCCGTAGTTCAGCCGGAGCACACGAGCTATCCGGGAATGCCGGCGGTGTCGCCGGACGGCCGGTATCTCACGTTTTCGGCCATCGGTCCGGAGGGCAGGCGCATGCTGTGGCTGCGCCCGCTGGACGCGCTGCACGCCAGGGTAATAGCGGGCTCGGAGGGCGCATCGGCGCCGTTCTGGTCGCCCGACAGCCAGTACGTCGGGTTCTTTGCGGGGCGGGCGCTGCAGAAGGTGAAGATCTCCGGCGGAGCGCCGGAGAAGATTTGCGACGCCGAAGCCGCGCCCGGCGGCGGCGCCTGGAGCAGGGACGGAACGATTCTCTTCGCGCCGGGGTTGTCCGGCGGCCTGTACCGGGTGTCAGCGAGCGGAGGCAGACCAGAGGCGGCCTGGAAACCAGACGGGGGCCAAAACCAACGCTCCGGGCTGTGGCCGCACTTTCTGCCGGACGGAAAGCATTTTCTGTTCTACGCGCAGGCGGACGGGCCGGAGATGTCGGGGGTGTACCTGGGCGCGCTCGACTCGGCGGTGTGCCGGCGCCTGTTTGCCAGCCAGACGAACGCGGTGTACTCGGCGGCCGCGCCCGGCTCCAGCAGGGCGGGGTATCTGCTATACATCAACGAACGCAACCTGACCGCGATTCCCTTCAATCCGGCGAAGCTGGAGCTGACGGGCGACGCCATCGTTCTGGCCAACGACATCGGCGCGGTGCGCAGCCTCGCGCTGGCGCCGATCTCGGTGTCCGACAGCGGCGTGCTG
>Ga0335080_10004501_pt1 | contig 14192 bp, 12 predicted proteins | sample Lox_Sample_34_FD_206720 | JGI IMG/M metagenome (GOLD analysis project Ga0335080, IMG submission 206720) | Soil microbial communities from Loxahatchee National Wildlife Refuge, Florida, United States - Lox_Sample_3.4 | ecosystem: Environmental > Terrestrial > Soil > Wetlands | place: USA... | reverse complement strand
CCGGCCTGGCCGGGGGGCACCGTGAACAACAGGTTCGACTGGAAGCCGGGGCCGCCGTCGTCGTTCGTGCCTCCGGCGGCGAGCGTGCCCGAGGGACTGAAGATGCCCAGCAGCGAGTCGTTGCGCTCGCCGTTCGCGGGCGTGAACGTGCCGGTCTTGAGATCGAAGATCGAGACCGCGATCCGATCGCCCGCCTCGAGATCGATCTTGTAGTAGTCGACGTCGTTGGCGGTGAGCGTGCCACTCAGCACGCCCGCCTCGGCGGGCAGCGCATTCGCGGTGGCCAGCGTGTTGTTGCCCTCCAGCTCGTGGAGCGCCGGCGGATTCGAGACCGCCGCCACCACGAGCGTGTACGGCACGAGTCCCGTTGCGGCCTCGAAGTGAGTGCCGTTCCAGCTGGTGTCTCCGAAGCCGCTGACCGCGATCCGCTGCGTGCCGGTGCTGGTGACCGGCACGGCGAGCCGCGAGAAGAAGCCCGAGCCCGAGTCGTCGTCGCTGGCCAGCGCCGGCGGCGTCGTGCCGGTGAACAGGCCGAGCGCCGTGTCGTTGCGCTCGCCCGCGGCGTCCTCGAACAGCGCCGCGAGCAGCAGCTGTCCCGAGCTCAGCGAGAACGCATAGGCGTCCACGTCGTGCGCGTCCAGCGAGCCGCGGATCAGCTTCGCTCCGTTCGGAAACGCCGTCGAGAAGGCCTGGAGATTCCAGGGCACCGGCTCGGCGTTGGTGAGTGGATCGTCCTCGGAGTTGTCCGGATCCTTGGTGGGCCGATCCTCGGACTCGGTGAAGCCCGCGGCGTGGGCGAGGCTGCCGATCCAGAGACTCGCACAGGCGAGCGCCAGCAGGGCGAAGAGACGACTCACGCGGGTTCCTCCTCTGTGAGTGGTGGAGAGAGCGTTCCTGGCGGGGACCAGGAGTAGACGTCGAACAGCGCGCTGCGGCCGCGTACCCGCTGAGATGGACGGAGCGCGAAGTCCCAGGCCTCGTCGCCGGCCGCCTTGTGAGTCGCGACGTCGATCACGACCGCCGCGCCGAGCTCGCGCGTCATGCGTTCCAGCCGCGCCGCCAGGTTGGTGGTGTTGCCGAGCGCGACCCAGATCGAGCGGTCGACCGCGCGCACGTTGCCCACGTAGCCGGGTCCGGTGGCGACGCCGATGCCGACGTGGAAGCGGTGTGGCCGGCCGGAGGCATCGCGCACCGCCAGGGTCGGCACCTGCAGCGCGATCGCGCGCGCGGCGCGCACGGCCGCGCGCTCCTTCTCGGCCAGCGCGCGCGGCGCCCCGAACACGGTCATGAGTCCGTCTCCGTTGAACTCGACCACCGAGCCGCCGCAGTCGGTCACGATCTGCGACACGGCTTGGGTGTAGGCGCTGACCGCGCCGAAGATCGTCTCGGGCCGCTGGCCCTCCGAGAACGAGGTGTAGCCGCGGATGTCGACGAACAGCACCGTGACTTCGCGCTCGCCCGCCTCGAGCTCCGAGCCCGCGACCAGCTCGCGCGCCACCGCGCCCGGCACGTACGCGCGCAGGCGCTCGACCAGCGCTCGTGTCTCGCGCGCCAGGTCGTCGCGGCCGAAGTGCAGGAGCTCGTCGGCCGCTTTGTCGGCGAGGCTCAGCAAGAGTGCCCGGTCGGTCGCGGTGAAGACGTCGCCAGAGCGCTTTCCACCCAGACACAGGAGACCCGCGAGCTCGCCGCGCACGTGCACGGGCACCACCAGCTCGACGCCCATCGCGGCCAGCGCCGCGCGCTCGACCGGGTGCTCGCCGGTCCAGGGCAGCGCCGTGTCGAGCGGCATCGCGCGCAGGGCGAGGGCGCGCGCCAGCGACCCGTCGAGCGCGAACGCGGGAGTCACCGCCGGGCCGCGCGCGTAGACCGGCGCGAACTCACCGGCCCCTCGCGCGTAGACCGCAGTCGTGGTGAGCGTCAGGATCTCGCTCACGCGCTGACCCAGCACCAGCAGCACGTCGGCGGCCTTCGCGCACTGGGCGAGCTCGAGCCGGAGCTGCTGGGCCTCGAGCGCCAGGATCCGGCGCTCCGGGTAGATGCGCTCCTGCAGCAGGCGGTCGATCCGGCGCAAGGCCAGGAACGCGCCGCCGCCGAGAACCAGCGCGAGCGCCGGCTCACTCACCTTGGGGTCGACCCACTCCTGCGCCGCCGACGCGACCGTGGGCACGGTCAGCACGCCCGCGCTGATCAGGCCGATGCCGACCAGCGGTGAGATCGCGGCCGCCGTCAGCAGCCGGTCGACGTCGAGCAGGTTGTAGCGCGCGAGCGCGATGAAGAGACACACTGGCAGCGCGAGACTGAGAGCCAGCGCCGCCTCGTACACCCACCAGAGCGAAGGCACGGCGAGCGCGACCAGGCTCGCGACGAGCGCCGGCACCAGGCCCACCCACAGACCCACCATCACCCACTTGAGCTGGCGCCGGCCGATCGCCCCCGCGTCGCGGTAACGCCGGGTCAGCAGCGCGAGAAAGACTGCGATGAACGCGACCTGCAGGAGCAGCGACGCGAGCCGCGAGACGCTCGATCCGTACGGCACGCCGAAGGCCCAGCTGGTGACGACCGGTCCGGTCGACGCGAACAGCCACGGCCAGGCCCGGCCGCGCGCGCGGTGTGGTGCGTCTTCGGGAAAGATCAGCGCGGTGCGCAGCGCGAGCGGCATGAACAGCGTGGTGGCGACCGCGAAGCTGCCGATGCCGATGCGCGTGAACGGCGCCGCACCCCAGAAGTAGGTCCAGTGGAAGGCGTAGGCGGTCATGCCGAAGTAGAACGCCCGCCCGAGCTTCGAGCCGCGCGTGCGCCAGAACGCGAGCGCGCCCAACAGCGCGAAGGCTGCGCCGGTCACGCTGCGCCGCCAGGGCTGCTCGATCGGCACGAGCGGCAGCGTGACTCGCTGCCACTCACCGCCGCGCACGCGCTCCACCGTGACCTTGCCCTGGACGGCCTGGGCGTAGACGGCGGTCACGAAGTCGAGCGGCGATGCGCCCAGGAGACCCGCGCCGCCCACGCTCGCGAGCGAGTCGCCCGGCGCCAGCCCGCCGGCGTCGGCGCCGGGCCAGAGCGCGCGCACGCTCGGCAGGCTCCGCGCCGAGTCGGCCGAAGCCACGTAGACCGGAATCCAGGCGAGCTTTCCCTGCACGACCTGTCCCAGATGGATCACGAAGCAGACCGCCCACAGACTCGTGAGTGCGAACAGCATCACGAGGTCGGCGGCGCGCATGCGCGGCCGGCGAGCGCTCACTCGCTACGGACCCACCACTGCGATGTCCACCTTGAAGCGGCGCACGGTCGCGAGGATGTCCGTGCCCGCCGAATGGTCCGAGAAGCGCAGGTTGGTCGCCGACAGGTTGCACGGCGTGGTGTCGGTGCAGATCGGCACCTCGTCCACGCGCGACAGCACCACGTGCTGGTTGCCGGTGCGGCCGACGACCGGCCCGACGGCGGCCTCGGCCGCGGGCGGCAAGCCCCCCCAGCGGAGCTGCAGCGTCTGTCCGCTCATCGACTTCTCGGCGATCGAGCTCTCGACCGCCGGCTCGTTCCAGCCGGCTTCGGGAGTGGCGCTGCCCTCGGGCCAGGCAGGGATCTGCGGCAGACAGTCGCCCGGGTTCACGGGAGTGCAGTTGTTGCCGTCGGGCAGCCGCGCGAAGGTCTCGGCCCAGGCGTACTTCTTGCCGTTCAGCGTGAACTCGAGCAGCAGCGTGAACAGCGCGTTGTTGCTGAGCTCGCAGCTCCCGACCTGACTCCCGGTGGCGTTCGTGCAGCCGCTGAGCGAGGTGGTGGTCCAGCCCGCGCCCGGGGTCTTCGTGTCGGCGATGATCGTGAGCAGACCGCGCGCGGCGATGCGCACGTTCACGAAGCCGGTGCAGGTGCCGCCGCCGTTGCAGGTATTCGCGACCGGACAGCTCACTCCCGGGTTGGTGCCGCCTTCGCAGATGCGCCCCGAGCCCGTGGCGCCCGAGAGCTCGGACGCGCGAGCCTCCGGGGCCGGGCTCGCCGCATAGGCGTTGCCCGCGCACAGCAGCGCGCCCAGCCAGGCCAAGAGCGCCGTTCTTCGAGTCATGCCGATCCTCCTTGCGAGAGTGAGTTGCGCCGCGCGCCGACGAGCGCGAGCGCGAGCGAGACGAGACAGAGCAGCGCGACTCCGCCTTCGCCGAGCCGCTGGTAGAGCGTGACCGCGTGCGAGCGCCGCAGCTCTGCGGCGATCACCTCCGGACCGTCGCCGAGGCTCTGCGCGCTGACTCGCCCGTGCGGATCGATCACCGCCGAGACGCCGGTCGCGGTCGCGCGCACGAGATAGCGCCGGTTCTCGAGCGCGCGGAAGCGGGCGCTCGCGAGCTGCTGAGCGGCGGCCTCGGGCGCGCCGAACCAGTAGTCGTTCGACGGGTTGGCCAGGATCTCGGCGCCGGCGCGCGCGAGCCCGCGCGCGACTTCCGGGTACAGCGCCTCGCCGCACACGAACGCGCCGACCCGGCCCGCCGTGGTCTCGAGCCAGCGCGGCTCGCTCCCTGCCACGTAGACCGCCGAGTCCGCGCGCAGCACGCTGCCGAGCGGCGCGTACTCGGAGAACGGCACGAGCCGCTGCTTGTCGTAGCCGACCGGGCCCACGTTTCCGGCGCGGTCGATCACGAACACCGAGTTGAAGTACTCGGTGCCTTGCGGCGCGAACACGTAGCGCGAGGCGCCCAGCACCACGTCGGCGCCGCCGGCGCGCACGCCGTCGAGCAGACGCGCGCGCTCTACCGTGGGCTCGGAGAGATAGAAGTCGATCGCGAATTCGGGCCAGAACACGAGCTCCGGCCGGCCGCGCGCCGCGAGCTCGTTCAGCTCGAGGTAGCGCGCCAGGTTGGCGTCGCGCAGCGCGCGGTCCCAGTGCAGGCCGCGACTCACCGCGCCCTGTACCAGCGCCACGCGCACCGGTCGGCCCACGCCGAAGCTGCGCGTGAGACTCCACTCACCGTAGGCGAGGACGCTGAGTGCCGCGATTGCGCTCCACGCAAGCGCGCGGCGCGGGCGGCGCGCCAAGCCCGGTGCGAGCTGTGCCGTGACTGCGGCACTCACCGTGACGACCAGCACGCCGAGCCCGATCGGGCCGGCGAGATCGGCGGCCTGGGCGAGCGGGGTGTCTCGCAGTGAGTAGCCCAGCAGCCCGAACGGGTTCGCCAGCGGCCCGTGGCTGCGCAGGAGCTCGGCCAGCCCGAAGCCACAGCCGACGAGCAGAGGGCTCGCGAGCCGCCGGCGCGCCGCGAGCGCGACGCCGGCCGCGAAGAGACCGTAGGGCACGCCGTCGACGGTGGCGCCGACGGCCAGGAGACTCAGCCAGGCCAGCCCGGGCCCGGCCGCGAAGTAGCGCTCGAGCATTCCCGGGAACCACCAGGCCACGCCGATCGTCGCGGCCAGCCCGAACGCGATGCCCAGCCCGAAGGCGGTGCGCGGCGTCGACGAAGCGCAGGCGAAGAGCAGGGGACACAACGCGATCCAGGCGAGCCAGCCGCCCGCACTCGTCGACAGCGCGGCGTAGAGCGCCGCGGACAGAAGCACGAGACACAGTCGAAACGCGGCCGAGCTCACTACAAATTCCACCGTCGACAAACGATCGGATCTTACACAGCCGCTCGCGCGGCTGCTGTGAAGCCTCCCACTCACTCGGTCAGGACTGACTAAACGCCCGGCGCGTCCGCCAGGATCACCGTGCCCGCCGCCGCGAACATGCCGCCCACGCCGTGCGCGACCGAGATCCGAACCCCGGGCACCTGCGCGGGCGCCGTGCCCCGCACCTGCCGCACGCTCTCCTGCAGCGCGAACATGCCGTACATGCCGGTATGCGTATAGGACAGGCCGCCACCGTTGGTGTTGAGCGGCAGCTTCCCGCCGGGGGCGGTGTTCCGCTCCCAGATGAAGCGGCCCGCCTCGCCGCGCTTCACGAAGCCGAGATCCTCGAGACCATAGATGGGGAGGTGCGCGAAGGCGTCGTAGATCATCAGGTGGTCCACGTCGGCCGGGGCGATGCGCGCTTCGGCGAAGGCCTGCCGGCCTGAGACCCGAAACGCTCGCGAGGTCGTGAAGTCCTCCATCTGGGAGAGCATGGGTGTCTCGCTGCTCTCACCGGTGCCGAGCACGTAGACGGGCTTCTGCGGGAAGTCGCGCGCGCGCTCCGCGGCGGTGAGCACCAGCGCGCCGCCACCGTCGGTGACGAGACAGCACTCGAGCAGGTGGAACGGGTACGCGATCAGGCGCGAGCCGAGCACGTCCTCCACGCCGATCGGGTCGCGGTGCATCGCGCGCGGGTTGCGGCCGGCCCACTCGCGCTGGATCACCGCCACCATCGCCAGCTCCTCATGAGTGAGTCCGAACTCCTTCATGTAGCGCAGCGCCGGGATCGTGAAGATCGTCGGCGGCCCGGCGATCCCGTAGGGCGCCTCGAACTGGCCGCCGAGCGAGGCCGGACCCCCGGGTCGGCCGCCCACGCCCACGCGCGAACGGCCGCTCTGGCCGTGCGTGATCAGCACGGTCTTGCAGTGACCCGCGGCGATCGCAGCCGCCGCGTGGCGCACGTGGATCATGAACGAGCAGCCGCCCACCTGAGTGCCGTCGACCCAGTTGGGGACGATCCCGAGATACTGGGCGATCGCCACCGGTGACTCGCCGGCGGTGGCCACGCCGTCGATGTCCTTGAACGAGAGCCCGCAGTCGTGGAGCGCGTTGCGTGCGGCGTCGGCGTGGAGCTCGATCTGAGACACGTTCGGGATCACGCCGAGCTCGCGGGTCTCGGCGGCGCCCACGACCGCGACCTTGCCGCGCACGCTCATCGCGCGGCCTCGGCCGGCTGGAATACGGGCAGCGAGATCTCGTCGTCGAGCTTCTGGAACCTGACTTCGAGCGGCATGTCGAGCTCGAGCGCCTCGGGCGTCTGCGCCACGCCCACCAGGTTCGTCATCATGCGCGGCCCCTCCTCGAGGGTCACCACGGCGATCGCGTACGGCGGCTCGAAGCCGGGCATCGGCCGGTGGTGGATCACGTAGCTGTAGAGCGTGGCGCGGCCGCTGGCGCGAAATACGACGGTGTCGCCGCTCGCGCAGAAGGGGCAGAAGGGCCGCGGCGGGAAATAGGCTTTCTTGCACGACCGGCAGCGCTGCAGGCGCAGCTCGCCGGCGCGCGCGCCTTCCCAGTAGTGTTTCGTCTCCGGCGTCGGAACGGGCTTCGGTCGACGAGGCTCGGGCACAGGGGACCTCCGGGCCCGAGAGCCTAAACGAAATCCGCGCGACTTACCGAACGGGCGGCTTGATCCGCTGACCCGTGATCTGATTCACGTAGATCTTCCACGGGTAGTGATCGCCCTCACCCTTCGAGCCGACCACGCGGAAGTGCTGAGACAGCGCGCGCCGCCAGCGCGGCGACGCGTTCGGCGTGGTCATGTGCGGCATCTTGCCGTGGTGAAAGGTCACGTCGCCGAGCTTCACCGGCTCGGGCACGACCTGGCTCTCGTCGACCTCGCACACGAGTAAGTCGCTCTGCACGTTGTCGGCGGGGCGGTGCACGAGGATGCCCTTCTTGTGAGCGCCCGGAACGAAGTGCATGCAGCCGTTCTCCACGCCGACGTCGTGGAAGGGCAGCCAGCAGGTGATTCCCCGCTCGTCCAGGTTGCGGCCCCAGTAGCCCTCGTCCTGGTGCCACGGCGTGCGCGCGCCCTCGCGCGGCGGCTTCGCCAGGAACTGGTCATACCAGAACTCCACCGGCTGGCCGAACAGCGTCGAGGCGAACTCCGTGGACCAGATTCGGAAGCGCTGCGCCGCGAGCTCGGCCTTGTGGAAGAGACTCGGGCTGGTCTGCACGATCTTGAAGGCGCGGTGCTCGCGATCGGTGCCCGCCTCCCAGGCCCAATCGAAGGCGACCCTCTCGCGGTTCGCGAGCAGGTCGTCGCAGATCGCCTGCAGCCGGTCGAGGTCGCGCGGCTCGATCGCATCGCGCACCACCAGATAGCCGTCGCGCCAGAAGCGCTCGATCTCGGCCTGGCCTGCGCTCGGGTAACTCATCGACGCCAAATTGACTGAAACCTCAAATTCAGTCAAGTTGAGACGCATGAACCCAGCCGCCCGTCTCGACGCGCGCGAGCGCGACCAGCTGAAGACCCTGGGCTACGTGGTGCGCGAGCGCGCGTTCGGCGAAGCCGAGCTGGCGCGGCTGCGCGCCGACTGCGAAGCGATGGTCGCGCGAGTCATCGAGCGCAGCCTCGGCCGCCGCAAGTTCGCCGTCGGCAGCTACATGTTCCAGCTCGAGAAGGACCTGGTCACGATGGTGAAGTGGGAGCCCGCGTTTCCCGACGTGGTGCAGGGCATCGAGCCCTTCGCTCACTTCGACGCGGCGCTGCGTGACTGGGCGCACGATCCGCGCTTCATCGAGCCCATGAAGGACGTGGTCGGCGCCGAAGCGATCGAGCTCTTCACCGAGAAGCTGAACGTGAAGCGCGGCCGCAGCGGTGGCCCGATCGTGCTGCACCAGGACTACCCCTACTGGACCGAGAACTCCGACGGCGCGGGCGAGATCGCGACCGCGATCGTGTTCCTCGACGACGCCACGCGCCAGAACGGTTGTCTCGAGGTCGCGCCGGGCAGTCACACCGGCGGCGTGCGCGCGCAGCGGCGGGTCGAGGGCTTCGGCAGCCTCGAGATGGATCCCGAGGCCTTCGACGAGTCTCACCTGGTCGCGCTCGAGGTGCCCGCGGGCAGCGCCGTCTTCTTCGGGTCACTCCTGGTCCACCGCTCGCTGCCCAACGGGACCGACGAGGACCGGCGTGCGCTCTTGTACAGCTACCAGCCCGCCGGCCGGCGCAAGGCGATCGACGGCTTCGTTGCGCTCGCGAGCGGCGGAAGGTGAGACGGCCGCGCAGCGAGGCCACGGGCGAGCGCGCTCTGGCCCGACAGCGCCGGCTGGCGCGCATCCTGGGCGCGGCCGAGGAGCTGTTCGCGACTCACGGCTTCGCCAGGACCACCGTCGACGAGATCGCCGCGCGCGCCGGTGTCTCGAAGGGTCTGGTCTATGACCACTATCCCTCGAAGGAGGCGCTGCTCGGCGTGATCTGGGAGCGCCTGGTCGCGGCCTGGACCGAGGCGGTGAAGAGCTCGAAGTATCCCGAGGGCTCGACCGCCGAGGCGATCGGGGAGCTCCTGCAGGTGTCGCTCGGCTACGTGCGCGACAACCCGCTGTTGCGTCGGATCATCGCGCAGGACCCCGGCGCGCTGATCCCCGGCGGGCTCGAGAGTCAGATCGCGTTCGCGCGCGAGTACCGCAAGGGTCTCGAGCCGGTCCTGGCGCGCGGCGTGCGCCGCGGCGAGCTGCGCCGCGATCTCGACGTGGCGCACACCGCCGAGGTGTTGTGGCTCCTGCACTTCACGCTGACTCGCGAGCTGTTCGTCGGGCCGCACCGCGTCTGGCGCAGCGACGCGCAGGAGCTCCTGCGCGCCGCGGTCGAGCTCGTGGTCGCGGGACTCAGAGCTGGAAGTGCGCCCCGAGCACGCCGGACTTGAGCAGCTCGGCGCGTTGATCCACGTCGTGTGACACCACGAACTGCAGCTCCGGCTCGCGCTCCATCAGGTCGTGCAGCGTGCGGAACTCGGCCAGCACCTCGGCCCGGTTCTCGTGGATGAAGAAGTCGGTCACGAGCCGCGGCCGGTACCAGAGCTGGCGCAGCTGGTCCATGTGCCAGGCCACGTCGCCCAGGAACAGCAGCTCCTTCCCGTCGGCGAGCTTCACGTAGACCATCTGACTGCCCGGCGTGTGACCCGGGGCCCGCACCAGCACGATCCCGGGGGCGACCGCGTAGTACTTGTCGTAGACCAGCGGAGACACGTTCTTCCGGATCGCCTCGGGCATCTTCACCGCGTCCATCATCGCGGTGTTCTCGAGCTGCTCGCGGCTCAGGATCAGCCGGCCGATCAGCGCCTGGGGGTCGGGGAACGCGGCCACCCCACCGATGTGGTCGGGGTGCTCGTGCGTGAGCACGATGTGCTGGGCGCCGGCCAGCGCCTTCTGGATCGTGTCGAATGCCGCGTTGTCGAAGGGCGACGGCGCGGCACCGCGCGCCATCGCCTTCGCCAGCTGCTCGTCGAACGCGGAGTCGATCAGCGTGTAGCTGCCGTCGCCGTACACCACCTGGTAGGCGCCGTGACTCATCGGGTGCATCTCGGAGAGAGACGCGCCGGCGAACACCGCTCCCTTGGGCAGGCTGGCCTGCGTCACCTGCTCGTCGTTCACGCGCTGCGGCAGCTCGCCCGGCAGGCTCGTGGCCAGGCGCCGGATCTCGGTCAGGTCGAGCGTGTAGTCACTCTTCTCGGGGACCGCCTCGCGGCCCAGGAGATAGCGGCCGGCGCCGAACGCGACGACCGCCAGGACCGCGATCACGATCAGCAGGATGCGGAGCACGCGCATGAATCACCCCTCTCGTGTTCCGGAAGTGTCTTCCGGAGCGCGCAGTCTAACCCCTAGATCCCGAAAATCTGCGCCAGATGTGCGTTCGCGAGCCGTGCCTTCGGATCCAGTGAACGGCGCAGCGCCTGGAAATCCGCGAACCGGGGGTAGAGCGCCGCGAGCCGCGCGGCGCCGAGCGAGTGGTGCTTCCCCCAGTGCGGCCGGCCCTCGAACTTCCAGAAGATGGGCTCGATCGCGGCGAAATACGGCCGGAAATCCTGGTCGGCGAACTGGTGGATCGAGATCGAGAAGCCGGCGCGCTCGTGGAACATGCTGAGCCAGACGTCGTCGGCGCGCACGTGCCGGCACTCGATCGGAAAGCAGACGGGCAGGTCGCGCGCGCGGATCTCCGACAGCACCGCGCGCAGACACTCGGGCCCGGCCTCGGCGGGCACCGTGTACTCCATTTCGTTGAAGCGCACGCTGCGCGGGTGACACAGCACCGCGTACGAGTCTCCGCCGCGCACGCTCTCGGGCTGGCGGCGCAGGAAGGCGTCGTACAGGCGCAGGCCACCCGGCAGGAGCCGCAGCCAGGAGAACGCCGAGCGCAGCAAGAGCACGGCCTCGGGGTCGTCGGGCGGCGGCGGCTCGCGCGACTCACCAAGGTCGGTCGCGATCGCGAGCGCGACCTCGGAGTGCGGGAAGGCGTAGAACTCGAAGTGCCGGTGCGCATCGCGCTCGCGCGCGAGCTCGGCCAGCAGTGACTCAAGCTCGACGAAGCGCGAGCGTTCGACCAGCCGGAAGGGCGCTTGATTGGCGAGCCGCACGCGAGTCACGACGCCGAGCGCGCCGAGCGAGGCGCGCGCGGCGTGGAAGATCTCGGCATTGCGCTGCGCGTCGCACTCCAGGAGCTCGCCGCCGGGGGTGGCGAGCACGAGCCCCGTGACGCACGACGAGAGCGAACCGAAGCGCGCGCCGGTGCCGTGGGTCGAGGTCGCGAGCGCGCCGCCCAGCGTCTGGTAGTCGATGTCGGGCAGGTTCGGCTGCGCCTGTCCCACGGCCGCGAGCGCGGGCCCGAGCTGCCACAGCCGCGTGCCCGTCCAGACCTCGGCCTCGAGCGCGTGGGCATCGGACGAGACCACGCCCGCCAGCGCATCCAGGAAGAGCAGCGATCCGTCGCTCGGCACCAGCTCGCTGAACGAGTGACCCGCGCCCGCCGGCCGCAGCGCTTCCGCGCCGCGCAGCATGTCCGCGAGCTCCCGCTCGCTCTCGGGCACGAGCCGCTGCCTGGGAACGCAGGCCGCCGCGCCGGACCAGTTGCGCCAGGGGAGCGGCTGGCCGGGCGTCCAGGCGGGCGACACCAAATCGTGTCGCTCGCGCGCGCAGCCAGCCACGCCGAGCGCGCCCACGCCCGCCGCCAGCGCGCCCTGCAGCAGCCCGCGCCGAGTGATTCCCCTCACGGCCCGGGCTCTCCAGCTCCGGACAGGTAGGCGACCAGTGCGCGCAAGTCCGCTTCCGAGCACGCGCCGCAGGCGCCCAGCGGCGGCATGCCGCGGTAACCGTTCACCACGTGCTCCATGAGCAGCGGCGCGCCCTGCGCGCGGCGCGCCGCCCAGGCTGCGCTCCCGGGGAGCGGCGCGCCGGTGCCGGGCCGGGCGTGGCACTCCGCGCAGACCGATTGGTAGGTGCGAGCGAGCTCGGGTGCGAGCTGCACTCGAGCTGCCGGTGTCGGCGGCTCCGCGCGGCTGCACGCCAGGAGAAGCAGCGCGCAGCCCGCCAGACGAGCCGTGAACGCGCGGTAGCGCGCTTTCGGCGACTCAAGCGATCTCGTCACAAACCCGATTTTCAACTGTAAGCGAATTGTGGCTTGAGGAGGCCATGCACATGGCCAGAGCGAAGGGCACCGTAGTCGTCGGGCTCGTGAGGGCGCTTCGCAAGAACAAGGAGCGCTCGCGGGAAGTGCTTCCCCCGAAGCTCCTGCACTACCTGGAAGAGCGGATCGTGGTCGCTTCCTGGTACCCGCTCGAGGACTACATCGGATTGCTGAAGGGCGTGGGCAAGGTGATCGGCAAGGGCACCAGCGAGACCTACATCGAGATGGGTCGGGTGGCGGCACGCGATCACATGGAAGGGACTTACAGCCGGCTGCGCAAGAGCGTGAATCGCCAGGCGGCCTTCACGCTGCTGACTTCGATGTACGACACGGGCGAGATGAAGGTGCTCGAACGCATGCCCGGCCGCGCCCTGGTCGAATGGAGCGGCTTCGCGCAGCCCACGCGCGAGGTCTGCGACACCTTCACCGGCTACCAGTGGCAGCGCATGGAAGCCCAGGGCTTCGAGGAAGTCACCGTGCGCCACCTCAAGTGCCGCGCGGACGGCGCACCCACCTGCCGCTGGGAGATCAGCTGGAAGGGCCGCGCGATGCTCTAGGAGCGTCGCGCTACCAGTAACGCAGATCGGTGTAGGGCCGCGCGATCGGGAGCTCCGGGTTCCCCCAGCGCAGGTAGCGGGTCTCGAGTCCGGGCTCGAGTGACTCGAGGCGCTTGGCCAGCTCGGGCTGGTGGTCGAGCGGCGCGGACAGGAAGTCGCGGCCGAGCGCGCGCGAGCGGGCCGCCAGCGCGCCGACCAGCTCGACCATCGCGTCCTCGGCGCCCTCGGCGAAGCCCCAGTCGAGCAGCGCCGTTCCCGACAGGATCCGCTCGGCGCCGCTCTCGCGCTCGCGGATGCGTTCGCGCAGGTCGCGCCCGCGGTCCCACAGCCCCGCGCAGGCGCGGATCCGGCCGGCATGCTCGAGCACGAAGAAATCCTTCCAGCCGTACACGGTCGGGTACCAGGGCGCGCGCGGGCCCCAGTAGCCCTCGTCGAGCTGGTCGGCGAGATGCTCCTCGCTGTGCGGCCGGTAGAGGTCGAGTCCGCGATGGGTGCGGTTCAGCAAGGCCACGCACTGACCCAGGTCGTCGGGCACGCCGGGCCGGATGCGCGCGTCCCCGGCGGTCACGGCTTGGACCGGGATCTGAGTCACCGCGACCGGCAGGCCCGGCACCTCGCCCTCGCGCTGGGGCGTGTTCGTGAAGAAGCCCGGCACGTGCTTCTTCCACCAGTCCACGACCGCGAAGTTGCCCGAGCGCATGATGTCGTACTGACCCACGTCGGGCAGGGCGGTGTTCATCGCCCTCGAGAAGCAGCGCACCGCGTCGCCCCACCCCTGCCGGCGGTAGTCGCGGTGGACGCGCAGCGCCTGGCCGTAGCTCACCGACACGCGCTGGCCGGCGATCTCGACGTTGCGCCGCGACCAGCCGCAGCTCGCGATCAGGACGTTGCCGTCGGCGATCACGTGCAGGTGCACCTTCTGCTGCAGCCGGAACTGGGCGAACGCGTCGGGTCCGCGCAGCACCGTGATCTCGAGCTTGCCCAGCTCCTCGGGCGAGCTCGCCCACAGCTCGCAGAACGCGTCGTTGTCGCCCTGAGTCACTTCGCGCGCGCGCAGGTCGCCGGTGGTGAAGCGCTCGTGCCAGCCGATCAGCTGCTCGAGGTCGGCGGAATCGAGCTTCCGCCAGTTCGCCCAGCCCCAGAGACTCTGCACCGGCACGCCGCGCGCGAGCGCGCGCTCGAGCAGCGCGTCCGAGACGCCGCGCGCGCGCAGCAGCTCGCGCAGCTCGGCCGGCGGCTCGATCTCGACCCGGTCGCGGGTGCGCGGCGCCATGGCGCCATTCTACACTCACGCGCCCGTGTCGGACGTGATTCCAAAGAGCGTCTTCGCGTTCCTGCGCCCAGCTGGCGCGCAACAACCGGCG
>Ga0335080_10004500_pt1 | contig 14198 bp, 13 predicted proteins | sample Lox_Sample_34_FD_206720 | JGI IMG/M metagenome (GOLD analysis project Ga0335080, IMG submission 206720) | Soil microbial communities from Loxahatchee National Wildlife Refuge, Florida, United States - Lox_Sample_3.4 | ecosystem: Environmental > Terrestrial > Soil > Wetlands | place: USA... | reverse complement strand
TTTCGCTTCACCCGGTAAGCGCACGACGGGCACGAAGCCGGGCAATTTTGCGATCACTGGGCCGGGCTGGACAGGCACGCTCCCGGCCGGCATGCAGGAACTGAAATCCCCCACAAACGGGGTGTGGATCCTCGGACGCACGCAGACCAACGGACCGAAGGATTATCCGGCGGTGCACGCCATCCAGGACGGATACAAGCTCGTGCCACTGTCCGCGTTTGGCAAGCCGTACACCCCGCCGCAAGGCACCGTGTACCCGAACGTCGATATGAAGGCAGCGCCGGTCGACACGCTGCAAAAGATGACCTCGGCAGATTTTTTTGATGCCCTGGCGCAGCTCCTCAAGTCAAATCCACCGCCCGCATCCGACGCCCCCATTCTCGCCAAACTCGCGACGATTGGTGTCGTTCCGGGAGAGAAGTTTGATCCATCCAAGCTCGATCCGGCGGTCGCAAGAGGACTGGACAAGTCATTAACGGTAGCGCTGGACAAACTACAGGAAGCAGCAAAAAATTCCGGCGCGCCAGTGAACGGCTGGCGGATCCCGCCTTCAATCCTCGGAAAATTCGGAACGGAGTATGGTATTCGCGGCATCGTCGCTCTGGTTGGGCTCGGTGCTAACCTCCCCGAGGATGCTGTTTATCCGACGACCTACGTTGACGCGGAAGGCAAAGCTTTGAATGGAGCGAACCGATACACGCTCCACTTCGATAAAGGGCTGACGCCCCCCGTCAATGCTTTCTGGTCCGTGACGATGTATGACGCGCAGTCCTTCTTCGTCGACAACGCGATTAATCGCTACGCAATCGGCAGTTGGATGCCCCTCAAGCGCAACAGTGATGGTTCAATAGATCTTTACCTCCAACAAGACTCGCCTGGCAATGACAAGGCAGCCAATTGGTTGCCGGCTCCCGCAGGCGACTTCAACCTGACCCTGCGGATGTATTGGCCCAACGACAAGAACCCATCAATTATCGATGGCAGTTGGGAACCTCCCGCGGTAACTCGAGTGCAATAGCTGAAACGCTAACGGTGCCAGTTTTTTAAGTCTTCGCGCCCATGCTATGAGACTCGCCGAGTCGCCTTCTCGATTGCGGACGTTCGCGACCGGCAGTTCTGGGTCAGGATGCGACCGTACGGGTCAGTGGTGAGAAATGTTCGCCGGCGGAGCTGCGAGCGGTAGAACGCCCGCCGTCGTCATTAGCTACGCATCGCAGGACGCAGTCGTTGCAGCAGCCTTAGTCGAAGCCCTGGAGCGACACGGCATCGCGTGCTGGATTGCACCGCGGGATGTCAAAGCCGGAGTTCGTCGGGGGCAGCGTTCGAAGTTCAGGCGAGCGATTGCGGGGCACCGCGCAGCCGATCAGCGCAGGAGATGACCAGATTGCGCCCAATTTGGCGCGTGCACTGCAGGTGAGGATGGGAAGCCGGACCTGAGGACGATTCGCGGTCGCCTGGACCGACTTCGGTGCAGCGCCTCGTCAGGGACGGTCGCAACAGATCATTGCTCTTCTTTGCCCGTAATGGCTATGAAGCCGGGAGAACCATCGCGGACGACACGAAGAAGCAGGGGAAGCTTGGACGACGGCCTGCTGACCGGCGCAAGATCCGCGACGTCCTGCAGGTGTTTCGATCCAGCATGGGTGATCAGATCGCCGATTTTCAAGCCGGCCAGCGCTCCCGCACCATTCGGCCGCAGCTGCGTCACGATCAAGCCGCTGGCTTCGCCTTGCGCCTTGAGCGCCGAGCGAATCTCGGGCGTCGAATTGGCCACGCCGAGCTCGAGGTTCGGCACCCAGGTGTCTCGACCACCGGCGTGCAGCTGATTGGCGGGTGGATCCGGGAGTTGACCGACCGTCAACGCAATGGACTGCTTGACACCTGCTCGCACCACGGATACTTCGACTCTCGTGCCGGGTGTCAGTCGCACCGCGGCTTTTCCCAGAGTGGCGAAGGTGACAGGCGTGGAACCGATGCCCAGCAACACGTCGCCGGCCTGCAGCGCTTCTGCAGAGGGTCCTTGCGGTTCCACAGCGGTGATCAGCGCGCCCGCGGGAGAGTCCCGCCCGAGAAGGGCCTGCGCCAATGCGGGTGTCATCGCTTGCACTTGGATGCCAAGATAGCCGCGGCTCACCCGCCCGTGTGCCTCGAGCTCGGCGACAACTGACGCGACTGTTTCCGCTGGAATTGCGAACCCGAGGCCCACAGAACCTCCGCTAGGCGAGAGTATCGCCGAAGTGACGCCGACGACCGTCCCGTCTGTGGATAACAGGGGGCCTCCGGAGTTTCCAAAATTAATGGCCGCATCGGTCTGCAGGAAATCGATATACGGGTCGTGGTCCAGCGTACGCGCGCGCGCCGAAAGAATGCCCGCAGTGACTGTCTGACCGAGACCGAAGGGATTGCCGATAGCTATGACGGGATCGCCTACCAAGACCTTGTCCGAGGATTCCAGGCGCAGCGCAGGTAAGGGGCCGGCCCGCACTCTGAGCAGCGCAATATCGGTGGTCGCATCGGCGCCAAGCACCTGGGCGGGAATTACTCGATCGTCTGCGAGCTTTACGCGTACCGTCCGAGCGCCCTCAACGACGTGGCGATTGGTAACGATCAGGCCGTCTGCACGGATGATGAACCCTGAGCCCAATGCAGCTCCGTTTTCGCTCGGCGCTGGATTGCCGTTGCCAGGTCCGGAGAGCAAGCGGCGTATGAGCGTGCGCACATCGTCGTATTGAGTGTCGCCGGTCGCCCGTTCTACGGCACGTTGCCCGGCACTTTCCCCCTGTTCTTCTACGAGCACCGTCACGACGCTTGGCGCCACCTGCTGGACCACTGCAGCGTAGCCACCATTCACGGCAGCGACCGCAGGGTGGACCGACTGAGAGGCTACTGAGGTCGCCGCCAACACAAGCCACGGTAGGCGCATCTTCCTGGCAGGCGACGGCCACCGGAGCGAATCCGGTCGCCGTGCAATGGGGAAGCTCGTTCCGGAATCCGACAAAGAGCCTGCAGAAGACACCTGGCGCCACCGGTCAATCGACCGACAAGTCGATTTTGTATCCATAAGCATCGTAGGCCTGCTCTACGTTGCTGTCATCCGGTCAACTCGTACCGGCCCGAAACCGCAATTTTCCAAGGTGTGAGAGGGTTCGGCCGCGCGCCACCAGGCGCCACGACGGGACCCGCGCCGGACCTTGCGCGGCGGCAGATGACGCCCTCATTCGCGCTCTGTCGCGGGCAGCGGCATGCGCGTGGTGAATCATGTCGTTTTGTGACTGCATGTTTCCAGGTAAGCCGCAGCCTGCGGGAGACAGCGAAGAATTCGAAAGGCCGTTGGTGGTCTGTTGTCGGCGCTCGTGACATCGCGGGTTCGTCGGGAGGCTTTCGCGCGTGCACAGGAGCTCAAGCATGCGACCGACTGCGGTCAGCGTCGCCCTCGCAGTAGCGTTCGGATGCAGTACAACTCGCAGTGGGCGACCCGCAAACGCTGCCCGAGCTGCATGCGGCCCGCCCGGCTGCGCGCCTGCACTTTGAGTTTCTGTACTCGCGCCGCGAGCAGTTTCGCGCCACGTTTGGCAGCCACCTGCGAGCGATATCTCGAATGGCGCAGGCCGCAGACCTTCACCTGCCACCAGCCGGCGCGCTCGACCACTTCGATTTTGATCTTCATCGCCGGTCTCCTCTCGGTAAGGTGGCGCGTGCTGATCGAGGCAGCTCGCGTAACTGGCGCGTCAGTCAAGCGTATAGGAGCTTACTACCGGTCACAGAAGGCGCGCGCAACTCGGCGGCAACGCGAGTCCGATCAATTTGGCAGGTCCGGAACCCGCTCGAACGTCAGTCCGGAGTGGGCCGTCAGTCGCTGGATCAGGCGGTCGCCGAAGATCGTGGCGGGCGTCCAGAAGCCGCCGGGCGTGACGGCCTTGTCGATGTCGAGCGCCAGGCAGGCGGCAGCCTGGCCAAGCATTTTGGCGGTCGAGCCGTAGCCTGGGTCGCGGTCGCCCGTGACCTTGGTGCGTATCCGGCGACCGTCCGTCGTCGTGCGGAGCAAGCGAAGGTCGAAGCAACCTCTGCGCTGCGCCTCGGGGCTCGGGCCCTCGCCGGGCTTGGGCAGCACGAAGCGCTCGAGTGCCGCGCGCGCCGGACCGATGGCAGCCGCGAGCATGAAGCCGGCGAGGCCCGCGGCCGCGGCGGTTGCGGCGAAGCGACCCTTCAGTCCACGGCCCATGAGCATAGCTTCGTCGTAGGTGAAGTCAGCGCCATAAGCCCTTTTCGCCAGCGCATTCGTGCGCTGGACGACGCGCGTGTTGATGGCACTCATCACGAACGGCGCAATCCAGGCGCCGAAGTCGCTATCGAATTCCGCCCATCTGACCTCGGGTTGCGGCACTTTCGACACACTCCCAGCAGGGCACAACGCATAGGGGTCGCCGAGCTCCTTGCGAAGCACCGGGTCCGCGGCTGCCTCCTTGACGACGTTCATCAGGCTGGCGACGGTGCCGCCGGAGAACCCGCCACGCATCACCTTGACGCGCATCTTGACCCGCATGCAGGGCGCGCCGAGTCGCTTCATGGCCTCGCGCTGCAGGAAGTGCACGCCCAGGTCCGACGGGATGGAGTCGAACCCGCAGCAAGGCACGATGCGCGCGCCGGACTTTCGGGCCGTCGTCTCGTAGCGTTGCATCATGCGGCGGATCCAATGCGCCTCGCCGCTGAGGTTGCAGTAGTCGGTCCCGGATTCAGCGCAGGCTTTCACCAGCGGCTCGCCATGGAGCGCGTACGGGCCGACTGTCGACACGACGACGCGCGTCGACGCGCGCAGCTCGCGCAACGAGGCCTCGTCAGCGGCGTCGGCGACGACGAGCGGCAGCGTCCCGGCGTTCGCTCCGAGCGAATTGCACAGCTCCTCGAGTTTCGCCTTCGAACACCCACCCGCGGCCCACTTCAACTCGCCTTGCGCGCCGAACTCCTCCCACAAGTAGCGGCAGAGGATCTTGCCCACGAAACTCGAGGCGCCGAAGGCGATCAGGTCATGGGACGGAGTGCTCAACCTGCGATCTTCCAAATACCCGACCACCGGGACCGCTTTGCTGATGTCAGGATCGGTCCGCGTTCGCTCCGGCGTTTGGGCGCGTCGGCGAAGTACTTAGGCCCAGCTGCCTCAACGTATTCAGGAAGGTGACGGCATCCTCGCGGCTCAGGACTCCGACCGCCTTCCCGTTGCTGATGACCGGAAGTGGGTTGTCGCTGTCGCGAGCCATCAGCTCCATGGCATCGGACAGCGGAGTCTCGGGACTGACGATCTTCGAACCGTCGAGCGGGAGCATCGCCTGCTCGGCGGTCGTCGTCGCCCAGTCGGAGTGCGGCACCTGCTTGATCCGCGCAAGGGTCATGAAGCCGACGGTGCTGTCTCCCCGATTGACGAGGAAGCAGCGCTGTCCCGCCCCAAGAATCTGCCGGTCGACCAGTTCCTGTAACGTCAGGGTGCTGGGAACGGTCCGGCACTGGCTGCTCATGGCCTGTGACACCGTGTGGCCGGCGAGTGCGCCGCGGACAACCACCCGTGCGGTCTGGGCCGCAGCAGCGCTCTCGAGGAACCAGCCGATGAAGGCGATCCAAATGCCTCCAACGAGGTTTCCTCCCAGCATCTGCCAAACCCCGACGCCGATGAACAGGAACCCAAATCCGCGGCCGACCGTCGCAGCGATCAGGGTCGCGCGCTGCAGGTCGTGGATGATCGCCCAGACAATGGCGCGGAACACCCGACCGCCATCGAGCGGATAGCCAGGGAGCAGGTTGAAGACTCCCAGCGCCAGATTGATGTACGCCAAATACTTTGCCAGCGCGTACAAGGATTGAATATCGCCGCTGACGGTCTGCAGGACGTAGAAGAGCGCTGCGAGAGCAAAGCTCACCAGGGGGCCCGCAATCGCGATGCGAAATTCGGCGCCGGCACTGGGTGGCTCGGTGCCTATCTCGGACACCCCTCCGAAGATGAACAGCGTGATGTTGCGAACGGGAATCCCGTAACGAAGCGCCACCGCCGAATGCCCCAGTTCGTGCAGCAATACGCTGCCGAAGAACAGGATGGCGGTCGCTGCGCCGACGGACCAGTACAGTAAAGGCGACCAGCCTGGGAACTCGGCGGGAAAGTGCTGGGTCGCGAGCATCCAGGCGAGCAGTCCGAAGATCAGGAACCACGAATAGTCCAGGCCGATCGGGATGCCCGCTACGCCGCCCAACGGGATGGCGTGTCGAGTCGTTTGGCTTGCTGGGGGATTCATGGCAACACTCCCCTGCCGAAAAACGCAGGTATCAGCCTGCGCGCGCAGCGATTAGCCCGTCAACGGGCGCTGATCGCGGAAGCGGTCATGTGCGATAGGAACGGATCGTTCCACGGACCACCCCGGCTGACCGGCGGCGTGCTGGGCGCCGAAGCAAGTTTTCTGATGTACCCGTCGCTCGCACTGCTGGTTCCTGTTGCGCCGGCCGCTCGCGCGGCTCATCCTCGAAGCTGGTGGCAGCACGGGTCGGGGCACATGAGCCTGGGGATGAATCTTCATCTTTTTCTCGCCTACTGCTTCGCCGTCGCGATCCTCGTCCTGATGCCCGGACCGATCGTTACGCTCGTCGTAGCCAATTCATTAAGCCACGGCAGCCGATCAGGCCTTGCAACCGTCGCGGGAGCGAGCATTGGCAATGCAATCCTTCTCGGCGCCACCGCGGTCGGGCTGGTCGCATTCTTCGCCTTGCTGAGCGAGATCTTCGAGGTCGTGCGCTGGGTCGGCGCGTTGTATCTGATCTGGCTCGGGGCCAAGGCGTGGCGGGCCCGTGGCGATCAAGGGCTGGCGGCCGTACCGGCAGCCAAGCGGTCTTCGCGCGCCGTCTTCCTGCAGGGCTTTCTGATCGCGATCACCAACCCCAAGGCGATTGTCTTTTACATCGCTTTCCTGCCGCAGTTCATCGATTCGCATCTGGCAGCCGGGCCGCAGCTTCTCGTGATGAGCGGGACGATGATCGTCATGGCTCTGCTCTCCGACAGTGTCTATGCGCTGCTTGCCGGACGCGCCCGGGCCTGGTTCACAACTCCCGCACGGCGCCGGCTGCAAAGCCGTATCACCGGGACGCTGTTGATCGGCGTCGGCTGCGGCCTGCTCCTCGCGCGACGTGGGGCCTGAGACAGGGACGTCGAGCTCGAGTGGCGCGTACCGGGCCAGAAGCGGTCTCTCGTAGAAATACCTCGATGGCCCCGGAAGCGGTCATTCCCGCGCGGCGTCTTCGGCAATTGCGCGGTGAACCTATAGCGTCAGGAGCATCGCGCCGACCATCAGGCCCATCAGCACCGTTGCCGCCCAGCCGAGACTGGAAGGCGCGAGTGGTGGTACCCCGCATTTGCGATTGACGGCTGTGGAGCGGATCACTGTGCTGGGCTGTGCCTTTTGGAGGGCTCGCCATGCGATTGCTAATGATGATGATCATCTTCGTGACCGTGGGCGCGTGTGCTACGCAGTCTCCGACGAAAGAGGCAGCAGCTCGCAGACACGCCGCCAACGTCGCGGCAGCCGAAAAGTCAGGCTACCAAGTAATCAACAACGACAAAGGTCAGACGCTGTTCTGCGCGACCGGGGCCACGGACACGCATGTTGCCTCGCATATAGCAACCTGTTTGACAGAGACCCAATGGGAACAGCAGCAGCTGTGGTTGGTCCGCGGTCCTGATATGCCGTGGAACACCGGCGAATCCGGTCGATCGCCCTTATCGGGCTCTTCGAGCTATGGCCGATGAGCTCCTGGCACTGACGGAGAGAAGGCCGCGCGAGTCGCGGCCTTTTTCTTGAACCCCAATATCTGACAGATAATCCGTCACCAGTCGGCCAAAACCGGAAATCAGCTCTGTCGAATTGCCTTCCAGTTTGCGGTCATTCGAGCGCCTGCGGACGGAACTGCCGCTTGCGGCCAACTGCGGAAGTAGATAGCTGCAGGGCACATGCTTCCCCTAGTACACATCCAGGTCGTGTGCTGCAACCAAGTTCCCAGAGTAGTACTGCTTCATCTCCCTCAGCATCTGTTCTTCACTTCCGGACTCGAGGCAGCCCACGGCGTGCGACTGGTCGCAGCCGGCGTTGCCACGATGGGTAAGTATGAGCAGGCGGGGCTTGGCGCGGGTGGCGATGTCGCCTAGCTCGCGCGTGAACGTATGGTAGGTGCGGCGGTACATCTGCCAATGCGGGGAGACGAGATCAAAACTGGCGAGGGTGTAGGCCTCGGAGATCAGATAGTCGCAGCCTTGGCAATTCTCGACGATGCTCTCAGTGGGGCGGGTATCGCCGGAATACACGATGACGCGTCCCGGTGCTTCGATCCGATAGCCGAGGGCCTGCTTCCAGTCGCCGTGCTTTACCAGGAACGGTTTCACGGTGACGACACCGTCCCTTAGACGTCGCCGGGCTCGATCTCATGGACGTTCACTCTGTAGCCGGTTGCATTCGAGCCCTCAAGGCTGGTGCTACGGATTGCGATGTCTTCCTGGTAGGCGGCGAGAATGTGCTCGACCATGGCGCGCGTACCTTTAGGACCCCAAAGCTCAAGGGGTTCGGTGCGGCCCATCGTCCAAGGCGTGAGAATGAGATCAGGCAGGCCGAGGGTGTGGTCGGAATGGAGATGCGTCAGGAAGGCGACGCGCAGTGTTCTCGGTTCCAGACCTGTGATGCCCTTTTGCTGTGTCGCTGCGGCAGCCCGACGTACGATGCCCGCGCCAGCGTCGAGCAAATACGCATGGTTGTCGACCACAACAGCGATGCTTGGTCCTGAGCGTTCAGGGTCCGGCAGTGGTGGTTCCCGTACCCAGCATAACGACCTGAACACGGCTCGCTCGGGGTACCGCACTGTGACCAGACACAATCGACAAGAGAGCGCATGCCATGAATGCAATCGCGTAACGTCGCATTTGTTGCCTTCGCTCCCGATTCGGTCTGTCCACAGTGCCCGTAAGCTGTACGATACTATAGGCTCTCCAGAAGCGGACATTGCCGAGCGACGGCTTGGGGTCGATTGCGGCCGGCTAGCGCATGTTCGGCAGTATTGCGCGCCAATTGCGACTCGCAGTTGAGTTTGATTCCATGGCAATTGGCCATGACGTCTACTGCCGTGTATCGGCGACCATCGGAATTTCGGTATAGATTGGGGTAGCCGCGGGGGTAACTATTCGATTCCATGTTTCGGAACGACGTGGAATCATCGACTTAGGCCGGATTTCGATTCCGTCACGCCCCATATTTCCTCGGATACGCGGCTCTTAGGAGTGCCTTGCCGAGTGGAGGGCTACGGGGCCCGTCTCTCTACGACTTCCGTCAGATACGCAATGTGCAACGCTGCGACGTCGATGCATTTGTTCGCGGCGGTGGCATTAGCCGTTAACACGCCCCGATGCGCTATGTCATGCCGCTGTCGGCGGCTCCATATCCAGTCTTCCCACCATGATTGGCGATCGGGGTGTTCGTCGGTTAGGTCACGGAAGGCCTTTCGCACGCGGTCTCCCTCAAAGGACCAAGTAATCAGCATTTTCTCTGACATGTCCATGAGGTCGCGGACGCTCCCATTGCGGTCCTTCACCGCATCCATCAGTCTCTCTAGCACAAATTCGGTGGCCCATTCTCCGGCAGCGGCCGCGATGATGATGGCGATAGCGTGCTGCCCAGCAGACGAGAGTGAGCGGGCTTGTGCGAGTAGCTGGTCCCATTTCGGCCCCAGCAGGGCGAGGGTTGTGTTCTCGTAGATGTCGGCGGTCGCGTCATGCACGTATTGCTGCGGCATCCCGCCGGTTACACAGATGCCGAGAGGCGACCCTGGCGGTAGCGGGATCCCCTTCCTTGTCTCTTTCCTACGCCTTCCCGCCATGAGTGTTCAAGTCTACTCGTGGACGGTCCGACGCGCAGCGGCAGGTAACGTCCGGTTGCCGCCAAGCGGCGTGTTCGAGGTCCAGCGCTATTTATTTCTTCGTGCTTTCCTTTGCGCTCTCGAAGACGGGTTGGGGCTTTGGCGACCGCGAGGACTTGGGGCATCGCGCTGTGCGGGCGCGATCCTTGAACGCACCGCCTACTAAGCGTGATCGAATCCGCGGCCGCTTGCGCAGAAGGTTTGGGCTGAGGTCCGAAAATGAGGGCGTGGCTCCCCCCGTCCCGGACACATCCAAATAGTAGACTCCCGGGCCTTTCTCATCTTCTCATCGAAGCGCGGGTCAATTAAAAGAGAAGGCCCCGTTAATTGGGGCCTTCCAGTGCACACGAGTGCTGTGCGAAAGGCGCTCGTCAGGCTGCGGCCGCCAGCAATTGCCAGTTCTTGGGGAGAATCACCGCGTCGATGGCGTGCACGATTCCGTTCGTCGCAACAATATCCGCTTTGGTGACGCGAGCCCCATTGACTCGCACCTCCGATGAGGACACCACTGCCGTCAGCGGACTGCCCTGTGCCGTTGCCACTTCTCCTGACTTCAGATCTCGGGCCAGTAAATAGCCCGAGACGACGTGGTAGTTCAGAACCGCCTTGAGCTTGCCCGCGTCCTTCAGCAGGCTGTCGTACGCCCCCGCCGGAAGTTTCTTGAAGGCCTCATCGGTCGGCGCGAAAATCGTGAACGGGCCCTTGGCGGCCAGCTCAGCATTCAGACCCGCTGCGTTGATTGCGCCAGCGAAGGTGGTGAAATTACCCGCGGCGATCACCGTGTCGACGATGCTTTTCGTGGGTGCCGTATAGGTGCTCCTGGCGGCCTCGCCAGCAGGAACGCTTTTCGATTGATCCATAACTTTAACCTCGACGTATAATCAGCGAGGATTCGCCGATCAACTCAGCTCGTATGCGGCTGAGGGCGCGGAGTATGCGCCTTATATCGAGCGTGTGCGGCGCGCGAAGTAAATAAACATTATTTTCGCGCGACTGCTCGCTTTCGACTTGCAATAAGTGCGAAGCACGCGATGGCTTTCGGTGCCGGCCTCGTGTGCGTGCTGATGACTTGCGCGGGGTATTCATTCGCCAAGCGCTGGCGGCAACTCAGTGCGACCGCGGCTCGACGCAGAGCATCGCCTGTAAGCCGCAGAGGCGGCTCTCACCATGACCCCGGCGGCCCCAATGATGCGATCCACATTGTGTCATCGAGCGGCATTGACCGAGTATCTCAGCGGCGTGCTTGTAGCTGGCCCCCCTCAGGGAATCCACAGCATCAACGCTCGAACCTCTGACCTCAGTGGATCACGTGAACAACCTGTCCAAGTCCGCGGAGCCGATGGGCTTGATCAGGTACCGCTCGATCCCCGCCTCGCGCGCGAGTTCGCGGCCGGGATGCTCATTGTTAGCCGTCAAGGCAATCAGTCTCAGGTTCTGTAGCTGCGGATGTTGAGAGAGTCGCCGGGCAACGTCGTAACCGCTCATGTCCGGCAGTTCAAGATCCACGAGCAGGACCGTGGGCACGAATTCGAGGGCGAGAGCAAGAGCAGCGGCACCGGTGTACGCGACACGCGCGTCACCGTGCCCTATCGATTGCAGCAATGACGCGACAGCATCGGCAGCATGCACATCGTCATCGACTATCAGTATGCGCGGCATATCGCCCCGGGCACGCCCTTCGCTCTGCGCCCTGGATTGTGTCGGCGGACGCACGCGCACGACAGTCCGCTCAGCGAAAGCTCACCGGACGAGGATGCTGGTTGCGCGCTTCGAAGCTCCTAATCTGCCGTTCGGCTTCATTGCCCGTTACGCCATATGCCTCTCGAATCTTACTTGCGAGACACGCGCGCTTGCCCGCGATCAAGTCGAGCTGAGCGGAAGTGAGCTTCCCCCAGTTAGCGTGCACTTCGTCTCTGAAGCGCTGCCAGCCGGCCTCCACCATATTCCAGTCCATTAAGCCCTCCTGAGCTCCCCGGTTCTCGTCCTGCCGCACCGGTACTTTGCAGCGGTCAAAAACTCGTGACGCCGGCGCTCGCCGTGCTCCGCAACCCGGGTCGCGTCAGAGCCCGCGTCCTTTGTATAGCGGTCCTTTCAGATCGCATGTGTCGCAAACGGTCTCGCAAACGGTGTCGCAACACGATTCTGCCCCTCGGGTATCGGGGCGTTTCGCGCCATTTCAAGGCACGGGCCGGCACTTTAGCGGATGCTCAACGCGAAAAGCACGGCATGCCGCCGAAAGCCGCACAAGAAGGTCGAGGTGCGTCGTTTAGGTGTACAGGCGTAGCTTGCGTATCAGCGCACCGATCAGCCGCACGGCTCAGCCGTAACATGCGTGTGAATTTCGCGGTAGGGTTTACATGAACTCAATTCTTGAACCGGACAAAGAAGCTGTCAGACGAGCGCGCGCGGTGACCTCGTTGTGCGATCGTACCGGTGCGCCGCCTGGCGAGTCCGGAGTCTGTTTGCTTAGGAATTTTCCAGGCCAGAACTGGGCGCGAAAGTTCGCTCGCACCGGACGGGCCTTATAGCGACCAACGTGCGTGCAATGTTGCGTCGGAAAGGCGTGTCGTGCCCAGGAAAGTCAGCTAGGCGCGACCACGCGACGCCAATTGGATCGAGGTGGTAAGGACAGTAGCATGGATGCACGCAGGAAGTTCGCGTCGCAGTGCGTACTGACGCACCCGCGCCGGGATTACCTTAAGGCCGTGGAAGCGGTGCCGGGTTGGGCAGGAGGCGATCGCTCTCTTTCCGGACCACGGCGTAACACTCGCAACACAGCCTTTCCAGTTTGGGCCGGTCCAGCACCGTGATCTGCCCGCGGCTATATTCGATCACACCAAGCCTCTGCAACTTGCCGGCGGCTTCGGTGACGCCTTCACGGCGCACGCCGAGCATGTTGGCGATCAGTTCCTGCGTCATGGTCAATCGGTTGGCTGACAGGCGATCGAGCGAGAGCAGTAGCCAGCGGCACAGTTGCTGGTCGACCGAGTGATGGCGATTGCACACCGCGGTCTGCGCCATCTGCGTGATCAGGGCCTGCGTGTAGCGCAGCAGCAGAATCTGCAGTTCCCCATTTCGATGAAACTCGTCCTTGAGCTGCTGGCCGATCAGCCGGTACGCGTGGCCACCGCTTTGCACGATGGCCCGGCTGGGGGTGGTTTCACCGCCCATGAACAGCGCGATGCCGATGAGGCCTTCGTTGCCGACCACCGAAATTTCCGCCGACGCGCCGTCGGCGAGGACGTATAGCAAAGATACAATGGAGTCGGTCGGAAAATATACGTGGCGCAGGACGTCGCCTGGCTCGTACAAGACGCGCCCGAGCGGCAGCGGGACGAGCCGCAGGTGCGGGTACAGTCGTTCGCGTTCCGGCGGGGACAGTGCAGCGAGCAGGTGGTTTTGTTGCGGATCGTGGGAGCGGGGCATGGTAGAGCGTACTCTGGTCAACCACCACGGCGCATACCTTTAAAGTATAGCGCATCAGTTTTCCCTTTGAGCGGTGCCGTACTTAGCTCCTGGTGGCGAACAACAATCACTTCGCTCGCCGGGGCGAGCGGCACCGCGGCACGAAGATCAAATACTTGGGTGCTGGGCAAGATCGATATCCTGCCGCTTTCATCTGGAGCAACTGCGGGTTTTGCGCCTGCGTTTCGCCTCCGGCGACGTGCGGCGCCTGAGGACGAAGGCGCCGGGCTTTTTTCAACACCTCGCGTACGTTGCTTTGGCCGCCGCGTAGCACTCACAAGCGGCGGCTTGCAGGCCGCGTCCTTCGAGGATCGTGAGCTTGCCGCGCCCGTATTGGATCAGCTTGCGCTTGCGCAGAGAACTGGCGGCTCGGGTAACGCCTGCGCGGCGCACGCCCAGCATGTAGGCTAGAAATTCCTGCATGATGTGGAACTCATCGGAGTAGGACCGATCGCGAGTCATCAGGGGCCAACGGGCGAGCCGCGCGGGCTATGTTCGAGCACCGCGAACCTTATCGTCTGCACCCGAGGCCTTGCAGGAAACCCGCGCCGCGCTCAGTCCTGGCGTAGAACGAGTTGCGTCAGCCGATCCCAAGCCTCCTGAAACTCAGCCGCCACGAGGTCAGCCGTCTCGGGGGATGAGTCCCGTATCGGTAGATGTCGGTAGCGCTCGCGCATCTCATCCGCCGTCGCTCGCAGTGACTGGGCCAGAGACGGCTGCCAGCTCGCCAGCGAGCGAGTCAAGGCGATGACCAGCGTCTCTAAAGCCACAAGTTCGCTCTTGAGCCGGATCACTTCGATGTC
>Ga0335080_10004499_pt1 | contig 14200 bp, 18 predicted proteins | sample Lox_Sample_34_FD_206720 | JGI IMG/M metagenome (GOLD analysis project Ga0335080, IMG submission 206720) | Soil microbial communities from Loxahatchee National Wildlife Refuge, Florida, United States - Lox_Sample_3.4 | ecosystem: Environmental > Terrestrial > Soil > Wetlands | place: USA... | reverse complement strand
CGTTCGAGGTAGCGCTTTACGACGTCAACGATTTGACCACGTGCCAGGACCAGCACTGCCGACATCGCAATCTTGGTCATTCGTCTCTCCCACCGCGGCCGCGCAGCACCTGTCCTCGGGATCGGTCGAAAGGGAAACCACCTGTCTGCGCTATTGGGCCGCCCCATGGTCAGTGACTCCGGCCATCGGGTCCGGAATCCGGTACATCGGCCCCCGGGTCGCGTTTGTGGTAACCGGCCGCGATGTCGGCGGCCACTTTGATGCACTCGTCACAGATGCTGGCAGTCGGCCCTAGGACAAGGCAAAGCACTTCCTTGCGCTTCTTGCCGCAGAATGAACAGGCCTCTGCTGCTGTGCCGCTAACTTCGCTCATCTTGTGCTCATCACTGCCACTGATCCGCGCACCAGCTCTGCCGCTGGCCGCCGTCGTAGGGCCTGGCCAGCCCGGCACTGATTAGCGCCTGCCCCAGGTCGCGGCCGTCCGGCATGGTGACATAGGCGTCGACCCGCCTGGGGTATTTGTCCTCCCGCACGTCCTCGAGCAGCACGGTATGACCGACCAGCCGCGACGAGGTGAACTGCTTCGCCGCCAGCGCCAATCGTTTCTCGGCCGCGCAGTGGGCCTTCATCTCCGGAGCGTCGGCGCCGCGGACCCGCACCCGATCGCGGCCGGGAAGGATTTCATGGTCGAGGGTGCAGGTATCACCGTCATAGCAGGCAATGACGCGGGCCTCTGTCGAAGGACCATCAGCCGCTGCTGAAACGCATTGCAGCATCACGGCAAGGACGGCGATGCAGCGCATGGCGGCTTCAGCCATTCTTGTCCCGAGTACCAAGTTGGCCCTCGTTATCTTTCGCCTGGCGCGTCGTTTGTCTGACCATCGTGACAAAAACGTGGACCACCACAATGCCTAGCAATACCCAGACACGGTGAGGAATGGAATCGATCACAGCGGGTTCCTCGGCGCCGTCGGCAGATCCTGGGCGTAGTCCAGCGCGACCTTTTCGCCACCGTAGCGGGGCGTGACGTAGATCTCATGCACAGTGGCGGCGAGTTCGGCCTTGTCGAGTGACAGCCCGTCGAACCATGCCCGGCAGGCATCGAAATACATGGGCGCCCGGCGGTATTCGTCGCTCCGCTTCTGGCAGGGCCAGTTCAGGACGGCCGCCAGCTTGTCCTTGGGGTCGTCAGACATGACGCCGGCGCGGACGTTGCGGGCGGAGGTTCGTGCCATGCCGGCGATGCTAGCGCGTCACCGGGCGGCCTGGAAAGGAGCGGTCAGGCTCCAGCGGCACCTCGACTCCCATGCGCCTCGCATGCTCCGCTAGGGGGTCCGGATGGTCCGAGTCGGTGTCAAGACGACGTTTTACAACCGCGGATAGGCTGGTGGTCAGCCATGTTAGAGATCGTCGTAGCTCTGGCCGTGTACGTACTAGCCTTCGTCATCATCGGAACTCTAGGCCAGCCCGGCATGATGGAGAAAGCGCTTGGCGTCGCCCACGCTCGCCGCGTCACAATCACTGTGCTCTGCCTCGTTTATCCTACGGCTGCGTTCCTGTCGGCAATTCTTTCCGCACTGTCGATACGATGGCTATTCGATACATCCTCGGCGGTCGCGTTGGGGCCACTGATTGCGATCCTCGTTGCCGCTCTCGGATTCGGATTTTTCCAAACCATGATCATTCCGGAAGCAGGGTTGCCGCATCCTGTCGGGGTTGTCATGTCGGGTCTGGCGTTGGTCACGACCTTGCTGGGCTTCCTGATTTGCTGGAGCCTTGAGTTTCGCCATATCACGGTCTTTTAGCGCGCCAACCAGGACGGCCTCGCTACGACAGGCCTAGAAACACCTTCCTAGACTCTTGCCGCCCTGTCGGCGCGAAGCGGGCCATCGACTTCGGTGTGGGTCAGCACTGATGCCCTAGTCGGAGACCCCCTTGCGTCGTCACATCTGCACGGAGTCGAGGTAGGCCAGAAGGTCGTCGATCTCCTCGGGCGAGAATACGAACTCCGGCATTCTGACGGGCCCGTGCCCGGTCACGATGCCTTCGGCGAACGCCTCGGCCAGGTCGTCGACGCGGAACTTCCGGTGCAGCGTGCTGAATGCCGGCGCCTGGGCGACGGGACTCGGGCCAGGCCCCGCGATGGCATGGCAGCGCGTGCAGAGCCGCTCTGCCATCTGGCGCCCGCGCTCCACGCTCCCCTCCGCGACGGCCACCGCCGGTAAGAGCGCGACCCCCGCCGCCATGAGAAACGCCGCAACGGCCCGGCGCCGGGTCGACATCAGAGCATTTTGTGTCATGGGGAAGAGCGGCTCAGGCATGGACGACGAGGACGTCACAGGGTGGTCGAGCGAGAAGGTCCTCGGGGATCTCGCCGATGAGCGCCCGCGTGAGACCGCTCCGACGTTGCGCGCCGACCGCGAGCAGGTCTGCTTGCGATTCCTCTACCGCGTTGCGGATGATGGCGACCGGCGGACCGTGCCGGAGCACGGTCTGCACCGACGCTGGAGTCCGGGCGCCCAGTTCCGATCGAATCCCTTCCATCATGTCGGTCTCTCTGCCATGCGGGCGACCATTGCTGGCGCTCATCGCCGCAGCATGTACGAGACGGATTTCCGACTCCGGCGGCAGCAGTTCCAGCGCAAATGCAGCGGCCCGTTGCGCCGATGGCGTGAAGTCGACGGCCGCCACGAGCCGGCGATAAGCGCCGTGAGGCGGATTCCTGACGATAAGGACGGGCCGACTGCCGAACCCGATGATGCGCTCGGCCGTAGTTCCGATGACCACCGAGCGAAGCGCGTCCTCGCGATGGACCGCAAGCACGATCAGGTCGGCTGCAGATGTCTCCGCCCGGGCAAGAATGTCCGTGTAGTCCCTGCCGGCGAGAATGCGGGTTTCGATGTCCGGCGTCCTGGACTTCGGGAGCCTAGCCACCTCGTCGCCGATCACCGTCCTCGCCTCCAGCTCTCGCCGTTCGATCACCCAGTCCGGCAGGTCGGCTTCGACAAGATGGAGAACTTCCAGATCCGCCCCGGTCTGGCTCGCAAGCTGGGCGGCACGCATGAGAGCCATACTCGACCGCCGAGAGAGGTCATGGGCAATCAGGATCTTCCTGAGCATCCTGGTTTCATGCGGCCGCGGCGCGCCCTCTTTCAATCCTGAGTCCAGAATTGGCGCGGCCCGACATCGTGGCATTGACCCAAATCATCGAGCCCGCCTTCGAAATGGTCAGCGCATGGCGGCCGGGCCCTGTAAGTCCCTGACCCCCCGCCACCCGAGACTGCCTGACTCAGATCAACCCCGCGGATCGGCCGCCAGTAGGATATCTCGCGCGGGTTCCTGGCTTGGCGGGAAGTAGCGCCGCTCGTGGAATGGACGAAGGCCCGTCGTTCTGATGGATGGGCCGGGCGAAGGTAAGACCGTATGTCCGTCTCTGGGGCTGAGGTGGCTCGCCCTATTCTGCTCGAGCGAGGGTTGCTCGGGTGGGCCGAGCCGATCCTCATCACAGGAGGACGAGCCGTGGTCCATTCTACAGAGGTTTTTGTCGGGATTGATGTCGCGAAGGCGCGCAATGCCGTCGCAATCGCAGATGGCGAGCGTGGCGGCGAGGTGCGCTATCTCGGTGAGGTGGACGCTTCCGCGGAGAGCATGCGTCGCTTGGTCAAGCGGATCGCGGCCAAGCACGGGCTGGTACATTTTTGCTACGAGGCCGGTCCGACCGGCTATGGCCTATATCGGCTGATTAGTGCGCTTGGCTACCCGTGCATGGTCACGGCACCGTCGCTGATCCCAAGGAAGCCTGGTGACCGGGTGAAGACGAACCGCCGCGATGCGGTGGCGCTCGCCAAGTTGCTGCGCGCCGGTGAACTCACCCCGGTGTGGGTGCCTGACGAGGGCCACGAGGCAATCCGCGATCTCGTTCGCGCCCGCGCGGCGGCGGTCGAGACCGTGCGCGTGCATCGCCAGCAAGTGAGTGCTTTCATGCTCAAGCACGGTCGCATCTTCGCGCGGAAAACGGCGTGGGGTGCTCGTCACCTGCGATGGCTGCAGGAGCAAAGGTTTGACCATCCCGCTCATCAGATCGCTCTGCAAGAGATGGTCGAGGCCGTTCGAATCTCGAAGGAGCGGGTGGAACGGCTCGAAGCGGCGATCGAGGAGTTCGTGCCGACTTGGTCGCTTGCGCCTATCGTTCAAGCGCTCCAAGCGCTGCGCGGCGTTGAGCTGATCGTGGCCGTGACCTTCGCCACCGAGATCGGCGATATGCGCCGCTTCGACAGTCCGCGTCAGCTCATGGGCTATCTCGGCCTCGTTCCCTCCGAGCGTTCGACCGGCGATACTGTTCGGCGCGGCGGCATCACCAAGGCCGGGAACGGGCGCGTGCGTCACATGCTGGTCGAGAGCGCTTGGACCTATCGGCATCCGCCGAGGATCGGCAAAGCGAAACTCTATCGGTTAGAAGCCGTACCGCCCAAAGTGCGAGAGATCGCTTGGAAGGCGCAGACTCGGCTCACCGCTCGCTATCGCGCCCTCAGCGGCCGCGGCAAGAAAACGACAGTCGTCTGCACGGCGATCGCTCGCGAGCTCGTCGGCTTCATGTGGTCCGTGGCCAGGGAGGCACAGACCGCCTAAACCCGGCGGAATCCGCTCCCTCGCGCACGGGCGGGGGCGGGACCATGGCAGGGGAACTCCCGTCAGACGCTTTGTGGCCGGCTGCACGCCGACGCCCGCCGTAAGATCGGGACAGCCCCGGACGCACTCTCGGGAATGCGGTAACCAACCCGCGCATCAGAGCTTGATCACCGACGTCCTTCAGGTCCCGCCTCCACCCGTGCGCGATCATCCAAACATCGCCGCTCTTTGGAGCGGGCGATCTCGCACGACCGAGTGATTGACAACGGACATCAGAGCGCTGTTAGGCGGCCCTTCTGGTCTGACGAGCTGCGGCCCAGCACCACGGGAGCAGCTGATCGAGTTGGTTGATCGAGTGGCCGGCGACGAGTCGGGTGAAGACATCGGCCAGATACGCTTGTGGATCGACACCGTTCAGTTTGCAGGTTTCGATGAGCGAAGCGAGGATGGCCCAATGCTCGCCACCGCCGTCGGAACCTGCGAACAGTGCGTTTTTGCGATTGAGCGCGAGCGGGCGGATGGTGCGTTCGACGACATTGGAGTCGATCTCGATCCGGCCGTCGTCGAGGAAGCGGGTCAAGCCTGACCAACGCGTGAGGGCGTAGCGGAAGGCTTCGGCGATCGTGCTCTTCTGCGAGACGGTAGTGAGCTGAGCTTCCAGCCACGTCTTCAGGCGGTCGACAAGCGGCCTGGTCTTCTCCTGTCTGACAGCACCGCGCTCATCGGCTGATCGGCCACGGATCTCAGCCTCGATGGCATAGAGCTCGGCGATCCGCGCGAGGGCCTCGGCGGCGATCGGCGCCGAGCCGCCCGCGGCGATCTCGAAGAAGGGCCGACGCACATGGCTCCAACAGAAAGCCAGCTCGACCTGGCCGGCATCGGCAAGCGTGCGATAGCCAGCGTAGCCGTCGACCTGCAGTACACCCCGGAAGCCCTGGAGATGAGCGATTGGACGCTCGGCCTTCCGGTCGGGCGCGTAGACATAGGCGACCGCCGGCGGTGCCGGTCCGCTCCACGGTCGATCGTCGCGCGCATAGGCCCAGAGCTGGCCGGTCTTGGTCCGGCCGCGGCCGGGATCGAGCACCGGGGCCGTCGTCTCGTCAGCGAACAGCTTGGGCGATGCCCGCAGCTCGTCGAGCAGTCTGGCGTGCAGCGGACGCAGCCACCACGCCGCCCGGCCGACCCAGTCGGCCAATGTCGAGCGATCGAGGTCGATCCCCTGGCGGGCATAGATCTGGGCCTGCCGGTAGAGGGGAAGATGGTCAGCGTACTTGGCGACGACGACGTGGGCGACCATCGCCTCGGTCGGCAGGCCGCCCTCGATCAGTCGAGGCGGGGCCGGCGCCTGCACCACCGTGCCAGCACAGGACCGGCAGGCGTACTTGGGCCGGCGAACCACCAGGATCCGGAACTGCGCCGGCACCACATCGAGCCGCTCGGCGACGTCCTCGCCGATCTTGTGCATCCTGCCGGCACAGCACGGACAGGTCTGGTCGGCGACGTCGACGACCGTCTCGATCCGCGGCAGGTGCGCGGGCAAGGCTCCGCGGTTGATCTTGCGGCGCGTGCGGGCTTGTCCCGGCGTCGCTGTGCGGTCGGCCTCAGCCTCGACGGCGGCGACGGTCTGCTCGACCTCCTCGAGCGCCAGCGCCAACTGGTCGGCATCGAGCCGCTCCGAGCGCCGGCCGAAGCGATGGCGCTGCAGTTCGTCGATGATGGCGCGCAAGCGATCGCGCTCACCCGCGATGCGGGCGATCTCCTCGGCATGACGCACGCGCTCGGCGACAAGCAGCGCACGTAGCGCCTGTGGATCGCTCGGAAGGTCAGCGGTGTCGAACGTCGTCACGCCGTCCGATGTAGCGCACTCCCGACACGTCTCCAAAGCTTCGGACGCGTCAGGTGCCGATGTGAGTCACCATGTCGCAGCTACTGCGTCGCTTGCGGGACTCGAACCTCCACCTCGCGCACAACTTCGGGCTAACCGCGGATAAGCACCTATCCATCCCCATACTGATGTGGATAAATGGTCATTTACTAACAGAGGATTAGAGAGTAGTTTTTAATACGAATAGTCCCAATTGGCGGGAGCTGGATGGTCTAGATCACGGGATCGCTCGCCATTGAGGCAGAGGCGGCGTGCTAGCCGCCGATCTGGCCCATCTTCACCATGATGGGCATCTCGCCAGAAGCGCGAAGACAGGGGGGAAGCGAAGTGTCGGTTCCAGGATCAGCTGATCAGCGACGGGGAGTGTCGCGCAGGGCCGCCCTTCGGCAAGCTGGCGCCACCGCAATAGCCATGGCCGGTGTTGGATTCGTCCCGGGTAGAGCGGCACTGGCTGATGTCGACGAGATTGTATTGTTGCGCCAATTGTTGGGAAAGACCGCTATCGAATCCGAGCGTGTCCATTTGGACATGCCGCGGGTTTTCGCCAATGGCTATACGGTACCGATGTCGATCGCCATCGACACTCCGATGACCGACACCGATTACGCGAAATCACTGCGGGTCTTTGCGCCGCGGAACCCCATCATCGAAGTTGTTGGCTTTACGTTCGTGCCGGGCCGCTGCCTCGCCAGGATATCGACACGGATCCGGCTGGCGGAGCCGCAATTCGTGCTGGCCGCCGCGGAGATGGCCGACGGCAGTCTGTTGATGGCCCGCCGCTGGGTCGAGGTCGCGGTGAATGGCTGTGCCTAGAGTAGCGGCGTCCAGCCGCTGCGCTTGACCGGAGAGGGGGAGGCGATCATGGCTGTGCCGACGCCGCGCGTACAGGTCCCTGCTGTCGCGAAAACCGGCGAGGTAATCCAGGTCCGGGCCTTGATCGGCCATGTCATGGAGACCGGACTGCGCCACAATCCCGACGGCACGGTGATCCCGCGCAAGATCATCAACCGCTTCACCTGCCGCTACAGCGGCAGCGTAGTGTTCGCGGTTGATCTGCATGAGGCGATGGCGGCCAATCCCTATCTCGAATTCTATCTGCGCGCGACCGAAAGCGGCCGGCTGGAATACGTCTGGGAAGAAGACGGTGGAGCGGTCTACAAGCTGGAGAGCGAGTTGAAGGTTGGTTGAACGCCCCATGCGGTGAAGACTATCGGCGCAAGGATGGGACCGTCATGTACAACGTGTTCAGGGGTGGCCGAGCCTGGATCCGGCTCGGATTCGCGGTCGCGGCGGGGCCGGCCACGTTTGGCCTCACCTTGGTCTTGGTTCCACCTCCGCCAAGTGCCGTCGCGACCGAGGCAGCATCGGGGTTGGAACTTGCCGCGACCTGCGTCGCCTGCCATCACACGGATGGGCGAAGCACCGGAATCCCATCGCTGGCCGGATTGCAATCCGCGGCGCTGGCCGCGGCGCTGCGCGATTTTCGGGACGGTCGGCGATCGGGCATGATCATGCAGGTGGTGGCGCGATCGCTGACCGAGGACGAGATCGCCAGGATCGGAGAATCCCTCACCGCCCTGAACGCGGCCGAGGCCCGTCGGTGACGCGCTGGACGCGCCGCGACGCCGCGCGGTTTGCCGGCGTCGCATGCCTCGGTTTGACGGCGCCGCGGTTGACCGGCGCCACGGCCAGGGCCCGCGTCGTGGTGATCGGTGGAGGCATCGGCGGCGCTACGGTCGCTCGTTATCTGAGCCTCGCCGATCCGGCGCTGTCGGTCACGCTGGTCGAACCGAAATCGTTCTACACGACCTGCTTCTTCAGCAATCTCTATCTCGCCGGATTGCGGAGCTTCGAATCGTTGACTCATCGCTACGACGCGCTCGCGCACAAGTATGGCGTCGCCATCGTCGCGGACATGGCGGTCGATATCGATCCCGTCGCAGGAAGCGTAACCCTGAAGGGCGGACGGAAACTCGGCTATGACCGCTTGGTGGTGGCGCCGGGCATCGCCCTAAATTACGGCGCCATCGCGGGCTACGACGAGGCTGCGGCCGAGACGTTGCCGCATGCATGGACGGCGGGTGCGCAGACGCGCCTGCTCCGGAAGCAGCTGGTGGCGATGGCGGACGGCGGGACCTTCATCATAGTGGCGCCGCCCGATCCGTTCCGCTGCCCGCCCGGCCCGTATGAACGCGCCGCGCTGGTGGCCGCCTATTTCAAGCGGGAAAAGCCAAAGTCGAAGATACTGATCCTCGACGCCAAGGACAGCTTCTTCGAGCAGGATCTGTTCGAGGACGGCTGGAACCGCCACTATCCCGGCATGATCGAATGGCTGCCTGCCCAATTCACCGGCGGCATTAAAGCGGTGGACGTCGCGGGCCGCGCAGTGAAGACCGCCGGCGACACCTACCGGGGCGCCGTGATAAACGTGATCCCGCCGCAGCGGGCCGGCGAATTCGCGAGCGTGGCGGGCGTCGTCGATTCAACTGGCTGGTGTCCCGTGGATCAGAACTCGTTCGAATCGACACTACACCCGCGCATCCACATTGTCGGCGACGCTGCGTCTGCGGGCGACATGCCGAAATCGGCCTTCGCCACCAACAGTCAGGCCAAGGTCTGCGCCTTCGCGGTGGCGGCGGCCCTGAACGGCAGCGACCCGCCGAAGAGCCGTCCTTTCAACACCTGCTTCACCTATCTCGCGCCGGACGACGCGGTGGCGGATGCGATCAGTTTCAGGCACGAAGCCTCCGGCATAAAGATCGCCGAGATCGCCATCAGCCCAGTAGGCGAATCCGCCGCCCTGCGGGCCGCGAAAGTGCGTCAATCGGAGGATTGGTACCGGGCCTTTACCAGGGACGTGTTCGGCTGATCCTGTGGTTCAGGAATCGGGCAGGGCGCGGTCGGAATGGAGTGGCAGCACCCGAGCGATCGCCGCGCTGAATCCGAAGGCCACCCGGTCGATGGTCGACCGCATCGGCAGCGTTCCCAGGGCACGGCGGTCTGGGTCCGGCAGCCGTTCCAGCCGCATCGAATTCATGACCACCAGGAGACTCGATCCGGCCATGACCAGGGCGGCCAGAACCGGCTGCAGGTATCCGCTCGCGGCCAGGCCTAGTCCGATCAGGTTGTAGCCGAAAGCCCAGGCGAGGTTGGTTAGGATGGTGCAATGCACTGTCCGCGCCAGCCCTATGATCCATGGCAACATCCACAGGCCGCCTTCGGGCAGGACCAGATCAGCGGTCTCGCGCGCGAGATCGGTGGCGTTGCCGACGGCGATGCCGATATCCGCCGCGGCCAAGACCGGCCCATCATTGAGGCCGTCGCCCACCATTGCGATCCCGTCATGGTGCCGGCGGCACCGATCGAGCAAGGCTTTCTTCGCTTCCGGCGAGAGAGCTGCCTTCCAGTCGTCGAGTCCCACCGCCTGCGCCACCCGTCGCGCCGCGGCCGCGTGGTCGCCGGTCACCAGCACAACGCTGAGGCCGCCGGCGCGCAGGGCGGCGATCGTCGAGCGCGCTTCCGGTAGGGGCGTGTCGTCCAGCGCCAACACCGCGTGTACCACGCCGCCCCAGCATACATAGACCAGGGAATGGCCGGCGGTCTCGAGTTTGCGCGCGGCGGCAGTGACTTCGCGCGGAGCAGCGCAACCGAGCTCGGCCATCCATTCGCCGTTGCCGGCCGCCGCGGCCTCGCCCTCGATCCTGCCGGAAACGCCGCGGCCCGGCATGTTGCGGAGCGCGGCGACCGCAGTCGGCGCGATCCCGCGCGCCGCCGCTGCGGCGAGGATCGCGCGCGCCAAGGTGTGCTCGGAACGGCGCTCCAGCCCGCTCACTCGCGCCAGCACCAACTCGGCGGACGTGCCATCGGTCTCGATGGCGATCAGGTTGGGGCGGCCGGTGGTCAGGGTGCCGGTCTTGTCGAACGCCATCACGCTGGCGCGGGCCAACGCCTCAAGTGCGGCCGGGCTGCGGACTACGCAGCCGAGCCGCGCCAGGCGCGCGATGCCAAGCGAGGTCGCGAGCGGCGCCGCCAGACCGACCGCGCAGGGACAGGCGACCACCAGCACGGCGATGCCGTTCAGCATCGAGCGCTCGAAGGGCAACTGCCGCCACCAGAACCAGACCGTGGCCAGCGACAGCGCCAGCACGGCCGGAACGAACAGACCGAGCAGGTGGTCGGCAATCCGACGGGTCGGGGCACGGTGCTGCAAAGCGGTGCGGACCGACCGGCAGAGCTGCGCCCAGCGCGTCGCCGCTCCGGCGCCGGTGCAGCGGATCAGCAGCACCCCTTCGCCGTTCATGCTTCCCGCGATGACCGAGGCGCCGGCCTGCTTCGCCACCGACCGGCTCTCGCCGGTCATCACCGCTTCATTAGCGTCGGAGGCGCCTTCGACGACCGTGCCGTCCACTGGGATGCGCTCGCCCGGCATGACCCGCACCAGCATGCCAGGGACGATCTCGCGCGCCGACAGGCGCCGCTCGTTCCCGCCCTCGACCACGTTTGCCCATTCGCTTTCCGCCGCCAGCAGAGGGCCGAGGTCGCGGGCCGCCCGGGCCCGGCCGGCGGCCTCGAGGTAGCGGCCGCAAGTGAATAGCATCAGCACCATGGTGGCGGTGTCGAAATAGACCTGGGTGCCGTACTGGAAGGCAATGACTGTGGAATAGGCGTAAGCGACGCCAACGCCTAGGATGATGAGCGCCGAGGCAGTGAGCCGCCCCTCCCGGGCTTGATTCCAGGCATCATGCAGAAAGGGCCCACCGAGAATCAGCAGCGCTGGCGTGGCGAAGGCAAACAGCAATAGGTCGATCCAGCGCAGCACGTGCGCATCCGCGCCGGTGAAGGCGCCGGAATAGATCAGGAGGCTGAACAGCATGATGTTCATGGACAGAAAGCCGCCGATGCCGAGCCGGATCAGCAGCCAAGCCGCTTCCGATTCCTCACCGCTCCCGCTCCTCACCAGATCAGCGATGCAGCAGCCATAACAGCAATAACCGCGGTTCTCGCCATCCACCGTGCGGCGCATCGGCCGCTGTCCTAGCGGCAGCAGGCAGTGGCTGCAGAGGGCGTCGACCGGCGTCGCAGTCTGCGCGCTCACACGACCGGTCCCGTTGGTGCGGCAAAGCCGGAATGGAGAAGATGGTAGAAACCGGGTGGCAACACGCCGCGGACGAGCGTTACCAAGCCGAGCACCAAGATGAAGGCCCCGGCCAAGCGCACCCCGCGACGACGCCAGGCCGCATTCAACATCCGACCAATGCCGCCCATCGCCAGCATGGCGGGGAAGGTGCCGAAACCAAAAGCCGCCATTGTGAGGCAGCCGGGCAGCGGCGCACCGGTGCCGGCGGCTTGGGCGACGAAGGCGTATACCAGGGGGCAGGGAAGGAAGCCGTTGGCGACGCCGAAGGCGAGCGGCGCGCCGTGTTTCGGCGCGGTCAATAGGTTGCGTAGGGAGGCGGCGAGGGCGCCGGTTCCGAAGCCCACCGCCGTCAGGCGGCCTTGCCAGAGGCCGAAGAACTGCAACGCCATCGCCACCATGAGCAGCCCGGCCAGCACGGCCAGTAGCCGCTGGGCGGTTTCCAGCGAGCCGCCGAGCAGCGAGACCGTCATTCCGTTCTGAGTGCAAAGCACTTGGCCGAGGCCCCCCGCCAATCCACCCAGGAAACAATAGGTTGAGAGACGGCCGACGTTGTAGAGGAGGTGCCGGAGCAGGTTGGCGCCATGGCCCCGGGAACCATGACCAATCGCGCAGGCGAAGCCGCCGCACATGCCGATACAGTGGAAGCTACCCAGGAACCCGGCGGCGAAGCAAAGGAGATAATGGGTCATGAATGGCGGGCCCGATTGCTTGCCCCGGACGCGCTCGCTCTGCCGATCCCGCGCGCGCTCCAGCGCTACTTGCGGCGCACGAGGAGGGCGACCCAGACGAAGAAACCGATAGTGAAGATCACGAAGCCGATGAAGGCCACAATCTGTTCCGGACTGGCATTGGCCAGGGAGAAAGCCGTGTCGGACAGCATGTTTCCTCCTTGTCAGCCGATGGTGGCGCGGATCACATTCATCGCGATCTCGGAAATCAGGAACACCAGATTGACCGCCGCGAACGCCAGAATAAGCCTCGCCACTAGCATCGCCCGCTCTCCCTCAGTTGCTCGTGACCGCGGCGCACGTTCCACCGCCCACGCTTCGATAAAGCGCAATCAACCATTCAGCCGGGGCGGCCAGGACCAAGACCGCCCCAGTAAGTGACTAGGTAGTAGAGCGACCAGACAAACAGGATCGCATAGACAACCAGCAGCCAGATTGGAATTCGACCGATTCGCGCCTTGATGTAGCCGCCAGCATATTCTTCCATTTCGTGCCCGCCGCCCGCGTGACCGGGTGCGTCATGATGGGGATCGGTCATCGCGCCCTCCGCTACCGTCATGCCCGAGCTCCTTGCGCAGGAAATTCACCGCCGCTTGGTCGGTTTCCGAGAGCGCGCCTGAGAGCACGCCCCAAACGAAGATGCATACCGCTCCGATGCTCATCGAGAGGGCGACCAGCATTGGAGCGATAACCTCGAAGTCCCTCATGGCTCGATCCTTCCTATTGGCCTCAGTTCCCAGTCGCCGGCGCGCCGCCAGGGACATAGGCATGGTCCGAGCTGTCGGCGTGCAGCTTCGGGTCGTCCAGCGCCTTGCGATCGGCGTCGCTGATCGGCAGCGCCTCGCCGGTCAGAGGATCTTTGTAGGCGGAAAGGGACAGGACGTAGTAGGCGAGGGCCCATCGATCGGCATCAGGGAAGGCGTCCTTGAAGGACGGCATCGGTGTGCCGCTCAGCCCGGTACTCAGGGTCCGGTAAATGTCCTCGGGCCGCGGCCCCGACTTGAATTGGCCGCTGGTAAGATCGGCCGGCCGGATCGGGAAGCCGAAATCATCCTTGAGACCGGCCGCCTTTTCGCCGTCACCCTTGCCGGAATTTCCGTGGCATTCCCAGCATTTCGCCTGCTGCCAGATGTCCTTGCCGTGCGCGACCAAGTCACCCGAGGGCGGTGGCGGCGCCCCGATATAGAGCGGCGCGCTCGGCGGCTCCTCGACGAAGTAGGCGTAGGGCTTGGTGGGATCCGAGCGGTCAACTGCAAGTTCATACTTGATATACTGAATCACGGCCAGCCGGTCATTGATCGGTAGGTCGTACCAGGGCGGCATGGCCGTCCCGCGGACGCCGCGGCTGATGGTGCGCAGCAGATCGCCGTCGGTCGGCACCGGCTCCTTTGTGAGGCGGAACTTGAAGACGCCGAGCGTGAAGTTGCGCGGTCGCTGATTGTAGAGAAAGGTTGCGGCAACGCCATTGCCGTCGCCCTTCTCGCCGTGGCAGCCCTGGCAGCGCCGCTCGTAGACCTCCTTGCCGTGAGCGATCCATTCGTCCGAGCGCGGCAGCTCGACGCCCGAGGCCTCGACCTCCTGGGGCTCGAACAGGTCGCGCCACTTGCCGCGATTCATGCCGAGCTTCTGCACATAGGCGCTCAACGCCTGGATATCCTTGGTCTCGACGGCGAGCGTCACGGTGGCGCCGGTATATTCCTGGTTCGGCGTCCAGATGATCGGCAACTTACCCTGCGCCGTCATCGGCACGAATAGCAGCCCCTCGCTATTAGGCGTCAGCTTGATCTGATCCTTGCTCTTGAAGTCGAACAGCCGGGTGGT